>Ga0209013_10000109_pt1 | contig 62911 bp, 57 predicted proteins | sample Cruoilmetagenom2_FD_187291 | JGI IMG/M metagenome (GOLD analysis project Ga0209013, IMG submission 187291) | Oil polluted marine microbial communities from Coal Oil Point, Santa Barbara, California, USA - Sample 2 (SPAdes) (version 2) | ecosystem: Environmental > Aquatic > Marine > Oil seeps ... | reverse complement strand
AGTCAGAGCCACCGATGTATTCAGTGGAGATAGCAAAAGACGAAACATTAATCACACTCTCTATTGACGCAAATACAGGGATTGTACTGGATACAACAGAAAAACAAACAACCGCAGAGCAAGCGTTGCTAACGAAGGAACAAGCCATTTCAAAAGCTAAAACGCAATTAAATGGAAAAGTTGAATACATTGTTTATGAAGAAACATCAGATGGTGGCTATTATTTAATTGAAATCGAATCGGATGATGATCAAGAAGCCATTATACAAGTGCATGGGGTTTCAGGAGAAATTCTCTCTGTAACCTGGGACGATCAAAACGATGATCAAGACGATTTAGACGATGATTGAAATTCTCATCAAATTCTCATAAAACACTCCGAGTTCTCTCATGTTGTTCAGTTAACATGAAATTAACAACAAACAAGGAGGAAATAAAAATGAAGAATTTAAAAAGTAAATGGATGTATGTACCAATTATCACAGGTGTATTAGTTCTAGGAAGTATTGCCATTGTCGCAGGAGCCAATGGAAATAGTGCCAAGGAACATGTCGAAAATCAACAAAAAGATATGTTAACAAATGAGGAAATATCTAAAAAAGCAGTAGCAGTTGTCGATGGTACCGTGACAAAAGTCGAAATGGAGCAAAAATTACGAGGAACTATTTACGAAGTTGAAGTACACAAAGATGGAATTGAATATGACTTAGATATGGATGCATTCACAGGGGAAGTATTGAAAAATGAACAATCAAAAGATGATGATGATGATGATGATGATTTTAATCAATCAGATTTGAGTAATGGAACAACTGATTCAACTACTTTCAAAGTGTCAATGGACGAAGCAATCAAATTAGCTTTAAAAGAAGTAACTGGGACGATTAATGAAGTAGAACTTGAAAGTGAACATTCAAAACTCTTTTATAAAATGGAAATAGAAGACGGCAGTAAAGAAGTAGATGTATTTGTGGATACTGAGTCCGGTAAAGTATTTGTAGAAAAAGATGATGACAGTGATGATGATGATGATAACGACGACGATTAATTAAAAATCAGCGTCTCCATTCAAATGGAGTTCGCTGATTTTTTTCGTTCTTTTATTGGTAAATAAATGGAGACCTCCGTGCCGATATTAACTTGACTAGTAATCTTAATTTCTCCACCATGTTCATAAATGATTTTTTTAGAAATCATCATTCCTAGGCCCGTACCCGAAGATTTAGTCGTGAAGAATGGTTCAAATATTTGATCGACCACTTCTTGCGACATTCCAACCCCATTATCTTTAATATGAACCCCAATATAGCCTTCTTTTATAAGTGTTGTCGTGATGTCGAGTGACCCCCTTTTATCTAAAGCTTCAATCGAATTCTTTAAGATGTTGATAAATACTTGTTTGATTTGATTTGGTTCGCCAACTACATAAGAATTCGGTGCACCCAATGATTCCGTTAATACTATTCCTCTTAAATTCAGTTCAGGACTAAACAAAAGAATTACGTCTTGTAATGTAGTTTGTAAATCAAATTCTTTTGCCACGGATACATGTGGTTTTGAGAGAACTAAAAATTCACTAATGATTAAATTGATTCGTTCAAGTTCAGATTCGATTAGTTTTGTATAAGCTTGGTAGGGATGTTGATCATCTTCATTCATCATTTGAACAAAACCAGAAATTACGGTCATGGGATTTCTAATTTCATGTGCCACACCAGCTGCAATTTCACCTGCTAGTTTTAATTTATCCGATTGGATGATCAGTTTTTCTGCCTCTTTCCGATACGAAATATCACGAGTAATAACTGACATGGCAACCAGCTCACCGCTTTTATTAACAATTGGACTAAGGGTTAGTTGCGCATCAAAAAATCTACCGTCTTTTCTCATTTCTTTCGTTTCGAGGGAATGAAAACTTTCCCCTTTTAATATCTTTTTAAAGCGCACATTGGCTTCTTCTGCAAAATCGGGTGGTACAAGTGGGATTTTCTTGCCAATACATTCTTCACGAGTCCAGCCGTAAAGAACTTCAAAAGCGGGATTTATTTCAATAATTCGGGAATTCAAATCAAACACTGCTATTCCATCCTTGGCGTTTTCAAAGAATAAGTGCAAGTATCCTTCTTTTGAATCTAGTGCTCGCTCGAGATTAAATTGTTGCTCGACCATTCGATTCCAGGTTTTCTGAATGAACAAAGAGTGCAAAATAGCTGTTAAACAAATCAAAAACAACAAAAATAATACAACGTATAAGTCTGCATATTCGATAGTTGATCGATAGCCATTAAAGAAACGAGAATATAAGTAACTAATTTCAACCAAGGAAATAGGTAAAAGAATTAAACTTGGTATGATTGAATGGTATAATGAAGCCACAAAGATTGGATAGATAAACAGCAATATATGTATGTAGTAGGGCGATTCAAAATTTATCTGAAAGACAAATCCATTCATTCCACCAAGAATTAATATCTGTAGATATCGATCGGGAATGGAAATTTTTTCGATAAGATATAAAATCATGCAGTAGACAATCGCTAAGTAAGGAATTGTCGCTGGAAATTCAAAAGGAATAAATAATGTAGAAATAGTATGAACAAGTAAACCAATTGCAAAGAAATGAAGAAACAATCGGTTACGCTTTTGATTAAGTAATGATATTTCCATTCTTCACCTCATGTTGCAGTTTTTGTCTCTTAATCATACATGATTTCACGATGTGAGGACATGAAGAATTTGGTATCATGAATACATTGGGGGAATTTAGATGACAAACACATTCAAAGAAAATGAAACAGTGCAGTTACTTCAAAGGCTAGTAGAAATTCCAAGTCCATCTGGATATACAAATGAAATCATGCAATTTATGGCAACGATATTAGACGAAATACAAGTACCGTATTTAAAAACAAACAAGGGTGCATTAATTGCCACGATTGAAGGAAAAGATACGACTAAACATAGACTTCTTACTGCTCATACGGACACTTTAGGGGCAATGGTGAAAGAAGTAAAAGCAAGCGGGCGCCTGAAATTATCGATGATTGGTGGCTTCAACTGGAACTCAGTTGAAGGAGAATATTGTCACATACATACCGCTTCAGGTAAAAAAATTCGTGGGACCATTCTTATGCATCAAACGACTGTGCATGTTTACAAAAATGCAGGGTCGGCGGAACGCAACATCGAAAATATTGAAGTACGATTAGATGAAAAAGTAATGAATGCGGATGACACTCTTAAAATTGGCATCGATGTTGGTGATTTTGTATCATTTGATCCAAGGTTTGAACTAACAGATTCCGGTTTTATTAAATCACGTCATTTAGACGATAAGGCTAGTACAGCTTTATTATTGCGATTGCTAACTTCAATCAAAGAAAATAATCTAATCCTGCCACACACTACTCATTTTTATATATCAAACAATGAAGAGATTGGCTACGGAGGGAATTCTAATATTCCAGCGGAAGTTGTCGAATATATTGCAGTTGATATGGGCGCAATCGGTGACGGGCAAACTTCTGATGAATATACCGTGTCAATTTGCGCAAAAGATTCATCAGGACCTTATCACTACGAATTAACGCGTAAACTAGTAGAGCTAGCAAAAGAACAGAATATTGACTATAAACTAGATATTTATCCATTTTATGGTTCTGATGCTTCAGCTGCAATTCGAGCAGGGTTTGATGTAAAACATGCATTGTTTGGACCAGGTATCGAGGCTTCGCACGCATTCGAACGCACACATATGGATTCATTAAAAAATACGGCAGCACTACTAGAAGCGTACGTGCTCTCTCCAATGGAGACCAAATAGGAGGAACGAAAATGCAGTCAACTGACTTAATCAGTTGTTTGCCGGTTAAAGAAATTCACGGCAACCTTCCAAAAGAAGTGTTTGATTTGGCAATTGATTCACGTAGTGTACAACCTGAAAGTGTTTTTATCTGTATTAAAGGATACACAGTGGATGGACATGATTACGTTATGCAAGCAATTGAAAGCGGCGCAAAAATAATCATTTCCGAAAAGTATCTTGAGTTGGACTATACACGTGTCGCTTGCGTAATCGTTGACGACACCACGCGTGCAATCGGTTTACTAGCGGCCAAATTCTATGATTACCCATCAAAAGAACTGACCATGATTGGAATTACGGGAACAAATGGTAAAACGAGTGTTAGCGGAATCTTGCAAAGTATGCTGCAAGGACTAAAAGTGAAATCTGCTATAACAGGTACAATTGGATTTAATTTGAATGGCATCCTATATGATTCTGCTAATACAACAAGTGATGCTCTAAGCACACAACAAATGATCGTTAGAGCAAAAAGTGAAGAGTGTAAAACCATGATTATGGAAGTTTCATCTCACGGATTAGTACTTGGTCGTTTAACTGGAGTTGACTTTGACGTTGCGATTTTTACCAATCTGACTCATGATCATTTAGACTTCCACGGTACTATGGAACAATATGGACAAGCGAAGAGCTTATTGTTTTCCCAATTAGGTCAAGACTTGGAGCGAGCGAAGCATGCAATAGTCAATGCTGATGATCCATGGTCTGAACGATTAAAAGAAGTGACGGGTTATCCAGTATGGACATATGCCATTCACAAAGATGCTCAGTTCCAAGGACTAAATATTCAACTTCAATCAGATTGCACTCAATTTGAAATGAAAACGCCTGAAGGAAACTTTCCAGTGCGTATGAACTTGCTTGGTGAGTTTAATGTATACAATGCTTTAGCAGCCACGATTGCCCTGTATACTCAAGGATATCCATTGGAACAAATCATTGAACAACTTGAAAAAATCCCGCCTGTCAAAGGTCGTATGGAAAAGTTGGAAAGTGACTTGCCGATTTCCATTTTTATTGATTACGCACATACACCTGACGCGATAGAAAAAGCGATTTCTTCTGTTCTACCTTACAAAACAAATCGGTTGATTTTTTTAGTAGGAACAGGTGGCAATCGTGATCGTTCAAAACGTCCTGCAATGGCAGAAAAAGCTTCAATCGCAGATTATGTCATCTTGACAACTGATGATCCACGGGATGAACCATATGAGTCAATTGTAAATGATCTAGAAAAAGGGATGCTTCATGAAAATTACGCGTGTATCGGTGACCGTGAAGCGGCTGTACGTCACGCGATTACGATTGCTGAACCGGGAGATATCATCATTTTCGCAGGTAAGGGACATGAAGATTATCAAATTATTGGACGCACAAAGTATCCTCATAGTGATGGGGAAATTGCCTTGTCTGCTGGTAAATTGAAATTTCAAGACTCCACTTCGCGCAAGTAACAAAGAACCGATCACGAAAGTCGATCGGTTCTTTCGACATTTAAAAAGACAAGAAAGTATAAAATTTCTATACTATCTTATGTCTAGCTCCAAGCGCCAGCCCGCACCTAAGCTTCAGGCTCTCATGCGAAAGCTAGCTTTCGAATCGATCCTTCCAACGCCGGCGTCGGGCTAGAGTGGCGCTTTCCGCTTTTCTTAAGTACTTGTATTTTAGTGGAAAAGTCCATATGATTGAAAAGGAAAAAAAGAAGGAGAATACCATTCATGACAAACCAAGTTCAAGACCAAATACAAGCAAGAAGAACATTCGCCATCATTTCGCATCCGGATGCCGGTAAAACAACAATGACAGAAAAACTGTTGTTTTTCGGTGGAGCTATTCGCGATGCGGGGACAGTAAAAGCGAAGAAAACCGGGAAATTTGCAACATCTGACTGGATGGAAATTGAAAAGCAACGTGGGATTTCTGTTACGTCTTCCGTTATGCAATTTGATTACGATGATTGCCGAATCAATATATTGGATACACCTGGACACCAGGATTTCAGTGAAGATACGTACCGAACACTTATGGCAGTGGATAGTGCGGTGATGATCGTAGATGCTGCTAAAGGGATTGAAGCTCAAACAATTAAATTATTTAAAGTATGTCGTTTACGTGGAATTCCAATCTTTACGTTTATTAATAAATTGGACCGTCAAGGGAAAGAGCCTCTCGCATTGATGGAAGAATTAGAGGAAGTACTGGGAATTGAATCCTATGCAATGAACTGGCCGATTGGCATGGGGAAAGAATTTTTAGGTATTTACGATCGATATAATAATCGCATTGAACAATTCCGTACTGAAGAACAAGACCGTTTTTTACCTTTAGATGAAGATGGTGGGCTAGCTGTTGAACATTCAATGAAGCAAACTTCATATTACACACAAGCGTTAGAAGATATTATGTTGTTGAATGAAGCAGGTAATGACTTTGATCATGAGAAATTGAAAAATGGTAAAATGACGCCTGTATTCTTCGGAAGTGCTCTAACAAACTTTGGGGTTCAAACATTCCTGGAAACCTATTTACAATTTGCGCCTACACCACAACCTCGTAAAACCGACGCAGATGTAGTCGTGAATCCGGTGTCAGAAGATTTTTCTGGTTTTATCTTCAAGATACAAGCCAATATGAATCCTGCTCACCGTGACCGTATCGCATTCGTTCGTATTGTATCGGGTAAGTTTGACCGTGGTATGACTGTAACACTTTCGCGTACGGGTAAAACGTTTAAATTAACTCAATCAACTCAATTCTTGGCTGATGACCGTGAAACGGTAGACGAAGCAGTAGCTGGAGACATTATAGGTTTACACGATACTGGAAGCTACCAGATCGGTGATACGATAGTCGGTGGGAAAAAAATCTTCAGTTATGAAAAACTACCACAGTTTACACCGGAGTTATTTGTACGTGTAACAGCGAAGAATGTCATGAAATCAAAGCATTTCCACAAAGGGATTATGCAGTTAGTACAAGAGGGAGCCATTCAGTATTATAAAACTCTCCATACCGAAGATGTAATTTTAGGAGCTGTTGGTCAACTTCAATTTGAAGTGTTCGAACATCGAATGAAAGCAGAATATAATGTCGAAGTTAGAATGGAACCTATCGGAAATAAAATTGCTCGTTGGATTGTTAATGAAAATGAGGTACAAGAATCAATGTCGAGCCCACGTAGTATGCTTGTACGCGACCGTTATGATCGTTACGTATTTTTATTTGAAAACGATTTTGCGATGCGCTGGTTCCAAGATAAGAATGAAACAATTGAATTATTTAGCTTGTTGTAAGGAAGGAGCCTGTCATACGACAGGTTTTTTCTTTTACAAAATTGTCTGTAATTGTTACAACAAGTAAACTTTGTTATGAGGTGTGTTTGAGCAATAAAGTACATAATCTGAGTGATAAACATCCCTATTTGAACGTTAAATTTTTCACAAGTCAACATATTGTAGGGATTATTATAAAATTTCTAATCAATACTGTGACTGGAGAACTTTTCATAGACCCACATTTGAAGAAACCGGTGGTTAGGAATATGATAGGTAGAGAAGTTTTCTTAAGAAAGGAATTCCATGAATGAAACTTAGTGATTTTTCCATAAAACGCCCCGTATTAACAATTGTTGTCATGTTTTTAGTTATTATTTTAGGTGCTGTATCTTTCTTTAAAATACCTGTCACCCTCATTCCGGAATTAAACCCACCTATTGGAGTTGTCGTTACCAGTTACCCTGGTGCAAGCCCAACTGAAGTAAGTGAAAAAGTGACAAAGCCACTGGAAACAAGTTTGTCTACGTTACCAGGAATAAAATCACTGCACTCGACTTCACAAGAAGGCGCAAACTTCATTTTATTAGAATTTGAGTGGACAACAAACATTGAAGATGTACAAGTAGATATCATGCAACGAATTGATCAAACACCTGTACCTGATGAATCACAAAAACCAAGATTTATGAAATTTGATCCTTCGCAGTTTCCAGTAATTCAGCTTTCATTGCGTGCAACTGAAGATGCAGGCGATGTTCGGTTGATTGCCGAACAATTAGAAAAAGAATTACGTCGAACCGAGGGCGTAGCCAGTGTCAATATTTCTGGTGCATTAGTTGAAGAAGTACAAATATTGCTGGATCAAAATAAACTGGAAGAAAAAGGCTTGGCACAATCTGATATTGTTCAGCTAATCCAAGCAAACAATATTTCATTTCCAGGTAACCCAATTGAAACAGAAGATGGGAAACAATTAACGACCCGAATTGTCAGTACGTTAACGACGGTTGAAGATATCCAAAACTTAGTGGTTACTGTTAATCCTTTGGATGGAAAAAATGTAACCATTGCTGATATAGCCAATGTTTCCCTTACTGAACAGGAAACCACGACAGAAACTAGGGCCAATGAAAAACCCGCTGTGTTAATGTCTGTTTTGCAGGAATCTGGGGCTAATACCGCAGATGTATCCACGTCATTTAAGGAATCGCTAGATCGACTATTACAAAAAGACGAGTTTAAAGGTGTTGAAGCTGATATTTTGTTTGACCAAGGGGATTATGTCAAACTGGCTATTGGGAACATCGGCTCTTCACTAATATTTGGTGGGATTTTTGCCATGCTGGTCTTATTTGTGTTTTTACGAGGAATTAAGAGCCCAGTTATTATTGGGATAGCGATACCTTATTCTGTCATTGTCACATTTGTATTAATGTATTTTGCAGACTTTGCCTTAAACATCATGACTCTTGGTGCACTGGCACTTGGTATCGGGATGTTAGTTGATAACGCAATTGTGGTCATTGAAAATATAGAACGACATTTATCTATGAATAAAGATTCGAAAACCGCGGCATTAGATGGAACAAAAGAAGTGGCAGGAGCTATTACGGCATCCACTTTAACTACAGTGGCAGTTTTTGTGCCTGTCATCTTTATTACAGGATTAATTGGACAAATCTTTACTGAATTTGCATTAACTATTTCATTTAGTTTATTAGCGTCTCTAGTTGTTGCATTGACTGTCATACCGATGCTTGCCAGTCGAATGTTGGAAAAACCAAAAGGGAACATCGAAGCAAAACGACGACGTTCAAAATCATACAATAACTTTGAACGCTCCGTAAAATGGGCTCTCGGCCATCGCATCTTGATTCTTGTCATGACCGCGGTCATGCTCGGAGTTGGTGTCTTGGGTTTATATCAAGTAGGTACCGAATTTTTACCAGCAACCGATGAGGGGTTCGTAAGTGTCAATGTCGTACTCTCAAATGGTTCTTCTGTTGCAGCTACTAAAGAAGTTGTTACTAAAATTGAGAAAATCGTCAAGAAGGAAAAAGATGTCGACGTTTACGTGAGCTTAGTTGGTGGAACACAACAGGGACAGTCACAAGGATCTTCTGAATCTAACCGAGCAGAAATGTTTATCAAATTGGTATCATTGGACGAACGAAATCGATCTATTTTTGAGTTTGTAGAAGACGTACAACCAACGGTATTAAAAGAGGTTGGGGAAGTTGCTAATGTAAGTTTTAATTTACAGACTGCTGCAGGTTCCACACCAAATTCTTTATCATTTACTGTCACTGATACTGATAAACAACGCTTAAATCAAACAGTGACTGAAATTCAGGATTCTTTAAGTGGATTACCAGCTGTTACTGAAATGACGAATGATTTAGTGAATACAATTGATGAAATTCAGATGACAGTGAAAAAAGATTCAGCAACTGAATTTGGACTAGCACCAGCACAAATTGCCCAAACGGTGAATAGTGTAACCCGTGGAACATTTGCCACACAAATCATTTCAGAAAATGATGATGTGCTTGGTGTCTATGTTAAATACGACAAAAAATATCGAAGCAGTATTGAACAACTGAAAAAATTAAAACTGCGCACACCGTCAGGACAATTTATTGAATTACAAGAAGTTGCCAAGATAGAAGTTGCTGCTGGACCAGTGTCCATACGCAGGGTTGACCAGGCGAGTTCTGTGAATTTCACAGTGAAATATGATTCGACATTATCTTTAGGTGAAATGTCTGATCAAGTTGATGAAGAAATTGAGAAACTTAAGCTACCTGAAGAAGTAGAAATCACCTTTGGTGGTGATCGAGAATTATTCGATAATGCGATAGACGATATGATTCTTGCTGTTATTTTGGCCGTTGTGCTTGTGTATATCGTAATGGCGGCACAGTTTGAATCCTTTAAATATCCATTTGTCATTATGTTCTCCGTGCCGCTCATGATCATTGGTGTAGCATTAGGATTGTTTATTACGCAAACCCCAATCAGTATTACAGCTGTAATTGGAATACTGGTTCTCGTCGGAATTGTTGTAAATAACGGAATCATGTTAGTCGATTTTATTAATCAGCGAAAAGCTGAAGGGGTATCTTCTATTGATGCGATATTATCTTCTACAAGAGACCGTGTAAGACCGATTCTAATGACAGCATTAACGACGATCCTTGGGTTGTTACCTCTTGCAGTTGGTATTGGAGAGGGGACTGAAATTAATCAACCAATGGGGATTGTTGTCATTGGTGGGTTAATTAGTTCTACTTTATTAACGCTTTATGTCATTCCTGTTATATATAGTTTGTTTGACCGTGAAACTCGTCGAAGTTCTAAAAAAAATGCGTCTTAATAAACAACGTCTATTCGTTTTAATGAATAGACGTTGTTTTATTTTGTTAGTTTTCGTATTATTCAAATAAAGACTATTGGAGGCACGCCCATGCATATCCCGCTAATTACTGGATTTCCTGGATTTATTTCTAGTCAAATCATTGCCGAGTTGATTGTACAAGAGAAAGTTGACACAATCTATGCGGTAGTTCTTCCATCACAATTAAAGCTTGCTAATGAAGTAGCGAAAGGTTTGACGAGTGATTCGCCACATGTAAAAATCTTTTTAGTTGAAGGAGATATTACATTACCTAATTTAGGGATGTCGAAAGAAAACTTGCATGAAGTCAAACAAAATATTACCGTCTTGTGGCACTTAGCTGCAATTTATGATTTAGCCGTTAGAAGAGAAATTGCATGGAAAGTGAATGTCCACGGTACACAGACGGTAAATGATTTCGTCCAAACACTTCCAAAAATCAAGAGATATATGTACTTTAGTACAGCATATGTAGCTGGCAAACGAGAAGGTATTTTACGAGAAGACGAACTAATACGTCCAGGTGGATTTAAGAATTATTATGAAGAAACGAAATTCGAAGCAGAAAAGCTCGTTGAAGATATAAAACCGATTATTCCAACGACCATTATTCGCCCGGGAATCGCCCGAGGACATTCTGTTACTGGAGAAACTATTAAATTTGATGGGCCGTATTTTTTTGTGAATATGATCGACAACTTAAGAAAACTTCCTATAATTCCCTACGTTGGAAAGTCACAATCGTTTATTAATGTTGTGCCAATCGATTTTATTACAAAGGCAGCAATTTATTGTAGCGAAAGTGATTATGCTTCAGGAAAGACTCTTCACTTAACGGATCCAAGCCCACACCCCGTTGAAGAAGTATATCGGCAAATGGTATGGATTGTAACCGGAAAGTTGCCAAAATGGCGTTTTCCACTTCTACTTGCAAAAATTGGCCTACAATCAAAATGGATGAGAAAAAGCTTAGGTGTTGAAAAAGAAACGTTAGATTATTTGACCTGGGCGGCTAAATTTGACACTACGGTGACAGATGCAATATTGGAAAACAGTGGAATTAAATGTGCAGATTTTATTGAGACCTTGCCAACCATGATTTCATTTTACCAACTTCATAAAAAAGATGAATCCTATCAAATCCAAATTAACTAAAGTACAGAAAGTAATAGCTCAATTGATTTTTATCAGTTTTTGTTCTACCCCCACAATTAACACCTAATGAATCGAATACTTTGATGAACATGAAAAAAAATTATCACTTATGGGGTGGAACACATTGAAGAAAGTCATGAAAATTAGTTCAGCAGTTTTAGCGCTTGGTTTAATATCTTCATCAACAATCCAAGTTATGGCAACTGAAAAAGTAGATTCATCAAGTTTTGAAACTGTAAATCTACAAGATGCGTTACACAATATAAAAGAGGAAACAACTACCGTAAAGAACCTACAAACGATTGCTACTAGCATCCCAAGTGGTTATTTAAGTAATAACCTGTTTGCGTTAGCTCAAAACATTGAAAAAATCAGTAATCCAAAAGCAAAAGCTGCTCTCCAAAAGAATATTAATAAAGCCATAAAAAAATGGGAAGAAAAGGATAAAACTGAAATCCCAACTACAGATAAAGGTATCGTTGAAGACGAAGTTTCTGTAGAAACTAATGTCGAAACAGCTAAAACTGAAGAACCCGCACCAAAGATAGTAAAAGTTCCTAAAGAAGAAAAACAAGTTGCAAAAGAAGCAAAAAAAACAGAAAAAAAGGCTATAAAAGATAATAAAAAACAGCAACGTAAAGAGGAACAAGTAAAGAAAAAAGAGAATCAAAAACAAATTCAAGCTACTAAAAAAGAACAACACAAAGCTGATAAATCAAAAAAACAAAAATAACAGAATGACTAATTGTTACCAAAATGAAATACAATACGACTTTTCATTTGTTCAAGAACCCATTACAATCAATAGGACTTAACTATTGTACGAATATGGGGTGAGCTTGTGTTACTAGCTACAATTCAAGGACTATTTACCAAAAAAAGAATAACAACAGAATTGGAGACTCTAGTTCTACAAGCGAAAGAAGGGGAGAAAGAAGTACAACATGATCTTCTTTCTTCTTATGCTCCTTTTATAAAAAAGACAGCCTCTTTTGTTTGTAAACGTTATATTACCGAACAAGATGATGAATTCAGTATTGCGATGTTTGGATTTAACGAAGCCATTGAACATTTTGATAAAGAAAAAAATGCTTCATTTTTAACTTTCGCTCATCTGCTGATTCGGCGTAAACTGATTGACTATATTCGGAAAGAATCAAGAAGAAAAGAAGTGAGTCTTGGTCAAATGAAGACGGAACAGGAGGAGCAACAAGATGCTTTTTCAATTTTGGAATCTTCGCACTCATTTGAACAGTTTACAGCGAAACAGCAGGCTGAAGAAAGAAAAAGCCAAATCATTGCTTATGAAGCATTATTAAAACCATATGGCTTGAGTTTTGAGGAACTTGTAAAAGTATCCCCATCTCATGAAGACACTCGCCAAACAGCCATCCAAATTGCTCAAATCATATCAGAAACAGATGAGTTCTATGAAAGTTTGCAAATGAAAAAAAAATTACCAATGAAAGAGTTAGTAGAGTTGGTAGAAGTATCTCGAAAGACAATTGAACGTCAACGGAAATATATTGTCGCCATTGTCATTTTACTAAAAAGCGATTTGCATTATATAAAAGATTATTTAAAAGGGCGAATGTCATGATGAGCACTAATAAAGGAATCGTGTTTAAGAAAAAAACTGCATATAGTATCTTCTTGACGTCAGACGGTCTTTTTCAAAGAGGGATTCCTCTATCTACTACGATTGAAGTAGGGGAAGAAGCCTTTTTTCGTCCTTTTTCGGATGTAAAGAAAAGACAACGTCCTTATAAACTTGCATTGTCTGCACCGATTATTGCCATATCTGCAATCATAATGTTATTTTTTTCTGTTTTAATACCTTCCCAAACAACTGTTTCTGCCTTTGTACAAATCGATATCAATCCAAGTATAGAACTTGGCATAGATAATGACGGTGAAGTGCAATTATTTAGAGGGATTAATGAAGATGGTAAAGCGTTGAAACACGATATTTCCTTTTGGAAAGGGAAATCATTATCATGGGTTTTACAACAAATTGTAAATCGAACTGAAACCATCCACACAAAAACTGAATCAATTGAAATTGTCACGATATATCAAAAAGAAGTAAATCAGGTCGCATTAGAAAAAGTAATTACAACTGCAATTACAACGGCTACTCCTAAGATTGCTGCAAAAACACAAGCAGTGCATGTAATTGAAGCAACTATTAAAGATCGAGAAGCAGCAAACACAGAAGGGGTCTCTGTTCAAAAGTATCATGCTGAGATTGAAATGAAAAAAGAAGAGAAGAAACTAAAAAAAGAACAAAAACAGAATAAACGTAATCAGCAAGACGCTAAGACAGAGAAATCAAAGCCCTCTGTTAAAAGTAAAGATTTAAAAGAAGATGCTAACCAAAAGAACTCAAAACAACCGGATAAAAATAAAGAAATAAAAGAACAAAAAAATCCAGGGAATTCTCAGAAAGATAAGAAAACAAAAGGAAACAACGGACAAGAACAGGTGAAAGATAAAAAACAGCAGCCTAAAGAAAAAGAGAATTCCTCTGGTCACAACAATAAATCAAATAAAAACAAAGACAACGATAAGAGTAAAGATAAAGATCAGAACAACAATAAAAACAAAGTGGATAACAATGGTAATAATAAAGACCAAAAAAATAAAGGTGCATAAATTGCTACTCAACTGAGTAGCAATTTTTTATATATTCATCCTATGAATAGTAATTTCTATTGAAAAAGAGACTCCCTCTTTCTTTTTTTCATAAAGTTTCTTAAAATAGGAAGATGACTTACAGTGTCATTTGAAAGGACTTGACCTTTTATGAATCCATTTATCCGAAGTGTGCGAAACTTAACGCCTGCACAGGCTATTGTATCTTATTATTTCTTAGCAATTGCATTTTCAGTAATGTTATTAAATTTACCTGGTACCTATCAAAAGGGAGTTCATGTTGCTTTTATTGATAGTGTATTTACCGCAGTTAGTGCTGTAAGTGTGACCGGTTTATCCGTAATTAATATATCGGAAACGTACACTACTTTTGGGATTGTTATGTTAATGGTGATCCTTCAACTCGGCGGTATTGGCATCATGTCGCTCGGTACTTTTATCTGGTTAATCGTTGGTAAAAAGATTGGCTTACGTGAACGACAATTAATCATGATCGACCATAACCAACATTCTTTATCCGGGGTGGTTCACCTCATTATTGAAATCATTAAGATCTTGTTATTAATAGAACTGATTGGAGCACTGATTTTAACTTTATATTTTACTCAGTTTTATGACACATTTTCAGAAGCGTTATTACAAGGTTTATTCTCATCGGTTTCAGCAACAACTAATGGTGGTTTCTCTATTACTGAAAACTCATTGACCCAGTTTCACAATGATTATTTTGTGCAAATCATAAATATGATTCTCATTATTTTAGGGGCAATTGGTTTTCCTGTTTTGATTGAGATTAAGGCGTTTCTTTCGAACAAGAAAAAAGACTTCCGATTTTCACTGTTTACTAAAATTACAACCGTCACTTTCGGGTTATTGCTAATTATTGGTACTGTCGTCATTCTAGCACTGGAAATGTTTAATTCATTCAAAGGTATGTCCTGGCATGAATCCCTTTTTACAGCCATGTTCCATTCAGTATCTTCACGTTCAGGTGGTTTAGTAACGGTTGATATTACGGAGTTCAGTCAAGGGACGAATATTTTTATGAGTGCATTGATGTTTATTGGAGCTTCTCCGAGTTCCGTGGGTGGGGGGATTCGAACAACGACATTTGCCATCGCTATCTTGTTCTTAATTAACTTTGCTCGTGGTAAAGATGAAATTCAAATTTTCAATCGAGAGATTCAATTGATTGACGTGTTTCGGTCATATGCAGTCATCATCTTGGCAATTTTTATGGTGTTATTCGCAACAATTGCGTTATCTATTTCTGAGCCAACATTACCTATTACTGCCATCGTTTTTGAAATTACCTCTGCATTCGGTACATGTGGAATGTCACTTGGCATCACGGACGACTTATCAAACTTCGGTAAAATTCTCATTATGGTTTTAATGTTTATTGGTCGAGTTGGGCTTATTTCATTCCTATTTACAATTGGGGGACGGAGAACCAAGACGAAATACCACTTCCCGAAAGAACGAGTAATTATTGGCTAAAAAAGAGCAGGTATCCTGATTTCCAGGACCTGCTCTTTCTGCTTTTGATTTTATATAGAATGTCTCAGACTAGTTCTTTTGGAATAAACGAGAATTGCGGAGACTGTCCATTTTTGAAGAAAGTCAGTAAGTAACCATCGCTTGAGACGATTTCATTTTGAACCAATTTCTGTAGATTCAAAGTAAATGGAACGAGCAATGTTTGTTTAAATACTTCACGTTCATGTAAGTTGAGCTCGGTAAATTGACTTCCAGCTATTGCTGGATTCTCAATAATTTTACGATAGATACTAGACTGTGATTCTTTATCCATTTCTTTTTCCCACCAAGGTTTTCGTGGTTGGAATTGATGATGTGCTAAATAATCAAGTTTCATCAAGCTTCGGACAACCGTCATGTTTGCACGATTATCTTGTACTAAAAACTCTTCTAGACGTTTAAATAAGTCTTCAAGTTGATGACCAATGCGAGACCACCCTTGTTCTTCCCAATACGTTCCGAAGTCTTGGAAGAAATCAAAAGGAGTTTCAAACGTTTCACTAACTAAATAACCAACCGTTCGATCAAGTCTATGATCATTCCAGTACTTCTCAAGAACATCTTCGGCTTGTTTGATACGTAACATGTCATCAAACGTCAATACGTTGTTTGCGAAGATTTCGTAAGGTGCTTGGTCTACAAATACATATCCATACTGTTCAGCTTGTACACGAAGTCCTGTACCACGTAACAGTTTAAGGAAACCTAATTGCAACTCTTCTGGACCCATGGCAAATACATCGTTAAAGGTCTTTTTGAAAGATGCATAATCTTCTTCAGGCAATCCAGCAATCAAATCCAAATGTTGGGCAATTTTCCCGCCTTCTTTGACCATCGTCACCGTTCGAGTTAACTTTTCAAAGTTTTGTTTTCTTTTTACTAGCTCATTTGTTAATTCATTTGTAGATTGGACACCGATTTCAAAACGGAATAATCCGGCAGGTGCATTGTCATTTAAAAATTGAATGACTTCTGGACGCATAATATCTGCCGTAATTTCAAATTGAAAAACAACACCAGAACGATGCTCATCAATTAAGAACTGGAACATCTCCATTGCGTAGCTGCGGCTAATATTGAATGTACGGTCAACAAATTTTATGATTTTAGCACCATGATCCATTAAATAGCGAATATCTTCTTTTACCTTTTCACGATTGAAATAACGGACACCCACTTCAATTGAAGACAAGCAAAACTGGCAAGAGAATGGACATCCCCGGCTCGTTTCAATATAAGTAATGCGTTTTGATAGATGAGGGATATCATCTTCAAATCGATATGGGGATGGGATCTCTCGCAAATCAATTTTTGGTCCTTGGGGATGGATCATAAACTTCCCTTCAACTAAATAGCAGATTCCTGGTACTTCCTCAAGCGGGAGAGTGCCATCCACATGATGTAGTAACTGTTTAAATGAAATCTCACCTTCACCCATTACAATAAAATCGATCTCTTCAATACGTCTTAACCAATAGTTGGAGTCATAAGAAACTTCTGGACCGCCTAATACGATAACGGTCTCAGGACTTACTTTTTTTAGTAAGCGTATCACTTTAATCGTTTCTTCGATGTTCCATATATAACAACTAAAACCGACAACTTTCGGTTTTTTTAAATAAATGTCAGAAACAATATTAAAAGCGGGATCTTTAATTGTATATTCCGAAATGATGGCATTGAAATCAGGTTGTGCACTTGCTTTTAAACATCTTAGCGCAAGATTCGTGTGAATATATTTAGCATTTAACGTTGCTAATACGATGTTCATATGTCATTCTCCTTTTTTGCATCAATCTATTTTAACAGGGAATGGTGTTTCAAACAACAAAGTCTCGTTGAGAGTACACTGCATTAAGTAGGGATTACTTTGCATGAGTTGGACTTTCGACAATATTAGCATACGTGTTGTTGTTCTAACATATAGTGGGTTATATAAAGAGAAAGGTAGGGTGATAGACTTGTTGGGAGATGAAGTACAAGATTATAAGCTGATGACAAGTAGTAATTTTGACAGTCGATACGAATCTATATTTGAATTTGCTCCTTTCGGCATCATACTTTGCACCGTTGAAGGTACCATTGTTGATGCTAATCAACAGATTGAGGATCTCTTAGGTATTTCTCCACAAGAATTGATAGGGAAAAATGTAACCAAAATGTATAAGGATCTATCAAACCTGCCTTCAGAAGTGATCACTCCGATTAAACACGTACATGGGCATATACAACATATTAAGTTTGAGACTACCTTTAATAAAAATGTGGACTTGCATATGATTGTTCTTCGGGATGTCACGAAACAAGTTAAATTAGAAGAACAAATGAAACATACCCATTCCTTATCGATGATTGGTCAATTAGCAGCAAGTATCGCACATGAAATTCGTAATCCACTTACATCTCTTAAAGGATTTAGCCAACTTCTCACTCTTCAAGTTACCTCAGAAGGGAATCGTTATTTAGGCATTATTAATAGTGAACTAAATCGAATGGAATCGATCCTCACTGAATTTTTAGAATTAGCCAAACCAGTGAAACGGTCTTTGCAAATTTTCTCAATTTCATCCATTATTAATCAAGTGATTGAAATTATGTATCCTCAAGCCATTCTCCAAAATATTGAACTTAATTTTGTGTCACCCAAGATGGAATCAAATCAAATTTTAGGAAATACACATGAATTGAAAAAAGTAATGATGAACATCTTGAAAAATGCGATAGAAACGATGCCTAATGGTGGAGTAATCACTATTTTAGAAGAGCTAGATAAAGACAATCAACTTCGTGTATCGGTGAAAGATCAAGGGAGTGGCTTAACCGAAAAACAAATGAAACAGATCTTTTTACCTTTTTATACGTCCAAAAACCAGGGTACAGGCTTAGGTCTTACACATGCGATTCAAACTGTAGAGGAACACGGAGGACGAATTGAGGTTGAAAGTGAAATTGATGAAGGAGCTATTTTTCATCTTATTTTTCCACTCTATCAAGAAAAGATAACGAAGGAGTTTACCAAATATGATCAAAGCAATGGAAAGTCCCATTGGGAAGTTATATCTTCAAGTTAAAAGTGGAAGATTAACTTCCATTCAATTTGAAGAGCCTAAAGGTTTTGCTGCACCAATCGAAGATAATGACACCATCAATCAACAGGTATTTGAACAATCGGTAAACCAATTAAATGAATATTTTGAGGGCAAGCGGAACTCATTTGAGTTGCCCCTACATGTAGAAGGAACGGCATTTCAGAAAAGTGTATGGGGGCAGTTACCTGACATTTCATACGGAACAACTATCAGTTATCAGGAGCTTGCCAATCGGATTAATAATCCAAAAGCTTGCCGTGCTGTGGGACAAGCAAATCGGAAGAACCCATTACCGATTGTAGTACCTTGTCATCGAGTAATTGGAAAAGACAAATCATTAACAGGGTACGCAGGTTCACTCTTATCAATTAAAGAATACTTACTTCAGTTAGAGTCGAAATCAGCACAAAATATATTTTAACTTTCGAAGTAGTTTTGACAAAGTTCTTCGATTCGCATTATACTTACGTAAATGAAGTTATATGAAATTAAGGTGATATAAGTGAAATCTGAAGAGCTAACACAATCTTTGAAGCTATTTATTGTAATATCTCGGGCGAATAAAGCAATTCATGAATGTACAAATCAATTCTTCCAAGCGAAAGGGTTAAATCCAACTGAATTCGCGGTATTAGAGTTATTGTTTCATAAAGGCAGACAACCGTTACAAAAAATTGGGAATAAAATTTTACTTGCAAGTGGTTCTATTACTTACGTGATTGATAAGCTGGAAAAAAGAGGCTTTATACAGCGTGTAAATTGCCCCTCAGATCGTCGCGTGACTTTTGCTGAGATTACACCCGAGGGTGAGGAGTTCATGTCTGAGCTGTTTCCAGAGCACGAAAAACAGTTAGTTGAAATCATGAATGTTCTGGATGCAGACGAAAAAGACCAAGCAATTAACTTATTGAAAAAGCTTGGTTTATCAATTAAAGATTTATCGTATTAAAAAAATCCGACTCACTCGTGAGCCGGATTTTTTTGTTCTCTATTTACTTAGCTACGATCGTTTCACCCATTTTTAGGAAAGCATCCGTTAAGTTAACACTATTCTGATCAAAAATGGTTAAACGAACAATAAGATTTCCTTGCTCAAATACAATTCCTGAAACAGTACCCAATTCAAAATTAGCTTGATATCCAACTTGTTTAGAAATGCCTTCACCTTGAGGTAACTTTTCCTTGTCAACGATCATAACTGGTTCTTGACCAATCGTTACGGCACCAATACTTTGTATCATATTATTAGCAATAATTTCGTAATCTGCATCGTCTTTAGAAATTGTTTCAACACGCATGAAAACAGCAGAATTCTCATCATATGTTAATGCATCTTTATTTGGTTCTTCACCTGTTAAACTATATCCATCCAATTTATAAATAGAGTAATTCTGTTCATCACTATTTATTAGAGTAGAATTCTCTTCTTTAGTATCCTCTTTAATCGCGTAGTTTAATGTTTTTTGAGGCTCTCTTTCTGCAGAAACAGTTGGTTCATCTGTTTCATTTTCGACTTCCTCAACAGCTTCTTCTTTTTCTTCATCCTCTTCCGTTACTGGTGTATCATTTCCATCTTCAGTTTCAACATTTGTTTGTGTTTCGACTTCTGAACCATTCGATTCATCCTCTGAATTACAAGCAGCGAGTAAGGAAATTGCAAGTAATATTGATCCAAATAAAAACCAAGTTTTTTTCATGTTAGTAATCCTCCTATGTGTAGTAGACGTGATGTGAATGTTAATAGTTTCAGGAGTTAAGTGGTAAGACTAAAAACAGCAGGGTAATCATGGTTATATGAGCAATAATAATGAGAGGCATGCTTTTTTTCCATTCATATAAGACGCCCCATAACATTCCTGAAATAAATGCTGCAAGGACACCCAACCAAAATCCGCTAAAGGCCATTGACAAACCAAATAGGATGGAAGAAATGAGTACCGCAAAAAATGGACTCATATAGGCTTTTAATTTTTGTTGAATAAAACCGCGCCAAAATAACTCTTCACCTGGTGCAATAATTAATATAAGCAAAATATAGTGCCATACTGTAGTTGGTCCAAAGTCACTCAAAAACCGATCTACTGAAACCGACGCAACATCGGTGAATATAGAAAAGAACCGATGTCCAGTTACAATCAGTCCATATGTGAGTGTACCATAACCAATACCAAAAATTAAATATTCCCACGTTTGAATTTCATCTTCCATTTTCACGATAATGAATGAAATTGCCATGAATATGAGCATGGTAAAAGTGTACATATACCAAAAGACTTTTTCATTCGAAAACGCAAAATACAGTAAAGCATAAACAGCCACAATTAATATGGCCCATCTAAAATGAGGAGCTAAAATTTTCATCGTTTATTCCTCCCATAAATCTTGCCTTAACAGGATGTTCAAACAGAATTGCCAACCCAAAGTAGGATACTATGGAGTTGTCACAAAGGTAGTAGTATAACCTGATTTCCTAGAACGATGCTTTTAATCTCCTTTAAATACAATTGTTCACAAAATCATCCTAATTCTGAATCTGGAAAGGGTGAAGACTCATCTTCTTTGAGGTATACTATTTTGTACCGTTTATGATTCACAACTGTTTTTTCTTCAAGCCCAAGTTCCGCGAAATTTTCCATAATTGAAATATTTACGATCACTGAGTTTTCATTCACTTTCTCTACGATGCCTTGCAATCCATTATTAAATTCAATAAGAGAACCAACCGTTGCAATTTCCACTGACATTCAGCTCCTTCATGCAGTCATATTCAATAGTTTGCATGAAATTTTTTCTGACGTAAAGTATTTTCTGAATACATTGTGAAATCATTTTGTGAATACAATTGTTAAGGGGACATATATATGAGTAATTATAATCAACAATTAAATGAACTGAGAGAGGGGACACGGTCTTCTTTGACGGTTGAGAAACAGGATTTTCTTTCCTTTCGTGAAGTATTAGTTCAAATGGAAGACTTTAAACATTTTAAAGGTGTAGCTAAGCAAGGTGGAATTTTGGTCTATACATATGAACAAGTAGCACGTAGCTAATAATAATAATAATAATAAGTATTCCTTCGAAATTAGTGGGTGTAAGGATGCAGGAAAATGTGTATAATAATGGTTAATATGGTTTAGTAAAGGAGACTTAGCGTGCCAGAAACAATTCTAGAGCAACTCGAAAGAACTAGAGAAAAAATGATTCAGTCCGCGCTTGAAAATGGTTTTGGTGACGCCAATACAATCCGTTTAAGTAAAAAATTAGACCGGCTGTTAAACTTATATCAATTTAAGGATTCTCCTGAAAAAAACATTAAAATGAAACTTGTTCGAAACTAAGCGAAGTTGGCTTAGTTTTTTTAATTTATAGGAATGTTATTTTTTCTATTTTAATCAGTGAATCATGATGCTACAGTGTGTGTTCAAAGCGACCTACACTCCTTCATGATTCAAGTTTTGCTTATTAATTAAATTGTGCAACTCATCATTATATTCAAAAAACATTTTTTTTTTTGTTATACTAATAGATATAAAAGGGGGAAGTACTTTGTCTAAATTAAAATTGTTAAAAGATACATTAAACGAGGCAATCGTTGGAAGAGAGAAAGAGATTGATTTTATGTTAATCGCACTTATTCAAGGTGGTCATGTCTTATTGGAAAGTGTGCCAGGTTCCGGTAAAACAATGATGGCTAAATCATTTGCACACGCAATCAAAGGAAAATTCAAGCGTTTGCAATTTACGCCCGATGTTTTACCTTCAGACGTTACAGGTATTAGCTATTTTGATCCAAAAACACAGGAGTTTATCATGCGTCCGGGTCCTATTTTCACGAACATTTTACTTGCAGATGAAATCAACCGAGCGACTCCACGGACACAGTCAAGTCTCCTGGAATCGATGGAAGAGAAACAAGTAACAATCGATGGGGAAACCATTATTCTTCCAGAACCATTTATGGTAATTGCGACTCAAAATCCAGTTGAATCTCAACAAGGGACTTTTTCATTGCCAGCAGCACAATTGGATCGTTTTCTGTTCCGTCTAGAAATTACATATCCTACGTTTGAAGAAGAACGAAGAATACTCCAAGAGTTTAGCCAAGCACCTGGGGATGTAAAGACTTCATCGATCATTGATATAGTAGATGTACTGCAGTGGCGTCAAGAAGTGAGAAAGGTATCGGTCCATGAAGATATAAAAACCTATATCTTACAGATTATCCATGCAACAAGACAACATGCACATGTAGAGTTAGGGTTAAGTTCACGTGCATCTCTAGCACTTCTACACGCGGCCCAAGGTCATGCGTACATTCGTGGGCGTTCTTATGTTACACCGGATGATGTTAAACTGATGGTATCGCCATTAGCATCACATCGACTTATGTTAACTGCTGAAGGAATGCTAATCCACGAACCGAAAGAGATTCTAAAAGAGATCGTGGAATCTGTACAAGCACCAGTAGAGGCTATGGCGAGATGATTTGGCAGCGTGAGTATTTCGGAGTAGTTAAAACAAATTGGGTGCTGACAGTTATTGCACTTTGTTTTTTAATGTCAATCATATTAATTCAATATGTTGCTGCAGGAGTATTTGGATTTCTTGGTGCAGTGGCATTATTACAAGTTTTATATTATAAGCGTGTTGGGAACGAATTGACTTTAGTGAATGAAAAAACCAGAAGCCGACTACTAAAAGGTGGTAAATCTGAGTGGGCTTTAACTTTTGAGAACAAAGGTCTTCCAATCTGGAATGGCCAACTAAGACTGCAATTTCAAGATGCAGTATCTCCACTAAATGATCAAAATGTCAGCCACTCGAAGTTAATTGAGATTGTCGTACCTTTGACAATAGGGACAAATGAAATCGTTACTGTGAGAGTGCCTATTTTAGGACAAAAAAGAGGGTTATCTAGATTAAAAGGACTTGAACTTACCATTCCACATATTTTTGGAGAGGGTTCGATTGTGTTGGTACATAAACCGATGTTACGAATGGAACAAGTGGTATACCCGTCTATTTATCCATTGAAGGATATGAGACACCCATCAGCACTAAAACCCGGCGATTATGAGTATAAACATTCATTGTTCCAAGATCTTTTTTCACCGATTGGTACAAGGGATTATGAACCGACTGATCAGTTCCATCACATACACTGGAAAGCAAGTGCAAGAATGCAGAAGTTGCAAACGAAAGTTTTTACTCAAAAAGCGAATGAATCTGTTCTAATAATCCTTAACGTTGCAAATCATTATTCGATTATTTCTGATTTAGAAGAAAGAATTGAAATGATTGCTTCCTATGTGGACTTTTACTACCGAGAGGGTATTCCGTATGCAATAACAGTAAATGTTAGAACTTTCGGTCGTTCTCCTTATTTGTTCCTTCCTACAGGAGATGGACAAAAACAACGCCAAAAAGCAATGGAATTACTGACAGTCTTATCACAAAATGATTTAACGATGCCGTTTCCTCGAATGCTAACGCATCTTGATATGCATGAAGATTTACCGATGTCAGTGTTGATCTTCACACATGACTTAAACGAAATTTCATCATATGTAGCTAAATGGTCAAAATCAGCGCATGTTGATGTGATTGGTAGTACGAATAATGGAGGTGACGTGCAATGGAAAAAACACTCCCTTCAAAGCAGTTAGTCCAATATGAGTCATTTGGGAAGTTTTTGCAAGACGTTTGGTTAGTTTCTTTTCTGCTTATTTTCACAAGACATGAAGCCATAATACCCATCCCTTTTCTATGGGTACTCATATTAATTTTAATTGGTGTTGGAGCAACGATTTTATTTCGTAAAACTGGATATCAAATTGCAGTGACGGTAGTAGTAGCCATTGTCATTGGTGGTATAGTATTTTTATTCAATGCTCCTTTTTGGCTATTTTTCGTGATTACGGCTTTTGCTATTTGGCGCATTCAAGAACGGTTTGCAAAAGTCCAGGAGGATGCAACTCATGACGGTGTCTTTTTCACCTTACTGGTCGTTTTCTTTGCTTTTGCATACTTTCTTGCCACTGTAATTAATAATAAAGTGGCGATTCAAGAGAGTCTGATTTTAGTTGTGCTTGGGCTTTTCCTATTTGTGTTGGATCGAATGATTGTCCAATGGCTACGATCAAAAAGTGTTAACCAAGTACCCTTTTCAAAATTACTAATCGCATTCGTTGCAATCATGGGCGTAGCATCCATTACGTTTGGACTTATTGCTGGATTAGGGAATAAAACGCGAGAAGTTTTCGTGTCGCTGTTTGGAGGGGTACTTCAAGTAGTATTTTATCCATTTGGTCTATTAATTGAATGGCTAAGAAGTATTTTTGTTACAAAGGTGAGACCATTAGAGCCACGCGAATCTCAAGCACAGGGCGAAATGGAGAATGTGGAACGTGAAAACGTGGTAAATGAGGTATACACTGCCACTATGGAAATTCCTTGGATTGCCCTAATTAGTGTTTTGTGCATCATTGTAATTGCTATTGTTGTTTGGCGACTGTCAAAACATAAAATTGAACCAGTGGAAATCGCTCAAGAAAAAGTCCAATATGAACGAAGTCAAGTGGACTATTCCACAAGAGAAAATGAACAAGCTGTGGCTTGGAATTACTCGATGGATACAAATATTGTACGTGAAGCCTACCGCGATTTTGAAACCGAAGCTGGTCAAATTGGCTTTAGTAGGAAACCAAACGAAACACTTCGAGAATGGTTCAAAAGTCAGGAATGGCATGTGACTGAACGTTTTTATGAGGTGTATGACGTCGTTCGTTACAGTGGAGAATTAATGGATGATCATGATGGAAAATGGTTTATCCAAGAACTAAAAAATCTTTCTGAAAAATATTTTCAAAAAGAGGTTTAAGACTTCAGGAATTGGGGGAAATTAAGATAGAACACAGCAACATTCTCATTTCCCCCTTTTTATAGGACACATTCCCTTGTGGAAAGTGTCCTACTTTTTTGTGCATTTTTCTCCGCTGCCCCGCCATGCCTTTCTCAATTCCCGGGGTGATAATGGGAATATTTTTCTCTTTTCGGAATCTTTCGATGCTTATCTCTTGGAAGTTTGATAAACTAATAATCATTAGAATATGAAGATTAAAATGGAGGTAACTAAATGGAAAAGGGAACACATGTAGGATTTGTTGGTACTGGGGTAATGGGAAAGAGTTTAGTAAAACATTTATTAAATGCGAGACTTGAAGTATCTATTTATTCACGTACGAAAGAAAAAGCAAGCGAACTAATTGAGATGGGAGCAAAGTGGGCTCAGACTCCTGGTAAAGTTGCTTCACAAGTGGACGTATTGTTTACTATGGTTGGTTATCCATCAGATGTTGAAGAAGTATACAACAGTGAACAAGGAATTTTTGCTCATGGCAAACCTGGACTCATTGTTATTGATATGACTACTTCTACACCGAGCCTTGCCATTGAAATACATAAAAAAGCTCAAACACTTGGAATGAACTCTTTAGATGGTCCCGTTTCAGGTGGGGATGTTGGAGCGAAAGCAGGAAAACTATCAATTATGGTTGGTGGAGATCGAGAAGTATTTGAACAAGTACGGCCGATTTTTGAATTATTTGGTGAAAATATTGTGTATCAAGGTGAGGCAGGTGCTGGTCAGCACACAAAAATGGCAAATCAAATTGCAATTGCCTCTTCAATGATCGCAGCTTGTGAAGCCATTGCATATGCCAAAGCAGCAAAACTTGATCCAGAAACAGTATTAAAATCTATCACTGCGGGATCTGCGGGATCATGGTCATTGACAAACCTGGCTCCACGCATGTTAAAAGGAGATTACGCGCCAGGTTTTTATATGAAACATTTCATTAAAGATATGGGCATTGCATTAGACGAAGCAAAAAAAATGAATATACAATTACCAGGTTTAGAAAAGGCATATTCACTCTATCAAGAATTAGCAAACGAAGGTTTCGAAAATGAAGGAACGCAAAGTTTGATTAAAGCTTACCTTAGATAATCATAAGATGGCGGGGTGTTCAGAGTGGACAAGCAACAAACGACTCCTCGGAGTCCAATAGCTCTATATTTATCATTGCCGATTTTATCTTGGGCTTTTTATGACTTTGCCAATACGATATTTTCATCAAATATCAATACGGTATTTTTTCCTTTTTACACAGATGATGTGATTGGTACAAGCGAAGCCATGCAGCAAGTGGCAAGTACGTTTGTATCTTATGCGAATGCAGTTGCCAGTTTTTTCTTAGTTATGTTTTCACCACTTTTTGGCGTGTGGATTGATAGAACGGGATACAAGAAAAGATTTATCGTTTGGTTTGCTTCCATTTCAATCCTTGCGACATTTATGATGGGGGTTTTTGGAGGGATTCAATCAGAGTCATTGGTTTGGGGAGTGCCCTTGTCCTATGCATTGGTCGTCATAAGTTTTGTAATTGCTAAATTCTTTTTTAATTCAAGTCTCGTATTTTACGATTCAATGATGAGTGATTTAGGTACAAAGCAGGAAATGCCCCTAATTTCGGGTTTTGGTGTGGCAGTGGGTTATATTGGAACGATTGTTGGATTACTCGTCTATCTACTGGTTAGTGATGGTGAATATCACAAGGCATTTATTCCAACAGCAATCCTTTACTTACTATTCTCACTCCCGTTATTTTTCATTAATAAAGATACACCGATTCCAAAGAGTCAGCGAGTAAAAGGGTCATTCTTTGATGGCTATAAAGAAATTATTCAAACCTTTAGGGAAATGAAAACACATAAGCCAGTTTTCACATTTTTAATTGCTTATTTCTTTATTAATGATGCAATTTCAACCACTATTGCAATGATGGCAATCTACGCAACTGTTATCGTTGGTTTTTCATCAGGTCAATTCATAATTCTATATCTTGTTTCAACAGTATCAACAGTTATCGGGTCATTTATCTTTGGGTATATTACCAAGAGAATTGGGTCGAAAAACGCTGTATCGATCGTGGCATTCTTAATGATTATAGCATTATTTGTCGCCGTATTTGCAGTTGATCAATGGATGTTCTGGATAGCGGGAAGTATGTTTGGGATTTCACTAGGATCGATGTGGGTGACTTCACGAACACTTATTGTGGAACTAACACCTGATGATAAGCGTGGGCAATTCTTTGGATTATTTGCTTTTTCAGGTAAAGTATCCGCAATCATTGGTCCTGTACTATATGGAACTATAACGTATATGCTTCAGGATTATGGTCCACTGGCTAGTCGAATAGCATTATCCACATTAATTGTAATGACGGTGATCGGATTATGCATTCATTTACGTTTAAAATATGTAAAGATAACTTAATCCTTTATCAAAGAAAAGCCGGAACCAAATAGTTGGTTTCGGCTTTTTGTGATTGATAAATAAATGAATTTTCCTTGCACCATATGAAAATCAAACCTTGTTTCTTTAAAGTTAAAGTTTAATCAAGATATGAGCTTACAAAAGTGTAGGAACGTTTTTTTATTGGTTGTTTTTTGGACGAAGAGGTGGAAGCTATTGGGGATTTCTTCTTAATAATTGTTTGATGTAACCCGGTAAATTCAGCTAGCAATTGTTTCGCCAAATTTAAACTCATTCGTCTTTGTGGATTACGATAATCATCATCTAAATGTCCTAAATGTGGTAGGTTTTGAAAATCTTCTTTTTTGGGTAATAGATGAAAGTAGTAATCAGCACATTGAACTAATACGGAAGATTGCTGTTGACTAAAACGAGGGTTTTTCACAAAGTGTAGTCCCAATTTCTTAGCACGTCCGGTTTCAATCATTTTTTCAATGGTTAATCTTTTTAATTCATAAAGATATTTGTTATCAGTAGCTGTTTTAGCATGGCGATTAACTGAGTAAATAGCTGAAGCAAGTTGTTCATCTGTACTATTTTTTATCATGAAAGTCCACCTTTCGTATATGTAATAAATTGAGGGAATAAAGCTTGAAGTTAGAAAAATTCAGACCATTCAATCAACTACTATCATACCAATTTGTTACCTTAATGTATAGCTTATTTCAAAAAAAAATGGAAGATGCCTTGAAAAAATGGAAATATTAAAAAGGAATTAAATGGGCATGCGAAATTTCAACTATATACTTTCGTAAGTCGTGAATGGCATAATGTAAATATGAATGAACATTCAGAAATATTATGGAGGTGTCAAAATGTTATTAAAAGAAAAAACAATTATTGTCACTGGTGGTTCAAGTGGAATGGGCTTTTATATGGCAAAGCGTTTTGTAGAAGAGGGCGCAAATGTTGTAATTACCGGACGCAATATAGAGCGATTACAAACCGCACAAAAAGCAATTTCACATGATTTTGCTCATATAGGAATCTTTCAAATGGACGTTAGGGAACCTGATCATGTGAAAGCAATGATTACATATACCGACGAAATGTTCGGCCGAATTGATGGGCTGGTCAACAATGCGGCAGGTAATTTTATTGTTCATGCGGAAAAATTAACTCCAAATGGTTGGAAATCAGTGATTGATATTGTTTTGAACGGTACATTCTATTGTTCACAAGCGGTAGGGAATTATTGGATTGAAAAAGAACAAAAAGGATCAATTCTTAATATGTTGGCTACATATGCCTGGAATGCGGGAGCGGGAGTGGCACACTCTGCTGCAGCAAAAGCAGGCGTTATGTCTTTAACTCGAACATTAGCTGTTGAGTGGGGCACGCAATATGGAATTCGAGTGAATGGGATTGCACCGGGACCAATAGAACGAACAGGTGGTGCCGAAAAACTGTGGGAATCTGAAGAAGCTTCTGCTCGAACACTTAAATCAGTACCGCTTGGTCGACTCGGACGTCCTGAAGAAATTGCGGACTTGGCTTCCTTTATGCTTTCCGAAAAAGCTTCTTATATGAATGGTGAGATTGTGACACTGGATGGCGGCCAATGGTTAAATAAATTCCCTTTCTAAGCTTAGAAATTTCCGAATTACCCATACTAAGACTACTTAGATAGAAGGGTTGGGTGTGTATGGATATTTGGACTTGGCCATTGCTGATTGTCGTTACATTGATTAGTGCAATCGCGCTGTATGCCACGTGGAGTATCATGAAATTTGAAGATAGACGACAACAAGTAAATGATTCACCAGTTTCACAAGCAGTAAAGCAACATCCTTATTCGATGAATCCCATTGTCTGGGTATTAATGGCTGCACTTATTTTCATATCAATTGTCATTGCCTATTATGCGGCTTCTTCACCTAATTAGGTGAAGAAGTTTTCTTTTTGTGCAAACGTTTACATCTGCCATTTTTTTTCGAATATGATATGATATAAGAGTAGTATGCTGTTCGCCAAAGGACAGATAAAGGAGTAGAAGTGTATGATTTCGGTTACAAGCAGCGACTTTTTAGAAATGCAAATCGAAAATTTCATCATCTCATCAGAAAAAGTAGCTCATGTGCAAATTGGGAATAACGCAGAGCATACATTATTAGTATTAACTAAAACAGGCTATTCAGCCGTCCCAGTTTTAGACTCGAAATATCGACTAAAAGGCTTAGTTAGCACACAAATGATTACAGATGCAATTTTAGGACTGAATCACATTGAGTATGAACGTTTACCAAATTTAAAAGTAGATCTTGTCATGCAGGAAACTGTTCCAACTATTAATATTCGTGAAAAATTTAAAAAAGGGCTCGACCTATTAATCAATCATCCGTTTTTATGCGTAGTTGATGATGAAGATACATTTCTAGGAATATTAACGAGAAGAGTCGTATTAAAACAACTAAAAAAACATATCTACCAAAATAAAGAATAGCTTACCAAAATTAAAGAAAGTCTCCTAGTGAGACTTTCTTTTTTTCTTATTGGCTATGTTTAAAGAATACAGTTGCTATTCAGAAGCAAAAATCTAAGGAATAACGCACTTCCTATTTGTTGGCTCATGCTGAACCTACGGCAGCACATAAGTGCAATAAAGAAAGTTGGTTTAATAGCATACTTTTACCTAAATCAAGAAAGCCTTGAATTAAGGAGAGATCGGAATGACCACGAATGAATCGCAAATCATCAAAATCCTGGCAGAAGAACGAAATATGAGAAAAGCAGCTGAACGGCTTTTTTTATCACAACCAGCCTTGTCACAACGACTCCAATCCATTGAAAAAGAATGGGGAGCACAATTGTTTATTCGCTCGCAAAAAGGACTTACAGCAACACCTGCAGGCGAGCTAGTCATTCAATTTGCCATCGATACGATTGCTAGAAAAGAAGAAATTTTTGAAACGCTACAATCACTAACTTCAAAAGTACATGGAACATTAAAAATTGCATGTGCTTCAATTGTTGGACAGAACTGGTTACCTATGGTGTTAAAAGATTTTGTCACGCAATACCCGGAAGCAAAAATCTCACTCATTACAGGTTGGAGTTCGGAAATTGTTAAAGCCCTATATGAAGGAGAAGCGCATATCGGGATTGTGCGCGGACATACAGAATGGAAAGGAACAAAAATTCATTTGTTCCGAGACACCCTTTATTTAGTGGATCAAGAATTAACGGACGTTCAAGATGTGTTGTCGACAAACCGTCCTTTTATCCAGTTCAAAAGTGATTCGAATTACTATCAGGAAATTCAAGCTTGGTGGCAACGACACTTCTCATCCAGTCCAAGGCGTCAAATTACGGTCGATCAAATCGAAACATGTAAGCAGATGGCACTAAATGGAATAGGTTACGCTATTTTACCTTCGATTACGTTAAGTGGACTCGAAAAAATAAATAAAATTGCCTTAACTAATCAAGCAGAAGAGTCCGAATTAACACGAGATACATGGTTAATCGGTTATGAACCAGCTTTTGAACTTCGCCAAGTTGAAGCTTTTGTCGAAGTAGTGAGAAAACATGCAAATAAATTGCATGATTATTCAAATTAAACAGTGTGTTTTTGTCGATTTTCGTGTACAATTAGTCCATATTTTGCTTAATTGAAGGGAGAAATTATTAATGAAACAAATGGATGCTCATGAAATTATCTCGTATATACAACATGCAAAGAAATCCACACCGGTAAAAGTTTATGTGAACGGTGAGAACTTGCAACAATTATCTTTTGGAGAAAATACAAAAGTATTTGGAGAAGGAAATTCGCTCGTATTATTCGGAGAATGGTCTGAGATTGAAATCGCTTTATCTACATATAAAAATCAAATTACAGACGTGGTTATTGAAAATGATCGCCGCAATTCTGCGATTCCATTAGTGGACTTGAAAGACATTAACTCACGAATTGAACCAGGTGCATTTATTCGTGATCAAGTAGATATTGGAAATAACGTCATTATTATGATGGGTGCTGTTATTAATATTGGTGCGGTTATTGGAGATGGCACAATGATTGATATGGGCGCAATCCTGGGTGGTAGAGCAACTGTCGGGACAAACTGTCATATTGGAGCAGGTGCCGTATTAGCAGGCGTAATTGAGCCGCCATCTGCAACTCCTGTTATTGTGGAAGATGATGTATTAATCGGTGCAAACGCAGTTGTATTAGAAGGAGTAAGAATTGGAAAAGGTTCTGTGGTAGCAGCTGGTGCAGTGGTAACAAAAGATGTTGCACCTTATACAGTGGTTGCTGGAACACCTGCGAAGTTTATTAAAGATATTGATGACAAAACAAAATCAAAAACAGAAATCATGCAAGAACTTCGTCAATTGTAAGGGCGAAAATAATGAAAACTCTTCAACAAATCCGTCGTGAATTACATCAAATTCCTGAAATTGGTTTTCAAGAATTTAAGACACAGGCCTATTTATTAGACGAAATTTCCGCTCTAAATCAAGAACGTTTGACCATTGTGAAATGGAAAACAGGGTTCGTCGTTCATGTTAAGGGATTAAATCCCACGAAACTGATTGGCTGGCGTACTGATATTGATGGACTCCCAATAAAAGAGCAAACATCATTCTCATTCGAGTCCAACCATGATGGATTCATGCATGCATGTGGACATGATCTTCATATGTCAGTAGCTCTAGGATTATTGCGGAAGATAAATGAAACGCCCATAAACGATTCGGTGCTTTTCTTGTTCCAGCCCGCTGAAGAAGGCCCAGGTGGTGCTCTGCCTATGCGAGAATGGTTAAAGTCGGAACATCCTGAACTGCTTCCTGATGTAATCTTGGCATTTCATATTGCGCCAGAGTATCCAGTAGGAACGGTGGCGACGCGTCCCGGTCTATTATTTGCCAACACCTCCGAATTATTTATTGATCTTCATGGAGTTGAAGGACATGCTGCATATCCACATCGCACAAAAGATATGTCAGTTGCTGCTGCGAGTTTATTAATGCAATTGCAAACAATTGTCAGTCGAGCGATCAATCCGCTTGACTCGGCAGTTGTAACAATAGGAAAAATGTCTTCAGGTACTGTTCAAAATATTATTTCAGGACATGCACGTTTAGAAGGTACAATTCGTACGATGGATGCTGAAACAATGGCAATTGTAAAAACACGAATTGAAGCTTTGTGCAAAGCGACTGAAATCGCGTATGAATGTAAAGTAGACATTGATTATGGATCTGGATATTATCAAGTATTCAATACGGAAGAAATGACCAAAGACTTTTTATCGTTTGCCGATGAAGATCAAACAACAGTTGCAATCGAGTGCGATGCTGCCATGACGGGCGAAGACTTTGGCTATTTCCTTCAAGAAATTCCTGGCCTATTGTTTTGGGCAGGAGTGGACTCTCCATATGGGTTGCATCATGCCAAGTTAAACCCTGATGAACAAGTTATCGACTATCTTGTACCATTTGCAGATTCCTATATACGCAAACTCTCAAATCATGATAACGTTTAGTTATCATGATTTTTTGATTTTTCGGAACTAATTTTTAGCCATTTCGTACTAATAAGTATAGAACCATGGGGGGATAGAAAATGAAATATAGTATTCGGTGGATTTTCGCATTAATTATTGTATTTTTATTTAGTTTTACACCATTTACGGAAGCTTTGGCAGCTCCGGAATTAGAAGTAAAAGCATCGGCTGGTTTCCAAAATAAAGTGAAATATGGCCTAGGCTTGCCACTTTCATTAACAGTCGTAAACAGTGGAGATGAATTTTCTGGAGATCTCGTCATCGATTATTCAGAATCATATGCGGTTGGTTCAGCAAAAGCCATTCCATTTACAATCGGCCAAGGAGAAACGAAAACGATCAATCTTTCGTTATCAGGACTTTCTGATGAGTACATGTACTCAGGAGGAACAAACTCCAATCAAATGTTTTACTTTTATGAAGGTGGCTGGGAAAAAGACAAAGAAGTGAAATACAAAGGAAATAAAAGTGTACGTCCAACGTTTTATGGTCAAGAAAGTGCTTTTATTTTAACGCTCACGGAAAGTGCGGATCGTCTTCGCCCATTTTCTTCAATTAAACTAAACAATATGTCCGATACACAAGTGATTCATCTTGCACAATTAAAAGACTTTGAACTTCCGTTAGATGCCTCTTCCTACGGGATTGCAAATTTTTTAGTAGTGGATGAATTTGTATTAGCAGACTTACCTGAAGATGCCCAAAAGGCGATACTGGAATGGGTTCAAACAGGAGGTATCGTAATAGTAGGGGCTTCCGAAAACACATCAGCTGAACTAGGGACCTTGTCTTCAGAATTACCTCTAACTTTATCCGATGAGCGGACTCAAGTACCAAAGGAAGTGTTTGCGGCATTAGCAAAAAACAAAGAATTCGCCAAGGATGTTTCAGCTTTCAATGCTACAGTAAGTGAATCATCTCGTGTTTTATTAGCATCGGAGAATCAACCACTTTCAGCCGTCAAAACGATAGGTAAAGGTGCGATCATTCAAACCGCCTTTTCACTTGGAGATGACCCATTCTCCAAGGAAAGTAATGCTACAGTGTTTCTAACGGAATTAATTAAAAAATCCAATGTTGGGTTGATATCTACAACCAGTATGAACTATGGATACCAAGGGAAGAAAGAACAAATGGCTTACGATGTTGGGCAAACCAACGAGTTGTTCCCTTCATTTCAAGTGTCTACATCCATAATGGTAGCAATTGTAATTCTATATATCATTCTCGTAGGTCCTCTTATGTATTTCTTATTAAAAAGAAAAGATAAACGAGAGCATGCATGGTGGATTATTCCCGTCATCTCAATTTTGACTTCAGCAGCCATTTTTGCTTATGGAGCGAAAGACCGTCTTGTCCGTCCTCAAATTCAACAATCTAGTTTTTATGAAGTACAGGATGATGAAAGTCTTGCTGGTTATTATGTAGAATCTTTATTATCGAATCGAAGTGGTGATTTCACTTTTGAATCTGAGACTGGAACGACAATGGTAGCTTCAAAACAAATGAATGCCTTCTCGGGAGGTACAGGTAGTGCCCAAGCGACATCTATATTGCAAGAACACGCGAATAAAGACCAACTTACAATGCGAGATGTAGGATATTGGTCCGTATCGACCGTTATTGGCGATTCACTCATACCTGACATGGGGAAATTCACTATTGATTTAACTGTTGAAAGTGGCAATGTACGAGGAACTGTGAAAAACGATTTCCCATTTGCTTTAAAAGAGGTTTCCATTTGGTCTGGTACGAAGATGATCAATCTTGGTGATCTTAATCCAAATGAGACTGTTAAAGTAGCTGAACCGATTGGGTCTGCTTTGTTGTTACCAATCGCATCTACAACAGGTACTCAACAAATGGGCTACGGATCTCCGATGTCGGCTAGCGACTTACCTAAAGAACGAAAAGACAGCTTGATTCGAATGACTCAAACACTAGGTAACCGCTCGACGCAACCAGCAATTATTGCTCATACGGAGGATGCGATTGTGCCGATTTCATTAAAAGATGCCCGCTCGGAAATATCGGCTGTTAATGTAATCTACCAGAAATTCGAACCAAAAACGATATTCTCTGGTGAATTTACATTACCAGCAACATCGTTTGAGATTTCCGTAAACAACGAAGATCCATCAGTACATTTTGAACAATTGAGCGATAGTAAATTTGAATGGTTTATGCCAAATGGTTCATATGTATATAACTGGAAAGTGCCAACCAATGTCCCTCTTGATCAAGTGAACTGGACGGAATTGCAACTAGCAAATACAAATACCTCATCAATTACTGTAGAGATTTACAATGTCTCAACAGAAACCTTTGAAGAAGTCAAGGCTGGCAGATTCTCGATTAATAAAAATGTTCAAGATTACATCACAAAAGACGGTTTTGTTCAATTTAACGTGAATAAACAAGCATCCAATGGTGACGACTATACACGATTACCAGAATTACGCCTAAAAGGGGAGGTCAAAAAATGATTGAAATTAAAGGCCTAACCAAAAAATATGGCTCATTTTATGCATTGAATGATTTGAATTTAAGTTTGAGCGAAGGGACGGTATTCGGATTTGTCGGCGCAAATGGTGCGGGCAAATCCACGACTTTTTCAATTCTTGCGACTCTATTACAGCCGTCAGCTGGTGATGCGTTTATTAATGGGAAAAGCGTCAAAACTGACCCTCATGAAGTGCGGAAACAAATTGGCTATATGCCCGATTTTTTCGGTGTGTATGATCAATTAAAAGCAGATGAGTATTTGGATTTTTATGGAGCTAGTTACGGGATTCCCGCTGCAAAAAGAGCGGAATTAATACCCCAATTATTAGAGCTTGTGAACTTGACTCATAAACGTTATGAATACGTGGATTTACTATCACGTGGTATGAAACAGCGCTTATGTTTAGCCCGTTCTCTAATCCATGATCCGAAAGTATTGATACTAGATGAACCTGCATCAGGATTAGATCCTCGAGCACGAGTAGAGATGCGTGACATCTTAAAACAATTAAAAGGCATGGGTAAAACCATTCTTATTTCTTCTCATATTTTGCCTGAGCTCGCTGAAATGTGTGATGAAATTGGCGTAATTGATGGAGGGAGACTAATCGCTCACGGATCTGTTTCTGACATTCAGGCTCAACTTAAAGGAGAACGTCTAATTTCAGTTAAACTAAAAGGGTTAACAGATCGAGCTATGAGATTTTTTGAAGAAGATCCATTTGTATCAGCTCTTGAGCAACACGAAGAGAAACATATGATTACGTTTAAATATCGCGGTTCCGAAGATGATCAAATGCGTTTGTTGAAACATGCATTGGATGAACAATTATCCATTTTGTCATTTGCCGAGCAAGAAACCGATTTAGAAGATGTCTTTATGGAAATTACGAAAGGGGTGGAGACTGTATGAGAATCAATGTAAATAATCCAGTTCTCGTTAAAGAAGTCAAACTTCGTTTCCGCTCTATGAAAAGTTTTACAGGTATTTTATTTTATTTGATCGCAATGAGTATTTTCGTTTTCGGGTACATTTTTGTTACCACAGCGTTTACGGGTACAGGGTTCTTTAGACCAGACCAAAGTTTCTTATTGTTTGGCTTGTTAACATATATTCAGCTAGGGCTGATCTTGTTTATCACGCCGGGCTTAACAGCAGGAAGTATTAGTACTGAACGCGAAAAACAAACACTCAATATGTTGTTGACCACGTCTCAAAGTTCACTGCAAATTATTAGTGGGAAATTATCCTCATCCATCGCTTTTTTGGTACTGATGCTAATAGCGGGTTTACCTATTTATAGCTTAGTTTTCTTATTTGGTGGAATTTCCCCAGGTCAGTTAGGATTAATCTTCTTATTTTTCTTCCTGACAATGGTTACAGTAGGAAGTATTGGTGTGATGTTCTCGACAATTATACGAAAAACGATTGTTGCGATGATTGCGACATACGGAACGATGATTTTCTTAGCTGGTGTTACTGCCTTTTTCTTTATCATTTCGATCCAAGTAAACATGATGGGTTCAGGTGTTAATGTAACCCCTTCTCCACTTGCTCATTTTTGGGCTAGCATCAACCCAGGGATTCTAATATTCACTTTGTTAAATCCTACAACTGAAGACGTCGTAAACGAGATGACTCAAATTGACTTCCCAATTTGGGCAGGTTATACAATTTTTTATGTAGGTATTGCTGCAAGTGCTATTATGATTTCTATCAAAAGACTTCGTGTAAATATGAAACGAACAAAATAAGGAGCTGGGTGACATGAATAGTCAAGAACGTATTATTGCCTTTGTAAGCAAAGTACATCGAAGGCTGGTAAGCGAGTACCTTTTTCGAGTGACACAAACCGCTGTTTGTGTAGGACTCGTCATAACTGCAATTATGTATTTGCTTTCAAGGCTATTCGTGCTCCCATATTTTACGATGTGGTCAGTTGGGGCAGGAGGGGTTTGCTTTGTTGTCCTTTTCATATGGGGAGTAATTAAAAAGCCGACATATGGATCTTCAATCCATCATTTTGATGCTTATTTCCCTGAGAATCTTCTACTTACTGCTTTACATTCTCGTGATGAGGGATCGACATTATTAGAAGCACTTCGAGATAAAACTATTCATATCGTCAATCTTTCTTTTGATTTATTTAAACTTCGTAAAAAAAACTTATGGCGTAAAAAATCACTGATTGGTATAGCAGTTGCTTTGACTGTTTTATGTACGTTAATTGCTTTTCCATCAGAGACTCAATTGCAGGCAAAAGACATTGAGCTAGAGAAAGAGATTGTGAAGGATATAAAAAAAGAAGTAGCGAAGTCCATAAAAAAAACGACACCGGAAACTCTCAAAAGAGAACTTCAACAATTAGAACAGGACTTAAAAAACACAGAAACAACGGAAGAAGCACTCCGTGAATTAATAAAAAAACAAAAAGAACTGCAATTACGTGAACAAAAGCTTTTAGAGAAAGAACAACTGGCCAAACAAAATGGAGATTCAACAGGTGGATTAACTGCTGATGAGAAAAAAGAACTCACCGCCCTTAAAGAAGCAACAAAAGATCTAGCAGAACAAGCAGGTAAAACACAAACTGCATTAAGTAATATGGGGGGGAATACCTCAGGCAACCCAGTGCAAACAGCCACAAATCAATCCAATTCAGCAAACCCTAGTCAAAACAACGGTCAAACTGGTTCACAAGGAACAAATTCTGGTCAAACGTCAGGTACTGGAACGCCGACTAATCAAAGCCAACAAGGACAAGGACAAGGACAAGGACAAGGACAAGGACAAGGACAAGGACAAGGACAAGGACAAGGACAAGGACAAGGACAGGGTCAAGGACAAGGACAAGGACAGGGTCAAGGACAAGGTCAAGGTCAAGGCCAAGGTCAAGGACAAGGACAAGGACAAGGACAAGGTCAAGGACAGGGTCAAGGACAAGGACAGGGTCAAGGTCAAGGTCAAGGCCAAGGTGGGCTACAAGGTGGTACAGGTTCAGGAAGTCGCGATCTATTATCTGTTCCTTCCCGAATTGGTGGTACAGCTCAATCCACGGTTGATTCAGGGAAACTGGGTGACGGCTCATCTGCTGAGGAACAAGAAGCTCAGGGACCAGTGAAAAAAGGAACGGTCAAACCATATGACCAAGTCGTTGGGACTTACAAAGACTCATACTTGAAGAGCACTGATCGCCTACAATTACCGCCAGATTTGCAACGAATTGTTCAAGATTATTTTTCTTCACTAGAAACAAGCCAATAATGGAGGTTAGTTTTATCATGTCATTCACACCACAACATTATGAAGAGATGAGTCAACGCTTAAACGACGTAAAACAAGAAATAGGCAAGTTTATTGTTGGTCAAAAGGAAGCGGTAGACTTTACACTGTATTCCGTTTTGGCGGATGGTCACGCTTTACTGGAAGGATTACCAGGATTAGGAAAAACGATGCTAATTCGTACCATTTCAGATGTATTGGATTTATCATTCTCCCGAATTCAATTTACACCTGATTTAATGCCATCGGATATTACAGGAACGAGTATGATTGAACGCTCAGACGATGGCAAGCAACAGTTTTCATTTAAACCAGGACCGATTTTTAGCCAAATGGTATTAGCGGATGAAATTAACCGTGCAACCCCTAAAACGCAAAGTGCGCTGCTTGAAGCTATGGGAGAAAAAACGGTCACTGTGCTTGGCGATACCAAACAAATGGCACGTCCGTTCTTTGTATTGGCAACCCAAAATCCAATTGAGATGGAAGGCACCTACCCACTGCCAGAAGCTCAGATGGACCGTTTCTTATGTAAAATACTCGTTCCTTACCCGTCAAAAGAAGAATTAAAAGAAATCGTCTTACGAACGACTGGGGCAAAATCAATTACTCTTCAAAAGGTTATGAATGCTGAAGAACTGATCGTGGCTCAGCAAATGGTAAAAGAAGTGTTAATCGCAGATGATATGTTGGCATACGCAGTAGATTTAACGTCAGCAACACATCCTAATGATGATGCAAGTGAAGATGTGAAACAGTTTGTTCAGTATGGAAGTGGACCTCGTGGACTGCAAAGTTTAATTCGTCTGGCTAAGGCACGAGCACTTGTTGCAGGACGTTACCATGTGTCAATCGCTGATATTAAGTCGGTTGCGAAACCTGTCCTTCGTCATCGGATGTTATTGAATTATGAAGGTGAGGCGGAAGGGAAAACAGCTGATTCTATTATCGATCAGCTGCTGCAAAACATAAAACAGGGGCAACCATCATGAGTAAAACTTCCATTTTGCCGGAAGACTGGTCTGCCAAAATCGGACGTTTGCAAATTGCTACGAAATCAAAATTGCGTGGACATCATAAAGGATCTCATCGCTCAATGCGTTTCGGCTCTTCCCTCGACTTCTCTGATTTCAGAGAATACCATCCTGGTGACGATGTTCGTCAAATCGACTGGAATGTTTTTGCCCGTACTGATAAATACTTCATCAAGCGATTCTTAGATGAACAAGAAATGCGAGTGCATATTTTACTTGATAGTACGAAGTCCATGCAGGATGAGAAAAAGTGGCTATTGGCAAAACAATTGACCATTTCACTTGGTCAACTCGTATTAGGACGAGATGATCGATTATCATTTGCCACACCTACTGACGAAAAACGTATACCTTTTAGACGAAAAGGCGCACTGTACCGTAAGGCCTTTGCATCTTACATAACGAATCTGAATGAACCAACGAGTAAGTCTTCCTTTACAAGTCAAGCTCCACAACATAGTGCGAAAGATTGCACTGTGTTGTTTATCATTACAGATGGATTAGAACCAATTGATGAATGGGAAAGAACGTTACGAACATTGCCACGATTTTCTCAGGATATTCGTTTAATCCTGGTGCAATCGAGTGACGAAATAGAGCCACTTTATTCAGGGGACTTACAATTGATTGACCTAGAGACCGAGAATCGGTTAAATGTTTCCGTCTCGCAACGAGTCGTAAAAGAGTACGAACAAAAAAGACAGAAACATTTTATGGAACTCGATGCACTTTGTCGTCGTTACGGCATTCATACGTTGAAGGTTGAAACGAAAGATGATATTAGTCACATTCTATTCCACCAAATGATTCGGGCAAATTGGATAAGCTGAGGTGAACCGTCTATGGGTTTTGGACAACTAGCATTTTTATGGACGGCGATTATCCCGGTCACTGTCCTTCTTTACTATTTTTTCCGTAAAAAATACAAGGAGAAAACGATTTCCTCTACAATGTTTTGGGAAACGGTCATGAAAGAAACAAAAGTTTCTCCCTATCTACAGTATTTACAACGAAACGCATTATTTTATTTACAGATGCTCGCATTGATTTTACTGGTTTTCGCACTCCTACAACCATTCTTTAAAACAAAAGCAATTGCGGGGGAGCATATTATTTGGGTGGTCGATACATCGGCAACCATGTTAGCCACAGAAAATGGTGAAACTGTCTTCGATCGTCATAAAAGTGAAATGATAAGTTTGTCAGAACAGTTAGCAGGAAAACCATTAACCATGATGACTACGGGTGAGGAACCTACCATCTTGTTGCGTGACGAAACCAATTTGTCGCTTATACAATCCACGATTGAAAATCTAACTGTGCAATACGAACAAGAACAGTTACCCAAGATGTTAGATTTCACAGAATCGCTTTTAAAAGGCAAGGAAACAGCGATTTATTTGTTTACCGATCACGTTGAAAGAAGTGAACTTCCATTAGAAAACGATGCCATTACATGGTTCGTTAAAGGATCACCTGAAGACATTGAAAATGTGTCAATTCTCCGTTTTGGGGCGACACAATCTGATGAGAGTATCGCTGCACTAGCTCAATTATCAAACGATACGACAACTGAAAAAAGTGGGAACTTTGAACTCCGTTCGCTGACTGATAACAAAGTATTAGTTAATGAATCTGTGGTCATCCCAGCTCAGGATACACTTGATTTGTCTTTTAAGGAATTACCAGCAACTTCAGGATTACAGGCTTCTCTTCTAATTGAGGATGATTATCCAGTGGACAATGAGTCGACGATTCTCCTGCAACAGCAATCATCTCAAACATATATTGATGGAAGTCTGCATCAATTAGTTTCTGCAGCATTTCAATCGATGGATATTCCTGTGAGTTCCGTTCCTACTGTACAATTAGTAGACTTAACCGATGACGCCATCATTGTCACGAATCAAACGTCTCAACTGACTATATCGGATTCACCCGTCCTATTAATCGGACGAAATGATGAACCTGCAAAAGAGGTAAATGGAGAAATTACGACCGAACGAGACGATGTCTTTGCTTATGCGGATATGAAGGATATATTTGTCAGTAGTTTATATCCACCTTTTGCTGACTATGAAACCATCGCACGGGTAAATGATGAGCCGTTTATTCAACGTTCACAGCGAGGCGATTTGATCATTTTAGCTGATATTCAAATGACCGATTGGCCGCTTCATCCATCATTCCCCTTATTTTTATGGAGTGCGCGTGAACAAATGTCTACGAATAGTGACTATATGGGTACCTTTTCTCCGAACGAACGGAAGTCACTATCATTGGTTGCGGAAGAAGAAACCGGAGATTGGGAAATCTACTCGAACTCTGATGAATTTATCAGTACCTTTCAAAATGGAGGGCAATTTACCGCTCCAAATCAACCTGGATTATACTTGTTGAAATCCGGTCAGACAGAAAAACAATTTTCGGTCGTTTTAGAGCAACAAGAAAAACAAATTGAAAAAGGGACATCCTTTACTATTGGCACTTCTTCTCAAGGAAGTGTGCAGGAAACAGTGAAAACGTCATTAGTTCCTTGGTTCCTACTTCTCATCGTTTTATTGCTATTGATTGAATGGGAGGTGCAAAGACGTCGTGGGATTGCGAATTGAATCGCCTATTTGGTTACTGTTATTGATCCTGCCAGGAATCTATTTTGCCTTTGCCTGGTGGAAAAGTAAAAAACTTAAGTCACGGGAATACACCGTGATTTTCTTGATACGTGTAATAGCCGTACTTTTATTAGTAGTTGCAATGGCAGGTCCTACGCTTTTACTGCCAATTAAAGAAGAACAAATTTTGTTTGTTGTTGATCGTTCCGCATCTACTGCGGGTACCGAGTCACAATCAAGCAATTTTTTATCAGAAGCATTTGAAAACAAAAAAGATCATCAAGCAGTGGGAATCTACTCATTTGATAATAGCTTCCAAACGCAAATGCCATTATCCTTATCGACGGAGGATGTACCCAAATTTAATGGAGCTGAGGATAATAGTCGAACGAATATCTCTGAAAGCATACAGCTTGCTAGCAACCTTGCTGATCAACAAAAAGCAACTCGCATCGTACTGCTATCGGATGGCTTAGAAAATAGAGGTTCAGTTTCTGATCAACTTTCACGTATGGCGGGTAGTCATGTTCAAATCGACACATTTGTCTTGAATCGCCCACAATCGGACGATGTTGCCATTACGGGTTTTGAAACTCCCCCAGTTGCCTTTGAAGGGGAACAGCAACAATTAATTGTGCAAGTAGAGTCAACAAAGGCGGTTTCAGGTGAGCTCATACTTTCCCAAAATGATGAATTCGTATCTAAACAAGCTGTTCAAATTGAACCTGGAAGCAATACCTTCACATTGCGACATGCATCTACTGGCGAAGGACTATTGAAATACCAAGTTCAACTAAACGTGATAGACGATGCATTACTTGAAAATAACCAATTGACCAGCGTAACGATGGTTGAGAGTGCACCGAGACTGTTAGTGGTAAGTGGAGATACTTTAACTTCACCGGTTCCCACTTATATTGATCAACAGGTAATTAAAACAGATACCGTAAATGCTAGTGACTTGCCATTCGACTTATCCAATTACTTGGCTTATGATGCAATTATTTTTGATAATGTCCCAGGTTATCAAGTTGGAGAAGCAAAAATGACCGTGATTGAACAAGCAGTTAAGAACTTCGGTGTTGGTTTTATGATGGTCGGGGGAGACAATAGTTACGGACTGGGTGGGTATTTCAAAACGCCTATCGAAAAACTATTGCCAGTTGAGATGGAAGTTAAAGGGAAGCAGCAATTACCTTCGCTTGGGCTAATTATCGTAATGGACCGCTCAGGCAGTATGGCGGGCAATAAGTTTGAATTGGCAAAAGAAGCAGCTGCCCGCTCGGTTGAACTGTTACGAGACGATGATACGCTGGGATTTATTGCGTTTGATGATCGTCCATGGGAAATCATCGAAGCCGAAAATTTAACGGATAAAGAAGAAGCTCTAGAGAAAATACTGTCTGTAGGTGTTGGTGGAGGAACGGAGATTTATCCAGGGCTTGAACTGGCATATGAAAGATTGACAGAGTTGAAGCTGCAACGCAAACATATTATTTTGTTAACGGACGGACAATCAGCTACTCAAAATGATTACGAAACTCTTATTGCAGATGGGTTAGGAGATAATATTACACTTTCTACCGTGGCCATTGGACAGGATTCCGATCGGGCATTGCTTGAAGATCTTGCTCAACTAGGTTCAGGAAGATTTTATGATGTCATGGATGAAAGTACGATTCCTGCGATTCTTTCAAGAGAAACCGTGATGATTTCAAGAACGTATATTGAGGACAATCCTTTTTATCCGACCATAAGCGGGGATGCGGCATGGACGAGTTTATTCGCTGAAGGGGTGCCTCAGTTTAATGCATATATTGCAACGACTGCCAAACAAACAGCTACCGTGGTAGCACAAAGTACAAAAGAAGATCCAGTTATTGCGGAATGGATGTACGGTCTAGGACGTACCATTGCCTATACATCTGATTCGACAGGTGCTTGGAGCGGGGATTTTGCGCGCTTTAGCCAATGGGGTAATTTTTGGAACACAGCTGTTTCCAGGTTGTTGCCTTCTTATAGCGAAGTGCCATTTGATATTCGTAAATCGGAGGACGGTTCATTTGTCGTCTCTGATCCTTCAGGGCAATCAGCATTTTTAGATATTGTTGCGGTGAATGAAGCGGGGGAAGAAATCGCCAGTATATCTGAACCAATCGCACCAGGTAAAAGCAGGGTTGCATTTGATGCCGACCCTGGGTTGATTTTTTTGCGTATTTCAAATGAACAAAACAGCATGTATCAAGCAGGGCTCTCCATTCCATATAGTGACGAATACAAAATCCAGCCACCAAATAATGGGCTCATGGATGATATTGCGGCTCGAACAGGTGGGCAAGTACTTGTTTCGCCTGAACAAGCAATGCGAGATATACTTTACCAGAGTGCAGAAAGTAAAAGTATACAAAAATGGCTTGTCTTGCTTGCGATGTTGTTGTTCTTTATTGATATCACACTAAGACGTTTTGGTTGGCGTTTATTATCGCGTTTGCCACAAACAGTGAAACCTACAACACCTGAGTTGGTTTCCACCGAAAGTGATACAAATGTTGCACAACTCTTGAAAGGGAAAAAGAAACGTTAAAAAAAGGTTGCTCCGAGAAGTGTAAACTTCTGGAATAACTCAATGGTGAAACGTATGCCCACGAGTCGTAGAATGATTTGAAAAAGAATGGGGTGCAAAGTGACGAAGTCACATTGCACCCCATTCTTTTTCTTTAAATCATCTTGTGGCAAGCAGGAATCCATAGCGACCTTAGAACCTGGATGTGATAGTGACCATTACAAGGACTACCGCCATTTTTGATAGATTTTTTTACAACAACAATGCATTTGAAGCTTTTCTCTGAGATGCATAGGCGATGAAGAAACTGATCATTAATATAATGGTTCCAGCAATATAAGGGAAACTCATATTGACATCGAATAAGAAACCAGCAAGTGCTGGGCCAATCATATTTCCTAAACTCATGTAAGCATTATTCATACCCGCAGCAAAACCTTGTTCATTGCCGGCCATTTTTGAAATCAATGTATTAATCGCAGGGCGTAGTAATGATGCAGCTGTAAAAAAGACGCTTGCGACAATTAATATTGGCCAAAAACCATCGACAAAAAGGACAGCACTCATCGCTATAGCCGAAACAATTAAATTCACCAGAATGACTTTCATTTCCCCAAAGCGTTTGAACAATTTATTGATAACGAACGTTTGAACGATAACACCGACAAAGCCGCCAGCTGTAATGATGACCGCAATTTCGCCAGGTGTAAACCCATATTTTTTATCAACATATAACGCAATAGTTGATTGGAAATTCGCTAGTCCGAATGAGAATACGAGCATGACGATTAACATAATAAAGTAAGGCATCGTGGTGGATCGTTTCATTTGTTTGAAAATATTTTCTCGTTTTCGTTCCTTGCCAGGTTCAACCATTGGGGGTTTCGTATTTGGTAACACAAAAGCTGAAATCGTAGCTGAAACAAGAGCAGCTGTTGTTGCTATATAGAATGGGAACTGCAAGCTAACTTCTGCTAAAAAACCACCAATTGCAGGTCCAATCATAAAACCAAGAGACATGGAGGCACCAAGTAAGCCCATTCCTTTTCCGCGTTCTTCAACAGTTGTAATGTCAGCAACAAATGCCATCATAGGAGGAACTAGGAATGCAGAGCCTAATCCACTAAAGAATCTGGCTAAAAATAATACCCATAACTCCGTAGCTAAACCAAACATCAATTGAGACAAGCCAAAAATAACAAGACCGATGATAATTAAATACTTTCTTCCAAATTTATCCGATAAATCACCGGAAATCGGTGAAAATAGAAACTGCGCGAAAGCAAACATAGCGATTAGTAAACCCAGTACTTGCCCAGCGGCTCCGAATGTATCTAAATATGCCGGCATGATCGGTATGATTAACCCGATACCTGACATCGCAATAAACATATTGAACATTAACACATATAACGCAAAGCGATTAGAATTAGTCGCCATTTTAAACCTACTTTCTCTTTAACTATTTCGTAACTCTAAAATTTTACCACAAAACTAAAAAAATGCTACAAAAAAACCGCTTTTTTAAGCGGCCTTTGATTATTGAGCATCCATTTTGAACTCCAAGAATAACTCATTATATAATCCAAGTGTTTCAACACCTAGATTTTTATATACTTCCAAGCGTTCACGCATTTCTTCAGTCGGATAAAAACGTTCATCACCTGTAACCTCGGGGTCCATTAATTCAATGGCTTTCTCGTTAGGTGTTGAGTATCCAACATAATCTGCATTTCTGGCAGCAATTTCAGGATCTAGCATAAAGTTGATAAACTTGTGAGCCCCTTCAACATTTGCTGCTGTTTTCGGGATAATCATGTTATCAAACCATAAATTTGACCCTTCTTTTGGAACAGCATAATCAATATCTTCATTTACGTACATAATATCTGCGGCTTGACCAGACCAGACAAGTGCTACAGCAGCTTCACCTCGGCGCATGGTTTCAACGATTTCATCGCCAATAATCGCCTTAATGTTAGGAGACAATGTCTTTAATTTTTTTGTAGCAGCTTGTAATTGTCCTTCATCTTTCGTGTTAAGTGAATAGCCCAGTGTATTTAATCCCATTCCCATCACTTCTCGGGCACCGTCAACCAATATAACTTCCTGCTCCAGCGAAGAATCCCATAAATCTTCCCAACTATCAAAAGACTGATCTTGTTCAAGTAATGTTGGGTTAAAAGCAATTCCGACCGTTCCCCAGAAGTAGGGGATAGAATATTCATTACCAGGATCAAACGGTAAGTCTAGAAAGTAAGGGTCAATATTTTGTAAGTTTGGAAGTTTACTCTGATTGATTGGAATCAACAAATCATTCTCTTTCATCTTTTCAATTGCGTACTCTGATGGCATCGCCACATCATAAGATGTACCGCCTTGTTCAATTTTTGTCATCATCGCTTCGTTTGAATCGAATGTTTCGTAAACTACTGTAATCCCCGTTTCTTCTTCAAACTCAGCAACTAGTTCAGGATCAATATACTCACCCCAGTTGTAAACGCTCAGCGTATCGTTACCCGCACGACCAGTTGTTTGGTTTAATTGGACATTGGCATAAAACAACAGTGCACAAATTACAACAATCGCAATCGTTGCGCGAATGATATCCTTCATTTTGGAACCCCCGTTCTAAGCGGGTTTTTCGGACGATTTGTCACGAAGTAATACCCTAATACTAAAAGTAGAGTGACGATAAATATCAAACCAGACAATGCATTAATGGTTAAAGTAATACCTGCACGCGCCATGGAATAAATCTCTACCGATAAAGTTGTGAACCCGTTCCCTGTAACGAAAAATGTTACGGCAAAGTCATCCAATGAATAAGTTAATGCTAAGAAAAACCCTGCAAAAATACCAGGTTTAATATAAGGGATAATGACACGGGTTAATATATCACGTTTTGTAGCACCTAAATCAAGAGCAGCATCAATTAATGTACTACTCATTTCTTGTAACTTTGGTAATACCATAATCACGACAATCGGTACACTAAATGCGATATGAGAAATTAACACAGATGCGAATCCTAATTTTACGCCAACCATTGTAAATAAGATTAAAAATGAAGCACCAATGATGACATCCGGGCTAACGACTAATACATTGTTTAATGACAACAACGTATTGCGTGTTTTACGCGTGCGCAAATACATAATCCCAATTGCACCAATGACCCCAATCACAGTAGATAGCAGGGCAGATAAAAGTGCAATGATAATCGTGTTGATTAAGATCATAACCAGTCTTGTATCAGAGAAAACTGCTGCGTAGTGTTCCCATGTAAACGATTCGAAACTCGACATAGTACCACCACTATTGAACGAGTAAAAGATTAAGTAAAAAATAGGTGTATATAAAATGATAAAGACAAGTGCTAAATAAACTTTTGAAAACTTACTTGTTCTGTCCATTTGAAAGCACCCCCTTATCTTTTTGACCAGTTAACATCATAATAATGACCATGAATAATATTAAGAATACGGCTATGGTGGAACCCATACCCCAGTTTTGTGTTACTAAGAATTGCTGCTCAATAGCGGTACCAAGTGTAATGACTTTATTCCCAGCAATTAAACGCGTGATCATGAATAATGAGAGGGAAGGAATAAAGACTGCTTGAATTCCTGACTTCACGCCGTTAATCGTTAATGGGAAAATGACTTTTGTGAACGTCTTCCATGTGGAAGCCCCTAAATCACGTGACGCATCTATTAATGTAGGATTCATTTTATCTAATGAATTGAAAATAGGTAGAATCATGAACGGAATAAAAATATAAACAGAAACAAAAATGAAACTAAAATCTGTATAGAGGATTTGTTGTTGGTCAATGCCAAACTGACTTAAGAAAGCATTAATAGGTCCGAAGACGCCAAAAATTCCAATAAACGCGTATGTTTTAAGTAACAAATTAATCCATGAAGGAATAATGATCAGAAGTAACCATAATTGTTTGTGTTTTGTTTTCGTTAACCAGTAAGCAGTAGGGTAGGCAATTAATAGGGTGAAACCGGTGATTAATAAGGCATACCAAAACGAGCTCAAAGTTAATTTCAAGTACACGGATGTAAAGAAGTTCTGATAATTAACAAATGAAAAATTACCGTGTAAATCGAATAAGGAAAAATAAATTACGAGAACAATAGGAGCAACGACAAAGAGTAACATCCATGCAAGATAAGGAATTAAATAAAAAGAGCGATTGGAACTATTTTGCATGTTGCTCTTCTCCGTACGACTCTAAGCGCTTATCAAATTCTTCCTCAGTTTCATTTATGCGCATAACATGAATCGCTTCTGGGTCGAAATCTAAACCGATTTCATCCCCAACTGCAGCTTTTTTCGTGGAGTGGACAAGCCATTCATTGCCGTCCGCATCAAGTGTTGACAATTCATAATGAACACCACGGAATAATTGTGTATCAACCGTTACAGTCATTTTGCCACGTTCTACTGTTGTAATTTCTAAGTCTTCAGGACGAATAACAATATCTACTTTCTCATTCGAATTTAAGCCTTTATCAGCACATTCAAATTCTTTTCCTCCAAATTCAACCCGGTAATCAGCAATCATCTTTCCTGGAACAATATTGGATTCTCCTATAAAGTCTGCAACAAATCGGTTGATTGGTTCATCATATATATCCATCGGTGTACCACTTTGTTGGATTACACCTGCATTCATAACAAAGATCTCGTCTGACATGGCTAATGCTTCTTCTTGGTCATGTGTGACAAAAATAAAAGTCTTGCCAAGACGCTGTTGTAATTCACGAAGTTCATATTGCATTTCAGTTCGTAATTTTAAATCAAGAGCAGATAGCGGTTCATCCAATAAAATTATTTCTGGATCATTTACGATTGCGCGTGCAATTGCCACTCGTTGCTTTTGACCACCAGACATTTCTGCAATTTCACGATTCTCATAGCCTTCTAAATTTACAAACTTAAGTGCTTCTAACACACGGCGATTGATTTCATCTTTTTTTAACTTTTTAATGCGTAATCCAAAAGCCACATTTTCAAAAACATTCAAATGAGGAAAGAGCGCGTAGTCTTGGAATACTGTATTGACTTGTCTCTCGTTGGCTGGGACTTGATTAATTTTCTTGCCATTGAAAAGAATCGTACCGCTTGTAGGTTCCATAAATCCTGCAATCAAGCGTAAAATCGTGGTTTTCCCGCACCCCGATGGACCTAGTAGGGTATAGAACTTTCCGCGTTCTATTTCAAAGCTTACATTGTCGAGAACTGGTGTGGCTCCGTCGTAAGATTTCGTAATATTGTCAAAGCGGATAATGGATGTGTCTGTCATAATTTACCTCCTAAATTATAAATAAGAATGCGTAGCAACAATGATTACTTCTGACTGTTCATCATGATTATTTGTTAATTGATGATGATCAGAAGCTTCGAAATATAAAGATTGTCCTGCTTTTGCCGTGAATTCTTGCGATCCCAGAACAAGACGGACCTGGCCTTTCATAACATACATAAATGTTTCCGATAAAGAAGGCTCGAACTGCTTAAACTCCCCTTTATTTTGAAATGTCACTAAAACCGGTTCCATTTCCTTGTCATTTGATTCAGGAACAAGCCAGCGGATTTGGTATTGTTTCTCTTCATCAACATAAACGGTTTGTTCATCTTCTAGATACACAACGCGTTGATTTTTATCATCATCAAAGAAATCTTTTGGTTTAGAGCCTAGCACTTCTAGTAGTGAGAATAGCGTTTCAATGGAAGGGGAATTCAAATCACGTTCAAGTTGAGAAATAAAGCCTTTACTCAAATCTGTACGTTCGCCTAGCTCTTCTTGAGTCAAACCTTTTTTGATGCGTAATCTTTTAATCTTTTTTCCAATTTGCATAGAATAGCTCCTTTAGAGATCTACTATTAGGATTCTAAGTACGTGAAGTTTATGAATACGTTACTTTAAGTTTACTTTAAACGTCTTTTATTATACAAAATTCACCAAGATTATCAAGCTATTTATTTATGCTTAAGCAGTTTTGTGCAAAACTAACAAAAAAACTTCTCATCTTAAGATGAGAAGTTACTTGTACTGATCGCGTTTCCATTTTCTGAATTTTTTCCAGAGCCCTTTTCCACCAGTTGTTGCCATTAAGATAATTGATAATGAAATTCCAACTAATGCAGTAATGAGTGAAATCCACTCAAAAAATGAGTAGCCAGGAACTTTGGACCAATCCGTCTTGCCCTTCCAATCTTCAATAACTAGGTTCATCCCATAAATCCCTGAAATAACAGTGAATACTGTCAACATAAATAACAGCATATTATGTCGTTTACTTGCTTGGTTTTCTTGTGCGCGATAGAGTTCATTTAATGTTTGTCTGACTTCCTCATATAAATTATCGAGATGAAAAATCTCGCGATAAGTGTGCGAAAGCTCTTTACCTTCAGTCCGGGCTGAAACTTCTCCAAAATAATAATGAGAAGAGAATTTTGAAATGAGTTCAATTAATTCTTCAACATAATCCTCGTCTTTCTCCCATTTAATTTCACTATATTCAAACGATAGGCGAAACAACATGATTTTATAGAAGTAATGAAGCATTAAATTATAATGGTGTGTTCCCATAAATTGTGAAATAGGTGTAATTAATTGTTCAGTAGATTTCAGCGAAACTGTAATTTGTGTATGTTCTGACGTTACGGTATAAGAATCTGGAGCCCACCGATCATGGACATGTTTTTGGACGTAGCGTTCGAGATACTCAAGATTGGTACTAGACATAAACGGTTTGCCCTCAGGATTTTTCCCATTAAGTTGCCCCATTCGATAGAGATGGTCAACTTTTATCGGTTGTTCATCATTGGCTATTAGAAATCCTGCTGAAAGCATACGTTCATCTTCAAAAAATGGTAAGCTTCCAAAATAACCAGATCTTTTGTCATCATGGATAATAAAAGATTTTATTTCTGGACAAAGGTATTCAAATACAAATTCATTGGTTGTTTGAAAAATTTGCTCATTTTTTTGGATGGTGGCTCCTTTTTCTTCATCGAGCTTTGGTTCTAATACTCTAAAATGATTCATAAAATCGAGCAACTCCGATAATTGCTCATCTCTTTGATCCATTTCGGTTCGAATTGTAATAAACCCTATCCCAAAAGGGCATATCATGACATCGATGCTATTGACTCTAAATGTGAAGTTCGTGTCGTGAACTAACATCGTAAACGTGTTGTTTATACGCTTAGAAAAACGCAAAAATCCCTTCTGATTGGTGCGATGTGGAAACAGTTTTCGTTCGATGAATGGTAAAAAATATTGATCTAGTTCTTCGTGTTTTACTTGTATATTATTTCCGTATAAATCGTCTTCTAATTCTTTTTGATCCAATGTAAAAAAAGTAAAATCACTAGTTAATAAGCAATCAATAAGGCTCTTACGTTCTTTTTCATGAAACGACCATGGGAACAGATAAGTCATATACGCTTGATTGATAATAAGAGGATGTATTTTGGCGGTTTCATCCATATAAATCACCTCCACTATTTTTACTTTCTTTTAAATATGTTAACATGAAATTCAGAGGGAGTGACGGTAGTGGTTAGAACGATGTTATTATTTTTAGATCCAAAAATGCGTCGAAAACAAGTAGAAGGCACTTTCTTACTAATTAACAATCAAGTAATAGCAGCAGACGAACTATGCGATTACTGCAATGACTGTTTTGAACTTTTATCTTATGATGAAGAGTATGATGCCTGTTATTGTAAGCCTTGCAATTCATGGAGAGAAGCGGCGTGTCAAGATCCATCATGTGAATATTGTGATTTAAGACCTAAGCGACCTTTAAGATAAAGGTCGCTTAGGTTTTTTTATGATAAAGAAAACTGCTGATATTGTTTAACCGTCAAGAAGAGTGCATTTGCGCCTAATCGTATGCGGTTTTCATTCTTGTTGGCTAATTCGGCATGTGCGTCAGCGAAAATGTACGATAAAGAATAGCATAGTTCACATGGCTATTAATCCGGTTATTTTTAAAGATGACATTTGATTTTGAACTAAGAAGTAAGAGTAAGTACACTTAAGTCATTAATTCCTTTTAATGACTCATACTAAACATCCGCCACGAATTTGACGAAAGTTATGTTTTCCTGTCATTAGCTGAGCCTGAAAAATTGATTTGTAAGTGCGACTTTGTTATTCTGAAATTGTGCAAATAACGCATACAATTCGACAAGATAATAATTTTTTGGAGGTTTTTTAATATGGCAGAACGCATGGTAGGTAAACAAGCACCCCGCTTCACAATGGAAGCAGTACTTGCAGATAAGTCTTTTGGTAAGGTATCCCTTGAAGAAAATATGAACCAAGATAAATGGACAGTATTGTTCTTCTATCCAATGGATTTCACATTTGTATGTCCAACTGAAATCACAGCAATGTCAGATCGCTTTGATGAATTTGAAGATTTAGACGCTGAAATTATCGGAGTTTCTACAGATACAATTCACACACACTTAGCTTGGATTAACACAGCTCGTGAGGACAACGGATTAGGCGAATTAAAATACCCATTAGCAGCTGACACGAATCATACAGTTGCACGTGACTATGGTGTGTTAATTGAAGAGGAAGGTATCGCTCTTCGCGGATTATTCATTATCAATCCTGAAGGTGAAATGCAATATCAAACTGTCTTCCATAACAACATTGGTCGCGATGTAGATGAAACACTTCGTGTATTGCAAGCACTTCAAACTGGTGGACTTTGCCCAGCCAACTGGCGTCCAGGTCAAAAAACACTGTAATATAGTGTTCATTTGATAAAACACTTTAATTAAACAACGATGGTTCCCCACGCATAATATAAGCAGTGGGGAATTTTTAACATGCATACGAGGAGGAACCTTAAATGAAATTACGATCACCAATGCCTGAATTAAATGATGCAACTGCTTGGCTAAATGGAGAAGTAACAAAAGAACAATTGATTGGTACGAAGCCGACACTTATTCATTTTTGGTCAGTCAGCTGTGGTTTATGTAAAGAAGCAATGCCAGATGTAAATAACTTCCGTGATCAATATAAAAATGAACTAAATGTAGTCGCTGTTCACATGCCACGTTCGGATAAAGACATGGATTTAGCTGATATTAAAAAAGTGGCAGCTGAACATGATATTACTCAACCTATTTATGTTGACAGTGAAATGAAATTAACGGACGCTTTTGACAATCAATACGTACCAGCTTATTACGTATTTGATAAAGATGGTCAACTTCGTCATTTCCAAGCAGGCGGAAGCGGCATGAAAATGCTCGAAAAACGTGTTAATCGTGTATTGGACGAAATGAGAAACGCTTAAGTTAAGTACTTTAATTATATAGTGCCAGGCACCTAAGAGTTTGTGGATGTAATGTCCCATTCTATCTTACGGTGTCTGGCACTTTTTAATGTATCTAAAAAACGAAATGATGTAGATCTTGACTATAAATTGCAGAAAAAGTATGACAAAAGACATATTTACATGAAAATTTTGATTTAATCCAAATATCAGTCAAAAGGGGGTGGTCATTTATTTCGGAATCCGATATATTAATTACTATGTCTTTTGAATTGGAGGGAACCAGCTTGGAAATTTTCAAAAAATTGAAAGAATATTATTGGCCGAATAAACATTTATTTTTTTGGTCATTGATCATGCTCCTGGTTACATTGCTGATCACGGTTGCATATCCAATCATTTTGCAACAAACAATTGACCGTGTTATTACGGGTGAAGAATATGGCTTAGCTTGGTCACTTGCAGGAATCTTTATGGCACTTATGATTGTCAAGGGAGTTGCGACATACATCGGACAGTATACCGGTGATATGTTTGGGATTCGCTCAGTATACGAGTTAAGAAATGCTTTGTACGCTAAGCTTCAGAGATTACCATTTTCATATTATGATAATGCGAAAACTGGTGACTTAATGTCACGATTAACAGCTGACGTTGAGGGCTTCCGATTTTTCTTATCGTTCGGATTCGTGGAGTTGTTCCGATTAATCTTTCTAGTGTCCGTGTCATTATGTGTCATGTTTTATTATTCTGTTTCATTAACATTTGTTTCGATGGTTTCGATGCCATTACTAGTGGTTGCGGTGTTGCGTTTTGATAAACTCGTGCATCCAGCTTTTCGAGACATTCGAAAATCATTCGGGAAATTAAACACCAATGTACAAGAAAATATTAGTGGTATTCATACTGTAAAGTCACTTTCAAGAGAATCATTTCAAATTAACAAATTCAATGATTCAAACAGTGATTACAAGGACCGTTATTTATTCACTTCCGAAATTTGGGCAAAGTATTTTCCCGTGATGGAGTTCCTCGGAAATATCAGTATTGTATTTTTATTCGGATATGGTGGATTCCTGGTCATGAATGAACAATTACTAGTAGGTGAACTGGTTGCTTTTTATAGTTTACTTGGTTACATCATTTTCCCTATTATGAATTTAGGATTTACTGTCAATTTGTTTTCTCAATCAAAAGCATCGGGAGAACGTTTATTAGAAGTATTAGAGGCTCCTGAACCGATTCATTCAATAGAAAATGCCCTTGACGGTTCAAATATGAAGGGACATGTAACTTTCGACAATGTTACGCTTCAATATCGTAAAGAGGATCAAGTGGCGTTAAATGGTGTCAATCTAACGGTAGATGCTGGAAAACGCATTGGTCTAATTGGTGCAACAGGTTCAGGTAAAACGAGCCTAACTCAATTATTAACCCGTTTTTATGAGCCTAATGAGGGGCAGGTCAAAATTGATGGGATCCCAGTTGGAGACTATTCATTATCTTCATTACGATCAAAAATTGGATTTGTCTTACAAGAGTCATTTTTATTCTCTTCTTCAATAAAAGCGAACATTTCTTACGGACGTCCAGACGCAACAATGGAAGAAATAATTGACGCTGCTAAACGTGCCAATGCACATGATTTCATCATGGAACTTCCAGGGGATTATGACACCATGTTAGGTGAGCGAGGGCTAGGCTTATCTGGTGGTCAGAAACAACGGATTGCAATTGCTCGTGCTTTATGTCAAAATCCAGCTATTTTAGTGTTGGATGATGCGACGAGTGCAGTTGACATGAAAACAGAACTTCACATACAACAAGCACTAGAAGAAGTCATGAATGGGCGCACTACATTTATCATTGCACACCGGATTTCTTCAGTAAAACATGCAGATGAGTTAATCGTATTTGAGCATGGAATAATTGTTCAACGCGGTACTCACGAACAACTAATTAAACAAGAAGGTCTATATAAACGAATTTATGAAATTCAGTATAAAGACCAACTTGAAAATGTCTATGTATAGGAAGGAGGAATATCCATGACCAAACAAATCAATCCCAGTGTATTGAAACGATTCCGCTATTCTACGGATGATGTAATTGATGTTCCATTTAACTGGTCTCAACTCTCTCGATTGTTCACGTATTTAAAACCATATTCACGCACTTTACTACCAAAAGCGTTTATTTCCGTTACAATTACAACGCTGATTCGCTTGCTCATCCCCATATTGATTGGGGTATTTGTCATCGATAAAGCATTAGAGAATAAAGACGTATCATTACTGTGGACACTTGTCGGTTCGATTGCAGTGCTCTATATCGTCAATACAGTGGCAAATAGATTCCGAATACGATGGATGAATGAATTAGGTCAAAATGTGATTTATGATTTGCGGAAACATTTGTTTACTCATGTACAATGGCTTTCGCATCGGTTTTTTGATCAGCGTTCAGCGGGATCTATTTTAGTTAGAATCATGAATGATATTAATTCGCTCCAAGAATTGTTTACAAATGGCGTAATTAATTTATTGATGGATATCTTACTCCTTGCTGGCGTGTTAATAATATTATTTACACTGAGTCCGCCACTTGCATTAGCAGTACTCATTATTTTGCCATTGATGTTCTTCATATCAACGACGTTACGGAAAAACATCCGTCGTTCTTGGCAAGACGTTCGTACGAAACAAGCGAAGATTAACTCCCATTTAAATGAAAGTATACAAGGAATGCGTATCACTCAATCTTTTACACAAGAAGATGAAAACATGGCATTTTTTAACGGTATTAATGAAGAAAGTTATGAATCATGGCGTGTAGCAACGAAGAAAAATTCCATGTTCCGTCCATTTGTCGAAATGACAAATGCAGTTGGATCGGTGGTATTGATCCTTTTTGGTGCCTATCTAATTCAAAATGGAAAATTGGATTTAGGAGAATTTGTTTCCTTCGCTTTCTACTTAGGGATGTTTTGGGAGCCTATCTCTCGTCTTGGTCAGGTATACAATCAGTTATTGATGGGAATGGCATCATCGGAACGTATTTTCGAATTCTTAGATGAGCAACCGTTAGTTCACGAAAAAGAAAACCCCAAAAAAATAGAGAAGTTAAAAGGTCATATTGAATTTGAACAAGTTCAATTCGGTTACGAAAAAGACCGCTTGGCATTGAAAGGAATCTCACTTGAAATGAAAGCGGGTGAGACGGTAGCTCTAGTCGGACATACTGGATCGGGTAAAACTACAATCGCAAACTTAGTCTCCCGTTTCTACGATCCAACCAGTGGTGTCGTTAAAATGGACGGTACCGATATACGAGATTTATCATTGAGTTCTTTACGCGAACAAATTAGTATTGTTTTGCAAGAGACATTTATTTTTTCTGGCACAATTATGGAAAACATTAGGTTTGGAAATCCATATGCATCTGATGCTGAGGTGAAAAATGCAGCGCAAGCGGTTGGGGCAAATCGTTTTATTGAACGATTATCGAATGGTTACGAAACAGAAGTTGAGGAACGCGGTAATATTTTATCTGTTGGGGAACGCCAATTGTTGTCATTTGCACGTGCACTTCTGGCAAATCCGCGAATTATTATATTAGATGAAGCAACCGCATCAATAGATACAGAGACAGAACTTCAAATTCAAGAAGCACTACGAACACTACTCAAAAACCGAACAGCCATTATGATTGCACATCGATTATCGACAATCCGTGAAGCAGATCAGATTATTGTATTGGAACAAGGTGGCGTACTTGAATCTGGTAATCACGACTCACTAATGAAACAACATGGGCATTATCACCAATTAGTAATGTCGCAATTTGGAAGTGTCACAGATTGAATTTGAGCAGTTTTCAAAGATATGATACACTATGTCCATTCGTGATGTAGCGGAGGTTGAAGATGAAAAAAGAATTCGTAGTAATTGGATTAGGTCGATTTGGAGGAAGTATTGTACGTGAGCTAATTGACCAAGGGGCGGATGTTATGGCCATTGACAAATTTTCTGAACGTGTCGATGAATTTGCCGCGATTGCAACTCAAGCAATCGTTGCCGATACAACTGATGAATCTGTGTTGAAATCACTTGGTATTCGTAACTTTGAACACGTAATTGTTGCGATTGGTGAAGATATTCAATCAAGTATTTTGACAACATTAATGTTAAAAGAGATTGGTGTAAATAAAATTACGGTTAAGGCGCAAAATGATTACCATGAAAAAGTATTACGTAAAATTGGGGCAGATCAAGTCGTTCATCCAGAGCGTGATATGGGAATCAGAATTGCTAATAACATCATGTCAAATAATGTATTAGATTACCTAGAACTGTCAGACGAGCATTCAATTATGGAAATTAAAGCGAATGAAATATTAGCGGGTTCAACCATTATTGACCTCGATATTCGTGCGAAATATGGAATTAATATCGTCGCAATCAAACGTGGTCCAGATATACTCGTATCACCTCAAGCGGACGAAAAAATTATCATCAATGATATATTAATCGTTATCGGTGCTGATGCTGATATTAACCGATTTGAGAAGAAGGCAATGCACTAAAGCAATGCTAAGCTCGCCCTTAATGGTGACAGAAAATCTAAACTATAAATAAAAGCTGTGCAGGAAGACACGATTAGTGATTCCAGCACAGCTTTTATGATTTGAATAAAGAGAATAAGATTACGACTTTAAAAATATAGAAAATACAAAAGCATGTCCTATATTGGACATGCTTTGATTAATAGATTGTTAGACTTCCATAATAATCGGAAGAATCATAGGGCGACGTTTCGTCTTTTCATATAGATAAGGCGATAACACATCCGTAATTTCATTTTTCAATTCAGACCATGGAGTTGCTTTTGTTTGAATTGTTTTTTGTAGATGACGATTTAACATGTGTTGAGCTTCATTAATCATAGCCCCAGATTCACGCATGTAGACGAATCCACGAGAAATAATATCAGGACCAGATACAATTTTTTGACGCTCTTGGTCTGTAGTTACGACTACAATGACCAAACCTTCTTCTGAAAGAATACGGCGATCACGTAGAACGATATTGCCGATATCACCAATTCCACTACCGTCAATATAGACATCACCGGATGGTATACGCCCAGCAACAGCAGCTTCATTTTGACTAAGTGCTAATACATCACCATTTTCCATGATGAATGTGTTGTTAGGATCAACATCACAATCAATCGCAAGTTGGGTATGTATTTTTTGCATTCTGTATTCACCGTGAATCGGCATGAAGAATTTAGGTTTCATTAAGCGTAACATTAATTTTTGTTCTTCTTGAGCACCGTGACCTGAAGTATGAATGTTACTCAATGAACCATGAATGACATCAGCACCTGCACGGAACAATAAGTTAATCGTTCGATTTACACTTGCACGGTTACCAGGAATAGGTGAGGCAGAGAAAATCACCGTATCAGCCGGTTGGATTTGGATTTGACGATGGGTACCGTTAGCAATACGAGACAATGCTGCCATTGGCTCTCCTTGGCTACCCGTACATAAAATCATGACTTCATTAGCAGGCAAACGATTTAACGATTGTGTATCGACAAATGTATCTTTTGGTGCAGTAATGTAACCAAGTTCACGACCAATTGTTATCGCATTGTCCATACTACGCCCGAAAACAGCAATTTTCCGACCGAGTTTAACAGCGGCTTCAGTTACTTGTTGCAAGCGGTGAATATTAGAAGCAAAAGTAGCGAAAATTATACGACCTTCCACTTTGCGGAAAATCTCAAATAAACTTTCACCAACTTTGCTTTCTGACATAGTGAAATCTGGAACTTCAGCGTTTGTGCTATCAGATAATAAGCATAAAACGCCATCGCGGCCGATTTCAGCCATCTTAGTTAAGTTTGCGGGTTCGCCAACTGGTGTGAAGTCGAATTTAAAATCGCCAGTATGAACAATATTACCTGGTGGTGTTTTGACAACTACACCGAAAGCATCAGGAATACTGTGCGTAGTTCGATAGAAACTTACAGAAGTTTTTCTGAACTTAATTACATCATCTTCGCCAATTACATGCATTTTTGTTGTACGAAGTAGACCGTGTTCTTCAAGTTTATTACGTAATAACCCTAGAGCAAGTTTCCCGCCATAGACAGGAATATTCAATTGTTTTAGCAAGTAAGGAATCCCACCGATATGATCTTCGTGTCCGTGTGTAATAAATAGACCTTTAATCTTGTCTACATTTTTCAAAAGGTACGTATAATCAGGGATGACATAGTCGATTCCGAGTAAATCATCTTCAGGGAATTTAATACCAGCATCAATTAAAATTATTTCATCTTGGAATTGTACACCGTATGTGTTTTTACCGATTTCGCCCAGTCCGCCGAGTGCGAAAACCGCTGTCTGATCATTCTTAACGAATTTCATGTGGTTTATATTTTCTCCACTTTAAAGTTTTCGCCAGCTTGTTCGTAAGATAAATGATTACCTTCAAGAAGCTGTACAAATTCGATGTTATACTTGCGATCCTTCAATGCGTAACGAACTTCGCGTTCAGAGGATGCTTCGATATATAGGCTTTTTGTGTTTTCGCGAACTGGCACTTCAAGCATATTTTCGTGGTAAAGTACTTTGTAAATCATAGTTTAGTCTCCTTTTTCACGTGCAAAATAATTTCATTCTCTTTATATTATCACGTGCTACTTTTAAAATAAAGAAAAGCTCTACTATTAATAGTAGAGCAAAAAATTATGCGATTGATTTTTTCCCGAGAATGTCGCCTAACCGTCTTAATAATTTCTTTTTTAGACGTTTTAACATGGCTAATCACTCCTTATGTACAATTATACAGAAAATTTAGACTTTTGTAAAGGGTCCCTCTCTTTAGTAACATTTATTTAAGAGAAAGGATGAGAAATATGAAAAAACTATTATTTTTTGATATTGACGGAACATTATATGACTCAAATAAAGTTTTACCTTTACAAGCGAAAGAAGCAGTAATCCAAGCTAAAAAAAATGGTCATGAAGTCATTATTGCCACTGGAAGAGCTCCATTTATGATTCAAGACGTATTGAAAGAACTGGAGATTGATTCATATATTTGTTTTAACGGTCAATATGTTGTGTATCAAAATAAAGTCCTTATTAATACGGAAATTAATGCGGAGCAGCTCAAGGAGGTTTCAGAATTTGCTGTAAGCCAAAATCATCCCATGGTATATATGAATGCAGAAAAAATGATTTCGACCATTGCATATCACCCATATGTTGAAGAAAGTATTAACAGCTTGAAATTTCCTCACCCTGCTATTGAGGAAAACTTCTATGTGGATCAGCCGATTTACCAAGCGCTTGTTTTTTGTACAATAGAAGACGAACTGGCATACAAAGATGCGTTTCCGTTATTAAAGTTTGTCAGATGGCATAGGGTGTCAGCAGATATTTTACCAAGTGGCGCTTCCAAAGCAAATGCCATTACGTATATTTGCGAAAAGTTAAACGTTGCTATTGAAGATACGATTGCTTTTGGAGATGGTCTAAATGACATAGAAATGCTGGAGACTGTTGGATTTGGTGTTTCTATGGGGAATGGTCATGAAGAAGCGCTAAAACGAGCAGATTATGTAACTGCCCATGTTGATGAAAATGGTTTAGCGGAAGCGATGAAATATTTAAAACTAATTTAAGCAAATCATATATA
>Ga0209013_10000108_pt1 | contig 63108 bp, 56 predicted proteins | sample Cruoilmetagenom2_FD_187291 | JGI IMG/M metagenome (GOLD analysis project Ga0209013, IMG submission 187291) | Oil polluted marine microbial communities from Coal Oil Point, Santa Barbara, California, USA - Sample 2 (SPAdes) (version 2) | ecosystem: Environmental > Aquatic > Marine > Oil seeps ... | reverse complement strand
TTTCAAGAAAGACAATTAAAAAAGAAAAACCGGTCTAATGACCGGTTTTTTTATGGGGCGAGCGACGGGACTTGAACCCGCGACAGCCGCATCCACAGTGCGGTGCTCTACCAACTGAGCTACGCCCGCCATATGCCGCTGGATTATATCATGCGGCTGAGTCGTTTTCAAGCATGCCCAGGAGTGCCTTAACGACTTCATTCCTGTTAACACTTGTTTGCTCCCGGGAGGAAAGGTCCTTGATAGCTACCTCTTCATTATTGATCTCGTCAGGTCCCAATACCAGGGCGATTTTCGCGCCGATGCGATCTGCATGACGGAACTGCTTTCCCAGTTTATCCGCTACAGGATAGGAATAGACATCCAGGCCCGCTTTTCGAAGCTCTGCGCTGAGCTGGTAAGATGCCAGCTGGGAATCCTGATCAAAGACAGTTACCATCACCCGGGCAGGGGAGGTGTCGCGATCCTCGGGCATCAATCCGAATTCTTCCAGAATGACGGATAAGACCATATCACCCATGGCAAAACCAACTCCAGCAAGTGGGTCCCCACCAACAGCTGCCAGCAGGTTGTCGTAACGTCCTCCGCCAGCGATCGAGCGCCGGACATCAGCAGAAATCGATTGGGCCTCAACAACTGTGCCGGTGTAATAATCCAGTCCGCGAATGATCCGCGGTGAATAGGTTACATAATCAGAAACACCCAGGGCGTCCACCGCTTTGAAGAATCGGGTTAGCTCCTCGGATTTTTCCCACAAATCATCAGCGGTAAGCAGTTTTTGAACGCCATCAAATTGGGATTGATCAAGCCCCCGGTCGAGAGCATAGGCACCCCAGGCTTTCTCGTCCAATTTGTCACGGCGGTCTATGACCTTGAATACCGTTCCCTGGAGATCGGCAGGTATGCCAAGTGCCAGGAGCTCTTGTTCCATTAATCGCCGGTTATTCACAAATACTTTGACCTGATCGGAACTCAGACCAACTTTCTGGAATAGACCTGCCATCAGGGCAGCCATTTCGGCATCAGCTTCCGGGCTGTCTACACCGATCAGGTCTGCGTTCCATTGGAAGAATTCCCTGCCGCGTCCTTTTTGCGGGCTTTCATAACGCCAGAAGGGGCCAAATGACCACCAGCGCAGCGGGTAGTAAAGCTGCCGCTGTTTTTGAGCGATCATGCGCACCAGGGATGGGGTTAACTCGGGCCGCAGCGCAATCAGGTTGTCGTTTTTATCAGGAAAGACAAAAGATTGTTCCTTAACCAGCTCTTCTCCGGATTTGGCGGCATACAGATCGATGGATTCAAGGAAGGGGCCGTCATATTCCTGGTATCCGAATGATTCAGAGACCTCCCGGATCATTTTGTACAACCAGCTGTTGACTGCTTTTTCGGCGGGATAAAAATCCCGGGTTCCCTTCACGGAATTAATGATATTTTTCATAATTTCAAATTCCTGCAATAATGTTCTTGTTTTAGTGCCAGTCCGGACAGAATGGACACTTTTCGCCTTCCGGATAATCAACCCCTTCCTCATGAGGACAGGAAAGCACCCATTCACTTGTCAACACTCTGGCAACATCGTTCTCCTGGATAAAGAGAGCGATCTCGCGGGCGGATTCTACATCTTCAGCAATTCCCTCCCCGGACCATTCCCGAATAATCGGAGCCTGGTCTTTGGCAGTTATGACCCCAACGATGATCTTACTGGCTTGATCAGGGCTGGGACCACGATAGGTGATCGTTGCCAGGGGATAAACAGTGTTCTCTGATACAAGTACCCGAAACTTTTCTTTTCTCTTATTTGCCAATTCTTGGATAGATTTAATTCCCGCCATCTGCCTGCTCCAAAATATGTGATGAAGATCGAATGGATTGTAGCATTGATGAGTGAAACTAGTCAATCCTTATGTGGAAGGGAGCAGGTCTGGTCATCAAGAAATGGCAAGGAACTTGCACTTATATGAGGCAGTTACCTTAATTGGATCCATCCTGGATCCAGAGAGAGAGATTGATGAAAAAAAGAACTGTGATTATTATTTTAAGTTTTACCGCGCTGGTACTGGCTTCCTGTGGGGCAATTCCTACATTACCGCCCCTGGATTCTACTGTTTCTGTCTGGACCCCGCAGGTCACTTCTGGCCCCAGGGTAGTAAATTCAACCAGCCAGGCAGCGGTGGTGACGGTGACTGGAACCCCGGCAGCGGAGATAACGGAGAGCCCGCAAGATCCTACAGCCACACTTGAACCTGAATTTACTGCTACCTCAACCACTGAGCCATACACGCGAACTCCTGTAATCACGGCTACCCCATCCTATACTGCAACCGCAACCGCGACAGGGACACCGGAGCCTACTTTCACACCAACAGTGGTGCCTTATGCATTGCAGTTAATGAATCCTTATTACCTGAAAAACTTCACTCATGATGATCTGGGATGTGATTGGCTTGGAGTCGCCGGCCAGATTTTCAATCTTGAGGGACAGGTTCAGAAAGATATTGTGATCAGAGCAGGGGGAGAGATCAATGGAGCACCGGTCGTGGAAGAAATGGCCATGCCCCTGGCAGAGCCTGATAATGATCTGGCCTATGGCCCGGGGGGCTTTGAATTGACATTGGCGGATTCATTGGCGGGTACCGAATCCGAAGTGTGGATCCAGCTCTTCAACCTTGCAGGAGACCCTCTTTCAGACAAGATCTATCTGACAACCTACGATGATTGCCAGAAGAATTTGATCTTGCTGAATTTTGTGGAAGAATAATTCGTTTTGTAGAGACCAAGTCCATCAAAGGAAAAAAGGGACCATGTTCTGAACAAGAACATGGTCCCTTTAGCATACTTAAGGATTTTGTATCTTATAGTGTCTCGTCTTTCTGTACTGGCAGCATGGCGAAGCCAGTGACGATCTTGGGATAAAAATCAGTGGATTTTTGGGGCATCTTTTCCCCGGAATCAGTGCAATCAGTAATCTGATCTATGCGTGTAGCGTTGAGGATGAACAGGAATGAAGTGTCCTTTTCCTTGACCTCGTCATACCCCAGATCTGGCTCCCTGAGGTATTTGATATTCTCCAGGTTATCGATCTTCTTTGGATCAATATTCATGATGTTTTCCAGAAGCAGTTTATGAAGAATACTTACATCAAGGTCTCGCCAGGACTGGGCTCTGTCAGGTTCCAGCTCAGTCATGATATCCAGCTTATTCAGTGTCAATAAATAATAACCCTGGGAGCAGACCAATCCTATCACTCCAACCTGACTGGTGGCATTTTTCAATTTACTTTCCAGCACTTGGCGATTCTCGAGTTTTTCTACCCTGAATAACTCGTTGGTTTTGGCCATGATCTCATCAAAGGTTTGATCCTGATAATCAAAAATCAGTCTGTGAGTGGGCAAGATGGTCAATCCGGGATTGCTCATACTCACCATAGCCGCCATGCGATAATTGAACCCGGCGTTTGGAGCGGCTTCAGGGTGTTTAGCTTTCATTTCTGCCTGGTAATTGAGAGCGGTTTCATAACGGTGGTGGCCATCAGCGATGATCAGGTCAGTTTTAACTGCCATTTCGGCATTTACCCTTGCGATCACTTCAGGATCAGTTACGACCCAAACCTGATGGAGGACATCCTTTTCGTGCAGTTCTTTGGCCTCAATATCAGCTGAACGCTGAATTGCCTGGTCAAAGATGGTGTCGATTTTGTTCTCCTGATCCGGGTACAACATGAAGATATTCCCAAAATAGGTTTCTGTCGCCTTGGTGAGGTTCAATCGATCGATCTTGGGTCCGGCATGAGTTTTCTCATGGGGAAGGACTATCCCTTCATCAAAACCGGATAACTCAAAAGCGCCAATGAAGGCTTTGCGGGTGATGGTCTCTCCGGAAGGAAGGGGGAAGGTTTGGTGATAGACATAATAAGCAGGTTGATCTTCCCGTTTTAATATGCCTTCCTGGAGCCACTTATTCAAGAAATCATTTGCCCTTGTATAGACGTTATCCGTGTCAGAGTCCGAGTCGAATTCTTTGCCTTTGATAATGCGGGTGACATTGTACTCACTGAGAGCATAATACTCATCCTGCAGACCGTAGCGGACCCGGTCATAAGGCTGGCTGATAACATTATTGATATGGTCGATCTTGTCCTGATTGTAGCGTATAGCTCTAAACGGTTTGATGGTTGCCATAAGCGCTTATCCTTTAAGAGTTTCAATAACTTTCTGAGCGGCAACTTCACCGACCCGGGCCTTGGCTTCTTTCGTGCCAGCGCCCACATGGGGTGATCCGATCACCTGGTCCAGTGAATACAGTTTAGGATCAGCAAGCGGTTCTTCAGCATATACGTCCAGCGCGGCGCCAGCAACTTTACCGACCTGGATAGCCTGGTAAAGGGCATCTTCGTCGATTGTGCCGCCCCTGCTGCAGTTGATGATCCGAACACCAGTCTTTGCCTTGTCAAAGGCAGCTGCGTCCAGGATGTTGTGGGTCTCGTCGGTATGGGGGACATGCAAACTGATGTAATCTGCCCTGGCAAGCAGTTCGTCCAGCCCCATCAGAGTGATGTTGGGAAGTTCGGTGACATAGGGGTCAAATGCCACTACTGTCATACCGAGGGCAATTGCCCGGTCTGCAACAGCAGAGCCGATCCGTCCGGAGCCGATCAATCCCAGGGTTTTCCCCGAAACCTCTGAGCCCAGGAAAGATTTTTTCTCCCATTTCCCGGCTTTCATAGAAGCCGTCATCAGGGGAATATTGCGAGCCAAGGCCATCAGGTAGGCGATCGTCAATTCAGCCACTGATTGGGTGGACGCCGAAGGAGTGTTGAGCACTTTGATGCCCTTCTCCTGCGCATAGGCAACATCAATATTGTCCAGACCAACACCGGCCCTGACTACTGATTTGAGGGAAGTTCCAGCGTCCAATACTGCTTTGGTTACTTTGGTCCTGCTTCTTACCACCATGCAGGGATATTCAGAGATAACTTCCAGCAGCTCTTCTGGTGTTATGTCCGGCTGATTTACGACCTCGATCCCAGCCTCTTCCATCAGTTTCAGTGCTTTTGGATCTGTTGCGTCACATATTAATACTTTCATTTTTCCTCACAAAATAAGAGATCAGGGCCTACCGAAAAGAAGGGCCTGAAGATTATTTACAGACCTAAAATGTCGTCGATCTGGCCAGTTAGCCACTGCACATCGGCTACTTGCAGGTCGCCCATGTGGGCAATCCTGAAACATTTACCTTTCAAGGCTCCATATCCGTTGGATAACATAGCGCCCCGTTTGGCAAGCTCTGCGTTAAGATTTACTACGTCAATTTCCCGGGTGTTATGGACATTGGTCACAGTGGGGGAAAGGTAATTCTCGTCGCTGTATAGGGCAAAATTCTTCCTTGTCCAGGACCGTACATGTTCTGCCATGTCCAGGTGTCGCTGGAACCGAGCCTCTACGCCCTCTTTAAATATGCGGTCCATTTGAACATTCAGGGCGTTGATAATACTGATGGCAGGAGTAGCCGGTGTCTGATTTTTGATTGCTTTTTTCTCAAGCTCTTCAAAGTTGAAATAAAAGCCCCTGTTTTCAACATCCAGCGATCGTTGGAAAGCTTTTTCGCTGACAGTGACAACACATAATCCGGGGGGAAGGGCAAAAGCTTTTTGGGTGCCAGCCAGAACTACGTCTAATCCCCATTCATCAACCTTGATCTCAGTCCCTGCCATTGAACTTACCGCATCCACCAGCACCAGCACATCAGGATATTTTTCTTTGACCAGGGCGCCGATCTCTTTAATGGGATTCATCACACCTGTGGATGTTTCATTATGAGTAATGCAAACCGCTTCAAAACCACCTTTGGATAAATATTCATCCACCATTTCCGGAGTTGTTGCGTGTCCCATCTCAACTTTAATAAGATCGATCTCTTTTCCATTCAACGTGGCTATCTGAGCCCAGCGTTTGGAAAATGCGCCGCAATCCGTCATCAGGACTTTACTATTGACGCAATTGCGGATTGCGCCTTCCATCATGCCTGTTGAGGAAGAAGTAGACAGATAGATGTGACCATCCGTCTGCAGGAATTTCTTGAGTTTTGTGACCACTTCTCCATGCAGGTCCGAATATAATTTGTCACGGTGCCCGATCATCGGAACGGCCATAGCCTCGAGGATCTCATCAACTACATGGGTTGGTCCTGGAATAAAGAGCTTTTTGTACACGGATGCCTCCTTGGAGGATGATTAGATAAGTTTATACAAACTTTATTGAGGTATGACCGATTTGTGTTGTCATTCTCATTTTTTAGTCTAATCTATGGGGTATGAAGTGTCAATTGTGTGCAAAATCACTTAATACATTTATCCTGAAAATGATGATTTTCTGCTTGTTAAAAGATTAAAGGAAGAGGTTGGGAACTGAATATCCTCTTCCTTTAGATTGATACTTTAATGTGTGATGATCAGCCTTTGATAAGCCCCTTTTCGATTAACAAGGGGCGAGGGTCAACAATATTCTTATGCAAGGCTGCGGCTTTGGGGGGCAGGTCCAGGGCGATTGCCATTAATTGGGTGAAATACATAATTGGAACGGTGTGATCGATATCCATCTGGAATTGCCGGGCGTCCAGATTCATATGACAGAGGGGGCAGGCTACTGCTATGGCGTCAGCGCCGGCGTCGATTGCGCCCTGTACCAGGTTAGCGCTGAGGTCGATCACGATATCCGGGCGTGAAAGGGCATGGCCCGCACCGCAGCAGGTTGTCTTATAGGACCAATCCAGCACCTCGGCACCCATGGACTTCATTAAAATATCCATATCCATCGGATATTCAGGGTGTTCCGCTTCAGTAACTTCCGGAGGTCTGGTTAACAGACAGCCGTAATAACAGACAACCTTAAGTTCAGAGAGCGGTTTTACCGTTTTTTCTGCCAATGCTTTAGGTCCGACATGATTGTGAATTGACTCAATCATGGTGCTGACATGAACCTCGTCCTGGTAGTTGTAATCTATGAGCTGGTCAGCCCTTTCTTTATGATCTGGATTTGTCTTGATTTCATGCTGGGCAGTTTTATGGCGGTTGTAGCAGGCTGCACAAGGCATGGTCACTTCTTTATAACCCTGCTTTTCGAATAGAGCCAGATTTTCCATTGGCAGGTGGAGAGCGGCTTCTGGATCAGCTCGGTGGGCGGCAGAGCTGCCGCAGCAAACCCAACCTTTGGGTTCAGCTATCGGGAAATCCAGCGCTTCACATACGGCCACCGAGGAATCGTTGTACTCTGTTGCGGTAGTTTCAAGCGAACAGCCAGGGTAGTAGGCAACTGTATCAGCCGCACCGGGCTGCACTTTGACCTTTTTTTTGCTGGGCATTCTTGCGGGGTGGGGCAGGAAACCGACCTTTCCTTTTTGGAAAAACTTCAGATACAATTGGATATCATCGATTAACGTTCTGGGACTTTGCAAGATGAGTTCAGCCATCAGCCCCGGTTCATAGGAACGACCCCAGAGGTTAACTTCTCTCATGAAAGCCTTATTAAAGCGGTTGGTTTCAGGAACTTGCGGTTTATATCCCCGCTCCAGACTTTCCCGGGTCAGGAATTCCATGATTGCTGTGATGTCTAAACCTTGGGGACAGCGTGTGGTGCAGGTCAGACAGGAGGAACATAACCAGGGTGTTTTGGATTGCAGCGCGATATCTTCCTGGCCTAATTGCAGTGCTCTCATGATCTGGTTAGGCTGCCAGTCAAAATATTCTGCAACCGGGCATCCGCTGGTGCATTTTACGCACTGGTAGCAGAGATAGACGTTTTCGCCAATCTCCTCCCGGATTCTGTCTGCCAGATTCCCGTCAATTGTAATGGTTGGCTGTGCTGAGATCTTGGTTTCTTCTGACATTATTTTATCCTCTCAAACTACGAATAAGGATGGTTACTTAACTTCTGGACGTGGATAAAGACCTGCTCCCTCGACAATGGGTTTTACTGCTTCTTCCCATTCGATGGCCATAATATGGACACCAGCAACACCCTCAATTTTCTTGATATCTTTGATCAGGTCAATGCAAACTTGAATTCCTTCCGTCTTCCAGGCTTTTGAGCGAGCCTTTTTCTCCTCTGGGGCGAGATCGGCGGCTTTTTTACCAATCCATTCTTTCCCGGCCTGGGTCATTCTGTCAATTACTTCGTCAGGGACTAAAATGCCCGGCACATTTTTTTTCATATATTTTGCCATCCCCGGACTCTTTAAGGGACCAACCCCTGCCAGGATATAAGCTTCTTTATGCACGCCCAATTCGCGAACCTTTTCCATATAGATAGCGAATTCCTTGACGTCATAAACCAGCTGGGTTTGAATGAAGTTTGCCCCAGCCCTGATCTTTTTTGCGAGTCTTAATGGCCTGAATGCAGTTGGATCTGCAAAAGGTGCAGCTGCTGCGCCAATCAGGAAGGAAGCTGTTTGGCCTTTTATTTCGTCTCCACATTGGAAAATGCCTTTATCGCGCATTTCAGTCATCATATGCACCAATTGCAGGGAATCCATATCGTACACGTTTTTAGACGTGGGATGGTTTCCAAAGATCTGGTGGTCGCCGGTCAGGCAGAGCAGGTTCTTCAGCCCCAGGGCTGAAGCGCCCAGTAAATCTGACTGGATTGCCAGCCTGTTGCGGTCCCGGCAGGTCATTTGAATAACAGGCTCTAGGCCTTCCTTGAGGGCAAGGAGCCCTGCTCCTATACTGGACATCCTGACGATCGCTGTCTGGTTGTCTGTGATATTAACGGCATCAACATATCCCTTTAAAAAGGCTGCTTTCTCGCGAATGACTGCAGGGTCAGCGTTCTGTGGGGGCCCAAGTTCTCCTGTTACAGCAAAGTGGCCTTCCCGGAGCACTTTTTCTAAATGTGAACTTACTAGATAACCGTTGTTTTTTCCGCTCATCAATGATTTCTCCTCAACTCAGTCTTCATCTGAGATCAATCTCAGGTCTTCGCGAATGATTTTCCTCGGTCCGCCATCCCTTGATACTTGCCAATTCTTAGGAGGCTGTAATTCCATTAAAGTTTCTTCTTTTCCCATACTGGTCAGGCGGTCATAGATTAACTGCCAGGCGCAGGGGACATCCGGGTCGATTTCGCAGTGCCCGTCTTCAGATCCACCGCAAGGTCCATTCAGTAGGGATTTTGAACAACGGGCTATGGGGCAAATTCCCCCTGTTAAACCCAGGATGCAATCTCCGCAGGCAGCGCAGCGTTCTTCCCAAACACCTTGTTCTGTGGGAAGCCCCAGGAAAGTAGTGTTCAGCCCCGGTACGACCCAGGTGTCAGGAAAGTGTTCAGCAATGGCTTGGACTCCGATTCCGCAGCCAAGGGAGAGAACGATATCCGCGTCGGCGATTTCTTTTTCGATCTCGTCAAGATATTCCCATTCACACTGCCGTTGAACAGTTATATCAGTTATTTCTTGTGGGTGACCATTTATTTTTGAAGCCATCCGCAGCGAAGCGGCCATGATTTGTGCTTCACGGTCCCCTCCCGCAAAACATACGGTTACGCAGGTGCCGCAACCTACCACGAGCACCTTTTTTGCATCTCCTAAAAGTCCTTGTATTTCTGCTAGCGGTTTTTGTTCAGCTGTGATCATCTTAATACTCCTATGGTGAGGAAAGTGCGAAACAAGTAAAGATTCAGACCGGGTTCTGTTTCCGGAATGGATTGGGCCCGATTGTTTTAATTAGTTCAGTCATTTCCTCGGCTTTTTGCGCGAACTCAGCCGCCATGGCAGCTGACATATGGAACATCTGCACCCGTTTTGGATTAATACCAATTTCCACTAAAATTGATTGGAGATACTCAACTCTCTTTTTAGCGCGTAGATTACCTTCCAGGTAATGGCAGTCGCCGGGCAGTCAACCCGCCACCATTACCCCGTCTACACCGGCTTCAATTGCTTTTAGCGGTAAAAGGATGTCAATCTTTCCGGTACAGGGAATTTCGACAATTTTGACCTGGGAAGGATATTGCATCCTTAAACCTCCCGCTAAATCTGCAGCGTTATAGGCGCAATAGGTGCAGCTGTAGGCAACGATCTGGTATTCATAATCAGTGTCAGTCAAGGTATATTTTCTCCATTATAAACAATTAACAATTATTTGGTGTCTCATGTTTTCGTTCACTTTCGAGGGTCCTGGAATTAGGGATTCAGAAGGGGAACGGAAACTGGTTCTGATTGAACAAGTGCATTAACTTTGGCATGCATTTGGGTGTCAGTAAAATGCATCAGCTGAATGGCTTTCGCTGGACATTCTGCTGAACAAATACCACATCCCTGGCAAACCGCAGGTTCAATATAAGCTGCTCCCATAATTTTACCTACACCAACCAGATCTGGTTTGATAATTGGGACTTCAAAAGGACAGACTCGAACACATGTCAGGCAGCCTGTACACTTTTCTGGATCTACAATTGCTACCCTTCCTCCAGCAATGAGAGAGTCCTGACTCAGGATCCGGAAAGCCCGGGAGGCTGCAGCCTGGGCTTGGATCATGCTCTCATCGATAAATTTTGGATAGTGAGCCATGCCAGCCATGAAGATTCCTTCTGTGGCAAAGTCAATAGGACGGAGTTTAACATGCGCTTCCATGAAAAACCCTTCGTTATCAATGGATACTTTAAATTGATTGGAGAGGTTCTTGTTGTCGGGATTAGGGATCACCGGCATGGATAAGACAACCAGATCCGGATGGATCTCTACCATCCGCCGAAGAGTTTTATCCCAGGCTAAGACGGTTAAGGAATCTTCGTTAGAATTCGAAGGTTGGCTGATCTTAACTTCCGGTTTATGATCTATATCGTAGCGAATAAATGTTACACCTTGTTCGCGAGCTTCGGTATATAAACGTTCTTTAAAACCATAGGTTCTAATATCCTTGTAAATAATTGTCACCTGGGTATCTGGTTTTTGTTGTTTAATTGCCAGGGCATTCTTGATAGCAACAGTACAGCAAATCCGGGCGCAGTATTTTTCAGCGGGGCCAACACACAGGATCATAACAATTGAATCAGGATCTTTGTCGATCGGGCTGGTTTGATGTCCGGTAATGATCTCTTCAAAGTTTTGTTGAGTGAGGATGCGAGGATCGCTGCCGAATCCGTACTCGGGACCTCGATATTCCTCACCACCTGTTGTAAGGATCACAACACCGTGATTTATGGTTTCTTCCAAGCCATGATCAGTAATGAGCGTGCTTGTGAAGTTGCCCTTAAATCCGGAAGTATTGGAGATTTGAGAATTGAGGTGGACGGTGATTTTTTGATTCGAATCAACCCTACGGACAAGTTCGTTCAGGATTTTTTGAGGATCTTTCCCGTTCAATGGAGTGAAAATATGGCGGAGCTGCCCTCCAAGTTCAGGATTCTTTTCTACCAGATGAACCGGGAACCCACTCTCTGCCAGTGTTAAAGCAGCGGTCATTCCCGCCGCACCTCCACCCACGACCAGGCCGTGTTTATCGATGGGAACATTGATAGTATTTTGGGGGGTTAAAAGGGCTGCCCGGGCTGCTGACATCCGAACCAGATCTTTGGCCTTGGCAGTGGCTCGAGGGTTGTCGTTTGAATGGACCCAGGAGCATTGGTTGCGGATATTCGCCATTTCAAATAGATACGGATTCAACCCAGCCATTCGGATGCTGTCCCGAAAGAGAGGTTGGTGGGTAAGGGTTGAGCAGCTTGCGACCACAACTCGATTCAAACCTTTTTCTATGACAGTCTCCGTGATATGTTTGATGCTGTCCTGGGAGCAGGTATAGAGATTATCTTCTGCGTGCACAACATGAGGAAGGGTAGCGGCGTACTCAGTAACCTCTGGAACATCCAGGTAACCTCCGATATTGGTGCCGCAGTGGCAAACAAAAACACCGACATGGGGTTCTTCCTCGCTGACATCCCTTTCAGGTGGGTACTCCTTAATTGTAGTAAGGGTAAACCGGGATTGACCGAGAACGCTTCCGATTGCTCCAGCAGCGCCGCTGGCTTCCACAACTGATTCTGAAATGTCTTTCGGTTCCCGGAAAGGACCAACTGCGTAAATCCCTGGGCGGCTGGATTCAATTGGATTGAACTGAACTGTATGACAGAAACCATAATCGTCTAATTCAATCCCCAATTGGCGACCCAGATTTTGGACAGATTCCGATATCTCCATCCCTACGGACAGAACCACAAGGTCAAACTCAGCCAGGATGCGCTCGAGTTGATCTCCTTCATCGTCAGTATAGATAAAGGAAAGATTATGGGTTGCAGGATCTTCGTAGATTCCCGAGATGCGAGAGTGGTGGTACTGGATACCATAATTGTCTTGAGCTCGCTGGTAGTACTGCTGGTACCCCTTGGAGAAAGCTCTCATATCCATCAGGAAGATATGGAAATCAAGTTCAGGGTAGTGATCTTTGGCAAGGACGGCTTCTTTTGTGGCATACATACAGCACACAGAAGAGCAGTAATCGTGATTTTGATCGCGGGAGCCGACGCATTGTAAAAACGCAATTTGTTTTGGAAGAGTGTTGTCTGAAGGGCGTTCCAGATGCCCCAGGGTAGGTCCCGAAGCTGAGAGCAGCCGTTCGAACTGCATCGAGGTGATCACATTTGGATAACGTCCGAACCCATATTCTTGAGAAAGTTCTGCCTGGAAGGTTTGATAGCCGGGAGCAAGGATAATTCCCCCGATATTAAGGTTTTTTTCCTGGGCGAGCATATTGAGATCAATTGCGTCTGTGCCGCAGGCAATAACACAGGAATTACATTCAGAGCAAATGCCACAGGATAAACATCGGGAGGCTTCTTTTTTGGCGCTTTCTTCATCATATACTTGTTCGATCTCCACAAAGTTGTGGATCCTATCTTCGACATGGACTTCAAGCGTTGGTACCCGGGGTTGGTGGCTGATTTCACCTCTCTCAATGCGGTCCGCGATTTCCTGATCTGAAAGGTTTACAACTGGGAGATTTGGTTGAGGAGGGGGTTCAAGGGGTTTCCCCTGAAGGTAACGGATGATGGATTGGCCAACAGTGTGGCCGCTGGCAACTGCCTCAATGACAAAGGATGTTCCAGAAACGCTGTCACCGGCTGCAAATACGCCTTCCCTGGTGGCTGCTAATGTGTTTGGATTGATGGCGATGGTTTGTTTTTCTGTGATTCCCACACCTGAGTCATCAGGAATGAAAGCCAATCCTGCTCTTTGTCCGACGGAAAAGATCACGGAGTCACAGACGATCTCATGTTTGGAATCAGGCTTTTTCTCAACGTGAAGGCCCCCACTTTCATCAAAACTGAACTGCTCAACTTCCAGGAATTCCATACCAGTTACATTACCTTCTGGATTCCCTAGAATCCTTTCAAAGGAGCGGCTTGGATATATATGGACTCCTTCTGCGATAGCAGCTTCGATTTCCCAGTCATGAGCGGGCATGTTTTCTCGATCTTCCAGGCAGGCCAGGTGAACCTCTTTACCCAGGCGGATGGCCGTCCGAGCACAGTCAATTGCCACATTGCCGCCACCAAGAATGACAACCCGTTCGCCCAGCATTGGAGTGTCGCTTTCCACTCCATTGTCGTATTTTCCAAGACGGACGTCCCTCAAAAAGAGGGTGTTGATTAAAACGCCATCCAGATTCGCTCCAGGGATTGGCAGCCGAATACCTTCATGGGCTCCAACAGAAATTAGGACTGCTTTGAAACCCTGATCGAAGAGGGCATCCAGATCTTCTATTCTATGGTTGAGTTTGAGATCAATGCCGAGGTCAATAATATCCTGGACCTCGCGCTCAATAATATTCGTGGGCAAACGGTATTCAGGGACACCGAGTCTGAGCATGCCACCGGCAACGGGCATGGCTTCAAAGACAGTAACCGGGAAGCCTTCCTGGATGATATCCTGAGCTGCGGTTAACCCGCACGGTCCAGCACCGATAATAGCAACTGGTTGATCTGGCTTGGTTATTTCGATTGGGATGATTGGTTCGCGGGGTTTTTCATAAATCTTATCGGTTACAAATCGTTTCAATGCCCGGATGTTAATTGGTTCGTCTACTTTGCTGCGGTTGCAGGCATCTTCACAGCGGTGGTTGCAAATCCGCCCGCAGATCCCGGGGAAAGGGTTGTCCATCTTGATCACGCGCATCGAGTCGTCCCAGCGGCCTTCCCGAATAAGGGCGATGTAGCCCTGTGCGCGCTGGCCCGCGGGGCAAGCATCCCGGCAGGGTGCTATACCTGCTTTTTCGATAGCGTAGGCATTAGGGACTGCTTGGGGATAGAGCTTAAAGGCAGCATGTTTGTCATCAAGTCCTTCATTAAAAGGGTTTGGTATCCCTACTGGACAAGCTTCGACGCAGTCGTTACAAGCTACACACTTATCGATATCGATGTAGCGCGGTTTTTGGTAGACCCGGGCTGTGAAATCCCCGACATTACCTGAAACATCCAGTACCTCTGAGTTGGTGAGAATCTCAATATTGGGATGACTCCCGGTTTCTACAAGTTTAGGGGAAATTGTGCACATAGCACAATCATTGGTGGGGAAGGTTTTATCCAGCTGCGCCATTTTTCCCCCAATGGCGGTTTCTTTTTCAACAAGATATACTTTAAATCCCTGATCTGCCAAATCAAGGGAAGCCTGCATTCCTGCGATACCCCCACCGACAACCATTACGGCTCCAACAGGTTTCCCATTTGAGTTGGTCTGAGGTGATGAAGACGACATTGAGTGTTCTCCCTGATATTCCACGGTTAAGGACAAGCTGGACCGGCAGTGAAGGCTGCAAAGTTAACTTTCAACTGATATTAGACTTCTCTTACATAAAATCTGGCTCTAATGGAAGCGTTGAAGGATTGGCGCAAGAGCCAGATATTTTATTGTGCAGTAATCTGCTATTTAAGAGACAACCGCCATAGTTCAGGATCTGAGGGCGGTTGTTGTGATGGTATTGGGGCCCTCTGAACCTTAAGAATAAGGTTTGGTTCAGTTTTTAGGATCTCAATTATCGGCATTGAATAATGCTTTTCTACCCTTAGATTTTAACGTGGTGTGATTCTGTTGTCAATCAACCAGATAGGCCTACTCCCGTGAGATACCATCTGAGAAGGATGTTCATCACTATAATCCAGTAGGTTTTTCAGGAAAATCAACTGAAAAGGGAGATTAAACAGAAGATGGAGAGTCAGTTGGGAGATTGATTCTCAGTATTGTGTACAAAATAGAGGATATTATCAGCCCTGAATCTTGGTCATTTTTATATATTCAGTAAGGCTCTCATAGTCGTCTGGAAGATCGAGATCCATCCCGAATCCGGGATCGGGGATGATGATCGCTTTCATATTGAAGCTGAAAACTCTGGAGAGAGTTGCTTCCAGTTCAGGTATGGACAGCAGTCCCAAACTGTATTTGATGATCAATAACCAGAGACTTGGCCTTTTGCCCAGATAACTCAGGATAGGAATCAGTTTTGAGGTGTCTTTCTGGCGGTCGAACTGCCTTCTTTTTAAGGTCATCTGGCGGATCTCATCCTCAATAACAGGAATGATCTCATGCCGGAAGACGTACATCTCGCCGGGATAGACACTCTGATCTTTGAATTTCCCGATTACTCGCCGGTGATTGGGAAAGAATTTCAGTGTAATGTCTTCGGGAACTACTCCAATCAGAAGGTCGGCATCCAGGTTCTGGCGTAAGATATCGAAAAATTGATCTATGGATTTTGTGGTCACTCCAGGTGCATCACCTGAACAAATGATGATGTGTTCTAGATCCGGATAGATCTTTTGCAAGGCTTCACTGCCGTATGTGATCTTTTCCAGAATTGAGGAATTTCTGTCATATTGGATATATTTGAGAGCCAGATTAGAGGGAAATTCTTCTGGACTGAGTCCAATCAAATATATCTCGCTAATATTTGGCGATTCAGCCATGGCTTCAAGCTGCCAATCCAGAACACGTTTTCCTGCCATTGGCAGGAGAGACTTGGAAGGCAGCAAGCCTTGTGGATCATGAGCTTTCATTAATTCCCTGCGATTTGGATCACAACCGCACAGTACCAATACCGGATAAGCCGTTTCTGGGTTAATAGATGGTCTCCTTTATAGCACAAAGAAAAAACTCCTTCCCCGGTTTTTCGGTGAAAGGAGTTTGGTGAGAGTCTTGTTGATATTGTAAGGGGTATATCAGATGGATGTCAACAGATCCTGGGCAGCATTTCGCCAGCCAGCAGGTCAACGATCCTGGTTGAACCCAGTCTGGTTTTCAGCAGCAGCCGGCCAGGTGGGCTTTCTTCAACCTGTCCGATCACTACAGCATCTTCACCATATCTGGTTTGACGCATTTTCTCGAGTATTCGCGGGGCATCTTCTGAACCAACAACAGCTATTAATTTGCCTTCATTGGCGATATAAAGCGGGTCAAACCCCAGCATCTCACAGGCTGCGGCGACCGCTGGTTTCACCGGAATGGAACCCTCGTCAAGTATGATTCCAACCTGGGATTGTTTGGCGATTTCATTTAAAGCAGATGCTGCTCCGCCCCGGGTGGGATCCCTCAGAACATGAACCTTATCACTCACAGATAGCATGGCCCTGATCAGATGATTCAGAGGAGCTATATCACTTTCTAAATTTGTCTCAAAACCCAAATCACCCCGGGCTTCCAGGACTGCGATGCCGTGATCTCCCAGGCTGCCCGATACAATGACCTGATCGCCAGGTTTGGCCTGGCTCCCGCCAATGCTGCGACCGGGTTCCAGCAGGCCAATGCCTGTTGTGGAAATATATAGACCATCTGCTTCTCCATGGGCAACGACTTTGGTATCTCCGCAAATGATCTGCACCTCTGCTTCATCCGCGGCTTCTTTCATGGAGGTAACAACCTTTTCCAGGATGCTGATATCCAGTCCTTCTTCTAATATAAAACTGGCGGAAAGATAAAGTGGTCTTGCACCTACCATAGCGACGTCATTTACAGTGCCGCACACGGAAAGTTTTCCAATATCCCCACCAGGAAAGAACAGGGGGGAAACTACATGCGCGTCCGTGCTGATGGCTAGCCGAACCCCATCACTGATTTCAACAACTCCCGCGTCATCTCCGGCAAGGAGGGCAGGGTTAGCCAGGGGAGGGTAGAAAACATCTTTTATTAGATCCGCCATCATCTTTCCGCCGCTGCCGTGGCCCTGAACAATCTTGTCAGAATGTCTCCTTGGCAGTGGGCAGATTGGACTTTCCACAGAAGGAGTCTTGTTTGTCATAAGCCTTTCTCCCGGGAATCTGGTGTCTGGGTCCGGTAGCGGTAATAGGCGGCGCAGGCGCCTTCGTCAGAAACCATGGTTGCGCCAAGAGGATTCTCCGGTGTGCATAATGTGCCAAAGGCTTCACACTGATCTGGTTTTTTCTGACCCTGAAGTACCAGGCCTGAAATACATAGTGGCGATTCCTCTGCCTGGATGGTTTCGACCTGGAATCGTTTCTCCGCGTCGTATTTGGTGTAAAGAGGTCTTAGGCGCCAACCGCTGCCTGGTATAAGCCCGATGCCGCGCCATTTTCTATCACATTCTTCAAAAACTTTATTGATCACAGCCTGAGCGCTTTGATTCCCTTTTTTAGATACAGCCCGAATGTAGGCGTTTTTTACCTCACAAGTTCCGGCTTCGAGGGATTCAACGGTTGTCAATATCCCCTGGGCTATATCCAGCGGTTCAAAACCTGTAATAGTCATGGGAATATTATATTTTTTTGCCAGGGGGATGTATTCCCAATAGCCCATCACTGCGCAAACATGTCCTGCTGCCAGGAATCCCTGGACCCGGTTGTGTGGTGAGCTGAGAATTGCTTCTATTGCCTGGGGAACCCTGACATGTGAGACCAGGATGCTGAAGTTATCGAGACCCAATTGATCAGCCTGCAGCACACTCATCACGTTGGCGGGAGCAGTTGTTTCAAATCCAATAGCAAAAAAGACAACTTCCTTGTCTGGATTTTCCTGGGCCAGCTTGACAGCATCGAGGGGAGAATAAACAACCCGGATATCACCTCCCCGGGCCCGGACAGAGAAAAGATCAGCCTGGGAACCGGGAACTCGCAGCATATCTCCGTAACTTGTAAAAATAACGTCAGGTTTTGAGGCAATAGCAAGGGCTTTATCGATCAATTCCAGGGGAGTCACACAAACAGGGCATCCCGGTCCATGGACCAATTCTATTTGATCTGGTAGCAGTTGATCAAGCCCGTTCTTAATGATCGAATGAGTCTGGCCTCCACAAATTTCCATTAAGGTCCAGTGTTGTGTAGTGATTTCCTTGATCTTGTTGATCAACCCGTGTACCAGATCGGCATCACGGTACTCGGTAAGATATTTCATACCGGCTCTTCGCCTTCCAATTCGCCGGCTTCGATGATCTCTCGCAGCAGATCGATCGATTGCTGGGCTTCTTCCTCGCTTAATAAACTGATCGCAAAGCCGACATGGATAATGGCATAGTCGCCAATTTTTGCCTCAGGAACGTGTTCTATGCAAGCTTCACGGGTAACACCGCTGAAGTCCACTTTGGCCATCTTTAATTCCTGTTTTTGATATATTTCTATAATTTTTCCTGGAACCGCAAGACACATTATTTCCTGCTCCTTTTATTCGGATAAGAATCGTTGTCCGATCACTGCCTGTCCCAACGAAAGTCCGCCGTCATTGGTGGGAACTTGTTGATGGATGTAAACTTTGAAACCAGCTTTGTGCAGCGCCTTGTGCGATTTTCTTAAGAGGTTCATATTTTGCCATACTCCACCGCTCAAGGCAACCTGTTTCAATGAGTGGATTATTTTCAATTTGAGAGCCATTTCCAAAACCAGTTCTGAGATTGTGTTGTGGAAGCGGGCAGAGATGATCGGAATTCCGCAATCCTGGTTGAGGTCTGCCGTGATCTCAGCGATCATCGGGCCGGGTTGGAATATGCCATTTTCAGTGATATTCAGGGTGTACAAACCTGTTTCATCCGGGTCAGCCAGAGCTTCCAATTCTATGGCTGCCTGTCCCTCGTAGCTGATCTTATGGCAAATACCGAGCAAAGAAGCGACTCCATCAAAGAGCCGGCCCATGGATGATGTTAACGGAGCGTTCGTACCTGTCCTGAGCTGCCCTTCAAGTATACCTAATACTGAAATCCCGGGCAGCGACTCAGGCAAAGATTGCGCATAGGAAACTGGTAATAGATCAGGATCGAGAGGAATCTGGGCCTGTTCCAGGAGAGAGACTGCTGTTCGCCAGGGTTCCCGAACTGCCAGATCGCCTCCCGGTAAGGGAAAATAAGCCAAATGGCCAGCCCTGGAATAGCTCTGATAATCAGCAATCAGGAATTCTCCACCCCAGATCTTGCCGTCTTTTCCGTAGCCAATGCCGTCGAAAGAAATACCGATGACTGGCTCTTCGCCTTGATAATTATTGTCTGCCAGGCAGGAGGCGATATGGGCATGATGATGCTGAACGGGAAGAGCTGGAAGATCTTCCTGTTCCGATCTCTCAAGGATATATCTAGTGGAAAGGTAATCAGGATGCAGGTCATAAACCAGCAGTTCCGGGTGGACCCGGAAAAGGGATTCAAAATGGGTGATGCTTTCCTGGTATGTGGTCAGGGTTTCATAATTTTTCAAATCACCAATATGTTGACTGAGAAAAGCGTACTGATCTTTGATCAGGCAAAATGTATTTTTAAGTTCCGCACCGCCGGCCAGGACGGACCTTCCTGATAGGGGTGAGGTGATTGGCCCAGGTGCAAATCCTCGAGACCTTCGAATAGGATAAATACCCTTCATATCCCCATCAAGGAAATCTGGCACCCTGGCAACTGTATCATCACAATGGATGTGGATATCGCGGTTATGAAGGATATAAAAATCAGCGATATTTCCTAATAGCTGTTGTACCTGCTGATTTTGAGTGAGGATTGGATTCCCGCTGAAATTTGCGCTGGTCATAACCAGAACTGAATAGGGCGCTTGCGGGAATTGGTCTTTGTGCGAAAAGAGCAAATAGTGGAGGGGTGTGTAGGGCAGCATCACACCGATCGTATTCTGTCCGGGAGCGATGGACGTTGGTAAAGTTGATCCTGATCTTCTATTAAGAAGAAGAATGGGGCGCTGCCTTGAGGTCAGGAGAATTTCCTCTTCCTTAGAAATTTTACAATATATCCTGACAGTTTCCAGGTCAGGCATCATGGTTGCTAAGGGTTTGTCTGGCCGGTTTTTGCGTGATCTGAGCGTTTCAATTGCTGCTGGATTTTCCGCGTCGCAGGCCAAATGGAACCCTCCCAAGCCTTTGATCGCACCGATCTTTCCACTCGCGAGCATTTCTTGAGCCAATAATAATGCCTCGTCTCCGGATCCTTTCCTGCTGAGGGTCGATTGGGAGCTGTATTCCAACCAGATCTCGGGACCGCATTCAGGACAAGCTACAGGCTGGGCGTGAAATCTGCGGTCTAGCGGATTGTTATACTCTTTCTCGCAGGCTGGACACAGATCAAATCCTGCCATGGTTGTCTGGGGGCGATCATAGGGGATGTCCTTAATGATTGTAAAGCGGGGGCCGCAATTGGTGCAGTTTATAAAAGGATATCTGTACCTGAAATCTTCCGGTGTGAATAACTCGCGAAGGCAGTCATCGCAAATACTGACATCCGGCGATATGGGTTGAAATCCACCCTCAATAACCTGGGAGTGCTGAATATGAAATGCCTCGTATCCATCTGGTGGGATGGACTCATGGCGCAGGGAATCGATTTTGGAAAGGGGGGGAGCTTCGCTTATAATACTGGATAAGAAACTATCAAGCTCAGATTTGGAACCGCTGACCTCAATAACGACGCCCTCGGATGTATTTTTTACCCAGCCCTTGAGATCATATCGGATGGCGAGATTATAAATAAAAGGGCGAAAACCAACCCCCTGTACGATCCCATTAATGAGAATCCGATATGCAGATAGCTGGCTCATTTCAAGAGACTTTTTTATCCTTGACATGCTCAGATACCCAATTGACCCAGGCTTCTATCCCTTTGCCTGTTGTACAGGAAACTGGGAATGTGATTAGGTCAGGATTCAACATCTGGACACCCTTTTGGAAATATTCCATATCAAATTTAACATAGGGCAGCAAATCGATTTTATTAATGATCAAGGCATCGACGTCCTGATACATGGCCGGGTATTTATATGGTTTATCATCCCCTTCGGGAATAGAAGCGATCAAGACATTCTTGTCTGTGCCCAATTTGAATGAAGCAGGGCAGATCAAATTACCCACATTTTCCACCAGAAGCAGGTCAAACTTATCCAGGTCCAATTCCATCAAGGCATTGCGAAGCATATGAGCGTCAATATGGCATTGACCGCCGGTATTGATCTGGACTGCTGTTGCGCCGGCTTCCGCTGCTCGATTTGCATCTATGCTGGTCGCTACATCGCCATCAATAGCTGCGATCTTGTAATCGGATTTCAGTAATTCCAGGGACTTTTCGATTATTGATGTTTTGCCTGCGCCCGGAGAAGCCATGATATTGAGGCTGAACAAGTCTGCTTGATTCAGCTGCTGTTTGTTTTCTGCTGCCAGCTGGTCGTTGGCGCTGTGAATTTTTTCAACAATAGAGATTTTTTTCGTCATTGGTCCCTCTAAATGATATTAATGCTGTCAAGGTGGAATTCCTTGCCTTCCAGGATTTCCATGCTGGTACTCTGGCAAAAGGGGCAGGGAGACAATTCACCATCTACCATTTGATATTCTTTTCCGCAATCCAGGCAATGGAATTTGGCGGGGATCCTATGGAAATGGAGTTTGGCACCTGCGCAGATGGTATCTTCTGTGATCAGATCCCAATAAAACTGCACCGATTCATCGATTACGGTGGATAATTCGCCAATCACCAGATAGAGGTCGGTGATCTTCGCCGCTTTGTTTTTTTCTCCATGCCTGATAGCGATGTCTGCTATTTGTTCAGTTATGGCTAGCTCATGCATGAGATCAGTTACCTGCTTAGATAAAACTAGACTGGATCGTTCAGTTTGACTGCAGCCAGAAGGAATAGAATTGTCATGATCACAGCGGATGAAAGGCACCAGATACAAGTTGCGCCGATCACAAAAGGCTCCAGAAATGTAAGGTAGATCGAGAATAATAGGCCAAATAAGGTGATCCCGAATAACCCAAGGTTCAGGATTCGGGTATAACCTGGCAGGTCCAGCAGCCTTGCCAGCCAGAGAATGATTATTACCAGATATCCCATGATACCCAAAACACCTATCGGAAGAATGCCGAATAAGGTTGCATACTCACTTTGCTGAACTGTATTGCAATTTCCAACTGGACCACAAACTGCCTCAACCTGATTTAGTTCTACATAGGCCAGATAACCAGCAACCCCGATACCGATAACCGAGAGGAGGGGGATTAACCATTCGGGAGCACCTTTTTTATCAGGATCCGGGTCCTTGGTTAGGTTTACCCCGGTGATGATTAATGAAACGATCATGCCTACGAGGACGATAACTGAGAGAATATTCCCTGCCAGGTCTGATTTGAATTTCTCCTGCACGGTCATTTCGTGTACGATGGGTGGGGTTTCATCTGTTGTACCTTCCGTAGAGGATTCCATAACCTCAATTAATCCATCAATGACTGGCCAATCGATCCCTCCGTTCTTTAGACCCTCTTCAATGATACCTGGAAATAGTTCAGGGATCTCACTTGAACCTAATAGAACTTGATCTCCCACCACAAGAGTGGGAACGGCCTGCCTTTCGTCAGGAACATTGAATAATTCTACATAACTAGCAAATAGTGCATTGCCGGCTTCAGAGTAGGTATTCACCCCGTAAATGACCAGCTGTGAACCGTATTGGCGGTCCAATCCCGGTAGAACTTCCTCAATGATCTGGGCGCAGTGGCCGCAGGTGGGGGAATAAAACAAGACCGCATGAACGATCGGTTCCTGAGCTTGTGCGGTATCCACAATAGGGGAAAAACCCAAGATGATGATAAGGGAAATTAGAATGAAATTTTGAACGCGGGTCATACTTTCTCCATGATTGAAGTTGTTTTTTGCATTGAGAGATTATAGCCCCAATCCAATTAAATGTACACATTATGAAAACTCAGGAATCCACAGACCTGCTCCTTTGAATGCGCTCCAGATCCTTGCTGGTTTTTTCCTGATAATCTGAATTCAGAAGGATAAAGATATCCTTGGCCTGGGTCATAAGCTGATGGGCACGGTCCATTTCCGTCAAACCTTCCTGGGCCAAAGCTTGATTGGCGAGAGCGATTCCTTGGCGCAAGAGATCTCCGTTTTCCTGAGCTGATTCAAAGGATTGTTGATGATACTCCAGAGCAGTTTTGAGGTCTCCCTGACGTGATGAGATCATGCCTAATAGATCGTAAATGATCATCAAGGATGGTTTTGAGCCTAGTGTTTTTGCGAGATCAAGGGCAACCAGGGCAAAACCCTGTGCCGGCTGGTATTTTTTATCTTGAAGATTGCTGTCTGACAGGTTAATGAGGGCATTCAATTTTAGCTGTAGATCATTGATTTTCTCGGCAGTATCAAATACTGATTTGTGGTGCTTGGCTGCATTTTTATAGTCTTTCAGTCCGCTGTAAGCCAATCCTAGGTTGCCTTCTATAGCTGCAGCGAGGGCAGGACGATCCTCTTCGTCCAGACATCTTTTCGCTGCGGCAAGTTCCTCTAGAGCTTGTTCTTCTTGAGCTGACATGACCAGGCAAACTCCAAGTTGATTAAGCATATTGGCTTGTTGGATCAACTTTCCAATCTCTGAGAACAAGGAGGCAGCTTTTCTAAAATAATTTGCCGCTTCGGGATAGATATTGCGTTCCAGGAAGATCTTGCCTGCAGCAGAACTGGCTTCAGCTGCAAGCAGGTGATCACCTGCTATTTCAGCATTTTGTAACTCATTTAGGATCTTCTCAAGATTTGACATTAATATTCCTCTTTTTCCAACAGGCTTATTTTAACACCAGAGAGATGGATTTGCCTCAGAGAATCGGTTGATTTTCACTAATCCAATAAATGGTTAACAAACAAACCTGCTGGTAACAGCAGGTTTGTTATTATTTATTTAGTGACCAGGGACTTACCCTGGCAATCCATTCAGCCAATTCAGAATATCTTTAAACACAGTCCCCTGTTCAGGTTCATTATAAATTTCATGGAAGAGTTCATCATAAATGATCAGCTGGTTTTGTTGGGAGGAAACCAGGTTATGCAGGTATGTGGACCAGGAAGGATCACAGATCCGGTCCTGACCACCGTGGAGTATCAATATTGGCCTAGAGATAGTGGATCCCTTTTCTTCCACGTAAGAGATTCCATCATTGATCACTGAAGAAATCCGGGCGGTTGATTTCCCGTTGTATACGAGTGGATCATTTATATAGTTTGCTACAACTTTGGGATCTCTGCTTAAACCGCTTTTATCTATCCCAATCAAACGGAATTTGGGGATGATTTTTGAGATAATAGTGCCAATTTTGATGGTGAGGTCCGATACGTAATCTGGAACTGATACAAGGGAACCTGAAAGGATTGCACCACTGATTTTATCCTGATGATCAATCAGGAATTTGGCTCCGATCAATCCACCCAGGCTGTGGCCAACCAGATATATGGGGAGATCCGGGTGCTGTTCTGTGATCAAGCCGAGAATAGTAAGTATTGGATTTGTGAAAGTGGCGAAATTTTGTACGAAAGATCTGGTGCCGTCTGACTTGCCGTGACCGATTAGGTCAAACCCGTATACGCCGAACCCTGCTCCGGTAAAGTATTCAGCCAGGTGTTGATATCTTCCGCTGTGTTCATTGAGCCCGTGGACTATTAGTAAGATTGCGCGAGGAGGGCTTTTGGGCAGCCAGTACTGATAGTAAATGGATTGGTTATGCTCTGAAAAATACCCCTCAAGCTGTTTCATATATTACCTCTACGTATAATTGATTTGATAGGCCATCGATTTACCATAAGTTCAATGCTGACGACTAGATAAAAGTATAATATAGTTAGCATATCTGTGCATGTTTTCGTTCTTCTGGAGGATTGATGGATTCCATGGCTCTGTATTATCCTGATGGGCATCAGAAACATTATCTTTATGCTCATCCTGAATCCCCGGAAAGGGTGGAGGTGATCAAAAAGGGTTTGATAGAGATTGACTTGTGGGAAAACTGCCCCCAAGTCAGCCCTTTAGAGCTGAACCTGAATCTGCTGGAATCTGTTCACGATCAAGAATATCTCAAAATACTGGAACGTGCCAGCCGTCAGGCCAAAATGCTAGACCCGGATACGTATACAACCCCTGAATCCTGGCAGCTGGCGCTGAATGCGGCTGGTGGTGGGGTTAAGATTGCAGACCTTGTTTGGGAAAGAAAAGCCGGAACAGGATTTGCTCTCACCAGGCCTCCCGGACATCACGCTACCCGGAATAGGGGTATGGGTTTCTGTTTGATCAATAATATTGCCGTAGCTGCAGAATATTTGATTAAAGAAAAAGGGGCAGAAAAAATTGCTATCCTCGATCTGGATTTGCACCATGGCAACGGCACCCAGGATATCTTCTGGGATCGGTCTGACGTATGTTATATATCCATTCACCAAGCGCCTTTTTATCCTGGTACAGGTGCCTTGTTTGAAACCGGGTCAGGTCCAGGAGAAGGAACTACTCTGAATCTCCCAATCCCTCGTTTGTCTGGAGATATTGCCTATATGACCCTGATCAGCGATATCGTTCTGCCTTATCTGGAGGACCAGAAAGTGGATATGCTCCTGATCAGTTTTGGATTTGATACCCATTGGAAGGATCCATTGGGCAGTATGCAGGTATCCGCTGGCTGTATATATGAGATCATGAAAGACCTCAAAAACTGGGTTGAAGAATATTGTTCAGGCAGATCGGCAATATTTCTGGAAGGTGGATATGATCTTGAAGCCGGCCGGGCATGCGGACAGGCTGTTGGTGCGGCATTATGTAACAAAGAATGGGAGGATTCATTGGGCAGCTCACCGATCGGGGAAACAGATGACTGGCGCGAAACCCTCTCTGAAGCTCATAATCTACTTGGATATTAGTTATGGTGTGGATCGTATAAATTCCTACTGGTTTTTAGCTGGTATTAAGTATAATGATTAAAGCTATAAGTAAAAAGGATAAGCTATGTTAAATCATTATGTTGAGCCCGAAAGCCAGATCCCTGATAAAAAATTGATCCATTTGAAACAAGCTTTGATCGCGGTTGTGAGGATGGATATTGAGGAATCTCCCCCGGGATCAGCGAGGGAATACCAAGTCCGGGTTCGGAGTTTGATTGAATCTTCCTATGATAAAGTTGCTGACGAATATCCGTTGGCAGAAACCGCCCAGCTGCGCTTATTCAATGAAGTAGAAGATGAGATAACAGGGTTTGGCCCCATTCAGCCTCTATTGGCAGACCCGGATATCAGTGAGATCATGATCTACGGGCCGGAACAGGTCTATGTCGAGAAAAATGGAAAGCTGGAAGACACGGATGTGAAATTTGAGAATTCTGACCACGTGATGCGCATCATTACCAGAATTCTAGCTCCCCTTGGACGGCGGGTGGACCAGGAAAATATGATGGCTGATGCCAGGCTGCCAGATGGGTCGCGGGTGAATATTGCAATCCCTCCAGTCTCAGTAGATGGCTCTTCTATCACGATCCGCAAATTTCTGGAAAGTAAATTAACTATCCAGCAGATCATAAAATTAGGGACAATGACTGCACATATGGCCGAATTCCTTCAGGCCTGTGTTGCATCGCGGTTGAATATTCTAATAACCGGGAATACCAGCTCTGGAAAAACCACCTTATTGAATATCCTGGCAGCATCCATCCCTGATGATGAACGGATCATCACCATTGAAGATGCGGCTGAATTGAAATTGAATCAAAAATACGTTGTTCGCATGGAAACGCGTATGCCAAATATTGATGGTGCCGGTGGTGTGGTCACCCGAGATCTGGTTCGCAATGCGCTGAGAATGCGTCCGGATAGGATTGTGGTTGGAGAGGTACGCAGCGGAGAAGCCCTGGATATGCTCCAGGCAATGAATACCGGGCACGATGGCTCACTGACCACCCTGCATGCCAACTCTCCCAGGGATGCAATTTCACGCCTGGAAACCATGTCAATGATGGCTGGATTGGAAATGCCCTTAATGGCAATCCGTACTCAAATTGCCGCAGCGATCGATCTGATCGTACATATGGAGCGGCTGACTGATGGGACGCGAAAGATCACCCATATAACCGAGGTTCCCCGTATGGAAGGTGATATAGTTACTTTGTCTGATATATTTAAATTCGATCAGACGGGTGTGTCATCTAAAGGGAAAGTATTAGGAGAAATGGAGGCCACTGGTCTGCGGCCGCTTTTTACTACTAGGCTGGAAGCAGCGGGTTATAAACTAAGTGGAGAGATCTTCGGAGTTTGAGGTTAATCGAAACTCCCGTTTGTGCAACTTCTCATAATTTATTCCGTATATTTAGATAATGGAAATGAAAAGATCCTTGTTGAACGGGATCCTATTTCCCTGTGTATTTACCATTCAATTAAATAGGGAAGGTTAGTATGAAAAAAGATCAAAGCAGATTTGTATGGGGTGGGTTATTGGTCCTGGCAGGCGTTTTATTCATGCTTCAGGAATTCAGCATTCTTGGCAGTGCATTTGAATACCTATGGGTGCTTCTAATGACAGCCGGAGCAGCAGTGTTTTTATGGATCTATTTCACCAAGAAAGATCAATGGTGGGCTGTCATTCCCGGATTGACTCTTTTTGGCCTCACCCTGGTTGCGATTGACGAATTATTCAATATCTTACCCAGCTCGGATTTTGCGGGAGCGATCTTCCTGGGTTGCATAGGATTGGCTTTTTGGTTGATTTATCTGCGGAAGCAAGTTCAATGGTGGGCAATAATTCCCGGTGGTGTACTAATCACCCTGGCTCTGGTTGCAGGGATGGATTTCCTATCCGAATGGAATGACGTAATCTTTTTCCTCGGGATGGGAATTACATTTTTCCTGGTTGCTCTTTTACCTGGAGCATCCCACAATACCAAATGGGCTTTTATCCCGGGAGGGATCATGACTGCCCTGGGCTTGGCGCTATTTGCGCCCGTCCAGAATATCGTAAATTTTGCCTGGCCTATTGTCCTAATCGGTCTGGGTGCATTCATCCTGATCAGAACCTGGAAACAATAAGCCAAAGAGGAGTTTTCTAATGAAAAATATGAAATACTATCGAAGTACAACAGATCGGATGATAGGCGGCGTCTGTGGTGGCCTGGGGACCTTTCTAAATATTGATCCGGTCTTCGTCCGCTTATTATTCGTCATCCTGCTCTTTGGCAGTGATTTTGGATTTATTCTCTATCTGCTGTTGTGGATAGTGATTCCTGAAGAAGGTGGAGCATATAGTTTCAAGGAGGAATCCATGGGGGACAGGGTTAAATCGATGGGAAATGATATCCAGCAGGCAGTGACTCAACCCCATCCCCAATCAGGTTTGATCCTGGGCATCGGATTGATCGTTGTAGGAGGTTTTATATTCTTGGAACGAATGAATTTCAGCTGGCTGCAATGGGTTGATCTGGATATTGTTTGGCCGGTCCTCTTGATCATTGGCGGAGTTGTGCTGCTGTTCCGGAAAGGTGGGGGAGTAAAACATGATTCCTGAGAATAAAAACAGGAATGGGCAGCGGAGAAGTTTTTTCGGACCAATCCTGCTGATAACCATAGGCTTGATCTTCCTTGGAAATAATCTGGGTCTGATTCAGGGAGAAGGCTGGGAATTGATCTGGCGCCTCTGGCCAGTCCTATTGATCATTGCGGGATTGAATGACCTGATTCGCCGGGAAGGTATTGCCTGGCCAATCCTTCTGATAGGGGCTGGGGTGTTTTTCCTGCTCAATAATTTTGGTCCGAGGGTCTGGATCAGCTGGACGCAGATCATACAGCTGTGGCCAATCCTGTTAATAGCTGCCGGAATCGACCTGGTTTTCAAGGGTGATTCGATCTGGTTTGCAATTACAGGTGTGTTTTTAACACTTTTATTGATAGGAGGATCGGTTTGGATCGTCAGGGAAGGTTTCCAGGTTTCTGCAGATTACACAGAAATCAGGGAAGTATTCGCTGAAGATGTAGAACTGATGGAGGTTGATCTTTCCCTGGGAGCAGGGGAGCTCATCCTGGGGTCCGATACTCCTGATGGGGTGCTGGTTTTTGGAAGCATTACACCTGATAAACATTCAGATCAGGTTTCTACAGAACGAAGCAAGATTCTGTATCAGCTTGAACATCAGGAACTGGGATTTTATCCTCACACCGCCAGATGGGAATTGGATCTAACTGATGATCTTGCTGCAGACCTCGTTGTCCACAACGGCGCGGGGGAAGTGATACTAATGTTGGAAGAATTAGATTTGTCAGCGCTGGATTTGAACCAGGGTGTGGGCAGGTTGGTAGTCTATCTGCCTGAAATGGAAAGCGATCAGGTTCTGATCAAACAGGCCGTAGGAATAATTCGAATTCGAATTTCTGCTAATTTGCATGTGGCTGTTGATGCTCAGAACGGATTGTCAAAAGTGGATTTCCCACCAGATTTTGAGTTGGAAGACGGATATTATGTTTCACCGGGAGCGAGCAAATCCGATGCTGATTTGGTCATCGTTGTAGAGCAGGCCATGGGTTTGATAGATTTCGAATATTCTCGCTAGATAATAAAAAAAGACCGCAATTTTACTGCGGTCTTTGTATTTAATCCGGTCGATTGATGCTGTGTTCTTCGCTGAAGCCTTCCGGGTAGCGTTTGATAAGTTTATCTACATTTTGGGAAGCGATATCTTCCAGGTTGAGGCCAACTGCTGTGGCAGCTTCAGCAAGGTACCAAAGAACATCCCCCAGCTCATCTTTGAGGGATTCCGGATCAAAGGGATGGCCGTGGGCAGTCATTTTCTTAACTAAATTTGCGAATTCTCCTGCCTCTCCTGCCAGCCCCAGGGCGGAGACCACCAGGCGCTGGTCACCTTCACCTCCAGCTCCTGCAGAGCGATTTGCCAGGCTTTGGTATCTATTCAGCGTTAATGATTCCGATATCATAAGCCAGTCTCCTGTAGATATGCCAGGGTGATGAGTTCCTCAACAAGTTGTCTTAGCTCCTGTTTCAAAAAGGAGTAGGATGATTCGTCAAAGATATTGGCCAGGGATTGGTAGTACCACAAAGTTCCGGATTTTTTACCTTTGAACCAGTCCCAGATCGTATCACCCTCTTTTTGCAGATCACGTAAAATGGATCTGGAGTTGTGGACTTTATCGGATAAGGAGACCAGCACTACGGAGTCGGAAGCCGTTTTTAACCTTTCGAGATAATTGATTTTTCTTTCTTTCCAATCAGTTTTAGGTTGCGTATAGGCATCAGTGCAGCCGTCGACTATATCAGCTACTTCGTCCCCGAATTCTGCTTTTATCCTTTCGAGTGTTGGTAAACCACCCTGATCTTCCACGGCGTCATGCAGCAAAGCGGCAATGGCCTCATTTTCAGTTCCACCATTTTCAAGCACAAGGGTTGAGACACCCATCAAGTGAGAAAAGTAAGGTACCTGCGAACCTTTACGGAGCTGGTTTTGGTGAAGCTCAAAAGCCAGGTTCACTGCTGCTTGAAAGCGATCTGATAAGTAGGTAGGTTCCATTAAATCATCCTTAAAGCTTTGTTGGCCAATATTATATATGATCAGATAGTGGAGTTATTATACACTTGAAATTAGAGTAGTCTTTTAATATAGAGAAATGGCGCTTGTTCTCAATCTGATTTACTTACTTTCCCCCAACAGTAGAAAGTCGGAACGTAGATTAGCCTGGTTCCCTTTTCAAGGGCCTTCATTTCGTGTTTCTTAAGGACAGCGATTTCCTTTCTGGATAAGATTCCTGACAGATCTTCTTCGAGAACTCTCCATTCAGAGTTCATATTAGCTGGAGAAGTATCCTTTTGCCATAAGCCTTCATACACGCCGCAGACGATATCTGAAAATCCTCCGGAAGAAAATAAAGCCTTTAGAGTCCTGCCCATCCGGGGATCTGCACCTGCGTTAATTAAGCCAGAGATCTGATAGTCACGGATCTTGATGAATTCCGGTGGGTAATCGATCCTGCCGCCATAATCAGGTTCAGCGAATGCAACCACATAGCCACTATTGGTTGTGACCCTGCGCATCTCTTTCAATGCCGCGGAAGGGATACCGGTCCATAGCAGAAAATAATGGCATAAAACCAGGTCAAAAAAATCATCCGGAAACGGGAGATGGAAAACGTCTGTGCCGATCAAAGGAGTATCAGGGCTTCCCTTTTTAGCCAAACCTAGATTTTCAAGATTGATATCGGCGCCATAGATCTCAGCTGGGGAGAGAGCTTGCAGATCAGGCAGCAAAGCGCCTGTTCCACAGCCCATATCGAGGATTCTTTCCTGGGGATGTGCTTTCAGAAGTTCGAAAAAATAGATGCGCAGAGCTTTGGTCCATTGCGCTTGTACCTGGTATCGAGCGTGCCAATCCTGAAGTGAAAGCGGCATTAGTATTTACTCTTCAGATTTATCCTGCCAGATTTTGCTCCAATCGTCCCTGAGCAAATTTCCACGAACCTGGTTAATTCCCTGGCCTGGGAGAACATCACCATCTGGTTCGACGTAGAACCAGGCTTTCCCTGCTCCGGTGACAGGATTCTGGCTGTTCTCAATTTCGATAGAAATTGGGTTGTGAGCGGAATATGGAACCGGAAGATCCCATTTGAGCGGCAGATCTGCATCGGCAACCAAATTTTGAGCTCCTGCCAGAGCCTGGGTTAATGTCTTACTGGTTGGATCGCTGCAGGACAGGGAGATCGCATTGGCGCCCAATTCTTTGCAGTTTTGAATAATCTGTGGGAGACGGGACGTAATCTCAGGGTTGATCGTAATATGTACAGTGGTGAAAAGATCTTCGTTGAGGATAGCTTTTAACGCATCCCAGGAGTCTTTATCAGAGGGGGAAAGCACAAATAACAGATGATCTAACCCGCTTTGGAGGATTTCGTTTCTGAATTCTGGATCATTGAAACGATGTCCACCTGATAGCAAACCCGTCACCTGACCATTTTTCTCTGCCTGGGATAATAATGTGATCAAATCATCTCGCAAAGTGGGCTCACCACCCGTGAAGATCAGATGGGGTATCCCGGCTTTCCAGGATCTGTTAATAATGGAAAGCCATTCGTCTGTGGTTAATTCTCGGTCAACCCTGCGGATTGGTGCCAGATCAGCTGTGCTTTTTTGGGAAAGTTTGTAAGTGATCGCGCAATCCAGCCGGTACGGAGCAGATGGTTTAATGCTATAAGGATCATCCCTGGAGAATTCCAGGAAGCTAACTGGATCAAGGTCAGGAACTTCCAGCAAGGTCATGATCTTTTGGGAGATTTCGATAAAATCCCGTTTGGCATCAGCCCTGTTAATTTGGTAGCGTTTAGACAAGATTCCGGCTGCCTCCTCGAGGGGAGTTTCCCGGATCAGATGATAGGCATATTCAGCTGCCGTCTGATTGAGGTGCAATATTGTAGAGGCGTTAATGATCATTAAACCTAGACCATCATCGGCCACCCGGAGGTGAAGGCGGTATTGAAGCTCAGCATCTGAAGGAGTCTGATACTGATAGACACCTGCAGGCAATAGCTCAGTAGGTTTAAAAAGACTGGTGATGTTCTGGAAGAACTTGTTCATTTCTGCTCCCGTTCACTCTATATTTATATCACCATGTATCGTGCCGGATAAGGTCCTCCAGCGCTTTTCTGGTCTTGGGCTTGGGTTCATCAAGCGGATAGCCAAGCGGGGTGAAGGCGATTGGTTCCACATCGTCTGGGAGGTTCAGGAAATCCCTGGCAGCCTGGGGGTTGAAGTTTCCGATCCAGCATGTGCCCAGGCCCAGATCAGTTGCCTGCAGAGTGATGTGGTCAACAACAATTGCGGCATCAACTGCCGCATAGCTCTGATTATCATATTTCTTTCGCATCCAGCCTTGATCGGGCTCACTGCATACACAAAGAACAATCGGAGGCTGTACAAACCAATCACGGTGATAAATACCCATCAGCTGATCTTCATTATTCTTCGTTTTGATGATGATGATCTGAAAAGGTTGTCGGTTGGCTGCTGTTGGCGCCAGCCGGGCAGCTTCTAATACTTTGGCAAACATTTCATCTTCGATAGGATCAGGCGAATAATTCCTGCAGCTGTATCTCTTTTTGATTAGTTGTTCAAAATTCATTTCTCACTCCTCTTGAGTTGAAATCTATCAGAAGATGTTCATTAGAGTCCAAAACCAGATCGTAGTGCCCGCACTCAGGATTCCCAGGCCTGCGCCTGCCAGGGTATCTGTAAAATAATGGACTCCCATTACTATCCTGCCCAGTGTGACCAGAACAGCCAGGGATATGGCTGCGGTAAGGAATAATGTGCTGTCTCCTAGAGCAGCCGGCACTATCAAGGCCAGGTACCAGATCCGTAGAGAATCACCGCTGGGGAAGGAAGAATCTGTTGGTTCAAGCGGCTGAAGCATGGCAATCGCTGGATGTGAGATATACGGCCGTTCGCGATTGGAGAGTTTTTTTACAAAGTGCTCAATTCCAACGGCCACAAAAAATACTCCAGAAGCGACCGATCCCATTTTCCAGTCGAAACAGGTCAGGAACATCAGCATGATCAATGTAAATGAAGTCCTACCAAAAAACCAGATTTCTTTGAAAAATACCAGCAGGGGATTGTTTTTGAATTTATTTTGGACATACAGGACAATTTCTGGTTCAACCCGATCCGCCACACCCAAGAAGTGGGAACAACCGATTACGATAAGAATCAATCCCAGTATGTAATAGATCATGATTCCCCATTCATCTGATCAGGCCAGACAGGATAATACATTAACCATTGTTCTGGTGAGAGTTTAATGTATTCTTCAACTTTCTTTAAAACACGTTCTGCATTATGGATAATGTCATCCAGTTTGTTTTTATATTTATTGAGGGTGATCGGTTTGGAAATTCGCAATCCATACTTGCCATCAGTACTCATATATGCTGCGACCACGATGATAGGCACGTCTGCAGCCAGTGCGGTTGATATATAGCCCAAAGGAAGGGGGCTGGGTCTTCCAAAGAATTCTGCATAATGTCTTTTTTTGCGAGTCGGAACCGGGCGGTCCACACCGGTTGCTACAAGTCCTCCCGCTTTTAGATATTCTACAATCTCAGCTTCCAGGCTTGAATCTCCGAGGGGAATGACATCCAATCCAAACGATTTGCGGATCTCATTCTGCAGTTGGTATCCGCTGCCCGGGTTTGGATAAGATAAAACTTTACCTTTAAATCCACCCTGGACAAGGCGGGCCATTACTAGGTCAAAATTACTGAGATGAGGGGCAACAACCAGATAGCCCTGGTCTTCTTGTGAGTAATTTACAAATGCAGTCATTGACTCGGACCAGGGAGCAATAATATCTAATTTTTCTGGATTATCGTAATAGTGGTGGAGGTCGAAATAACAATGACCTGCATGGGATAAAACCTGTTTGGTTCTCTGCACCAGCTCCCGGTCTGAGAGAGTTTCACCACTAACTATAAATTGGTTGCTGCGGACTGCGTTGCTGAGATCTAAGTTTTTTGCTGAACCCAAAATGGAGCTGATAGCTTTAATTATCCAGGCTCCCATTTTACGGGGCATGTGTTTTCCGATCAAGATTGATAATCGTACAGATAATTTACTGTTCAGAATTTTGTGCATTTTTTCTAACAATGTAATTCTGTGTATATGAATAGTTAGATTGAAGTGGCCTGAATTTCTTTTAATCCTTCAATCAAAACCGGCAGTCCGCGAACAACACATAAAAAGACGCTGGTCCAGGTAAAGATCAAGCCGGTTTGGTAAACGAAATTTGGCCATAGACCTGAGCTGGATTGGAGTGACAAAGCCAAGGTAAGGAAAGAAGCAGCTGCCCCTTTTGCTACTCCATAGAAAGCCCGCATAAATCGTGAACTGACCAGAAATTTGCTAAGGGGTGACTGGATCTGGTCGAATGCGCTCAGGCCGCTTTTCATTCGAACTGATCGGACTGCATCCACTGAGGTTCCGCGGATTATTACGATGATTGGTACCAGGACTGGAATCAGTCCCAGATGAGCATATGCAACCCAGAGAACGTATTCCAATGTTCTGTCAGTCGCGATATCCAATACACTACCAAGTAGAGATGTCTCATTCAGCTTCCTGGCAACCCACCCATCCAGGCTGTCTAAATTAAAAATAATAAATATGAGAAAGACATTCCAAAACATCAATGTCTGATTTCCGTAATAAAGAATACCCAGGTAAATAAAAAGAAGTGGAAATCTAGCCACTGTTATGATATTTGCCATATTTTTGGTCCTTGTCCAATCAGAATCGAAGGAATTTGAATAATGGTCCTTGCCTAAAAATAGCAGCCGTGAAACTTGTAAGGAATAATTGCAATGTCAGTCTATCGATGATTATAACTCTCCGCTTACTTGATCTGGCCAGACCGGATAATACATCAACCACTGTTCAGGTGCGTGCGTGATCATTTCCTCAATTTTCTTTAGCACAATTTTGCCGTTGAGCATCAGGTCGTCCAATTTATTCTGATACTTTTTCAGATGGATCTTCTCTGAAAACTTGAATTCGTAAAGCCCTTCTGCCGTCATTAATGTGGATACGATAATGATCGGAACATTTGCGGCCAGGGCCAGAGAGATATAACCGACAGGCAGAGCGCTGTATTTTCCAAAAAAAGTCACCTGGTGTTTGTGTTTCCGGGTGGGGACTGGCCGATCTACTGCGGTAACCGCCATGCCGCCGGATTTTAAATGCTCCACTGTCTCGTTAAAATAACTTCCTTCGTCTACTGGAACGATCTCTGCCCCTACCTTGGAACGGATCTTGTTGATCAATCCATACCCAGAATAAAGGGTAGAGAGAGTGAGGAGTTTGGCCAGGAAACCTTTTTCGGTAATGACATGGAATAACAAATTGAAATTGCTGAGATGAGGAGCTATCACAAGAGCCCCGGTTTCCTTGGTGGCCAGATCGAATTTCATATTGAGTTCATCAGCGGTTGGAAATAATGCGTTCATATTTTCTAGATCGTCGATATTGCGAAAGAAATCGTAATAGCAGGTTAGAGCGTGCCGGAGAACTGCTCGAGTTCTTTTATCCAGATCAACACTTGTTAGGGTTTCATCCTGGCTGACGACTTTCTGGTTAGACCTGACTGCCTTTATGAGATCCGTTTTTTTGAATCCTGAGATCACAGAGCTGAGCGACTCAATTACTGTCAGGGCCATTTTTTTGGGTACCCATTGGCAGAGTTTGATTCCAAGCAGGATGAGATATTTGTTGTTAAATTGTTTGACCAAACTCATATTATCTCTGTGATATTTTTATGTAATTATCTCTCAATTGTTGTCATAAATGATGATGTATAAGAAATTGTTATGAAAGGGGATATTTCTTTGAGACCCGCCGCAAGATCCTGAAATAATTGCTGATGTGTGATAAAGGGCTGATATGACTTTTTTCATCCGCATAGATGGTTGTGATTGGGACCCAGTCGATCGAAAGACCGGCATCAAGGCAGGCAAATATCATTTCTACTTCGAACTCAAAACCCATCTCCTGGCTTTCAAGCAGCAAGTTCATTACCTCGGCATCGATCAAGCGGAAGCCAGATTGATTATCATGGATGAGTTCTCTTGTGAGCCTATTCATGAGTACACCGCCAAGTGTATTGGCCAGCCGCCTCGTGAAGGGCATTTGTGTGAAATCCCTCATTCCAATGATCAAATTAGCCTTGTTTTGCTGGTAACTTTCCAGGAAAAGTGGAATTTCATGGGGATCGTGCTGCCCGTCAGCATCCAGGATTAATACGGCCTGATAGCTATTTTCCAGGGCAAAATGAAATCCATTTCTCAACGCGGCGCCTTTTCCGAGGTTCTGTGGATTCTGAACGATCAGCGCTCCTGCTTCCTGAGCGAGTTCCCTGGTGGCATCTGAAGATCCGTCATCCGCGACCAATACTGGCAGATATTTCATGGTCTCGAGAACAACAGTCTGGATCGCGATCTCTTCGTTATAGGCCGGTATTACCGCAAGGATTTTTATATTCATATTCCGTTAATTGGGCGGAGGTATGATTGGTTCAACAATGCGAGGACGAGCCGCGTAGGCCAGGGGACAACCGGCGCCGCATTCTTCCAGCAAGCTGCATGTTTGGCATTCATCTGGGACATATCTTCTTTGGCGCAGTTCAAGTGAAAGATCATGTTCCCAGATCGATTTCCAAGGGTCGCTAAGTAAATTACCGAGTTGGTGGTAGTACGATTGGCAGGGGATCACACCGCCATCAGGTTCAACACACATATTATACAAGGCTGCAGTGCAGCCCTTGACACCCAGCCCCATCTCCAGCGGATTGAAATGACAGTAAAGAGTGGGGGTATACCAGATCAATTTTGTCCCGGATTTTGAGGTTTTTCCCTTTGCCAGATCAAGCAGAGGCTTTAACTCTTCTTCAGTGAGCCCAGTGCCTACATTTTTGCCCCTTCCGGAATAGATCAAGGCATTGAGGCCAATAGTTGGTACTCCCAAATCAATTAAGAAGTCCAGCGTTTTTCCAATGCTTCGATAGTTGTTTTTAAGCATAGTTGTATTGGTCATCACAAACAAAGAACTATCGAGGGCGTTCTGAAGGCCGGCAATGGTTTGTTTCCAGGCGCCCTTTTTATTAACCATTTCGTCATGGATCTCAGGGTCATGAGATTCAACTGTTATCTGTATATGATCGAGTCCTGCTTCTACCAGACTCTGGACGAATTCCGGGTCAGATAATCTACGGGCATTTGTATTTAGACCAGTGATCTGCCCCAGGTTTTCTGCATGCCGGATCAATTCTGGCAGATCATCCCGCAAGGTAGGTTCACCCCCTGTAAAGATCAAATGGGGGATAGTTAGATCCCAGAGTCGGTCGATGATCTTTTTCCAGTCGGCAGTTCCCAATTCCGGATAGGATCTTAAGCGGGCGTTATAACAGTGAGGGCAATCATTATTGCAGCGATAGGTAACAGCTAGATCCATCCGGTAGGGCGAGGTAGGATGCTGGCTGTAGGGAGCGTCGATCTCAACCCCAGAGAATGTATTGACTGGTTTACCATCTGCCTGGATAAAGGCATCCAGATCAGCTGAGATCAATTTGATATCCTGGTCAACTTGATCCTCAACCTGGTCGAACCCTCGAATAAGTTTGATTTTGATCTCGTCAGGTGATGATCCGTCCAGATGATAATAAGCGATCATTGCCGCGCTGGGATTTAAATGCAAGATTGAACTGGCATTGATGACCAGGGTGCCGCAACCGTCCGGATCTACCCTCAGGTGGATTCTGGTTTTCGATGAATTGTCAGACTTCCGGAAATGGTACAAACCGGGTGATATTCCAGAGTTATTTGCCGCAGACTTAAATCTCCGCCTTTTCTGAGGTAGACCCCTATTTCTCACGGTCTCCATATTACCTATCGTCCGCCGCCAGCACAAGCGCAGGCACAACCAGCGCAGGCACAGGCGCAGGAAGAAGAACCGCCGCCTCCACTGCTCCAGCCGCTTCGGCTGGAAGTAGTGGTTTTAGGTACAGGGTTGGTTTTCTGGGTTATCCTGCTGGTGAAATCAGTGATATTACCTACCACGTTGCTGGAGAAATTTGAGATCCCGGTAGCCATGGAGGCTGCAAAATCACCACCGGGCAGGTTTGGCAGAGCGCCGCCTCCAGTCGACCGGCTGGAAGGAGATGCTAATTTTGGCGAGCTTGGACCGGCAGTGGTAGTTCTGGCATAACCAGGATCATACCTGTTCCACCACATTGGAAGGTAGACTGGACCTCTGCGGAATACATCGTTGGTCTTGTCTTCAAAATCTCCATCCAGCATGGTCCAACCCATGTGGTCATTGAATTTTTCACTCTTTACTTCGGGTGTCTCTGCATCTTCAACTTGTTTCCAGGCCCGTTTGATGATGTCTTCATAGTAGCGGACAGTTTCCCTGTGGCTGAAACCTTCCATTTTTTTACCGACACTCTTGATCAAGGCGATCATTAGATCCTGCAGTTCAGTTTTGCGAACCCGACTGCTTTCATTCTTAAAGGCTTTGATAAATTGGGTTTCATACTTGCGCAGGTTCTCTGGAATAGGGTCACTGAACTCCAGCTTGAGGGGATCCTGGTTGAGTACTGTCGCAGCATCCTTCTGCAGTAATGAGAAAAGGATCATAGTAAAGATTTTGTCCGCTGGCCTTTCCAACAATATTGCAGCCTCAATAGCGGTCAAACCGCGTTTGATGCCATGTCCTTCGATGCGGATCTTTGGTGGAAGGTATTTCATTTTTCTCTTTTTGCTGCTGTTTACTGAAACAACAATGATCAGCACAAAAATGAGCAGGAACCCTCCCGTGCAGAGCATCCCAGTAACAGCTTCGGGAGAGATCCCTAGCTGCTGCCACAAGCTTGGTTTTGTGACTGCGGAGGCCGGAACATAGGATAATGGGAAGGAGGCGCCGAATTTATATTCTCTTGAGATGTTTCCGTCTGGATTGCGCCAGGTATAGGTGATCTGGTCCTGATTGTCCAACCCTGTGATCGGAGCGCTGTTAAATCCGTTTGGGGCGTTGTGCCAGCGGGGCTCTTCCGGTTTCACTCCAGGCGGCAGGTGAAAGGTCACTATCATGTCCGTGCTGCCAGTAACATATTCTGATCCAAAATAAGTGGGAACGAAAACAGCGCTGGCATAATCGTCCGCTTCAGTATCTGGGAAGAGCACACCATCAATTTCGTTGATGAAGACGCGGACTGTACCACGCTCTCCTGGTTGTATGGCCAAGGATCCTAGACCTATTGCAACGCCAGATCCTGATCCTTCGTAATCAGAACTTGAAATAAATGAAAGTGCCTGACCATTAATATCAGCGGAAATGTTGTTATCGGAAAAATTGTAATTAGGCAGACCAACATCCACGTATTCGATAGCATGACCTTCTGGCTGGTTGACAAACATAAATTCATATATCAGGTCTAGCGTTCCGTCATCTTCCCAATAAACATGCACAGTTTCCTTTTCTACGTTGAAGTAATAACTTTGTGCCAGGGCTGATGTAGGAATGATCAGCAAGAAGATTATGATAAGAAATGCAGCAGTTTTTTTCATGGAATGCCTCTTCGGGATTACCATTTGGGTTCCTCGGTCAGCTGATAGCTTGTTCCACAGAAAGGGCAGGAAACAACAGGCGCGCCTGCAACCATAGCAATATTATCGGGACTCAACTGGCCGCCGCAAGATTGGCAGGTCAATGTATCCAGATTAACATCTCCAGAGAGATCGATCTGGTATTTGACTTCTTCCTCGGCATCGCTGGGTTTTTGCCTGCCTAAAAACCAGATCAAGCCAAAACCAATTACGACGCTGATTCCGCCAATGATCAACCAGGCGGGTTGGCCTTCTGTTCCAAAAGCGCCCCAGACGAAAATCACTCCAAAAAAGATTGTAATGGCGGCAAAGATATAACCGATAATTTTTCCAGCAGACATTGATTTCTCCTCAGGTGGTATTGCTGGTCTCTATCATTACCAGCAGAAATTTCCTTCGTTCATAAAGATGTTTATCTACCAGGAAAACAGCAGATTTGGTACTTAACTTTATTATACCAATATCCTAGTTTCGCCAAGAGCGAGTTGCCTGGATCTGTCTTCAGAGGCACTTATTGGATATTGGTTCTAAGCTATAATATGGGTCATGGAACGTAAATTGGAACATCAGAGAATACGCGATTTGCAGGAACAGCTCCGCTACCATAATTATCGCTATTATATTCTAAATGATCCAGTAATCAGCGATGGGGAATGGGACGGCCTTTATCATGAGCTTCTTGATCTGGAGGTAAGACATCCCGAATTGAAAACTCAGGATTCTCCCACTCAGCGGGCTGGCACCCAACCATCCGATGCATTTGTTCGACTTGAACATCCGGCACCGATCCTGAGCCTTGATAATGCCTTCTCGGCCGAAGAATTGTTTGCCTGGCAGGAGCGTGTCAGCAAATTGGATTCCCGGGTTGCAGAATCAGCCTTTTCCCTTGAACCAAAATTAGATGGCCTTACAGTAGTTCTGCATTATGAAAATGGTATGTTTGCCCGGGGAGCTACCCGGGGGAATAGTGAAATCGGAGAGGAGATCACCGAGAATCTTAGAACAATCAGATCCTTGCCTCTCCGTATTCCCCAGGATCCTGACGGACCTGCACCTCCGGAGCTGCTTGTTGTACGGGGAGAGGTGTTCATCAGGATACCTGATTTTGAAAAGCTGAATAGAGGGCTGGAACAAAGAGGGAAAAAAACCTATGTTAATCCCCGCAATACTGCAGCAGGGTCATTAAGACAGCTGAATTCTTCGTTAACCGCCAAGCGACCCCTGACCTTGCTGACCTATCAGATAGTGGCCAGTTCAGATGGGTTACCGCCCACACAAAAAGAAACCCTGGAATATCTGGAAAGAATGGGATTTCCGATTCCTGAATATGATTTTTGTAATTCAATTCAGTCAGTGGTCGATCAGCTGGATAAATGGAAGCAGCTCCGAAAAACACTGGATTATGAAATTGATGGGGTTGTGATCAAGATTAATGATCTGGTGCTGGCCGATTCACTAGGAGTGGTCGGCAAGGCGCCCAGAGGGGCTATTGCCTATAAATTCCCAGCCCAGGTTGTGACAACAAAATTGGAAGAAATTCGTATAAATGTCGGCAGAACAGGAGTGTTGACGCCTTATGCCGTTCTTGCCCCGGTGGAGATCGGAGGTGTGACGGTAAAGCAGGCCACACTGCACAACTTCGACTTTATATCCGAGAAAGATATTCGTGTGGGTGACCGGGTGATGGTGAAGCGAGCCGGAGAAGTGATTCCCTATGTTATGGGACCGGTAACGGACCTCAGGACTGGAAATGAACAGGTTTTCTCTCCCCCAGATCAGTGTCCGGTATGCCGTGAACCTGTTGAGCACCTTGTGGGAGAAGTTGCCTGGTACTGTGTAAATGCCAGCTGTGAGGCCCAACTGATTCGAAATATTGAGCATTTTGTTTCCCGTCCGGCAATGGATATTGTTGGGATGGGAATAAAGATCGTAGAGCAGTTGGCCCAGGAAGAACTGATACGCAACGTCAGTGATCTATATCTCCTGGACAGGGAAGATTTACTGGCCCTGGATGGCTTCGGTGAGAAAAAAGTTGATAATTTACTGAATGCGATAGGGATGTCCAAGTCACAGCCCCTGGCCAGGTTGATCACCGCTCTGGGTATCAGAGGTGTTGGGGAAGTTGTAGCCCGCACCTTGGCATCCCGATTTGGCAGCCTGGATGCCCTCCAGGGTGCGACATATGATGATCTGGATGATATTGCCGGCATTGGGCCCAATATTACCCAAGCTATCCTCGATTGGTTCGATATTGCAGGAAATCAAAAAATATTAACATCATTGAAAAACTCTGGTGTCTGGCCGACGATGGAAATCATGGAGCCAGATCAGACCGATCAATTGCCCCTGGATGGGAAAAGTTTTGTTCTGACTGGCACACTTGCAAGCTATACCCGCAATGAACTCAAGGAGCGTCTGCAATTGTTGGGAGGACGGGTGACTGGATCGGTCAGCGCGAAAACGGATTTCCTTGTTATTGGGGAAAATCCCGGATCCAAATATGATAAAGCCTCAGAGCTTGGTATAACACTCCTTTCAGAAAGTGAAATTTTAGCGATGATCCAGGCAATTGTTGAAAAACAGGAGGGGGAATAATCTGACAGCTGCAAAAAGATTAACCCTCAAGAAAGGGCGCGAAAAACCTCTCAAATATAAACATCCCTGGATCTTCTCCGGCGCAGTAGAGCGCGTGGATGGCGATCCAGCTCCAGGCGAAACCATAGAAATTCGCAGCTTCGGTGGGGAATTCCTGGCACATGGAGCATTCAGTCCTGAATCTCAGATCCGGGCCAGAGTCTGGAGCTGGCGGCAGAACCAGTCTATTGCGGCCGATTTTTTTAGATCAAAAATCAAAAAAGCTATCCAGTATAGGGATAAGATCAAGTATGACTATCCGATGAAGCGTTTGATACATGCTGAATCTGATGGTCTTCCCGGCCTTGTTGTGGATCAGTATGGGGATGTCCTTGTTATGCAGCTGCTCAGTGTGGGCCCTGATCTCTGGAGAGATGAACTGATCCAGATCCTTGTCGAGGAAACTGGGGCCAGATCCATCTATGAGAGATCGGATGTAAAGGTCAGAAAGTTGGAAGGTTTGGAACCTCGCACCGGGCTGTTATTTGGCCAGGAGCCAGAGGCGTTATTGCCGATCGAACAAGGCGGTTTGCAGTACTGGATCGATGTCCGGAAAGGACATAAAACAGGCTATTATCTGGACCAGCGCTCCAACCGGAATAAAGTGGCGAAATTATGTTCTGGGTTGAATGTTCTGGACTGTTTTTGTTATACTGGTGGGTTTTCGATGCAGGCTCTGAAAAATGGCGCTGAGTCTGTAACGCTGGTAGATGAGTCTGAAAATGCTTTGAAACTGGCAGAAAAACATATTCTTTCCAATCAACTTCCCGCGGACCGTATGGAAACCCAGAAGGGGGATGTTTTTGAGGTCCTGCGAAAATTCCGAGATCAGGCGAAAAGCTTCGACGTCATTATTTTAGATCCACCTAAATTCGCCCCAACGGCTTCTTTTGCAGACAGGGCGGCCAGGGGCTATAAGGATATCAATTTACTGGCTTTCAAATTGCTTAAGCCAGGAGGGCTTTTAGCGACTTTTTCCTGTTCCGGCGGAATCAGCAGGGATTTCTTCTTAAGAATTCTGTCAGGAGCCGCTTTAGATGCTGGAGTTAATGCTAGAATACAACTACATATGGGACAAAGTGAGGACCACTCGATAAACTTGAAATTTCCGGAAGGGAATTATCTCAAGGGTTACGGCATTCGTGTCGATAAAGAGGAGGTTTGAGATGTATAAAGATACTGGTCAGGGACTGGTTGAATATTCCCTGATCTTATTGTTTATCGCATTAGCCATAATACTTATTTTATCTATTTTTGGTACTGAGCTGGCTGATGTATACAGCAATATTGTTGAAAATGTTCCTTAAAATGTTTATAACATATAGTAATTATTACATCCTAATGATAAAAAAAAGCGAGGATTATCCTCGCTTTTTTGTTTAAAAACTCAAATATTTAGATAGGAAAGTATCAGCGATCCGATTCTGAGAGAGGGGTTTTCCCAGAAGGATCAAAGACATAAACTCGATCACCGAGGCCTGCCCAGTCAAACAGCCAGTGGGAATCACCAACCGACAGGTTCACGCAGCCATGAGATTGGGGGTAGCCTAAACTTGCCCGCCAATATGCACCGTGGAAGGCTCTGCTTTCATCAAAGTACATCGTCCAGGGGACGCTTTCCAGATTGTAGGCAATTGAAGGATCAGTCAACCAGCGCATGCGGGTCACGTCCTCTTTTTCTTCGATAGTAAAAATGCCTGGATAGGTGTAAAAAGGGTTTGAACCAGAGGCGACCAGTGTGGCAAAAACGAGCTCGCGATCATCATAAACTGCCAGGGTCTGTTCATATAGATTCACTTCTATCCAACGATTCCAGGCCAATCCTTCTGGAGGATTGGAGCGGGGTGATATTTTTGCAACCGCTGTCTGAATGACCCATTCATCTGGTCCGATAAGGTACCAATCAAAATTTCCTACAGTTTCCACATCATAGATTTGCACCAACTGTTGGTGTTCCAGGTAGCGGCCAGTGTAATCGTCGTTATCGTAACCAGGTGTATATTTGGTTTCTGCTTTACCGCCTGGCGAGAACATTGATAAGACCCACCCGAAATCATTTTTTGGTGTTTCTATAAACTCCACTCCCTGGAAGAGAGGCACATCTGTGATCAGCAGGTCATCAGAAGACATCCAGCCTATCCCGGTATAGTGGTAGTACTTTCCACGGCTGTATTCTGATTGGGAAATTGAAACGTAATTGAATCCAGGTGTGATCCAGCGGACGATATTCTCTTTATTCTTGTTTATGGCGTCGTTGAGGGATTGGTAAATTGGCGCCCGATTCGAACTGACATAAGCGTACCTGTATTCAACATCCGAAAGTGATGGGTCAGGTTTGTTATAGAGGAGGGGGGTTTCAGGAAAAGTGATCCCTTTTTCGGCCATATTAAGCAAATAGGTTGTCGGGCCTGAAGGATTGCAATCCTGGGTTGTGTCGAAAAACATATCAGGTGGACAGAGAGGCAAGGACCCATTCTCTGGACCGTCAGCTGAAACCATGCCGGGAGTAAATAGATATATAAAACCTGTAATTAGCAGGGCGATGAATAATTTTGATCTGTTCATAGGTTTATTTATTGTTCTTTTACATCAGCCGGCAAATGCTGTACATCAATTGTGGCATCGTCACAAAAGATCATAGCTCTTTCTACGACGTTCCGTAACTCCCTGATATTACCCGGCCAGGAATATTTTTTCAATAGATCGAGGGCAGCCGGGGTCATATTTTCGATATTGATGCCCATCTTGGGGTTGTTGGTTTTAATGAAATGCCCTGCCAGACCGGGGATATCTTCTGGGTGTTCCCTGAGTGGTGGAATCTCTATATTGATCACTTTCAGACGGTAATACAGATCTTCCCGGAACTCGCCTTTTTCGATAAGATCCTTAAGATTCTTGTTGGATGCAGCCAGGATCTGGACATCCACCTGAATAGAGGTCGTACTGCCTACCCGGCGGAAAGATCGTTCTTCAAGAGCCCGGAGGACCTTGGCTTGCATATCCGGCGACATTGACGAGATCTCGTCCAGGAAGAGGATACCTTCATCGGAAACCTCTATCAAACCGCGCTTCCTTTTCTGTGCCCCGGTAAACGCGCCGGCTTCATAACCGAAGAGTTCAGATTCAAGCATGGTATTCTGAACAGCTGCACAATTGATGTCGATAAAGGGTTTGTCACTGCGTGGACCCATGCGGTGAATGGCCCGGGCCACCACTTCCTTACCAGTACCAGTCTCACCTGAGATAAGAATGGAAGTGGAGCGTTTCGCAGCTCTTTGGGCTTCTATGAACACTTCTTTCATAACCTCGGAATTGATCACAATAGAATCCAAAACTTCGCGCTGGGAGCGCCGGAAATGAGCCAGCTCCTCCCTCATTTCCACGATATCCTGGGCCCGTTTAATGCTCTTTTCCAGGCGTTCGAATTTTATTGGCTTCTGAATGAAATCATGGGCCCCGTTCCTCATGGCTTCAACGGCCATTTCGATCTTGCCGTGAGCTGTAATCATGATAATGGGAGGGCGAAAGGCGAGTAGGGCTGTCTCAGCCAGGAGATCAGGACCGTAACCATCTGGCAGCTGCACATCCAGCAGCACGATATCTGCTTCCTGGGCTGAAAGATGTTTGCGGGCTGTTTTTAGATCGGCGGCCAATAGAACTTCATAGCCCTCCGACTCCAGGTATGCCCCGATATTATTCCTGGCATTCTTTTCATCGTCAACGAGCAAGATGGTTGCTGTCATTACCTGGGTTCCTCCTGCGTAACTCCGGGAAGGATGATCTGAAACGAGGTGCCTTCAGGGAGGGGTTCTAGTGTAATTGTACCTTCATGCATGGTAATGATCTGTTTTGTAATTGATAACCCGAGTCCTGTGCCATCTTGTTTGGTGGTGAAAAAGGGTTCAAAGATGCGGCCCTGATCTTCGGGTGGGATTCCCGGGCCTGTATCCAGCACATCAACTTGAACTCCAGGTGTACCTGTGGTTTTCTGAATGGGTTTAAGTCGGACAGAAAGAACTCCGCCGCCAGAATCTTCCATGGCTCGCACAGCATTGCTGATCAGGTTATTGAAAACTTGGCCTAAGGCGCGATCGTCGCCTGGTACCAACGGCAGGTTATCTTCAACTTTTAAGACATGTGAAACCGAGGTCCTCTTCATACGGGGAACCCAGCGGTTCAAGATTCTTTCAATCAAGACCGGTAAGTCCAGTGGGGTTCGGTGATAACTTTGAGATTTTGAAAAAGTTAGTACGGTATCAACGATATGGGTCAATCTATCACAATCGTCATTGATTCCTTTTAACACATCTCTCTGCTTAAAATCCGCAGGAAGGATCTTATCCAGAAGCTGGATCCCAGAAGTTATGTTGTTGATCGGGTTGCGGATCTCATGGGCGAATATGGCGTTCATCTGCCCCACAAGAGCCCGGCGCTCAAGCTGCTGGGTCTGAATGCGAACTTTTTCTTCTTTACTGATATCCTGCACAAAAATCAAAATTCCCTGGATCTGATCAGATTCCGGGCTGGTAACCGGGAAAGTTTGAATCAGGGCAGGGAAAGCGCTGCCATCCCTGTGGTGGATCTCAAGCTGACCCAGATCGTGAGTGGGTATATTTTCCAAGGCGTCCTGCAGCGCGGGAGTTAATCTGTCTGTACCGATGATCACATCATCGATATGGCGGCCGACAACTTCTTGTTCTGCGTATCCCAGGATCTGTTCTGCAGATGGATTAACCTGTTGGATCAGAAGATCTGGTCCTAAATATAATATGCCCTCAGGAATATATTTATTGATTGTATCGCCAATAGCTTTCTTCAGGGCGGTTATTGTCAACCGGTCATTTAGATTTGATTTCAGGATAAAATTGTTGAAAACTCCCTCTGTAGCAGCGACCAGAAGTTTCATCCCGGCTAAGGCCACTTTTTTATCAGGTGAGGGGGACTTCTCTGATCCCATGGCGACGATCAGGCCGCTGATGGCATTGGTATCATTCAAAGGCGAGGATATCACAAACGAGGAGCCTTTCTCGGCAGCTCTTTCCATCAAGGGAGAAAGAGGGGGTTTAAAAGGTGGGGAAAAATGGCTGTCTTTATAATGCGAGAAAAAATCCGTTGTTGATATTGTCTCCGGCAAAAAACCGGAGGGATTGTCAAGCAGAACGGCTTTTAACTGAGGATGATTAGAGTCTATTTTGTATATACCGAGCGATTCTGCATCCAGAATATCCTTGCCTACCTGGAGGATGATATCCAGAGCCTGTTCCAGGGTTGATTGGTAAAAGATTTGAACAAGAGCCAGGATGCCATCCAGCTGAAATGCCTCGTGATCTGCCAGGCTTTTATTTTTGAGATTTCTTGAAAATGGCGTGAGACGGAAGACAGAATACCGCCTGTCTTTTCCTAGTGCCTTGGCTTGTACGATAGCCTCAGTTTTTTGTTTACGGCGATTGATCAGTTCAAACCTGCATCCCTGGAGGCTGTGAAGCTCCAGATTCAAGGTGTCATCTGTAAGTATTGATCGGATGCCTGGCAGCAAAATGTCCAGACCAATTTTAAGGAGTTCTTTCCGAGTATATCCAGTTAACTCCGCCATGGAAGCGTTGGCGGCCATGATGCCCAGATCAATATTTGAGACAAGGATTGAAGGATCCGGCGATATGTCCAGTAAATGGCTTACCTCCGCGGTCAGCAAATCAATATCTTTTGGCGATCTGGATGAGTTTGGTAACAAATATACCTTAAACCTTTATACTTTCTGGCGCATCCGGGAGGATAGAATCCCTTCCATCGCCCGATATTTTGCGACTGTTCTTCGGGCTATATTATACCCGGCGTTTGAAAGTTCCTCTACCAGCTCTGTGTCCGTTAGCGGTGTATTCTCGTTTTCAACCAGGCGAAGCAAAGTTGTCCGGACGGGCAAGCTGCGGTCGAAGAACCGCTTGAGAGGAATGATCTTCCTGTTAGGGAGTTGAACGGATTTATCTGATACTGCCCGGGAAATCGTAGATTCATGCACGCCCAACAATTCAGACATTTTTGCCTGGGTTTGAGGCTGTATCTGAGCAGGATCTCCGCTGAGAATATATCCCCGCTGTTCCTTGACCAGTTCAGTCATCAGTTGTTCCATGGTATGGTTGCGCTGCTGAAGGCATTTGATCAAGAGGGATGCGTTCTCAATATCCTTGGCCCAGGCTTCGGTTTTGTTTTCGGGTGCCTGTTTTTGAGCCTGTTTGAATAACGGATTGACGCGCAAAGTACCTCGATAGGGGCTGATTATTTCAACCATCAACCGGTGATTAGGCGAGTTATCAACTTCCTTGAGAATGATATCCGGCTTGTGGTAGGCCTGGGTAGATGATTCGCTGGGTTGTCTGTGATCCCCCCAGAATGCCCGCCCTGGATAAGGATTCAAATTAGCTTTGATGAAATCAGCGATTTCCTGGGCATGGTCCAGTGAAGTGTTGAGTTCTTTGGCAAGATTGCGATAGCTGTGCTGAGAGAGATCCTTCAGGCCGATGCGAATGGCTTCTTCTGCAAGATAGGGTACCTTAGTGTCCTCTCTCAAGAGTTCAAGCTGGATCAATAAGGCTTCTTGGGGAGAGGAAGCGCCTACGCCAGTCGGTTCAGCGTGTTTGATAATGTCTGCAACTCGGGTGACTCGGGAGAGGGGAACATGATAAAACTGGCTGATCTCTTCCAGGGGAACTTCCAATAATCCGTCTTCGTTAAGGTTATTGAGTATATGAGCAGCGATCAAACGTTCATCTTCCTCGATCTCAGGAGCGATTTGCCGCAGCACATAAGAAGGAAGATCCTCGACGGCAGCCGCAAGATTATCATATGAAATTTCCTGAGGGGAGCTCAAATTCCCATTTTTGTTATATTGGGTTGGGAAGTCATCAGGGGAGGATATAAAAACGATCGGTTCATCTATCTGAGTATCAAAGGGCTGGCTGCACATCGGGCAGGGGCCGGGAGTGGATAAGATTCTACCGCAACTGGGGCAGCGGTTGTCTTCCACTACTTCCAGGGCAGGGTTATTTGCCAGTTCAGTGCGAATCTTCTGCCGGATTTCAGTAGCGGGCATTTGCAGCAGAGACATTGTCTGGGCGAGGTGAGCGGTAATCTGGGGGCGAAGCTCTTGGTTTTGAACTTGGAACATATCATCCTCCTACAGAAGTATAGCGTTGTTGTCTATTTGTTGCAAGATATATGCCAAACAAGATGCAATTTTTGTACCGGAGGATTTATAGGGGTGAATTGCCTTATAGGGCGGGGCTGAGTGGTAGAATGAATTTCAGTTCTAATTCTGAATCCACTGACCATAAATAAGCTCATTATTGCGTGTAGGCATTATGTTATTTGCAAATAAACCATTAAAACTAATTTTGTTAACTGCAATATTTACCATCTTGGTTGGGTTGTCTGGATGCCAAACGTTGAAAATAAGTGAGAGGGATCTTCCTGTATTCAACGCTGAACGGGCTTACCGGGATGTAGAATACCAGTTAACGCTCGGCCCCCGCATTCCAGGAACCATAGGACACGAGCAGATTCTGGATTGGATGGAGGCTGAATTGGAATCCAGTAAATGGCAGGTAGAAAGGCAAGAGTTGTTAATTAACGGGAAAAAAGTGATAAATCTTATAGCTAGCAGAGGAGCAGGAGACTATATCTTGCTGGGTGCTCATTATGATACGAGGATAGTAGCTGATCATGATCCTGATCCTGCCTTGCAAAATGATCCTGTGCCGGGAGCAAATGACGGCGCTTCTGGAGTTGCTGTTCTTCTGGAACTTGCTCGAACATTGCCGGAGGATCTTCCGATAGCGATAAAACTTGTATTATTTGATGCAGAAGACAATGGAGGAATCGATGATTGGGATTGGATACTGGGATCGCGTGCCTTTGTTCGAGAATTAATTGACAAACCATCAGCAGCGGTCATTGTGGATATGATCGGTGATGCTGATCTGGAGGTATATTATGAACGGAATTCTGATGTTACCCTGATGGAAGAGATCTGGCAGCAAGCCAGGGAATTGGGATATGAGAACATATTCATCCCGGAGTACAGGTACTCAATGCTTGATGACCATACTCCTTTTGTAGAAGCCGGTATACCGGCAGTGGATTTGATCGATTTTAGTTATCCCTATTGGCATACTACCAGCGACACGCTGGATAAGGTTTCACCTGAAAGCCTAAAGGTCATTGGTGATACACTGACAGCGTGGTTGTTAGAAAAAGAATAATTGCAGGAAAGGGTATTAGAAGATAATGAGTAAAAATAATCAACCAGCAAGCTTAAGGGTGGATCGGGCCTTGCTAGTAGGTGTTGAAATATCTAATAATAAAAAGGTATTGTCATTGGACCATTCTTTAGCAGAATTAAAAAGGCTTGCTGATACGGCAGGATTTGAAGTAGTTGGGGAAGTGACCCAGAAACTGGATCATCCCAATCCGAAAACATTTATCGGATCAGGAAAGGTAAATGAGGTGAAATCGATCGCTGATGAATTGATGGCGGATGTGATCCTCTTTGATGATGAACTTTCCCCGCGTCATCAGCGGGAACTTGAAGAGATCATTCAGAAAGATATCCGGGTTATTGACCGAACGGCACTGATCCTGGATATCTTTGCCCAACATGCAAATACCAGTGAAGGTGCCCTACAGGTTGAGTTGGCGCAATATGAGTACAGGCTGCCGAGATTGACGCGAGCATGGACTCACCTGGTCCGACAGGCTGGTGGAGGTGGGGGCAGGACAGGAGGCACAGCTGGCGTTGGGCTCAGGGGGCCTGGTGAGACCCAGCTTGAGGTGGACCGCCGGGATATTAGACGCAGGATCAGCCACTTGAAAGCGGAGCTGGAAAAAGTCCGGGCCCATCGGCTGCGTCACAGAACCCGAAGAAAGGAATCGCGAATTCCCGTAGTGTCCCTGGTGGGATATACCAATGCTGGGAAATCAACTTTGTTAAATCAGATTTCCGATGCAGATGTATATGTGGCGAATAAGCTGTTTGCAACTCTCGACCCTACGACCCGCCGGGTATCTTTGGCTGATGGCCAGCAGATATTGGTGACTGATACGGTAGGTTTCATCCAGAAACTACCAACGACACTGGTAGCAGCCTTCCGGGCTACTTTGGAAGAGATTGCGGAAGCTGATTTGCTTTTGCATATTGTGGATGTAACCCACCCGCATGTCCTATCTCAGGTCGAAGCTGTTCACAAAACACTTGAGGATATCGAAGCAGATCAGATCCCCTCTCTTCCCGTATTGAACAAGATCGATCGGTTGGAAGACTCGGAACAAGCCCAGGCAGCCCTGGATACCTTTCCGGACGCTGTTGCTATTTCTGCTTTGCGGGGTGACGGGATAGACAAACTATTACTAACGGTACAGGATAAGCTGTTCGAATCCTACCAGTTTGTAACTGTAGAACTGCCGTATAGTGAGGGTAGTTTGATCTCCCTATTCCATGAAGAAGGACAGGTTGATTCTGTCAAGAATGAATATGAGGGTGTGACGATTCTGGGCAAACTGCCCATACGCTATCTCACCAAATACAGGAAGTTCATTGTGGATGGTTTATTGCCCTGAGCAAAGATCAAGAAACAGAGAAAATAGATTTACTTCGGCCCTGCAAGGAGCACCTCTTGCGGGGTCGTTTTTTCATACCGTTTCATATTGTTCTTGAATTGGATAACGAGATTCTTGATGGTTTTTTCATAAGCTGTTTTATCTGGCCAGGATTCAGCTGGGTTAAGGATCTCATCCGGAACCCCCGGGCAGAATTGAGGTATCTCAAATCCGAACCAGGGATCAACCTGGTAATCAACATGATCCAATTTTCCTTTCAGAACCGCAGTTAATAAAGCTCTGGAATGAACAATTTTTATCCTGGAACCAATTCCAGATGGGCCACCTACTAACCCGGTGTTCAGCAGCCAGGTTTTAACATTGTATTTGTCGATATTTTCTTTAAGTAATTCTGCGTAATAGGCGGGGTGGAAAACCATGAATGGAGCCCCGAAACATGCACTGAAAGTCAGCTCAGGAGCTTCCCCGACACCAGCTTCCGTACCACCAACTTTGGAGGTATATCCAGATATAAAATGATACAGGGCCTGATTCTCAGAAAGCCGGGCGATCGGGGGTAATACACCATTTGCGTCAAAAGTCAGGAAAATAATGTTATCCGGATGGCCTCCCCGTTTTGAAGGCAGCGCATACGGGATGCAGGTGAGTGGATAAGAAGCACGGGTATTTTTTGTAATGGAATCGTCAAACAGGTCAGCTTCTCTGGTTTCGGGATCCAGGATCACATTTTCGAGAATGGTTCCATATTTCCTGGTGCATGCGAAGATATCTGGCTCAGCTGTGCTGGAGAGGTCGATCACCTTGGCATAGGATCCATCTTCAAAATTAAAAATCCCTTCTTCATCCCAGCCATGTTCGTCATCGCCAATCAGGTGGCGCTCGGGATCGGCTGAGAGTGTAGTCTTTCCCGTGCCTGATAAACCAAAGAATAGGGCTGAGTCACCCTCACTGCCAACATTGGCCGAACAATGCATGGTCAGGATTTTCTTTTTGGGTAGATAATAGTTGATTGCGGTGAAGATTGATTTTTTGATTTCACCACCGTATCCCGTATTTCCGATCAGGACCAGCCGTTTGGAAAAGTCCATCAGGATCAAGGTTTCGGAGTTAAGTTTTTCCAACTCTGGAATGCCCTTAAATTCAGGCAGGGAAATAACGGTAAATTCAGGATGGAAATTATCTCCAAATATCGCTGCTTCATCGGTGATAAACATATTCTTGGTGAAAAGTCCCTGCCAGGCCCAAGTGGTGATCACCCGGATGGGCACCTGGTGATTAGGGCTGGCCCCAGCTATGCCATCCTGAATGAAAAGATCTTTACCCTTAATATATTCCCTCATCCTGGCAAATACCTTATTAAAGTCCGCTTCACTGTAGGGGATGTTATATTCTCCCCAGGATATATCCGCTTCAGATCCTGCTTCACGGACAATGAATTTGTCATTGGCTGATCGGGCTGTTCGCTCTCCGGATCTGACTACCAGGGCATCATGCTTACTTTTTATGCCTTCGTCCCGGTATAAGGCTTCCTGGTAATACTGATCTATGTCCAAGTTCCAGTAGGCTTTCCTATAACCCGCTAATCCCAGGTACTCCAGTCCAAATTGGCTCAGTTTATCCTCAGCTTTGTTCTCAGCGGGTGTTGGATGTATTTTTTTCATTTTATTTTGATAACTCCCAATCGCGAACCATTTTTTGTCCACCTATGATGATCTCTGGAGACGATTCCGGATCGATCACCCAACGTATGCGAGCTACGCTTTTTACGATCTCTTCTGTGGAACATGTGAAACTCAATCTTAAGAATCCTTCCTGTCCAAATGCTATACCAGGTACGGTTGCCAGGAAGGCTTTTTCGAGCAGAAGCCGGGCTAATTCCTGGGAATCGTGATGGATCGAACGAAAATCAGGGAAGCAATAGAACGTCCCCCCGGGTTCGTTCACTTTCACCCCTTTGAGTTTCTTAAGTTCACCAACCAGGATATCTCGGTTGGTTCTAATGAATTTCTTAAGATCTGATAAGGTATCACCACCCTGGGTCAGAGCGCCTACCGCAGCCGCCTGCAGCAGGGACGAAGCGCCGGACGTGGAGTGGCTCTGGATCTTGTTCATGGCTTGTATGACCGTTTCAGGGCCAATCGCCCAGCCAATCCGAAAACCAGTCATGCCGAAGGTTTTGGAAATTCCATTAATGATAACCAGATGTGATTTATCAAACTTCTTGGATGTAAAAACATAACCCGGGACCCATTGGGCCGGTTCAAAGAGCAGCTGGTGATAGATATCATCCATGATCAGGAAGATATCCTTGGATTCACATAGATCAACAAGGGCAGCAACTAGTTCTGGTGGATATACAGCGCCTGTGGGATTATTAGGAGTATTTAAAAGAATTGCTTGAGTTTTCTCTGTCAGGGCACCTTTGATTGTTTCCATATCCGGGATGAACTCATCGTTAGTTCCTACAAAAACAGGTATTCCCCGTGCCAACTTAACCATTTCCGGGTAGCTGACCCAATATGGTGAAAAGAGAATGACTTCATCCCCCGGGTTCAGAAGAACCTGGAGCAAATTGTAAATTGCTTGTTTGGCGCCAACTGTGACTGTTATATTCTTCAATCCCGGTTTGCGGCCGTAATGATCCCTGGTATAGTCCTGGATAGCCAATTTCAGCGATTGAGTGCCACTGGTTGGGCTGTATTTTACCTGCCTTGTACCAAGAAATTCACTGGTGATTCTTAGAACGCTTTCCGGGAAATCGTTCAAGGGTTCACCAATACCTAGGTTGATAACATCAGCACCGCCTTCCCTGAGCTGATTAGCGATATCATTTAAAGCCAATGTAGGGGAACTTTGGATCTGGGATATCAAATAACTGAGATTATACATTTTGATGTAAGCCTTTTCGCTTCTGAAACTGAAAGTCTGTTATTTAGTGAGGGTTATTTTTGTTAAACCGCGGGGAGTGTCTGGATCAATCCCTTTGATCAAGGTTAAATGATAACTGAATAGTTGGGCTGGAATAATGGCGACTAGAGGTGATAACCACTCCGGGATACCTTCTGGCAGCGGCAGGGGGCAATCTGCGATTTGCAGCAGGTCCTGATTTTCAGAGATGATAAAAAGATCCGCTCGATGGATTTCTTTGAGTTTCTTTAATAAGGCAGCCATATCTTCTAATACATCACCTTGTGGGGCAACCGCGAAAACTGGAAATCCGTTAGATACCAGGGCTATCGGCCCGTGAAGGAAATCAGCCGATGAATATGGCTGAGCTACTACATAAGTCAGTTCCTTAAGTTTCAAGGACCACTCAAACGCGGTTGAGTAATTGAACCCTCTTCCCAGAACAACACATTGATTCATATAGCGATAACGTAAAGCGTAGGTCTGGATCTGATTTTCTTGTTCAAATAATGCTGCTAAGAAATTGGGTATCTCGGTAAGCTGTTTCCATGGTTTGGGATCCCCTGTCCAGGCTGCGGATAACATTGCAATCGCTCCCAGCTGAGCGGTATATGATTTGGTCGCTGCGACGGATAACTCAGGTCCTGCCTGGATGTCGATCACATAATTCGCTTCAAGTCCCAGCGGAGAATTGGGGTGATTGGTAATTGCGAGAGTGCTGCATCCCTGGTGATTGGCTTCTGTAAGTACAGCCAGAATATCAGGTGACTCACCGGATTGGCTGATGCCAACAACCAGGTTATCACCCAGAAGGGGAGGATTTTGATAGACGCTGAAGAGGGAAGGGGCAGCCAGGGCAACCGGAATTTGATTATTATAGCCCCAGACATATTTTGCGTAGCGTGCCGCATTATCTGATGTACCCCGGGCTGCAATAAATATTCCCGAAGGCTTTCCGACCGAGTCGGCAATGGATTGAATTGGATCAGCCTGATTATTGAGCAGGTTAGTGATACTATCCTGCTGTTCAAGTATTTCATCTCGAAGGGCCATGATTAGTTTTCCCGGATGATATTCGCTCCCAATGAGCGAAGTTTTTCATCAATCCTCTCATAACCTCGGTCAATTTGAGCCACATTCCTGATGACAGACTCACCTTTCGCAGCCAGGGCAGCCAGGACAAGTGCCAGGCCGGCGCGGATATCTGGACTATCAACATTGCCAGAGAAAAGTTCAGAAGGTCCATTTACGATACATCGGTGGGGATCGCAGAGAACTATTTGTGCTCCCATGCTAGTTAATTTATCAGTGAAATACATCCTGCCCTCATACATCCAATCATGGAAAAGCACATTGCCGGCGGATTGGGTTGCAACCACGATGGCAATGCTCATCAGGTCAGACGGGAATGATGGCCAAGGCATTACTGATATCTCAGGTATGGCTCCCCGGAAATCAGGTTTGATGGTTTTCTTTTGTTCTGATGGAACAAAAAGATCTTCGTCCCTTACTTCCCAGCTGACACCCAGTCGCTGAAAAACCTGGGAAATCATCCCCAGATATTTTGGACCAGCCTGGCGGATGGTGATCTCTCCCCCAGTTACAACCGCAGCTCCGACATAACTGATGACTTCAAGGTAATCCGGTCCAACTGTAAATTCGCCTCCGTCAAGTTTTGAAACACCCTGGATGTGGAGGGTATTGGAACCCAGTTGGGTAATTTTTGCCCCCAGGATATTCAGGAGCTGGCATACTTCCTGGACATGAGGTTCAGAAGCAGCGTTACGGATTATGGTTTCACCTTCTGCTAAAACTGCAGCCATAACTGCATTTTCTGTAGCAGTTACACTGGCTTCATCAAGAAGGATCTCAGTTCCAACTAATTTGCTGGTTGTGAACTCGAAGATCTTATTTTCTTTTTTATAGGTTGTTTTCACTCCCAGCGCTTCCAGGGCCAAAACATGTGTATCCAATCGGCGACGGCCGATCACATCGCCGCCTGGAGGTGGAAGCTGGAGTTCTCCCGTTCGGGCAATGACAGGTCCTGCCAGCAGGATCGATGCCCGGAATTTTGTACAAAGATCCCGGTCCAGGTTAGAGCAGTGGACTTCGTTTGCATGAATTTTCCAGGAATGATTGCTAAGATGAGTTACCTTAACACCAATGCTCTCAAGAAGATCGCGCATGGCTTTGACGTCATTGATTTCTGGTAGATTGTGCAGTATTACCGGTTCAGTGGTCAGTATGCAAGCTGCCAAAAGGGGTAGGGCGGCATTTTTATTTCCTGATGGAGTGATCTCTCCGTGAAGGGGGATACCGCCCTGGATGATAAATTTATCCATGATTATTCCTTTTACTGCTTATGAGATCGACCTTAGTTTTACCATAACTTTCTAGACCGGGAAGATCGAATTTGATTAATCCCAGGACAGGATGACAGGAGCGTATTTTTCTAGTCCCAGGAGAGCCTTGGCAGAAGATTGGTTGGCTGCGATTTCCAACAGCCCTGTACTGCCAATCAAACCTGCGCATGAATTAGGATCGATTGAACCAAATGTCTGAACAAAAGGAAGGTGTTGTTCATTAACCTCAATTCGCAATTGGGAAGTGTTGTTAATAATGATTTCACTACCATTAATCCACGATCTAAATTGCAGATTGTTATTTTTGTACTCGAACGCTCCCAGCGAAGTGAATAGATTGCCAAAATGATCCCGGGAAATGATCTCTCCCTTCAATGATTTTTCATTAATAATGAGGGCTGGTTGAGGAAGTTTATTAAGATTATTTAGGCGTGATCCGAATTGGTCGCCAGTGACAGACCCGGCAGCATAAGCAGCTGCCGGCGCGAAAATGTCCCGACCGTGGAATGTTTTTGATGAGTTTGATCTCTGAAAATCCGGATTGGATAGTTCCCAGCAGGAGAAATCCGAGTTGTAGAGCATATAACTGAAAAGGCCATTATCAGGTCCAATAAAGATTTGGTCCCTGGATTTCAGGTAAAGAGCCTTCCTTCCAGTGCCGACACCCGGATCAACAACGCATAAGAATATCGTTCCTTTGGGAAAATCGCGGGAGGCTTGCCAGAGGACAAAGGCCCCGCGCTGAATATCTCCAAGTGGAATTTGATGTGTGATATCTATCAAAGGGATTTCCGGAGTGATACTGGTTATGATTCCCTTCATGATGCTGACATAAGGATCATCCAGCCCAAAATCCGTGATCATTGCAATACAGGTAGGTTTCATGGATCCATCCAATAAGGGCGTAATCTGTCTTCATAAATTATAATACGTGCATGTTGACTTTAATCCTGGCAATCGTCCTCGGCCTGATCGGCTCCATGATAGTTAATTATCTCAGCGATGTCCTGCCTTTCACCCGTAAACTTGGCTGGCCGTTGTGTCATAATTGCCAGTCTCGTTTGCCTCTCAGGTTCTATCTATTTAATAGTCCTTGTGATGATTGCGGCGCAAAACCATCCATCAGACATTGGGCGGTATTCATTCTTGGACCAGTCCTTGCTGTATTGATGCATCAATATCCGATATCAAATCTGGGTTTATGGGGTGGGATTTTATGGATGGTCTTCTTCGGACTTGTTGTTGTGATCGACCTTGAACACCGTCTTATCCTCCATCCGGTAAGTATGGTGGGGGCTGGATTAGGTTTTGTTTTCGGCAGTATCAATCACGGTGTGCTCTATACCCTCCTGGGAGGAGCAGCGGGATTTGGAACTATGTTGATTCTTTATCTGCTGGGAAGCCTGTTCATTAGATTCCTTTCAAAGACCCGCGGAGAGGAAATTGATGAGGTTGCATTGGGTTTTGGTGATGTCAATTTGGCCGGCGTGATCGGTTTGCTCCTGGGCTGGCCCGGTGTGGTCGGAGGTCTCTTCCTGGCGATAATTCTGGGGGGAGTTGTCAGCGGGATTTTCCTGATGATCCAGTTTATTCGAAAGCGGTACAAGGCGCTTCAAGCGCTGCCTTATGGTCCATTTCTGGTTCTTAGCACTATCATCTTATTGGTACTATCAGACTTGAACTAAACAGAAATCGGACAATTTAACCCATACGACCTAACATAATTGTTAGGTCGTTTTGTTTTTTAACGCATGTCAATATCAATATTGTTAGATGTTCTTGTGCGAAGCGTATTATGGGGTTACCTTTAGGCCATTGATTTTATTATTAAGAAGAGACTTTATTTATCCGTACGAAATTATCCGAGGTGTTATTTTGCTCAGAAAGCGATCTTCCCGAGAGGAAAATGGACAGGGCATGGTGGAATTTGCCATCGTGTTTCCGCTGATTGTAATACTGATTCTCGGAATATTTGAATTTGGTCGAGTGATGTTCTCCTATTCTATATCCATAGCGGCTGCCCGAGAGGCTGCGCGGTACGGTGCGGCAATCCAGGACATCGGCGGTGGTATACCTCAATATAAAGACTGCCAGGGGATTCGTGAAGCTGCCAAAAGAATTGGAAAGTTTGCTGGAATTGGGGACGCTGATATTACAATCAAATATAGTGATGGGGCAGGAGTTTATTCGACGGAATGTCCTCCTTCCCAGGATGTAGGACTGACGGATTTCATATCAGTCACCATTAACACATCAATCAAACCAATCACTCCCATGGGCAGCTTTAGTTCCATTCCGATCGCATCAAGTTCAAGCAGAACGATACTTAACAAGATCCGATTGGGTGAAAGCGATATGGGGGTAGGATCCGTAGCTGGATTGGCCAGTGATGTGAACTTCACAACCACTTCCCAGACAGCTGAAGAGAGCAGGGGGACCGTAGTTGCAGTCCTGGAGTTAAACTCGGTTGCAATTGATTTAGTGACGATACCATTTTCTACGACAGGGACTGCAGTGGAAGGGGTTGATTATTCCATCTCCGCCAGCCCGGTAACCATCTCACCAGGAAATAAGACAGCAATCCTATTCATCACTTTGATTAATGATGCAATTGAGGAAGGTGATGAATCATTATTTATCGGAATCAATTCCCCCACGAATGCAACCAAAGGACCACAGAACATCCACATGGTCAAGATATTAGATCCACCTTTTGTCAGTTTTACACTCGCTGACAGCACTAAGCTTGAATCGGATTCGATTACTGCTTTGAACATTGTGCTCTCAAAAGGAAGCACCCAGGATGTGACGGTACCCATTGTAAGTGGCGGGACGGCTACCTGGGGAGATGGTGCGGATTATCAGACCACTCCTAATCCAATTGTGATTCCTGCCGGTTCTTTATCATCATTACTGACTATCACTATCAATGATGACCTGATTGATGAAGACGATGAGATTGCGGCCATTGGGCTGGGTGCGCCCACTAATGGTGTTTTAGGCGCGATTCCAATGCATTTGATGACGATCCAAGATAATGATGACCCGCCCGAAGTGATGTTCTTTTCTCCTTACCAAATTGTCTCGGAAGAGATTGGAACATTTACAACTCTGGTCACTTTGTCAGAGGTAGCAGGCAAAGCAGTCGTTTTACCCTACACAATCTCTGGGACAACAATTTCTGCTGATTACAAGATCAATGACCCGTCTCCTCTGATAATCCCCGCTGGTGTGCAAACCGTCGGGATTAATATGGATATTCTCGAAGGCGATGGATGGGAAGAGGATGAAACCTTGATAATAACTCTAGGCACCCCACAACACGCAGTGCTTGGGTCTCCCTCAGAACAAACGATAGTGATCACAGAATCCTCTTCGGAACCCCTGGTTAGCTTTGCTGCCGGTTCTCAATCAGTATCAGAGGGTGACACAGTAATTGATGTATACGTGGAGATGAGCAACGCCTGGAGCTCAGATGTAGCCATACAATTTGGTATTTCCGGAACAGCTATAGAAGGTTCAGATAAGGATTATGAGCTAAGTGGAACTTCAATAACAATTCCTGTCGGATATACCCAGGGATCATTCCAGGTTCAAATGAATGATGATACGGTAGATGAAACTGATGAAAGTATCGAGATAAGCATAGCAGCCATTATTAATGGATTTGTTACTACTCCTTCAATCCATACAATTACTATTATCGATGACGATTCGGCTCCAGAAGTGAATTTCTCCACTACACAGATAGATAAACTGGAGGGCGGAGGGCAATTTACGATAAACGTTCACCTGGAATCAACAGCGACCCAGGATGTTACTGTGCCATTACTTCTTACAGGTTCTGCAACAAACGGATCAGATTATTCGGTTTCTACTACATCCCTGGTTATTTCCAGCGGAACAAGCAGCAGTTCTTTCTATATCAGTATTATTGATGATACACAATTTGAATCTGATGAGGTCGTCTATGTTGATCTTGGAGAACCGACTAATGCCGTTCTTGGATCTGATACCCGATTCACGGTAAATATTGAAGATAACGAGCTCCCGCTTTGTGAAGTTGGAACCCATCTTCTAACCATAAATACGGACGGGTTCAGTTGGTCGGTAACAAATGAAGGGGAAGGATTAATATTTACAGGCGGATCAGTCACCTGGATAGATGCAGGTGGATTGAAACCACGATTAACCGAGATCCAATTTTCCGGCACTCCAGTGTTCAGCGGCGATAGTAAAGCACCAAATTATTCCTATTCTGCTTGGGAGTCGTTCGCAGAATTGGATACAACCAGTATCCAGTTTGCATTTGATAGCACGCTCGGTGTTGGTCAGCATATATTGGTAGGTGAGTTCCAGAATGCGTCTGATGGAACCACTTGTTCGCTGACAGAGACCTTCCTGACGCATTAATACAATGGATTGAATAATGAATAATCAAAATTCTCGTGAAAAAGGACAAAGTCTGGTTGAATTCGCCCTGGTGCTGGTTTTTTTGCTGACACTGTTGGCTGGCATATTCGATCTGGGGAGAGCCTTTTTTGCATATATTATTATCCGGGACGCGGCTCAAGAAGGCGCAGTTTTTGGTTCGATAGCACCCAAAAGTGACCTGACAGGATTCGAAGCGGCTGTGATTAATCGGGTGGAGGCAGCATTCCTGGATCCTGCAGATACATCAGCAACCCCAATCGATGTAACAAAAATGAACGTACAGGTTGATGTGGTTGGTATGGCCTGTGCGGCACCGGGAAATGGCCTGAGGGTTACAGTGGATTATTCCTTGCCACTTTCGATGCCTTTTCTGGGCGCGATAATTGGAACCCAGAATATCTTGATGACGGCCAAAGCGGAGGACTCGATTTTATCTCCCGTTTGCCCTTGATTTTATTATTAGGAATTAATGACTATGAAAAATAGATTACGATCCAGATCTTACACAGGGGAAGAAGGCCAGATCATTGTATTCTTATCTTTGGTTCTGGTAGGTTTGCTCGGAATCGGTGCCCTGGCTCTGGATGGGGGTATGCTGTTCTCCGATCGGCGCGATGCCCAGAACGCAGCTGATGCTTCTTCCCTTGCTGGAGCAAGCGCAGCCGCTTATTATATGCGCAGCAACAGCGTCAACTATAACGCTTTCATTTGTGGGACCAGTGGAACTGAATTTACATCTGCGGTTGCTGAGCTGGAAGC
>Ga0209013_10000107_pt1 | contig 63493 bp, 52 predicted proteins | sample Cruoilmetagenom2_FD_187291 | JGI IMG/M metagenome (GOLD analysis project Ga0209013, IMG submission 187291) | Oil polluted marine microbial communities from Coal Oil Point, Santa Barbara, California, USA - Sample 2 (SPAdes) (version 2) | ecosystem: Environmental > Aquatic > Marine > Oil seeps ... | reverse complement strand
GGAAACCCTGGAATTTATGCTGGTTCACTTCATCCACAATCAGGTATCCACGATATTGGTGCTGCCGGCACGCTTTGATCTTTCGGAGAACCTGCACGATTTTATATCACGCTTACCGTACTGGTCAACGAAGCCGTTAAAATTGTGGGAGCAATGCTGTTCGCTGTCCAGCTACGTGGAAGAACTTCCATATTGGGATTATTGGGGCGGTGCTGTCCAACAAATCTCGTATATACCCCTTGCAGCTTCCTTGATTTTGATCGCCATCGGCCTGGGCGCTTCCTGGGGGCGATTAGGGCTAGTTGGGTTACTGCCGCTCTTCGTAAACTTCGCTTATACATTAGGCAACGCCGCTGCTCGAAACTCGGGATGGCGTTTTAACCTTCCCGTGGATTGGGTGGGTATCTTTTATTACGGGATTGGCATTATCCAGGTTTGTTTTTGGGTGGCAGTCTTTTTCTCCAACCGTATGGTTCCCAGGGATTTCGTTGAAACTACCAAACCCAGGGATATCAGACCGCAAAGGCACCCCTTTCCCTGGAGGCAGGCGCTGTGGATAGGAGTGGTATTTTTTGCCATGATAGCTGCCATCCCCCTGGCGGAATGGGCTGGTCCATACCGTTACGAGGAGCTAAGCCCACAGGTTGTCCTGCGCGACCTGGAAGAGGAGGGGCTGCTGGAAACCGTCGCTATGGATATCGGATCCATCGAAAACTTTATGGATGAGGACGGGGCCGTGGCTGTGACCGGTCGGGGTCTTTACCCGCGCTTTTTCCGGGCAGGTGAAGGGCTGCCCGGGACCGGTTGGGCGGGCCTGGCGCCGATGGATTACGACAGGCTGACTTTCTATGTGACCGGTTCGGACCCATACCAGGTCGTTCTGCCGCTTGCGGCTTCACCCGATTCCTTTCCCCATGCTTCGGACGTGGTCGTTTTTGGCTGCCAGCGGGATGGCTTCCTGGAGGCGAAGCTGGTGGCGATTTTTGGCGGGCAAAAGCCGGTCATCATTCGTTCGACCAATCCCCAATGGTCATGTCCACCAGAGATGGGGCGTTAAAAAAATTCCCTTGAATAAACAGAACGTTTGTGCTATACTACATGGTGAGTACAGGGAGGGCGTTATGGAAGACAAATATGCCAAGTGCGGCAATAATTGTGGTCGCTGCGTGCTTTACGTTGAAAACCTGACCGATGCAAGAAGGGAATGGATTGCGGAGGGAATGGGGCGCTATATCAATTGGCATCCAAAACCGGACAGAATTCGAGCCTGTGCTGGATGCCAATCTTCGGAAGGTTTTATGTACCTCAAGAACTGCGCCGTCCGAAGATGCGCTCAATATAATGGGGTTGACCACTGCGCTTACTGTACGGTATTCCCTTGCCGCGATGTACCGAAAGTATCCTTGTCCGTAGAATATCGAGATTCGCTGTCCGAGCGCCTGGGAGGCCCAATTAGTGAGGCTGATTACCTGGCATTCATCGAGCCCTATGAAGGTTTCAAACACTTGCAGGATCTCAGAGAAACGCTTTCGCCGGATACTCTTGTAGAGGTAAAGGGAATAAAATCTTTACGGAGACACATCGCACCTTTCCCAGAGGAGATGCCAACATCCACGAAGTTGGGGGATTTCCGCAGCCTTTACCGCGTTATGGTCGCTGTCCTGTATGGTGAGGTAGAACCTTACGTGCGCCAGATGAAAATTAAGAAACTCAAACATAATATTTTAAATATCCTGTGGGTAATTGGTCGCTACGGAGAATTTAATGGACATGGGCTAGATATCTGGGTTGATGGGAAGATATCCAGCAGCACCAATGAATTTTCAAATATCGTACGTAAACGAGACAATACACTACATTATACGGCAGCAGATAGTATGGAATTTCTGGGCGAGTTTGGAGTCTTGGTTGAACACCAACCAGCCGGTAAAAAAGCCTGGTGGTTGAAGATGTCCGTAGTTGGCAGCGCGGGAGGCCTTCCGGTTCTGCAGGCACTCAAGCGCTATGTGACCGCTCTGGTTGAGACGTTCGGAGAACCAGATTATGCCGGGCGCGCGCGTTACAAAGGTGAAGCGTACGTGCGATTCTCGAAAGCGGATATGGGTGTGCTGCTGCGGGAGGACCGGGTAAATGGATATCCGCATCACGGGAGCACATGAACACAATTTAAAAAACCTGGACGTGGAAATCGGTGACGGCCTGACGGTCGTAACGGGGGTGTCTGGATCAGGCAAGACGTCGCTGGTGTTCGACACGCTCTATCATGAAGCGCGCCGCCGTATGTACAACACCATCGCTGCCAGCCGGCCTGGTGGTTGGCGCTACCAGTTAGTCCCCGCGCAGGTCGAATCAATCAGCGGTATGGGGCCAGCCATCGCTGTTGGCCAAAATATCCTCAACCGTAATCCAAATTCAACCCTGGCATCTGCCAGCGGACTGCATCCGTTCCTGCGGCTGCTGTACGCGAATTTCAGCGTGCGGCACTGCCCCCGGTGCGATGTAGGGATAAATGTGCTCACCCAGGATGAGATTGTCGAACGACTGCAGCGCTTGGTGCAGGAAGGTGAGCTGACCATATTCAGCCCGCTTCTGCGCGCTGTGTCTGGCAGCCACCGTACACTGCTCAGGCTGGTGAGTGCACAGTTCGATCCTGCTCGTGTGTGGGTGGATGGACGACCATGGCAGGGACAGCCCCTGGATCATAAAAGCGCGCATGACCTGGAGGTCTCTCTTGGGGTGTTGGATGCTGGAGCTGCGGTGAGAGATACGCAGGAGATCGTAGAACGAGGCATGGCGTTGGGTGCAGGGACCATCATCGCGCGCGCAGCCTTTGGTGAAATGACCCTCTCCAGCACCCAGGCTTGCAGCGAGTGTGGTACATGGTTCGGGAACCTGGAGGCCAGGTATTTCCATATGCACTGCCCGTACTGCCAGGGGGCAGGGTGTCAGCACTGCGACCAGACGGGCATGCATCCACAAACTGTCGCTGTGCGTTGGGGTGGAGAGCGGCTGCCCGAGCTTTTGAGCCGTCCGGTATCCGCGCTCAGAGAGCGTTTCTCTACTGCAAAGCTCCCCTCGTCCGCCAGCCGCCTGCAGGACGAAATCGTTCGCCGGTTAGATGCACTGGAAAGTGTCGGCCTGGGCTACGTCTCATTGGACCGTCCATCGCCGACCCTGTCACGCGGTGAATCGCAGCGCGTACGCCTGGCGGTGGCGCTGACCAGCAAGCTGGAGGACATCCTTCACGTGCTGGATGAACCCACCATAGGGCAGCACCCAGCGGATGTGAGGCGCTTCCTGCCGGCGTTCCGTGACCTGGCAGGACCGGTAGTGTACGTAGAGCATGACCGCGTGGCTGCGGCAGAGGCGGATCGAGCTATCGACTTGGGTCCTGGCGCAGGAGGGGAAGGCGGGGAGATCGTGTTCAGCGGCTCAGCGGCTGAGTTATGGCAAGCGGATACAGCGACGGGTCGATATTTCAGCTTGCGCGAACGGGTCAGGCCTCCGAAGCCTCGTCCTGATGTAGAGCAATTTTTAACCATCCGCGGTGCGTATCAGCACAACCTGAATGATATTGATGTTTCCATTCCCATCGGCAGGCTGACCGTGATTACGGGTGTGTCCGGTTCCGGAAAGAGCACCCTGGTGGAACATGTCCTGGTACCCTCACTGGAAGAAGGGGTTCCCGTGGGCTGCCGGGAGATCGATGGTATGGTGATGAAACCCATCCTGGTCGATCAGAGCCCGATTGGTCGCAACCCGCGCTCGAATCCCGCTACTTACACCAAATTGTCCGACGTGATCCGCGAGCTGTTCTCGTTAGTCACTGGTTTATCCAAGTCGCACTTCTCTTTCAATCGTCCGGAAGGGGCCTGCCCAACGTGCAAAGGCATGGGTGCGGTTGAAGTAAAGATGCAGTTCCTGTACTCAGTCTGGATCCAGTGCTCGGATTGTGATGGTGGGCGGTTTAACGAATCGGTGATCATGAAGCGGGTGCCGTTCGGTGGTTCGGCATTAAACATCGCCGATTTCTACAAGCTCTCAATCCGGGAAGTCGCAGCCCTGTTCAGAGATGAGACTCGGCTGCCGGTTAATCGAGTGAATTCCGCAATGCGTATTCTGACCGCCCTCCTGGATGTGGGGTTGGGATATATGCCGCTCGGTCAGCCATCTCCAACGCTATCGGGGGGTGAAGCACAGCGCGTGAAGCTCACGCGCCACCTGGGCCGCAATAGGCTGGCTGGTCGGCTGCTGCTCCTGGATGAGCCCTCGACGGGTCTGCACCCCAGGGACCTGGATGGGCTTTTGACCGTGCTGGATCGACTGGCGCGCGCCGGTGGGACAATCATCGTAGTTGAGCACAACACGGACGTGATCCGGGCGGCAGACTGGGTTATCGACCTGGGCGCCGGCGCAGGTCCGCTGGGTGGGAACATAATGTACGCAGGACCCGTAGAAGGGCTGCTCGCCGTTGAAGCATCGGCTACAGGTAGGGCACTTTTGGAAGAGCAGCAGCTCGTGCCGCGCCAGGAGAGCCAAGTGGCTTCATCCACCATTTCTGATTGCATCAGCATCCGCAACGCGCGTGCCAACAACCTGAAAGGCATAGACGTAGAGATCCCCAAGGGTAAGTTGACGGTCGTCACTGGCCTCTCAGGCTCCGGAAAGTCAAGCCTGGTGAAAGACGTACTGGAAAGGGAAGCACGCAGGCGTTATCTCGAAACACTCTCCATGTACGAACGGCAGGGCACCAGGGAAGGTCCGCAAGCCCCAGTCGACTCGGTGTCAGGTCTGGGTGTCACGTTAACTGTTCGAAATCTTCAGGCGCACCAGTGGAGCGCGCTGTCCCATTTTACGCGCCGGGCGAACGTCGGAAAGGCGACAGAGATCAGCGACCACCTGGCAGTACTGCTGGCAGAGCTGGGTGTTCGATCCTGCCTGAAATGTGGGGCAAAAATGTCGCGAGATGAATCTTGGATCTGCCCCTCTTGTGGGGAAACGGCGCCAATCGCCATGCCCCGGCACTTCTCCACCTCCCATTACGGCAGCGCATGTGACCAGTGCACGGGAGTCGGCGTCCAGTACCAGCCGCAGCCGGGTAAATTGATCGTACATCCGGAGAAACCACTCTGTGGTGGTGCAATGTACTCACCCGGCTATTGGCCGCAGACCTATTTGTGTCATGATACCGGGATCGTGCAGGCTCTGGGTGCACGCTATGGATTTGATCCACAGCATACACCGTGGGAGGAGATGCCGGAAAGCGCCAGGCAGGCTTTTCTTTACGGGGATGAAAAACCACTGGAACGTACCTACCGCAGCAAGAGCAGCGGTCGTTTAGTCACCTCAACCACTCCATGGGAAGGCTTCTATGGGGGATGGGTGCGGGATTGGGACATCCATGGTACGTATACCAGGAAAGTGCCCTGTCCGGGCTGTGATGGAGCGGGTTTAGAGCCAGAATTCTTAGCCGTATCACTGTTTGGGTTTAATAAACATGCCTTGAGCGAGATGTCCCTTGAAAATCTTACACAGGTGCTGGGAGGTGTGAGCCCGGTCCATGATGAGCTGCCCATGGTGAGTACAATCCTCAAGGTTGCACTTCAGCGGCTGAAATTCTTGAGCAAAGTGGGGTTGGGGTATCTGAATCTGAATCGTCCTACGGGTACGTTATCCGCAGGAGAAGCGCAGCGCATCCAGCTGGCGGGTTTGCTGGGCAGTGGGCTCACCTCCCTGACGGTGCTGCTCGATGAACCGTCGCGCGGGATGCACCCCTCGGAGCTTGAAGCCCTGGGGGATGCCCTGGCGGCGCTGCGCGATGAGGGAAACACGGTTGTTGTGATCGAACATGATCTGCTGATCATACAAGCCGCGGATCACATCATTGATATGGGACCTGGAGCCGGGATTAATGGAGGCCAGGTCGTCGCTGCAGGCGACCTTCGGCAGGTCACCCACGCTGATACGCCCACCGGGAAGTGGCTGCGCGGAGAAGGAAGCTGCTGGCGGGATCCAGCCGCAGCCGGTAAGGTTAACGATGATCGATGGCTGGTCATTCATGGCGCCCGGGAAAACAACCTGAAAGGCGAGCGCGTCGATATTCCACTCGGAGTTATGGTGGGGGTGTGCGGGGTTTCCGGCTCGGGCAAAAGTACACTCTTGATCGATACGTTGGGAAGAGCGCTGGTTAAGAAATCCCATACCACATCCTTTGCCAGCGAACCGCTGGATGCGGGTGTTCATGAAACGATCACAGGCGCGCCTAAACGAACGATGTTGGTCGATCAGAGCCGAAAAGATATCCGCAGTCCGGCAACTTTCCTCGGGCTGGTGAAGCCGCTGCTGAAGCTGTATTCGACCAGCCAGGACGCCCAGGCGCTGGGCCTGGATGAGAAAGTGTTAGGCCGGCGGTGTACGGCGTGCAAAGGGCGAGCTGTGAAGCGCATGGAGATGGGGTTCCTTCCAGATATTTTTACCGCATGCGAGACCTGCCGCGGGACGGGTTATCAGCCAGAAGCCTGGGAAGTACGCCTGCATGGTGTGCCCCTGCCGGAGGTTAACCACTTGACATTGGATGAAGTCTTTGAGCTGTTCAATGAAGAGAGCAAGATTGCCCGCACGTTGGAAGTTGCCCGGCAGGTCGGCCTCGGGTATCTGGTGTGGCGCCAGCCCGGTTACACGCTCTCAGGCGGCGAAGCACAGCGCCTCAAAATTGTTAAAGAGCTGTGCCGGAAGACATCCGCTGAGACTTTGTTCATATTGGATGAGCCGACCGTGGGGCAGCACATGGAGGACGTGGGCAAGGTGATCCAGGTGCTGCGAAGTTTAGTAGCGGACGGGCATACCGTGACCCTCATCGAACATCACCCACATGTGCTGGCTGCCTGTGACTGGTTGATCGAGCTGGGACCCGGTGGGGGTCCCGACGGCGGCAATCTGATAGGAAGTGGTACACCACAGGAACTGGCAGAATTGGATACACCGACGGCTCCGTACCTGCGCCAAATATTGGAGGTTGAACGATGACCTGGGCGCCGCTCTTACTGGCTGACCCGTCGCCAAATTTACGGCTGCTGGTGCTGCGGGAGCTGCTCCATGCACCGGAAGATGACCCGGAAGTCCTGGAGTTGATCGCTTCCCGTGAAAGTGATCCCATCATCCAGGATCTGCTCAGATTGCAGAATGAGGATGGATCGTGGCGTTCGCGGGAGGGCGGGGGTTATGCATGGAAAAATATTCGCACCACGGCCCATGCTTTGCTCACCTTGGGCTATCTGGGGATCGGGGCGCGTCATCAATCTGTACAGGCGGGTGCGGAATACCTCTTCTCATTGCAGGCGGACGAGGGGTCTTGGCCGCTGCCAAAGAGCAAGGCGGACCGCGAGCTGCGGGAGGCGTACTCCATGATACCCCTGCAGACCGGAATACCCCTGCGCGCTCTGGCGGCAGTGGGTTGCGGGACAGACCCGCGCGCTGAGAAGGCTTTCGAGTGGTTGCTCGGTGTACGGTTGCCAGATGGCGCCTGGCCTTCGGGTGTGCAAGGCGGTAAGCACGTCTTTCCGGCTGGATACCGCCGTCTTGCTCATTCCCGCTACGGCTGCCGGAGCAACACAACTTTCGCCGTCAGCGCCCTGGCGCTCCATCCAACACGCCGTTCAAGCCAGGGAGCCCGGCGAGGTCTTGATTTACTGCTGGCGCAGGAGACCCTGCAGGCTCACACGCTTGGATACGAAGTCGTACGCACGATCGGTGCTGAAAGGAGGCGCGGTTTCTTTACATATTTCGCCCGTCACGACGCCGCACTTCTGCTCGACCTGTGCTGGCGGATCGGTGCCAGCCAGGAAGACGGGCGTGTTGCTGATATGGTAGCGTTTGTCAAGAGTCTCCAGGGTCCCTATGGGCTCTGGGAGCACCCGGGACATCCTCAGGCTTCTCGATGGGTTTCTTTCGATCTGTTGCGTTCCCTTTCCCGAATTGATGAATCCACGGATTGGGTCAGCCAGGAGCCGCGCACGCCGTTCCAGGCCTACCCGAAGGAGCCGAGGCGCTATTAGTTCCTAACCAGTTAATTTCTTGTACAATGAGCAGGAAAATGCAAAGTTCAATACTTTATGGTTCCGGTTTATCCGGGTTAGGGGCTCGCTTGACAACAGTAAGTTAATATGCAATACTGTTAATGTAAGGTGTTTTTTTATGTCAGCGTATTAAGAATGAGTGATTCCGATATGGGGGATATTACTGGTAGCGCGATTAAAACTCTTATCGTTATTTGTCAATTAGTGGTATTTCAAACTCGGTATTATATGATGTTTTCATCGATGCTGCACTTTGGAAAAACTTAAATGATCTGTCGATGACATACACATTCTAAACACTCAGCTCTGTCAGAGCACCAGCATATTTTATGTTCGTGCGTACAAGACCATCATAGATGGTGCTACCGGGACAAACAAATAACAAACCGAATAAATTGTATTTCGCGGGAGGGAAAACAATGAATAGAAAAATTTCTGTCATAACTGGTTGTTTGGTCTTGATCTTGATCTTGTTATTTGGCTGCATTGATAATACGCCGCAACCAATGCCAACAAGTACACCAGGGGATGATAACCGGAAATCAACTGGAAGTCCTCAGGTGATCGATGCTATATCTACCAGCAACACATCTGTGCTCATCGTCTTCAGTAATGCCATGGGGGAGTCTGTGGAAGATGCTTCCCGGTATATGATTGCCGGATCACAAATATGTGACAATGCTGACTGGTCCCCTCAGCTCGGGATAACGGATGCGACCGCGAGTGCTGACGGTACCTCAGTAACGCTGACTACCTTGGCCCAGACAGGGACCACTTACCGGCTTAAAGTCACAGGAGTGGAGGATCATGCTGGACTCCCATTGGTGTTCTCCGGAACGCCACCTTCCGAAGTCGTGGATTCAGATGAAGATGGGATTTCCGATGCAGATGAGCAGCAGGGTTGGGCAGTCCGCACCGTGCTTAAGGACGGCACCCAGCTCTGCAAAGATGTAACCAGCGACCCAGAAAATGAAGACACCGATTCCGATGGTGTCAACGATAATGTGGAGAGAGCCAATTCCACGAATCCCCGCAGTAATGATACGGATGGTGACCAGCTGACTGATCTGGAGGAAATTGGCTATACTGGGAAGCTTACTGATCGAGATTCACATAAAGAAGGATTTTACTATGCAAGCAGTCCCGTTACTCAGGATACCGACCAGGATGGGATCATTGATGGGATGGAAGCTATCGTATATAAGACATCTCCAGCGCTTCAAGACACCGATGGAGATGGGATGAACGATTTTGAGGAGATAGCCACTGGAGGTCGTGACCCAAGGCAGGCTGACCTGCCCCAGCTTGATCTAGAGCTGTTCGGTGATCCCGCCATCATTCTTAACATAACAGAGGGAACAAGGGATGAACAAATATCCAACACGCTCAAACAGAATACCAGTGAATTTCAAAAGACAGACACAGAATCGACCAGGATGGCCATCGAAAATACAATAAAGCTGCACACCGAAGTGGAGGTGGGAACTTCGAATTGGCCACCCTCGGCTAACGCTAAGCTGACGACGGATACCGAATTCAGTCATTCACACGTTAACGAAACATCTTCAAGCTGGACACAGGGCTCAGTCGAAGATGTCAAGAATACGTTCGAGACGATGACATCGGCCAATACAACTTATCACAATGGGATTATAGCTATCTCTATGAAGCTGGTAAATAATTCCAGCGTCACGTTCAAATTGGAAGATCCACGCGTGATCGCTTATCGAATGACCCCTGGTGGAAATTTCAGCGTTGTGGGTACATTGGAACCCGGAAAATTAGAAATTTCCGATAATGAACAGCAATGGGTACCGGCAATTGAGGCCAACGAGTATGTGTTGGGTCCGGGAGAGGATGCATCCCTGATTCTTGGCGCTGGCGACCTCCCGGCCCAGGTAATGAAGGCGCTGATGCAGAATCCTTCGGCCTTAATGTTTGAAATCGGATCATACTCCATGTTCCAGCTTGATGAATTTGGCGTACAGGAGATGAAAAATTATTCAAAGATTGGAGAAGATGTCCTTGCGCGCACAGGGGTAATTGTGATTGACTATGGCGATGGTCGTGTTGAAAGGTATACAGTAGCCACCAATACAAAAAGGAACTCCGATGGATCAGGTTACGGCTTGACCTTGAAGGAGGTCCTGACGGAGATCCTTGGTATTGAATATCAGGTCTGTGATTATCACTCAGGAGCTCTTTGCCGTTTGGGAATTGAAATGGTAGATAGCGACTTGGATGGGGAGCTTGATCGTTATCGTTTTGAAAAATATGGGGGATTTGAAGAACCGAACGGTTACTGGTTGGTTAGTGGAACACAGCAGGTATTCGACAGCGCCGAAGTCGAAAACTTTGAAGAAATCGTCGTAAAAAGTGGGGATCGCGTTAGCTTAGTCTGGGTGGAAGATAAAGACGGTGATGGTCTTTCAGACCGGGAAGAATACCTGCTTGGAACCGATATTGAAAAAACCGACACCGATGGGGATGGCTTATCAGACTTCTACGAGGCGAAAGAAGGTTGGGAAGTTCAAGTCGCCACCCAAACTCCGTATTCGGTATTGCCGGATCCGCGCTTCGCAGATTCTGACGGAGATGGTTGGATGGATAAATACGAAAGTGACGCCGCGACCGATCCTTACGTAAAGGATACCGATGGTGATGATGTGAAGGACCCATACGACTTATACCCCCTGTCTGGCCCGTGCATGGAAAATCGTAATAACAAATTAAAATTGGTCGCCTGGTGGATTCCCTGGTATGGTCCTTATGGAAGACTGGTATCTCCGGATTCTGAGGCACTCGATGAAGAACCAGAGGATTTGTATTATGCAAAGGATATCTGGGCAGCCAATGATTACAGCAAACCTGGAGAGCTGTTCGGTTATCAGCAGAACGAGGATGGGAAAGGGATCATCATAGAATACGGCAACGATACATATTTTTCACTGAATCGCGGCATCAACACTGATGACCAGTATATATTGGTCGAGGAGCAGAAGGATTGGCTCAGTCCTAAAAGTAGTTTTACGTTGGCTGCCTGGATTATCTGGGATGGTGAACTGGCCAGTGGAGAGGATAGGGCGACGTTGGTAACAAAAGGAAATCAAAATAACCTACAGTACGCTGTATATATTAAAGAAGATGGCAGCATTCAGTTCGACCTGCGCCGCCATGTAAATGAAACCAAAAGGGGTTTCGGATGTAACCCCTGTTGGAAAGAATTTGATCATGATGAGCAGGTGTCCACGGAACCGAATTTAATCAAAAAAAGAACCTTGCATCACGTGGTTGTGACTTTCGATTGGAACCATATGAAGATATATATCGACGGTGTCAAGCAGCGTGACTATGATGTGAGAAATAAACACCGTGTTGGGTGGGGTTATTGGTACGAGAAGTTTACAGATTATCTGCTCACAAACCAGGAACCACTCGTCATCGGCAATTTCTTGAATGGATCCGCTCTGCAGTGGCCGTTCAAAGGTATGATATTAGAAGTGCAGTTCTTCGATGATGACTTGATTGAGGACGATGTGGCTAAACTCTATAAATATGGCATTTGTGTTCCCGAACACTGATATCGTGATTTCCTCTTTGCCAATTGTGCCCCAGGAGAACGATTCTCTCGGTAGATTCAATTTTGGCTGAGCACTGGGAATCTCGATGTCACCACACCGGACAAGTTCCACAATTATCGATAAGATTTGTTATCGATGAACCCTGTTTGAACAATTGGGGATATGAGCGGATGATCTGAGAAGACATTGCTCGTATCCCTACTTTTCTTTGAGTAAATCTTACAGCGCATTCTTGAAGCTGGGCGAGTAGGTACCCATAGTACGTGTTCGTCCTTGAGTTGACCTGGTGATGCGTATCGTAGGTAAAAGATGTAGAGGAGATAGATATGATTGTGAAAGATCGAATTGGCTGCCAGGATTTTCCATGCCCGGATGTGAAACATGATCGTTATAGTGTTCCGGGTGTGGAAATAAAACCCGAAAGTATAAGAGTAGTGCTGATCTCTGAAGCTGTCCCTGATGACCCGGCGGACTATTATTATGCGGGAGGGGAGGCGTTATTCGAAAAGACCACGGTTGAAGCGTTTAGGGATGCTGGTGCGAATGTAACATCGATCGAGGATATCCTCGACCTGGGGGTTTATCTCACCACGGCGGTCAAATGCAGCAAGACGGGATATGGGATCAAAGCGGGCACGATCAAGCAGTGCTCGTTAATATTGGAAAAGGAATTGATGCTGTTCCCTGACGTGCGCGCTTACCTGCTGATGGGAGATGTGGCGATCAAAGCAGTCAATTACATCGCCAAACGTGCCGGGGAGCAGAAGGTGATACCGGCAGGATCAACGTACAAGATCCGTGGTGGGGAATACTACTTCGGAGTTAGACGCGCTTTCCCGTCTTATACACAGGCCGGTCCGGCGTTCTTTATCGAGAAGAGCAAACGCAGGATGATCGCAGAGGATATCAGGAGCGCACTGCGATTGCTTAAGCAGTGATTCGTCATGCGCAAGTATAATGAATGTAGGGGTTACCCAGTTGCTCACTACTTAAAAAAGTTGGACGCAGATTTACGCGGATAACGCAGATTTATAAATATTTCTTTGACATAATCAGCGTTTATCTGCTTCCGATTCCGCTCAACAGCCTAACCCGGACAAGGTCGCTTCGCTATCAAGCCGGAACCAAATAGATTTTACCTCACGCAAAGACGCCAAAACCACTATGAAAAACTACAAAAAATCTTTGCGCCTTTGTGGCTTTGTGTGAGATTTTCTTGTTTTTTATGCAAACTTTTCACAGCTAAATGCGTAACTCATAGAATTATTTATTGGAGGAACCTCATGGATGACAAATCACTTATCAGCAAGGCTTTTCAGACATTTTTACAGGAGGCCCCGCAGCACGCAAAAGCGTGGGGTGAGGTCGTTCAAGGGTTGTCAGGCGCGAGCGCGTTGGACGAGAAGACCGGTGCATTGGCTTATCTGGCTGTTCTAGCCGTCCTGCGCCTGGAGAGCGGCGTGCCGTTTCATGTAAAGCAGGCCAAGACGGCCGGGGCTACACGCGAGGAAGTGATTTCTGCGCTGCTGGTAGGGCTGACCGCTGCCGGTAATGTCGTTACGCAGTCGCTGCCTGCGGCAGTGGCGGCATACGATACGCAGTAGAGCTGCCAGCCGTTTGATGTCAGTTGGATGGTCCGGCAGCGTGGTTAGGATCAAGTAGTAATTTTTAATAATCCTGCGGCAGGCGAAGCCCAACGAAAGGAAAGTAGTCCCCCAGGATTTGGTTGTTGTGGAAGGTGTTTGCATGGCAGAACGTTTGAAGGATATTTACTTTACCCGAGAATCCATAAACAACCTGGCGGATGCGGTGCAGCAGTATTACGCGCAATTTGATCGGGAGAACTTCCTCGAACTGATCTACGACGGGGGGTGGCAGGAAAGGGCGCTGAAAGATAAGATGCGCCATACGGCGGTCTGCTTACACGCTGTGCTGCCCGATTCGTATGCGGAGGCGTTGCAGATCCTCAGGCAGGTTGTTCCCTCCATTAAAGGTTTTGAAGCGCTCGCCTTTCCTGAATACGTGGCGTTGTACGGAATGTTGAATTGGGACCTGTCGCTCAGCGCCCTGGGATATTTCACGAAGTTTGGATCCGCTGAATTTGCCATCCGTACCTTCCTGGTAAGAGATGCGCATCGTGCGATGGCTTACATGTACCGCTGGGCAGAGGATGAAGATGCGCAGGTCAGACGCCTGTCCAGCGAAGGCTGCCAGCCCAGATTGCCGTGGGGAATCGCACTGCCGGCTTTCCAGGTGGACCCAACACCCATATTGCCAATCCTGGAGAAGCTCAAGGATGATGGTGCGGAGACGGTACGCCGGAGTGTTTCCAACAACTTGAACGATATCTCGAAGGACCATCCTGAACTTGTTCTGGATATCTGTCAGCGCTGGTACGGAGAATCGAAGAAGACGGACTGGATTGTGAAACATGCCTGCCGCAGCCTGTTGAAGGCCGGCAATCCGAGGGCCATGAACCTGTTCGGTTTTTCCGACCCCAGAGACATCCATGTCGAAGATCTCAGGGTAGATAAAGAAGAAACCAACATCGGAGGTGAAGTTAACATTACGTTTGCCCTCCTCGTTGGTGACGGCGAGACCAGGAAATTACGCCTGGAGTACGCGGTTGATTTCGTCAAGGCGAGGGGTAAGATATCTCGTAAGGTCTTCCACATCAAGGAGGTGAGCTTAACGCCTGGCAGCTACCCGATTACACGAAAGCATTCCTTTGTCAACCGATCCACGCGGGTACATTATCCCGGTAGACACCAGATCACGATCATCGTAAACGGAGTCGAGAAAGGATCGCTATTTATCCTGCTGGAGGGGTGCTGAATCCGGCTATAATATTATTGTCGGTTAAGCAATTCGCAGAAAGAAACTTTACAAACAGCTAGAACGCATGCGGCGAATTGCTGAAGTAATCGGCCATAATCAGGCTGGGATCTTGTTAAATTACTTTCAGCAGATTACACAGTATGGATAAAAAAACCTTACCCATAAAAATGCCGGCAAATACCTATAAATCGTGTGATCGATTGTCCGTTGAACAAAAACGGAACATACAAAATAATTCAAAAAAATAGGAGCAGATCATGAAAGGTGAAGAAAAGGTCATCGAACAACTGAACATGCTGCTGGCTGACGAGTTAACGGCCATCAACCAGTACATGGTGCACTCGGAGATGTGCGCCAACTGGGGATACGAACGCTTGCATGATGCAATCGAGAAACGCGCCATCACCGAGATGCGGCATGCGGAGAGGCTGATCGAGCGGATCATTTTCCTGGACGGAGTCCCGGTTGTTAGTGAGCTTAACAAGATCAATATTGGTCCGGATGTAGAAGCGCAGTTCCGCAGCGACCTGTCCGCGGAGCAGGGTGCGGTGAAGTCTTACAATCAGGGGATTGTTGTGAGCGTAGAAGCTAACGATAACGGCACTCGGGCGTTACTCGAATCTATATTGGATGATGAAGAAGATCACCTGGATTGGTTGGAAGCCCAACTCGATCAAATAGACCAAATGGGCATCCAAAATTACCTGGTCGAACAGGTGGGATAAGGAACTGTCGATGCACCGCGTACGAGTGATCCATTGGAAACCAAAGGAGGCTCAGGGTAGGCTGGAGCCGCTGCGCGAGGCCGGGTACCAGGTCGAGTTTGATCCGATGACAAACGATGTCTTGCGAACCATTAAATCAGAGCCTCCCGATGCGGTAGTCATTGACCTGAGCCGGATGCCGTCCCAGGGGCGGGATATGGCTATCTACTTGCGTAAGTACAAAGCCACGCGCCATGTGCCGATCGTTTTTGTGGAGGGGCTGCCCGAGAAAGTGGAGAGGGTCCAACAAAACCTGCCGGATGCGATTTACACGACCTGGAGCGAGGTCGGGATAACACTGGAAGCCGCTATCTCGAATCCCCCCGAACAGCCTCTCGTGCCCGACTCCCTGTTTTCCGGATACTCGGGCACGCCTCTACCAGAGAAGTTGGGTGTTAAGCCTGATTCGATTCTTGCCCTGCTGGATGCACCGCAAGGGTTTGAGGGTACGCTGGGTGAACTGCCGGGTACGGTAGCCGTACAGCGGCATCTCGATCAACGCCCCGATGTTACCCTGTGGTTCCTGACAACAAAAGGTGATTTAGATTCTGGTATCGAGCGCGTCGGCGCGATTGCCGGTGAAGGCAGGTTGTGGATCATCTGGCCGAAGAAGTCATCGGGAGTGAAGAGCGATCTAACCCAGTTGGTTGTGCGTAAGGTGGGCCTGGATTCTGGATTGGTTGACTTTAAGATCGCAGCGATCGATGAGACCTGGTCGGGGCTGTGTTTTACGAAGAGGAAGCAGAAATAGAATGAAGGTGTGATATGCAGATTACGAAAGCCAAGGTTACCCCGGTTGAACTCAATTTGCGACAACCCGTGAGCATTGGGCGTCTCCCGGAAATTGACCGGGTGACGGCGATTTTTGTGCGAATTGAGACGCGCGACGGTCAGGTTGCCTGGGGCAGCGCTGTTTCCCATCCTGCGCTGACCGGCGAGGAACCAGAGGATGTGCTGCGCGCCTGCCAGGCGTGCGCCGATATAGCTCCGGACCTGCACCCGACCAATATCGAATATTCGCTCGATCAGCTCCAGCCCCTGGTTAATGACTCGCCCTCTGCATTGTGCGCCTTCGATCTTGCCTTGCACGATTTGCTGGGGTTAGCTGCTGGCATGCCGCTCTACCGGCTGCTCGGGGGCTACCGCGACCGCATACAGACCTCGGCAACCGTACCTATCGCTGGACTGGCTGAGTGTGTTGATGTGGCTAAGGCGCATGCCAGACTTGGTTTTCGGATGTTAAAGATCAAGGGTGGCCTGGATCCGGATGATGACGTGCGCCGCGTGCGGGCGATCAGCCGGACTTTACCGGAGCATGTACTGCGCCTGGATGCGGATGGTGGATACAACGTCCAGCAGGCCCTGTACGTCGCCCGGGCGTTGGAGAATAAACTGGAGATGATTGAGCAGCCCGTACCGGAACATGACCTGGCTGGGCTCAAAGAAGTGACGACACACTGCCCCATTCCCGTACTGGCAGACCAGAGTGTGACCGGTCCCGCATCTGCCCTGCAGTTGGCTGCCGGACATTATACGGATGGGTTGAGTATTAAGCTTGCCAACTGCGGTGGATTTCGCTGTGCTCGCCAGGTCGATGCTGTGGCTCGAGCAGCTAATATCGCCACCATGGTTGGCTGCCTGATCGAACCTGCGCTGCTCATTGCTGCCGGGTTGAGTTTTGCGTTGAGCAGTCCCAACGTGAAGTACGGCGACCTGGATGGGCATCTCGATCTGATAGACGACCCGACCGTGCCGGGTTTTCGACTGGAGGAGGGATGGCTCATCGCAACGGACGTGCCGGGATTGGGGTGCACGGTGGCGTTGTAAGCGAGCACTGGTGGGGACACAAACGCTCACTCCTTAAAAAATTTTGGACGCAGATTTTCGCGGATAATCGCAGATATAACAATATATTTTTTTTTGCTGAATACCCCGAGCTTGCTACGTGGATTTCAAGCTTTTGCTAAATCTGTCCCCGCAGGGGCAAAATTCCAAAATACCCTGTCCGCTTGCGGCGGGGATAGGAATTTTAAAGATTTTGCCTGTGTATTGATATAATCAGCGTTCATCTGCGTCCGATTCCAGCTAACTGCATAACTCATAAAAATATGGGAGATATCTAAATGAATGAGATTAACAATGAAATAACTTCTCTTCCGGAGGGATATTGTATACGCCCGGTTGAGATGGAGGATATTGGAACCTTTCTGGAAATTCTCAATGATTATTGGGAGCCGTTCCTGGGGGTACGCAAATTCACTGAAGAAGATATCCGTAGAATCTTTACTTCACCTGGTTTCGATAACCGCGCATCTACAAGGTTGGTGCTCTCACCCGAGGGGCGACCGGCAGGCGGTATCCTGGTATGGGATGTCCCCTCGCCGCCCGTGCACCCACTAATTTATGGAGCCGTTAGAAAAGAATTTGAGGGGCGGGGGATTGGGACTTACATGCTTCACTGGGCAGAAACCAGATCTCGGCAGGCTATCTCCAGGGTTGAAGAGGGGGTGCGGGTGATTGTGCGAGCTACTTCATCCATAGGACACGAACCGACGGTGAATTTATTTAAAAAAAGGGGAATGCAGCCAATCCGCTATTCATGGATGATGATCATGGATCTGGATAAAGAACCGCACAAGCCTCAGTGGCCAGATGGGATCACGATTAGTTCATTCAGGGATCATCCAGATCTCAAGTCCATTTACAGAGCAGTCAACGATTCCTTCCAAGACCATTGGGGGTACGTAGAGCGAGACGAACAGGAGAGCATTAAACGCTGGGAACACCGGCTTGAATCCGACAAAGATTTCGATCCAACTTTATGGTACCTGGCGATGGACGGAGACGATATTGCGGGGTTAGCGCTTTGCGAGCCGCAGGTTGGTGATAACCAGGACCTGGCTATCGTCGAGACGTTAGGTGTTCGCAGGTCCTGGCGCAGGAGGGGATTGGGCCTGGCACTGCTGCGGCATGCCTTTGTAGAATTTTACGCGCACAGCAAGAAGCAGGTGGGTCTGGGGGTAGATGCGCAAAGCTTGACCGGTGCGACGCGCCTTTATGAAAAGGCAGGTATGCGCGTGCATCAGCAGCTTGTTACTTATGATCTCGAACTGCGTCCGGGCGAAGAAATCAGCAAGCAGGATTAACAGCAGCGGAGCTGCAGGTTATTATTCGTGCAGCAGGGGCTGTCCTGGTAGAAAGACAGCCCCTGCGCACACTTTTCCCTGATATTGGATTTTTGTTTATTATTAGAATTTCCTAGCGGGTTATACTCACCACGCCTCCGATCTGGTTTATTTCGAGCGTCCAGATCGATCCGATCTCTGCCTGCTGGAAAAGCTCCAGGCTGCTGGTGGTGTAGCGTTCTACTCCATCCTCCGTTTGAAAGACGATCACATAGGATGCGGTTCTTTCATCCCCGAGGCGCTGTTCGGACGCCAGGGCAGGATCGGGCCAGATGGGGTTATGATCGATGCCGGTCAAGACGACCGTCTCTGTCACATACCAGTCGTTAATGCTGTATTCACAGAAATCTTCGTACACTTCGTAAACACAATCTTCAACCACCTCGGCATAACCGCTTCCCTCGTCCACTGTGTACGGTGTGCCGCACACCTCAACCGCGTTGGCAACTTGCTCGTCCTGGGTGTGGTGGTACTGTTCCTGGCAGGAGATGATAGCGGCACCGGATGGGATTTCATTGATGAAGGCCGAAAATTTCACGGGGCCGAACACCTCAATGGGGATCGAACGTTCCCAATTAACAGATTGGACGTTGCCGGTGGTCGCGTTGGTGCTGAAAAATACGAAATACAGCACGGCGCATAATGCCACGATGGCGATAACGGCTCCGATCAGGATCCAACGGCGAGATCCGGAAGAAGAGGCGGGCTCGCCTGGGACAACCGTGGAAGTACCCGGCTTGTCTACGTGCATGGGCGAACCGCACTGCGAACAGTTTTTGGCAGTATCCGGATTCTCGGCGCCGCAGCGCGGGCATGGGATTTGTTCGGCGGGTCCGCTCTTGAATGCCCCAACCACTCGACCGCTCTCGCGCTTTGTGCCTTCAACCAGGTCTCCGCCGCACTGCGAGCAGGTGGGAGCATCGGCAGCATTGCGTGTCCCGCAATAAGGGCAGTGGATATCTGCACCAGCAGCAGCCTGGGCAATTTTTTCCTCATCTTCGATAAGCTCCAGGCGTTCTGCTTGCTCAAACTGCACATCCTCGGGTTGGGGTGAACCGCAAGACTGGCAGGTTTTAATGGGACCCGGGTTGATCCCATCACAGTTTGGGCAGGTCCATTGTAATTCGACGTGACCGATCTTCTTACGAGCCATAGGGTGAATTCCTCCGGTTCATTCCAGGATGGTGTTCTTAACAGTTTTACAATCTAATCTAACTTTAATGGGTCAGCGGGTATGTGTCAAGAGTTTTAATGCCGCGCGGGTCGTGCAATTCCCTAAACCTTCGATGGCATGTACCCTTTTCTTTCTGCTAAAGCTCACTTTATACTCCACGCTGCGGCGGTTGTCTTGACGAGGAATGCTGCTCAGTGTAAGATCACCAATCTGGACGGCGGGTGATTGTGCAGCATTGAGTGAATAGACCTCCCCGCTGCTTGACCTGCAGCTCAGACTCTTATTGTGTACTGAAATATTACACAAGAAAATCTACACACTCCAGACTCCCTGAAGTAAGGTGCTTGAATTAATGAAGATCGATGAGATTATCCGCACAAAACGAAAAACCATCGCCATTATTGTAGAAATTGATGGCAGAGTGATTGTCCGCGCCCCCCTGCATGCCTCAGAAGCGGACCTCGTCAGGCTGGTAAGTCAGAAAGAAAGCTGGATCAAACGAAAGCAGGCCCAGGTCAGACGTCAATATCCAGGTCTGCCGGCCAAGCGGTTCATCAATGGGGAGTCGTTCTATTATCTGGGTGAGCAGTATGAGCTGCTGATTGTGGACCGCTCGCGACCACAACTGCTGCTCAACGAGCGGTTTGAACTATCACGCGATGTATTAGCCCACGCAGAAGAGGTGTTTACCGGCTGGTACCGGGAAGCAGCCCGGCGGGTAATCTCCGAACGGGCGACCCTAATTGCGGGTGACAACAACCTGCAGTTCGAAAGGATCAGGATTACCAGCGCCAGGACTCGATGGGGTTCCTGCAATTCAAGAGGTGGACTTAATTTTGCGTGGCGTCTGGTGATGGCGCCGCTGCCGGTTATTGATTATGTTGTGCTGCATGAACTTGTCCATACCCAGGTGAAGAACCATTCCCGGACTTTCTGGAGTAAGGTGAAATCCATCATGCCGGATTATCGTCAGCGCTACGACTGGTTGAAACGCAACGGCTACCTGTTGACCTTAACCTGACCCCTGGATAATTGTACTTGTCCAGGGTAAATCACGACATTTCTCACTTGAATTACGCACAGTAATCGAGTATATTATTTATAGTAGTCAATCGTCAGTTAACATTTAATCGGGTTTGCATCAAGGAGGGAACAATGCGCGATATAACCAGTGTCATAATAGAAGAATTAATCCTTCACATCCTCGATCCACAGGGACAGGGATTGATCTTATCGAATCTTGCCTTGCCTGTAAACGAAAACCAGGCCATCCTGGATTATTTTTCCCGGCATATCTTAAATTCATTAAAAGAGCGCGGCATCAAGGCGGCCCGGTTTAAGAACATCAACCCGGATCAGCCGTCGGGTGTATGCAGGGATTTGCTGCGCAAGGATGTCTCCCTGGTGGATGGCTCACAGGGCCTGGCGCGGGCGCTTTATTCAATCATGGAAGAAGATCGCCGTATTACCGCCGGTGACCTGGCGGTGTGCCTATTCCGGGCGGATAATTATCCCTACACGAATTTCCTGGCAATCTTGAAGATCGATCCATCGCAGATATTTCGCCATGTCATCCGCGAGGATGACCAGGGAAACACGTACGTGGCTTTTGAGGCTGAACAGCAGGCTTTCACAGATGAGCGGCTGCAGAAATGCGCCTTCATTCAACCCTTAGACCCTCGGCATCCGGAGTACGATATGCTTCTGCTCGACCGCCAGCGCTGGGACGCGGAAGACGGTCGCATCGCACGCTTTTTCAGCGAGGCGTTCCTGGACGCAACCGAGACGTACGACGCGCGTAAATACACGGAAAACCTGTATAAAGGCCTGGTGGCTGCTCAGAACGTGGTCAGGGATCGTCTGACAATAAAAGAAGAGGAAGATTTTACCGACCAGATCAACAGTGCGGTAACATCACGCCGGTTAAATCTGGACACATGGCTGGATGATTTACCTCTGGCAGATGATATTAAGCAGGAGATCGATCAATCGATCAGTCCTGGAATCCCGGAACGTGAGTTTTCAATTGACAGAAGCTACAGTACGAAAATAATGAGTAAGGTCAAGTTCCGAGGGGACAACCGCCTGAAGATCGAGGTGCCCTTCGAAAACTATCGACAGATGCTGATCTCTGAAGAGTACGTGACCGACGATCCAAATCGAGAACCCTACTACCGTATCGTGATCGAGACGGAGACCTGGAAACGGGTGACGTAATTCTCTGCAGCCAGCAAGGGGATCGCTGCAAGTCTAGGTGAACTGCTTTTTATAGGGCGGGCTATCGAACAGCCTGCCCTAAATATTAAGAAATGGTAACTACTCAGCCCGAAGGTATTGGGGGTGTGGTTTTTGGGGGTCTCACCCCTACCCGGGAAAGCTGAGCAGTTACTAGAAATGTTTATGTACTTGACAAATCCTACCTGAGTAGAATTGACCATTTCAGGCAGCAGGTTTGATCTTGCCCGTTGCTATTTGCCATCCTGGTGTTCCGTCAATAGTCAAATTTGTTCCCTTAAAATTAATGCGCATGGATTCATTAACACTGCTCCTGGTTGGTCTCTCAGCTCTCATCTGGCTTATCATACTGCTCCTTCCCTGGCAGCCGTGGCGTAATACGGAAACCTTGGAAATGGACCACCAGGGGATTCAGGTGGACCTATCTGATATCACGGTCGTGATTCCCGCCCGGGATGAAAGTGGAGTGATCCAGACTACGCTTGCTGCCCTGGTCGAGCAGGGGGACAGGCTGCGGGTAATCCTGGTGGATGACTGTTCAACGGACGGCACCAGCGGAGCGGCTCTTCAAGTGCAGGGAGTGGATCTGTCAATTATCTCCGGTGCAGCGCTGCCTCCGGGCTGGAGCGGAAAATTATGGGCTCTTGAGCAGGGTGTACGGCAGGTGGATACGCGCTTGACACTGCTGCTGGATGCCGATATAAAATTAGGACAAGGCGTATTAGGGGCTCTGAAAGAGAAAATGCTGACCGATGGTACCCAGTTTGTGTCGATCATGGCTTCCCTACGCATGGTAAATTTCTGGGAAAAACTGCTCATGCCGGCATTTATCTACTTTTTTAAACTTCTCTACCCTTTCCGCCTGACAAATTCCCAAAACACGCACTTTTCGAGTGCAGCGGGTGGCTGCATCCTGCTCGAGACGCGTCTGTTCGAAGAGATCGGTGGGCTCGAAGCGATCAAGGATGCGGTAATCGATGATTGTACGCTGGCGCGGGAGGTGAAAAGGCGAGGCCATCGTATGTGGATCGGGCAGTCGCGGGCTGTGGAAAGCGTGCGCGTGTATGAAGATCTGGGAGTGATATGGGACATGATTGCCCGTTCAGCGTTCAGCCAGTTAAACTACTCAATTCTCATCTTGACCGGGTTGACCCTGGTGATGGGGATCATGTTCTGGGCGCCGGTGCTTGGTACAATCACACTGAACCCCGCTGTACTGCTGCTGTCGATCACCGCATACCTGGCGATGATCATCAGCTACCTGCCGACGATCCGTTATTACGGCTTAAAATCCACCTGGGCGCTGTTGATGCCCGTGATTGGTACGCTGTACCTGGCGATGACCTGGAGCTCTGCCTTTCGCTTCTGGCGAGGTGAGCGTACGCGCTGGAAAAGCAGGGTGTACCGGTGAATGATGCGGTGTTCTTTGGATGAATTTAACCGCGCTCAGGGCTGCCTGGGGTAAAATAGTATTGATAATCGTCCAAATACATTCACTCTCGTTTATAGTCCAAAGGAGCAAATCATCATGCCTCTTGCACAAGGACAGGTACTGAACAACCGATATCGTATTGTGAACTTGCTCGGGCAGGGCGGATTTGGTGCAGTATACCGGGCCTGGGACGTCAATCTCAAGCGTCCCTGCGCGGTCAAGGAAAATCTGGACACATCCCCAGAGGCGCAGGCGCAATTTGAACGCGAGGCGCTGATCCTGGCCGGGTTGATCCATCCGAACCTGGCGCGGGTCACCGATCATTTCTTCGTTCCCGATCAAGGGCAGTACCTGGTGATGGACTTCGTGGAGGGTGAAGACCTGCACCAGATGATCGAAAGCACCGGTGGACCAATCAGTGAGCGGGATGCGGTGAGATGGATCAGCCAGGTGTGTGACGCGCTGTCCTATATGCACACTCAACAGCCGCCCATTATCCACCGTGACATCAAGCCGGCAAATATCAAGGTGACTCCGGAGGGGACAGCCATGCTGGTTGATTTCGGCATCGCCAAGGTTTACGATCCCAAACTGCGCACAACGGTGGGTGCGCGGGCGGTTACTCCGGGATACTCGCCCCCAGAGCAGTACGGGCAGGGTAAGACTGACCTGCGGTCGGACATCTTCGCGTTGGGCGCGACCATGTACACCATGCTCACCGGGCGTGTGCCGCCCGACAGCGTTGACGTGCTTACCGACAGCCAGCCGCTGCCAGAACCTGTGCATGAAATAAATTCTGATGTCTCCCTGCAGGTCAGTGAAGCGGTTGGTAAAGCCATGCAGGTGAAGCGGGAGAAGCGCTTCGATGACGCAGCGCAGATCAAAGAAGCGCTGACCAGGGCCGAAGAGCCCGTTGATGCGGCAGCCATAATCATAGAAGAAGAGCCGTCCATCAGCCCGCTACAGGTGCAGCCTGCCGTGGCTGCATCCGCCAGCGCGCCCAGCACACCCGTCACTCCCGCGCGATCGAAGAAGCGATCAAAGTTGTGGATCATTGTTGGAGGGATAGCCATCGTCGTGGTGGTCGTCCTTGGCCTGGTCTTCGCCGCTGACAATTTCGGTTGGTTCACACCCGAAGAAGCGGTCGAATATTCTGAAGAGGGAGAAGGTGAAATCCCCATGGAGGCGGCGAACGACTCGGAGTTGTCCGGGGACCTGACTCTGTGGCACGATTTTGGAGAAGATGATCCTCGAGCCGAGGCTCTGGATATCCTCATAGAGCGAGCTAAGGAGCTGGCTCCAGAACTGAACATCCATCCAGTGCGTACAGATAACGCTGCACAGCTTTATTCAGCAGAAGGGGCCAATGGTGAAGGTCCGGATTTACTGATCGCTAACAGCCGAAACCTGCGCAGTTGGGTTGATGAGGACATGGTGGTTCCGCTTTGGGAGGAGGTGGATTTTGATACAGACGCATATCAGGGGTCAGCGGTGGACAGTATGATTGTTTATGAAGAGCTTTACGGTTTGCCATTATCACCTCTGATTATGGGAACTTATTACAATCGCACTATGGCTTCGTATCCTCCGGGTGATGTAGAACAGATGATGGAATTGATGCAGGAAGAGACGCATTTAGCCAGTGCTTTGGGTCCCCACTTTTTGCATGGGTTCTTTGGTGCTTTTGGGGCAACAGTTCTCGATGATGAGGGACGCTGCGTTGCAGATGAGACCGGTGGAGAGCAGGCTTTGTGGTACTTATTGGAGCTGCAGGAAGCGGGCGCACACTATACAGAATATGCTGAAGCCGAGCGCTTGTTTTTGGATTGGGAAAAGGGACTCTTGATTAACGGTCCCTGGGTGCTGGGGCAGTATCGTGAGATCTTCGGGGATGATCTGGACTTTGTACCCCTGCCCGCAGGTCCTGGCGGACCTGCGAGACCCCTGCTGAGCTACGAGGGGGTCTACGTTAACCCGCGTAGTGAGAATTTAAACGCTGCCCTGCGATTAGCAGAATTCCTGGGCAGCCAGGAAGCGGCTCAGGCTTTCAGCGATGTAGGGTTAATGGTGCCGGCGCGCTGGGACGTCGAGCTGCATGATCCGATCCAGCGCACATTCTTCGAGGCCGTGGATTACGGGGATATGAGTCCCTCACGTTGGGAGTTTGATAACTACTGGGAGCCGTTTAGAGCAATGTTCTTCGATGTCCTGGAGGGAGGCGTTCCTCCCGAGGATGCTCTGGCTGAGGCCTGCGCTGTGATGAATGAATTGAATGAAAAGTAAATTGTGATCAGCAAACCGGAAAGGGTTTGTAACAGTTCGCCGACCCGTTTACCTTCATGATCTCAATCCTGATCTCCCTTGGGCTGGCCGTATTATTATGGAGAGGACTTTCCTTCGATCTTCTGCTCTCCTGGCTGGTCTCGATAAACCTTGTTGCCTTCCTGACATACGGTTTCGATAAAATCCAGGCACGCAGGCACAGCCGGCGTGTGACCGAGAGGACCCTGCTCCTCCTGGCTTTGATCGGTGGGTCTATCGGTGCGCTGCTCGGGATGCAGATCTTTCGTCATAAAACTATCAAAGCCAGCTTCCGGCGCCGCTTCTGGTTAGTTATCGCCGCCCAGGCTGCACTAATTGCCGCGTACTACCTGATTATTGTTTGAGGCAATCGAGGCACTACCGTGTAATCGGCTTAAAGTAATTTAATAAGATCCCAGCCTGATTATGGCCGATTACTATAGCAATTCGCAGCATGCGCTCTAGCTGTTTGTAAAGTTTCTTCCGGCGAATTGCTCAGTGTGCCTGGGGGATTTGAATTTTCCCTAAATAGATCGGGCCTCACCTTTGTCAATCGCTTTTAGATATTCCCAAACGAACGCATACGCATGGCTCATAACAGCAGGGTCCATCTTGTCGCTCGTGTCCTCCAACTGGTGCCAGTAAGGGACTTCACCTTGAGGGGTAATGCCCATCAGGGTAATGGCTGGTATTCCGACGCGTACCGCATCTGCCATTTCGGTGTTTCCCCCGCTGATTTGGGCTGGATGGGCACCCCATTCGGGATTCTCCGCAGACAGGCGCTCAGCCAGCCTGACAAGCTTGCTGTCCGGGTAGAATGGGATCACAATCCCTTCCTTGACCAGCCAGGCAGGATCTGCGCATCCCAGTGTTTCGAAAACAATCGTGACTGGTTTTAGAAAATCGACCTGATGTCGGTTGAAGAAATCAATGGCGCCGTAATGCTGAACTTCCTCACACCCTGTGCAGACCAGCCATACGCGTGTGTGCTGAAGAGGTTTGACCTGCAGTTGTTCGGCGAGCGCCAGGACTAATCCTGCACCGCTGGCGTTGTCGTTTGCTCCGGCGGTCACAGGAGTACGGTTGGCGTGTATGCAGAGAGCGGCCAGCAGTATTGCACAGACGGCGCTTGGAATGCTAGCCAGCCAGATCCAATTCCACTGAGTAAACGTGCCGGCGATGTAAAGAAGCACCTGGGTCGAAAAAAGTATAAAAGCGATAGTAGTGAAATTCTGGTAGACAGACAGCCAGCGCCTGGAACTGAAAATGATGGGTGTCACCTGACTGTCGACATGACCGATCAAGATCATGTCCTGGTGGTGTTCTGCTGCTGGATCGACCGTCGCCACTACATTCTGGCTGCTACCCTTTGGCACCAGCCGGCGCAGCAGGTTGTCACGGAAACCCAGCTCCAGCAGCTCGGAAACGAACGCCACCAGCGAGATTAGGGCAGCGATACCTGCGCTCAGAGTCCCTCCCAGAGGGTAAACAGCGAAGGCAAACAACATCGCCAGGGATGCGTAGAGATGGGGATCGAAGATCGATCGCGCACTGTTGAACGGTTCCATTTCCGGCTGCAGCCCGAGACGGACGAGGACATCTTGACAGTATTCGGAGCCGCGGCGTTCACTCTCGGTTGTTGAAGCACGGGGTCCTATCTCGTCTGCCAGGATTTTGATGTGAACTAACCAGCGATTGACGAAATCAGTTTGGTTTATCATGATACATGCTCCTCAATTCTTTAAGTGTTCCCGTACGATAAGTCCGTAGGACAGTCCGCAGGGCAGGTGCCATCAGGTCCAGTCGTCTTTTGGAAGCGGGCTGCTAGTACTCGGTCAGGATGAAATTTATGGATTGTCAGTCTGAGCCCGATCGAACAATCTTCACCGTTCGATCGGCAGCGAAGAATCTCAGGCACCGCTTAAGGAGATTCTTCACTCCACTACGTTTCGTTCAGAATGACACTTTACTTCTTATTCAGTGTGACAGAGTACTAGGAGCAAGTATAGTAGATTTTTTTGCGATTGGTAAACAAAACTTTGTCCTGGCGTAGAACAAAAACAGTGTCAGGTACGAACACGTTTGAATAAGACCATTATGATAGAATTAATTGCATTGGTGTTGTGAAATAGGTTATTTAATTTTCAGAGGAGTCCTGAAACGATGTCTGCCAGAAGATCACCCGTACTGCGTTCCAACCTGGAAGCGATAGGTAATACGCCGCTCGTGCAGCTCAACAAAGTTGTTCCCCAGGGGAGCGCAGATGTATACGTAAAGCTGGAGCAGTTTAATCCGACCTGCTCTTATAAAGATCGCATGGCGCTGGCTATGATCGAAGAAGCCGAGAAGCGTGGAGACCTGAGCCCAGGAATGACGGTTGTAGAGTACACGGGAGGCAGCACAGGTTCTTCGCTGGCGTTTGTGTGCGCTGTCAAGGGGTATCGGTTCAAGGTAGTTTCCTCGGATGCTTTCGCGGAGGCGAAGCTGAAGACCATGCAGGCATTTGGCGCTGACTTACATCTCGTGCCGAGTAAGGGCGGTATGATAACACCAGACCTGGTGCCGCGCATGATAGAGAAAGCAGAAGAGTTTGCACGCTCCGACGATACGTACTTCACCAACCAGCTGCATAATCGCGACACGCTCGTGGGATACGAGAAGATCGGCCGCGAGCTGTTGGACCAGATCGACCGCCCTATCGACGTGTACTGCGGCGCAGTAGGGACAGCGGGGATGCTGATGGGCGTCTCCCGGGTGCTGAAAGGGGCAATAACGGGTATGAAAATCGTTGGCTTCGAACCTGCTGGTTCGGCGGTCATTTCTACGGGTTTAGCTGGTGAGCATCATGTTGAAGGGACCGGAATTGGATTCATCCCGCCCTTGCTGGATGAGGAGTATTACGATGAGGTGCGGGGTATTGATGAGGCGGCGGGACGTGAGATGGCGCGCCGTCTTGCCAGGGAAGAAGGAATATTTGCGGGGATATCCAGTGGATTGAACGTGGTGGGCGCACTCCAGCTGGCAGAAGAAATCGGTCAAAAAAAGACGGTAGTCACGGTGGCTGTGGATTCAGGTTTGAAATACCTGGTTGGCGAATTGTATGTTGTCTGATTCGCTGACTGGTGTCCTCTGATTGCCGATAAGGGGTATAATAGACCATAATTGTATATTTATTGTTGGTGATAACAAAATCAGGAGCATAGGATGACAAATAAACATAATATCGATATAGAAGCTGCCCATAAATATTTTTCTGTGGCATGCTTTAACAAAGCCTGGGATTTGATTGATAAAACAGACCGCACACCAGAAGAAGACGACCAGATGATCCATTTGAGTATGGCATCCCACTGGCATTGGACGCAGAGGCAGGATTATGCTCCCCAGAATGCTTCTATCGCTTACTGGCAGTTATCCAGGATTTACGCCATACTGGCTCGTGGTGAAGAGGCCCGCAAATATGGATTGCTCTGTTTGTCGTCCAGCCAGGCTGAAGACATTGCACCGTTTTATCTGGGCTATGCATACGAAGCGCTGGCTCGCGCCGAGATGGTATCTGGAGATACAAAGAGGGCGCAAGAATATTTGAAAGAGGCGCATACGGCTGCAGGGAAAATCACCGACAGAGACGAGAAAAAGTTGCTGTTGGATGACCTTTCAACGATCGGCTCCTTGTAGATAAGAGAAACAGGGAATCGAAAAGCAGGTTCGAGCCCATAAGGCTGGGTGGCTTTCGTTTAATCAATCTTGATAATCACAAGGTGTTCGAAGGGGGTTATGAAATCTCTTTTTTCGGCGTTAAAAGGGAAATTAGCAGGAACAGAATCCTGCCCCAACGAATCATTCAACCTGGAATATATTAACCACTCGCCGAATCATTCACCCGATCCAGTTTGTTTTATATATTGGAATATTTGCTATATGGCTTGACTCCGTTTCTTGTATTTGCTATCCTGAGTATACGAATAATCTCAGCAGGGAAACTTTTCAGGACGATCCAACGTCTGATGTTCAGTCAAACCTTATGATAAAGAGAGAAAAGATCATAGATGGAATACTTTAAGCTTTCTCAGGTGGCTATCTACCGAATAACCAGATGAGATTTTCATGCCTGGTTGAGCCACCATTGTTTTATCTACAAGGAGGAGAAAATGGAGACAAAGAGATATGTTCTGCTGTTGGGCTGTCTGTTCATGCTGGCAGCCTGTGTGGGGTCTGAATCACGGAGTTCCGTTGATGAAGCGATCGTTATTGATGCGCAGGGGGAAACCGTCATGGCTGCGCCCGAGGAGCCAATAGAAGCTCCGCGAGAAGAAAGTGATGAGTCAAGCTCTATTGGATCAGGAGCGAACCTGGCACTGGTGCCACCCGTTCCGCGAATGGTGATCAAGGATGCCGAGATGGAGCTGGTGGTCGATAACACGGACACTGCTATGGCCCAGGTCACGCAGATGGCGAAAGACTACGGCGGCTACATCATCAGCGCCCAGACCTGGTTTACCGGTGAGCACAAATTTGCCACGGTGCGATTGGGGGTTCCATCAGGAAACTTTGAGACGGTGCTCAATAATTTGCGCAACCTGGGGATTAAAGTGGTCAAGGAGACCGCCTCGGGTCAGGACGTGACTGCCGAGTACGTTGATCTTGAGACCCGGCTGACGAATTTAGAAGCCACCGCAGAGCGCGTGCGCGGATTCCTGGATGAAGCCACCACTGTCGAAGAAGCATTAAAAGTCAACCAACAGTTGTCGGAGTTAGAAGGAGAGATCGAACAGGTGAAAGGACAGATGCGGTTTTACGAAGGACGATCCGCGTTTTCTACGATCACGGTTTCTCTAACTCCCCAGTTTCCCACGCCAACTCCAACACTGACACCAACACCGACCCCAACCCCAACACCGGAACCAGGTTGGAACCCGGGGGTTACTCTGGAAAAGTCGGCTGGTGTACTGGAAACACTGGCTAAATTTACAGTTGATGTATTGATCTGGCTGCTGGTGATCGTAGGCCCCCTTGCCATCGTTGTTTTGATCATCTTCCTGGTAGTGAGGTCAATCTGGAGACGAACAAAAAGGACTGAACCGATAGAAGAGCGCAATAGTTCGGATGAATGAAAATATGCCTGCATCCGGCAGGTGCGTAACTGGAAAACAGCTGGCAGGTGAATGCAAGGGATGAAGAGTGGCGGCGATTCGCCGCCACTGCCCAAAAAAGGGATTTAGATTTTTTCGAAACGCGTCTGGAAGAAGCGCAGCAGCTTCGGCTCGTAGACCATCTTCAGGCCGTGGGTTTCCATGCGCGAGTCAAAGACATACTTGACCGCTTCGGCAACCACATCCATGTGCGCTTGCGTATAGACACGCCGCGGGACGGCCAGCCGTGTGAGCTCCAAGGCCGGGTAGCGGTGATCGCCAGTTTCTGGATCACGTCCGGCGCTGACAACACCACGCTCCATGCCGCGTACCCCCGATTCCATGTATAGTTCGGCTGTAAGTGTCTGGGCCGGGAACTGCTCCTGGGGGATGTGAGGATAAAATCCTTTTGCATCCAGGAAGATCGCGTGACCACCAACAGGGAGCACGATAGGGATGTCCCAGTTGGTCAGCAAACCGCCAAGGTAGAGGATCTGACCGACACGCGTACGCACGTGGTCATCCTGTACACATTCAACGATTCCCCTGGCCAGGGCTTCCATGTCGCGGCCAGCCATGCCGCCATAGGTGTGCAGACCTTCGAATACGACCACCATGTTGCGAAGCGCGTCAAATAGTTCGGGGTCATTGACCGCCAGCCAGCCTCCGATGTTGACCAGGTTGTCTTTCTTGGCGCTCATCCAGGCACCGTCGGTGTAGCTGCAGAACTCCTTGAGGATTTCGGCGATGGATTTGTCTTGATAGCCATCTTCCCGCTGCTGGATGAAGAAGGCGTTTTCCGCCATACGTGTAGCGTCCAGATACATGGGTATACCGTATCGATCGCACAATTCCCTCAGCGCGCGCACATTCTCCATAGATACCGGCTGTCCCCCGGCCATGTTGACCGTCCCCGCCAGGCTGATGTAAGCAATTTTATCGGCGCCTTCCTTCTTGACCAGCGCCTCGAGCTTTTCCAGGTCTACATTACCCTTAAACGGGTGCAGGTTGGTGGGGTTGTGAGCTTCATCGATGATCACATCCACAAAAATACCGCCCGCAAGTTCCTGGTGCAGGCGTGTGGTGGTAAAGTACATATTCCCCGGGACGTACTGTCCGGGTTTGATGCAGTTCTGGCTGAGCAGGTGTTCTGCCCCGCGTCCCTGGTGGGTGGGTACGATATGCTTGTAACCGTAGTAAGTCTGGATGGCATTCTCCAGGTTATAGAAGTTTACGCTGCCTGCGTAGGCTTCATCGCCAAGCATCATGCCCGCCCACTGCCGGTCGCTCATGGCGCTGGTTCCACTATCGGTTAGCAGATCGATATACACATCTCGGGATCGTAAGAGGAAGCTGTTGTAGCCGGCTTCCTGCATCGCTTCGATGCGTTCTTCCCTGCTGATCATGTGGATCGGCTCAACCATCTTGATCTTCCATGGTTCCGCCCAGGAACGACGGCTCAGCTGCTGCCCAATAGTTTTGAGTTTGGAATCATCCATTAAATTTCTCCTTAATGTTGGTTATGGTAAAGATGTATTGTGTGACTTAACAAGTATACCAGGGGCATGTAATGATGGATACATAATCGATGCGCGCAAGCGACCGATTATGGCTGATCCCCGGATATTAATTGATCATATAATGTAATTAGAGCAGAGACAGAATGTTGTTCTGAATGGGGGAGACCGATAGCGAGGCTGGCATTGGCGATTTCATCCGACCGCTGCGGGCCGTTCAAAATACGCAGAGCGGCCTGGCTGATGGCGGGAGAATCGTTGGGTGGGATGAGGTAGCCATTCACACCCTCCTCGACCAGTTCGGGCAGACAGCCAGCCTCGGCTAAGATTAATGGCAGCCCGGTGACCAGGGCTTGCAGGGCCGGCAGGCTTTGCGTCTCGCACAGCGCGACGAGGACAAATAAATCACATGCCTGGTAGATAACGGGTAAGTCTTCTTCCGGAATGTAACCAAGCAAGTGCACACAATGGTTGAGCTGCATGTCATTGACCATGCTTTCCAGGCGCAGGCGATCATCACCACGACCGACCAGGATCAGGTGTGCTCCGGATCTGGCGTATAACTCCGGCATGGCTTTTATCAGGAGATCAATCTGCTTGTCACGAGCTAAACGACTCACGTGTAGAAGACGCGGCCTTGGAGGTAAGCTGTATTTTAATTCGATCGCCTCCACTTTTCCATCAGCAGGATGGTAGCGATTCGTGTTCACCCCGTTGGAAATCACCGATGAGGGTGACAGCAACCCGCGCTCACGGTACATGCGTTGAAGGGTGCCGTTGGAGAATATAACGTGGTCGTACTGGTTCAAATTGTTGATCAGGTATTTCCATATCAAGTTTTGCAACCAGGTCTCGATGCGCTCACCCAGGCTGGAGTAGTTTGATATGAAACTGGGCATTGAATACGCAGACGATACAAACGGAGTACCCATCATGCTGCGTTTGACTTTTAACAATTGATAGCTGAGGTTGATATTTGCGTGTGTATGGATGATATCGGGCCGAAATTCCAGGATGAGATTTTCCAATTGATGAGGCGTTATGAAGGGATGGGGTCCTTCCTTCCAGTATGGGTTCCGGTATGAACGCAGACGGATCAATTTTACTCCCTGGTCTTCGTCTTGATAGGCATTTCCCCGCTCGCTGGCTGTGATCACCAACACTTCATGTCCCCGCTGGTGAAGGATGCGGGAAAATTTTTGTGTGATCAGTGTCACGCCACTTATAGTTGGTGGATATCCGTGACTCAGCATAAGGATGCGCATCTGGTACTCCAATCGCTAAGTTGAAGTTGAAGGTTGGTCAGATTGCAACAATGGTCTGTATAACAGCAAGCTGACTAGATAGGGGAGGATGAAAAATATTCCCCGGAATAATATGGATGCCAGGATGGCCTGTCCGATAGCCACCCCCAGCAGGTGAAACACGAATGTCATCGAACTTTCCTGCACACCGATGCCTCCGGGAATCATGGAGAGCAGTCCGATGGATATTCCTAACACATATCCGGTCATCACGGTGCCGAAGGGTTGGTGAGGACCAAAGGCGTCAAGGCAGTAGCTGAGCACCATCACGCTGGCAATCCAATCAACCATTGTGAGTATTACAGCCACCGTCACCCAGCCTGGTCGACGCCGCATGAGGATAATCCCACGCTTCATCGATTTGTCAAACTGGTTGAAGGTTGATCGCATGTCACGGCGAGTTAGTTTCATTACCAGATTTGAAGTGACTTTCAATACGCTTCTGCGTAATCTGTGGTTGAATATGATAAACGTCGCTAAGATCGTTAGCAGGATCAACACAAGGGTAGTGACCTTCAGGAGGAAGGCAATAACTGGGGCAACCTGAGCATGCAGGAGAAGATAGATCAATCCAACTGGCAGCATGATCATCATATCAATGCTGGCGATGTAGAAATGCATCATGGTTGACGCAATCGTGTCCCTCGCAGGCACACCGTGCTTTCCCATCAATATCAAGCGCAGGGATATTCCGGCTACACCTCCGGAGGTGACGATATGGTTGAGGACATTCGTGACATAACCTATCTCAGCCAGAGCGCGCAGGCTGACTCTCCTGATAAAAAGGCGGCAGACCATTGCAAATGAAATGCTCATGCTGATGTAAGAAATCACTGTAAAGAACAGCGCCCCTGGAATTGCACGCCAATCGGCTTTTTGAATGGCAAGAACGATCTGGTCCAGTTCGGCAATTACAAAGAGTATTCCAGCCAGGACCACAAAAGCGATGAATATATACACTGGTCTTAAAAATCTGCGTTGAGACTGCATCTGTGTAAACTTCTACATTAAATATTCTTGCTGCTGCTGATAAAGTTAACCGGATTGAAGAAGTTGCTCACTAAGGGAAGATCATCAAGGGTGTAATGTATGGCTCCCTCTAGAATTTATATAGCACCAACAAGGAGCTACTCATTAGTATAGTATATTTGATATATTCAATCAATTGCAGTTTTACATCATTATTGACCCGGCTCTGTTGAGTGAGATAAATCTGATAGAAGTAGGGGTATAATAAAGATACAGCCGAGAATTGATAGGAAAAATTCTAAACATATCTTTTCTAATTCAGTGACCAGATAGAATATGTGGGATATTTTTAGTTTTTATGGAGGCAAACAGCGATGAGCGAAGAATTGTTGACCTTTAATGGGATCGATGGGACATCGGGGGAATACCTGGTGGAACCCACAACCGCTGACGAGTTTAAAGAGCTTGCCCTGGGTGAGCGTTTTGGAGGCTATATCTCTGAGCTGTCAGACAAGGACACACGCCATAAAGAGTTTGAAATGGCTCTAATTTCGGACGTGGAGGATCCTTCGGATATCTCGCAGGCAGGATGGGGGGTGATTTTCCCGGCAGACGCCAACAAGAAAATGGTGGATGCAATTGAGGATGCCTTAGGTGAACTTCTACGGCACCGTAAGGCGACAGCAGGAGAACGCTATCGGGTATACCGGGGCAGAGACGGTTACCGCGAAGGAGAAACGAAGGACAAATTCCTGGTACGTCACGGTTCCGCACCCGGCCCGGTTGATCCTGATGTTATGCCTTTCTATTTGCTGATTGTAGGGGATCCACAGAGCGTCCCTTACGAATTCCAGTACGAGCTGGATGTTCAGCACGCCGTTGGCAGGATCCATTTTGATACGCTGGATGAATACGCTCAATATGCGCGCAGCGTAGTGTCTGCCGAGACTGGTTTGGTACGACTTCCACGGCAGGCGGTGTTCTTTGGCGTGACGAACGAAGGAGACCGGGCGACGGAATACAGCGCCGAGATGCTGATAAAACCGCTGGCAGAATATATCGAAAAAAAGAAACAAAAACTGGATTGGGAGAGCGTGCTGGTGCCACCCGAAGAGGCGAATAAATCGAAATTGGCAGCACTGCTGGGTGGTGATCAAACACCGGCTTTTCTGTTCACAGCCAGCCACGGACTGGGTTTCCCGAATGGGCACAAACAACAGGCTGCTTTCCAGGGCGCGTTGTTGTGTGATACTTCCGGACCCATCCCAAGGGGTGGATCGATCGCGCGGGATTTTTATCTGGGGGGCGAGGACATCGCTGCGGAGGCCAATTTATTGGGTCTGATGGCCTTTCATTTCGCATGTTTCGGAGGGGGAACGCCTTATCTGGACGATTATGCAAAGCGTAAATTCAAAGACCCTAAACCGATTGCACCCTATGCGTTTCTCTCCGCTCTTCCGAAGCGTCTCCTCAGCCACCCAAAAGGCGGCGCGCTGGCTGTTGTCGGTCATATTGACCGCGCCTGGAGTTATTCATTTAAGTGGGGGCAGGCTGGTAGTCAGACCAAAGCCATGGAGGAAGTTATTAACCAACTATTTAAAGGAAAAACACTCGGGGAGGCGATGGATTTCATGAACCTGCGCTATGCGGAGATCGCCGTGATGTTGAACACTGCCCAGAGTGAAAGTCGATATTCCAAGGTTGATGCCTACCAATTAGCCGGATTGTGGACCGCCAACAACGATGCACGTGGATTTACGATCATTGGTGACCCGGCCGTGCGTATACCTTTCGCCAGTGTGAAAGATAAACCAATCGAGCGAACCTCCATTGAAGTTGTATCAAAACGCGACGGAGATGTGCCCACTGTGATGGTCCCTAAATCCATGCCTGGCAGCGAGGGGACGGAAGAAGCCACAAGCTTGGGGACGCCAACCCAACCTGGATCGCGGGTCGTACCCCAGGCTGCTGCCGGTTACGCAGTGCAGCCCCAGACGGTACTGGACGCCTATATAGCTATGAGCCAACGTTACGAGGACGTGGATGTTGAAGAGTTTGGAATTAAGGAAGACCTAGCGGAGAAGGCCAAAGATATATATGAATCAATGACCACAGCCCTCACAAAAACGACCTCCCGGTTGGCAAAGTTTGCGGAAGATATCACAGGTATGGACGTTGTGACATACGTTAGTGATGACATGCAGAGTATGGATTATGAAGGAGGTTTCACCGAAGGAGCGAAGAAACGCGCATTTACACATATCAGCATCGATGGTGATACCGAGGTTTGTGTGCCAATGAACGCAGGGGAACTGGACGAGACCTTGTGGGAAATCCATAATGAGATGGTCAACCAGGCGATGGTCAACCGCATGGAAATGGTCAAGGCGGCGGCGGAGATATTGACCAACCTCATGGGAGTAAGCAAATAGAGGTAAGCGTGAACGATGGACCGCGTTTTACGGTAACTGTCCCAGAAGAGGGAGCCTCAATGGACGCGCTTGGATTTTGGCGTACGGTCCCTTTAGATGGGTCGTATGCGGTTGGTGACGACCGGTACGATACCACACTGTGGGAAGTTGATTTGTTGCAAGAACTCGGCTTATCAAAACAGATCATGGAGATGGAGCTCGAGAGAGTTCACCTGACCCAGCACATCCTGCCTGCGGCGGGTGATCTTATGCATGCATATCTGCTGAATGAGCAGACCCCGAGGAAGATGGAAGACGAGAATTTTTCAATCCCTGCCGTCGAAGACTCCCCGGCTTTAGCAGAACTCTCCGAATGGATGATGCTGGCGGATGCAGAAATGGATTTTTCGCTTACCGGAGATATAGAAGAGAAGCTGAGACAGGCTGCTTCGGAATTGGATGCGTTTACTGCTCAAATACGCAGTTCATTGTCCCAGATGGCGGTCGTGCAAACGACCGCAGGCGGCCGCTTGATTGGGGCCACCAGGGTGGCCTGGTTAGGTAATGTGAGCACCAGGTGGCAGCCTGGTTTAGAAATAGAGCAAGCTGCTCTGCACCGCCAATCGGTAGAGATGACCTTGACCACGCGACATTGCTGGATACGGCTCGCTGGACTGGTATCTGTGTCTGCAACGCGTTTGATTGCCGCCGCATCGTCTGGCATTGGCCTGGTGACCGCGCTGCCGATGGCCTACCGCACTATCACGCAGTTAGTGCAGGAGATCCGCACCCTCAGGCAGGTCCAGTCGAGAGCAGTGTAAAATATTTTTTATGGATTGATCGAAATTTCAAACGGTCTACAACCAGTGATAGCAATAATTTCAATGGGAAATACTCTACAAGGAGAGACATGATGGCAAACGATTTAGAAACTACAATCAGGAATGCTGCATACAAGTTCGCTAAAGCATTAGAGGACGCCAGTGAATTAGAAGTCGAGACTTTGTATGTGGAAGTAGGCGATCAAGGCGCGTTCGATTTCCAGGACGCACGACCCGTGGCGAGGACGACCATAAAGCTGGATGGCGACATGAATGTTGTCGTTCCCATGACCCGCTCGGATAGCGGGGCACTGGAACGGGATGACGCTTTACTTGAACTGCACCTGCAAAATGTAGACGCGGCTACCAAGTATCGCACGGACCTCCTGGAAGCACTGCTCAGCCTGCTGCGTCCATCGCGAACCCGATAAACCGGTCAGCATTATGCCTGTGCCGGTTGAATGAAACTTCCACAATAACCGGCCCGGGAAAAACATAGATTTGGTTTAAATTATTTATCTGGTGAAACGAGGTTTACCCGGTGCGATTACTCGCCATGCAAAATGCGTTCGATAAAAATGCCCCATTATTACTGGCGCCCTGGTGGGGCGCAGGTTTACTCGGATGAGGCGATTGAGTCAACCGCTAGTGCTATGTCAAGCATGAATGTACTCTTTGAATATCAGGTGACTTGCTGCTTGACATAGCTTAAAGTGTTCCAGGAATAGACTTACTAATCTGTACAATGAGATTTGACGGAACACTAGTTCATGATACTGGGATCTAAACCAAGGTGGGAGATGATGATATCCATCGGCCAGTGGCGGTGCTCATTAAAAGCAGTCCTGGCATCTTCCAGCGCACGTTTTTTTTCTTCTTTGTGACGTGTCAGTATGCCGGATACCGTGATGGTTCCCAAATATTCCGAGACGCCGGATACTGTGCCGTCGCTGTGTTCGAATGCCTCGCTGATATATTGTTCCAGGTATTTTCGATAAAGTCCGATGTCCGTCATGATAGCCTAAATGATCTGTTGAGTAATTTAATGTCCCGGTAAGCGGCAGTATTTATGTTTGATTTTACTCCAATTACGTTTGGTGACTTTTACATATACAGTTCTCAACTCCAATTTTACCTTACCCCAAATATTTTAGTTCCTGTAAAACCCTCGGGGGAAGCATGATCTGATTTCTCCCCTCCCCAGCGGCTGAGATGTGCGATATTCCCGGTTCCACCTTTCTATGGTATGTGTGAACTGGCAGTCCGCCTGCCCAGACCGTTTAAATATTTAAGAAACATAAAAATGATATACTTGGAATCGTAGGACTGTTACTGCCAGTAAATGGGATTAAGAATGTGAGGTATGCTGATGGATAAACAAAGACCGTATCAGATTGTTCCCGGGTGGCTGGTTATGGCTGTCGTTTCGCTGCTCGTCGTTTCGTTGCTCGCGGTTAGCCTGCCTGCCAGCGTGCATGCTGCGCCTGCTGCAAAGATCAGCTGCGCTTTCGATTACAGGGTCAGAAAAGGAGACACGCTGGCCAAGATTGCCTCCAGGTATGGGGTGAAGCCAGTCGATATTGTACGCGTTAACAGGATGCATAAACCTTACTCCATTTTCGTGGGTCAACGCATCTGCATACCGAACATTTCAAAGGAGGGATTTAAGGACATACCCAAGGTGAACGCGAATGCCCTGGCTGGCTACTTTGTTGTCAGCTGGAATCCGAAGGGCATTAAAATCCAGGCTACCAACTTTCCGAAGAAAAACAATTATTATGTAAAGGTTGATGATCCGAACGATGGGACAAAGAAATGGATTAAGCTGGGCACATTTCGGACAACAAAGAAGGGCAGCAACAGCCGGATTTTTAAACTGCCGCCTGAACTGCAGGGAGCTGTTTCTTTGAAAGTATGCCTGAAGAACGCGCGCACGAACTCGTTGACGTGCAACACCCTCTCGAAGTGGGCGGATCAGAGCTACGCAGCCATCCAGCAGATGCGATGAGCAGGATGCGCGGAGAGCATCAAATTTAACCTGCCACACGTTTAAGCGCACAGTGATGCTTGATGAACTGGTACTGGAAATAATCCCAAAGAACGGTAACCAGGAAGCCAGGTTGATTACAGAACGGCGGGAATTACTGGCTTCCTCTCAAATTTCATTTAATCTGAACGAATTAAAACAAGAATTAACTCCGGCGCAGTATGGGGATCAATTACTGGTTGCATTGGGGGACCCTATCAGGCAGGCGCTGGCTGAGAGCGCCAGTAGCCGGCTGCGGCTGTCGCTGCGGGTGGACGACCTAAATCTACATCAATTGCGCTGGGAATGCCTGATCCGTGGTACACGGGCGCCATTTTCTCGCCTGCTGCATCCCGAAAAGACAACCATTGATCATCGACCGCAAACCGAATGGCCGATAAAAATACTGGTCGCGATCAGCAACCCAACCAACCTGAGGGAAAAAGATCTCACTGCGGTAGATGTGGCTGTGGAGCGGCGGGAAATTGAAAGATCCTTGAATCCCCTGCAGGGCTTGGTGGATGTGACTTTCCTGGAGGCTCCCATCAGCCTGGATCGTGTGTGCGTGGCGCTGGAACGTGGCGTCAAGGTGCTGCATTTCCTCGGTCACGGCATGATGAACAGGGACACCGGGCAGGTGGGCTTGTTCTTCGAGACGGAACCCAACAGGGAGTTAGAGATCGTGACCCAGGACGATTTGCTTGAGCGGCTGCGCTTGCTGCCTCACATACCGCACCTGATCACCCTGGCTGCCTGCGAGAGCGCCTCCCTGGCTTATACAGACGGGTTGGTGGGGATGGCGCCCTACTTGCTGGACGCAGGAGCAGGTGCAGTCGTGGCGATGCGAGATAAGATTGGAATGGATGTGGCGCGTGAATTTGTCTTCCATTTCTTTCGCCGCCTCGCTACGCATGGAGTGATCGACGTGGCAGCCAACGAAGCGCGCAGCTACCTGATGGACTCCGGGGGATGGAGTTGGAGCATCCCGGTTGTCTATATGGAACGTGGAGCTGAACAGGTCTTTACTACACCACCGGATGAACTGGAGGTGGAACCCGCGCGCCCGGGTGAAGTATTGATCCTGATCCCCGAATTTGCCGGCTTCGAGCCGGCTCACTTCGAAATAGATTTACAAGAAATGCTGCTGGAAAAGATAGAGCAGGCAGAACTGAAGGGCGTTCGCATCGCCTGGTTGAAAAACACGGCCTTCGGTCCTGGAGATGAAGCAGCCGTCAGACAAACCGCCGCCCGTTATGGCGCATCCCTGGTCATTTGGGGTTGGTATGACCGTTCGCGGTTCCGAGCCTGTTTCACGCTGACCGATTACCTGTTCGCGTACAACAAACCAGGCAGAGCTTCAGCTGGAGCATCTGTCAGGAGCTATTTCCAGGCGGATAGTGATTTCGCTGTCTTCGTCAATCACAAATTACCACGCCAGGTGGATTATTTCGTCTTTTTTACACTGGGGCAGCTGTATTATTGGAATGGAGATTTTCAAAAGGCTGCTGATGCGTTCAGCTTGGCGATCACGGCGGTGGAAGCCGAAGAGGTGGAAAATAAACCTGAAGGATTGGCATACGCCTATTTCTACCGCGGCACTGTCTCCGCTGTTTACCACCAGGATCGCCTCGCCGCCATTCATGATTACCGGCAATCTATCACATTGAACGAGAAACTCATCGAGGCGCACTTCAGCCTGGGTGGTTCACTGCGAATTCTGGGGAATACATTACGCAGAGATGGAAAAGACCAGCAGGCGCAGCAGGAATATCTGGAAGCCATCCAGGCGTACGGTCAAGCGCTCCTTATCGATAAGGATTACGTCATGTCGTACGAGGGGCGCGGTCTGACGTACTTTGTAATCGGAGAGTATGACAAAGCTGCTGCTGATTATCAGGCAGCATTATCCCTGGCACCGAGAGCCGAGATACACCACCAGTTGGGTATCACACTGCGCAACCTGGGGCAGATGGATGAAGCCCGCGCGCAGATGGACATGGCGATCGCCCGTGCGCCGGGAGTGGGACGTTATTATTTCAGCAGGGGACGTGTACTTGCCGGGATGGGAGACATTAACGAAGCGATAGATGACATGGAAACATATTTGCGACTGGCTCCTCAAGAAGATCAACGGCGAGCGAGCAGGGTCAGACAGTGGTTGGTTGAACACAGGACTTCCACTGACGCGCGCCAATAAATTAGTGTATAATTGGATTAACGTCTAAAATTTTATCTTTATAGTCCAATATACTTCGTCAAACACAGAAAAATAAACGTATATCCAGGGAGGATGCGATGCCAGAAGAAAACGATCGTGATCCATTCAATGACGGTCTGGGTGATGACCCGATCGACCACGGCAGTCTGAAACCTTTGGGCCAGGCCGGAGGTGGCGGAGGGTATATCGACCCTTCGTATGAAGATGCCCTGAATATCCTGGGCAGCCAATACAGTATGCCGTCTCCTTGGGAGCAGCGCGCATTGGTCATGGATGATCATGATGCGGCGAAATTAGCGGTCCTGCTGACCGAATTAAAATTCATGTCTGGAGCTGGTTCTGGTGAGTTAACCACATCTGGTCTGCTCGGGGAGACAGGGGCAGAGAGTTCAACCGCTTCTGCTGTAGAAGCATTTATCGCCGCGCTGCAGGAGCAGCCTCCCGATGAAGAAAAATTGACCGATCTTCGAAGCGAAATCGATCAAGGGGGTGGGGTGATTCAAGAAGCGCTCGCCAGGGTGTGTGATTTTCCAGGCGTAAAAGAAATAATTGCTGGCTGAATATTATGGTAGATGATCTTCTGTACGCTAACGGGATAGATGGAGACACCGGCGAATATCTGCTGGAACCGCAAACGTATGATCAATTTCTTGATTATATTCGCGGGCGCCCGGTAGATAAACCCATCCTGGAGTTCCTAACGAATATCTGGTCCTCAATCAGTAAAAAACACCTGGGATTGCCAGATGGGCTACATGCGGATGACGTAAAACAGGCTGGATGGGGGGTCATCTTCCACTCAGAGGAAGACGAAGAAGTTAAAAACGCCCTCCAGCCGCTGGTCGATCATCGAAAAAAACAGGTAGGTGACGATCGCTTGGTGAAAGTTCTGCAGTATTCTGGGGAACGGGATTGGAAGAGGTGGTTGGCGGAGAATGGGGTCGCTCCGGGGTCGGTGGAACCGCACCTGGTCCCATTTTACCTGCTGATCGTAGGAAGCCCAGAAAAAATCCCATACTGGTTCAGCCGACTGCTGGATGTAGAGTACGCTGTTGGTCGACTGCATTTCGAACGTGTGGATGGGTATAAGAATTACGTAAAGAGCCTTATTGAGTATGAGACTGGCGACGATGTAGCCAACTCCCGTGAGGCTGTCTTTTTTGCCACACGACACGAGGATGATGAAGCTACCAAAATGAGCGCAGATAACCTTGTAATTCCGCTGACGGATGGGATCCCAGAAGATGGTGGAGTCCCCGCTCAAACGCCGGTAACCGAGAACAGCGACTTCCATTTACGCAAGCTGTGGGGAGATCGAGCGACGAAATCCGCTCTAACGGATATCTTCACACCCGCCGTGGGAGAACAACCACCTGCATTCCTATTCACTGCCACGCATGGGGTGGGCTTCAAGAAAAGGAAAGACGAACAATTCAGCCGGCAGGGCGCGCTGGTTTGCCAGGAATGGCCCGGGGAGGGTACGTTCCGCCAACAAGACTACTTCGCGGCCGAGAATTTAACGCCGGATAGCCGTCTTCATGGTCTGATCTCGTTCAATTTTGCTTGCTACAGCGCCGGCACACCGATGTATGACCAGTACATGCACATCCGGGGTGCTGACCCGAGACTGATTGCCGACAAGCCGTTTGTTGCCGCGCTGCCCAAGGCTATGTTGAGCCATCCCAACGGAGGCGCCCTGGCTGTTATTGGGCATGTTGACCGTACCTGGTCTTCGTCGTTCATGGTTTCCAGGCAGCGCTCATTGGTGCAGCCCTTTCGCAACGCCATCCTGCGTATCCTGGATGGCAAACCCATCGGTTATACAATGAAGGACTTTAATGAGCGATTTGCGGCCTATTCAGCTGGTCTGAGTGAGCGTTTGGAGATGTTAGGTTGGAATCAATCTGTATCGGAGAGTGAGCTTGTCCGGGATTGGTTGCTGCGTAATGACGCCGGCGGATACCTGATCCTGGGGGATCCAGCCGCTTCGCTTTGTTTAGACAAATTGATTTGACAGGCGAACGAAAATCGTTGCATGCGTATGTGATTAAAAAGGATGTTGTGTAGGTTTTCTTGTGAAATTTCAGTACACAATCAAAAAGGAGGAACATGATGGCAGAAAAACAGGGAATTCCCCTCGATTCGATCGATGACTTTCCAGGAGAAACCGCCAAGCGCCTGGCGGAGTTATGGATCACCACTGCCGAGGAATTCGTCAACGCCGATAGGCTTGATGATGGAAGGCGTGGCCTGGCAGAGTTTCTAGATAGAACCGAGGATGAGGTGGGGGACCTGGTGCGCGTGGCAGAGGAAGTTCTACCAGTTGATTTCGATTTCGGCCCCGAAGAGATCGAATATTTTGGAATGGGAGCGATGGATGAACCCGATGAGGATGAACCCGAAGAAGATGCTTTTTCATTCGCCCCGCTCCCCTCCCAGGTGGACCTGCATGAACGTATGCCGCCGATACGCAACCAGGGCCGGCGCGGCACCTGTGTATCGTTTACCTGCACGGCTGTGCGGGAATACCTGCTGGGTGAAGAGAGCTCCAGCGGCGATTTATCCGAACAATTTTTGTATTGGGGCTGTAAGCAGCGCGACGGTCACGCTGGCTCGGGGACATGGATCAGGGTTGGCATGGATGTTTTGAAGGAAGACGGCATCTGCGTGGAGGATGAGTGGCCTTACAACCCAAATCCTATCCAGGGGAACGAAGGGCAGAGCCCTCCAACAGAAGCGGCGAAGGAAGATGCGGCTAATAAACGTATTTCTCAATCCGGAAAGCTGCCATCAAAAGGAGTGAACTCAATTCGGGAGAAACTGGCTGACGAACTCCCGGTGGCATTTGCGGTACCCGTATTTAAGTACTGGTTTACCGATCCGGTGAGGACCAGCGGTGATATCAGGATGCCGATTTCCTCGGATGAACTGAGCGGCGGGCACGCGATGTGTATCGTGGGATATGAGGACGACACGCAAGTGCCGGGTGGGGGTTATTTCATGGTGCGCAACAGTTGGGGGACCGGATGGGCAGCAAACAACCCCATTGGTGCGGGGTATTGCCGCATCCCGTATGCCTTTATCGAGAACCATGGTCGTTCAGCTTACGTGGCCCTCGGTCCGGCTAAGCCAAAAGACGATCGTCGGAAAGATGTAGATGAGGAGCAAGCGGGTCTGCTTGACATCATCCTGGAGTGGTTGAGGAAGCTGTTCTCTTAGTACGTCTGCACTATCCTCCCGCAGGCCTAAGCCTTCGGGAGGTTGTTTTTATCGTGGTTCTACACTTCTCCGCTCAGCATTCTCAATAAACGGTCAAGAACCTGCTCGCCGTTCAAGCGTAAGCCGCTGTGTTCGAACTCGTTGGTCACCCACAACTGCAGCCCTTTGATCTCTGCGGCGGTTTGTTCAGAGATAGCCCGGTCGACGTACATGTCGTTGTAGTAAAGCGCGGCAGCACAGGGAACCTGGTTATGATTGAGTGCGGTTATTTCATACAACTGCGACCAGGCGTCGTACTGCGCCAGTTCTTCTGCGGCACCCTTCAACGGGAGCAGTAGTTTGTACTCGTCAAACATCCAGGGGTAGATCATCTCGCCGGTGAAATAAACTGGCCTGTCGGCCGATAAACTAAAGGCTGGGAAGTGTTCAAGTTCACGTTGAGCGGACCAATCGGATTTGAAACCCTGGCAGTAAATTGATTCATGCAGGACAGCGTAGATGGGATTGGTATCGAAGGCTAACGCATTCTCGAAACCTCGCAGGAATTGATAGCTGATTTCACGACCACTCACGCCGGCAGCGAATGCCTCCTCAAGCAGGTAGTGAACCTGTTCAAATCCGTTGCTGGCTCCGAAAGCGATGCCCAACTGCTGGAAACGGTGCGGCGTGAGCTGGTCGCCGTTGGGGAAGTGCACACGGTTAGTTTCCAGGTTCTGGATGATTTCGTGCACTCGCGAGACGTCCTGCGGATATCGCTCATAGTACTGCTGGTTCTTTTCTGTCACGCGCTGGTATGTGGCGTGGTAAATTTCGTCAGGATGCTGGTACAGGGGAGGCAGGCCTCCTGTGATGATCACTTGCTGCAGACCCTGTGGGGCCGAGGAAAGGTAGTGAACGGCGCAGAATCCACCGTAACTCTGCCCTAGAACGCTCCAGCGTCGTTCATCACCGAGCAGCGATCTGCGTATCAATTCGGCGTCCTGGATGATGGAGTCGGCTCGGAAGTGACGCAGGTAGGCGGCCTGGTCTTGTGGGGAAAGAAAGCGCCTCAATGTCTGGGTCGATACGGGGGTGCTGCGACCGGTGCCGCGCTGATCGAACAGAAGCACCCTGTAGTCTTGAAGAGCTCGTTTAAGCCAGCCGGCGGCGTTCTCCGGGCGCGGCGCACCAAAGCCAGGTCCTCCCTGTAAGAAAAGCAGCCATGGCAAGTCATCATCTTTCTTGTCTGGGGAGACGACTTCCCGGGCAAACACTGAAATCTGGTCGCCGTCTGGTTGGGCGTGATCAAGGGGTACACTAAATTCATGATCTTTCAGGAGCAGACCAGGGATGCGGTGGGTTACCATAAATACCTCCTTAATATGGGGCCATTCTGAGGGAAGCACAAAAATTGCGAACCAAGCTGGAGCGTTCTTCTGATGAACGTAAATCTATTTGGCGCTCGACAATTTATCAAAGTTCAGCGTAGGATAAACCCATCCTTCAATGGGTCATCAGGGTCGATCAGCCATTCGTTACGCCCTGTGATAAACGCAGCACCGGTCACGCTGGGTATCACGGCCTGGTACGGACCATAGTTCGTCGCTTCCACCACCCGGCCTTTGAAGCAGGTGCCCAGGATGCTCTCCACGGTAAACGGCTGTCCCTGTTTTAATTCTCCCCGAGCATAATGAATGGCGGCTCGGGCGCTGACACCTGTCCCTGTAGGGCAGCGGTCCAGCTCGCCATTTGCGAAAACGCACACGTTGCGGCTGTGATGGGCTGTGTCGAGTGGCTCACCCACGAATATCGTCCCGTATAGAAAGCTGAGATCCTTTTCGAACGGATGTTGGATGGGGAAGTTATCCATTACGGCTCGTTTAATGCGCATTCCCAGGTCGATTAATGTGCGGAAATCACCCCCAGCCAGGCCTACTCCGATTTTCTGCGCGTCAACGAAGGCATAGAATGCTCCACCAAAAGCCAGGTCGAAGCGCACCTCGCCTATCCCAGGCACTAAAACCTGCTGGTCGAGAGCGTATACAAAAGATGGTACGTTGTTGAATGACACCTCTATGACGGCATCGTCCTCTCGATGAGCGTATGCTGTCACCCGACCGGCGGGAGTGTCCATTTTTATGACCGGGTTCTCAGTTTCCATTTGCAGCATGCCCGTGTCCAGCGCTACCTTAGCGAGGCCGATGACGCCGTGACCACACATGGTGCTGTAACCCTCGTTGTGCATAAAAATCACACCCAGCGTTCCATCGGGGGTGTCTGGCTCGGTGATGATACATCCGTACATGTCGGCATGGCCGCGCGGTTCCCACATCAATGCCCTACGCAGGTGATCTAGGTTCTGACGGGCGAAACGTCTTTTCGCCAGGATCGTTTCACCGGGCAGATCGGGATACCCGCTGGTTATGACGCGCAGTGGTTCACCGGCGGTATGGGCGTCAACGGTATTAATACGTAACCAATGGGATGGGGGATTCCAGTTCGTTGAATACGGCATAGTACCTCTTGCGGAAAATAAAAAAATCTGATGCTGGATACAATTTACCATATTATTATTCAAAAGATGATTTTCCTGGCTGGTAGTTTAATTGTAAGGGAATTCCATCCTGTTCGGCTGATGAATCAAAACGCCCGCTGTAGGAGACGGGCGTTTGGTGAAGGAGATGGTTGGAGGTGGAATAAGCTGCGAATTTAGTTCAATACGTGTGCTAACCGCTGGCGTAATACTGGTTCGGGCAAGGCACCCACCCACTGATCGATGATCTTGCCATTCTTCATCAGCATCATGGTGGGGATACTTCGCACGGCATAGCTTCCGGCAGTTTGGGGGTTCTCATCAACGTTGAGCTTTGCCACAACCAGCCGTCCTACGGTCTCACTGGCCAGCTTCTCAAGGATGGGCTCTGTCATGCGGCACGGTCCACACCAGGGAGCCCAGAAATCAACCAGCACGGGCAGCAGCGAATGCAGCACCTGCTGATTAAAGTTGGCATCGCTAACGTTGATCGGGTTACCCGCAGGTGAAGGACCAGAATTTTTAAATTCGGGAGAGTGAGTGGTTTTGCCGGGGCTTTTCTTTTTGCCATTAATGCCACCGTTAGCGCTCTTTGGAGCCGGCTCGGGACCTTCACCAAGCAGGTAGGCTACGTGGGCTTCCAGGTCGGAATCATATATACTTTCTGCTCTGGAGCGCACTTTGCCATCTTGGAGTGTGACCAGGCTGGGTGGATGGTTAACCTCGAAACGACGCGTGCTCTCCGGGTTGTCCCCGATCTGCATCTGGACCACCAACAGCCTTCCGGCGTACATGTGGGCCAGCCGGTCCATGGATTGACCAAGTGAATCAGTCGCAGTCCCGCGCAGGAAGACAAGGGCAACCGGAAACCCGGCCGCCAATACACGGTTTATGCTCTGGTCGTTCGTCTTTATGGGGGTGTCAAATACTGGTGTCATGAATACCTTCTTGTAGGTGAGATAATTATGGGAAGGATTCTAATCCAACAGGGTAAGAAATGCACAGGTGGATTCTATGAAGATCATTAACAAAAATAGGGCTGTCCAGATTTTCTGTAATCGAACAGCCCTACAATTGTTGTTCTAGGTAAGTGTGCTTACGGTATTGGAAGTACGTAGTTCCATATGATGTTCAGGTAGATCATGAAGGCAGAGATGTCGGGGTAGCTGACCTGGCCTGTCGGGATCAGGTTGGCGCCGAACATATAGATGGTAGCCACATCACCATCCTGCATGAGGTAAGGGAATAAACCGGTGATCGTTTGCACACAATCCGTGCCCGACTTTGAACCCTTCAGCCGGTAGTAGCCAGATTCGAATACCTCATATGGATCCGTGTAGCCTTTATATGGGACGCCCGTCAAAGCATCTACGATGGTATCATCGGCGTTGCATACGTCCAGCTTGGTTTCTTCTAAATTGGCTGAAAGTGGTGCTGCGTTAACAATGCGTATCTTGGCATTGACATCCAAGGGGACGACATCATCTTCCAGCAGCCATACTTCAAGGGGCTGGTTGTCCCCGTCGCCAATCAGATGCAGGGTGTAGTATTTGTCCAACTCGATGTTAATTGTTCCGGTAGCCAGGGTTTGATTGCTGCTTACCTGCACCATTTCAACGGCATGTTCTCCGGATGAAATTTCCAGATATCCGGAAAATTGAAGGAAATCAAAATCGTCTACAATGATCTCGCTATCAATGATAACCCTTATGGCCTCCAGGTTGTGATTGTTTTCGTAAGGAGCCACGTGCGCGATGTTAACGTAACCCACTTCTTCAGGTAATACATAGAGCAGACCTGTAGTCGTGGCGTGGAAGAAGGGCTGCAGTTCTCCGTCCCCGATGAAGAACATGTCCGCGACCTGACCGGTCTTGAAATGCAGTTCGGGGAAGTCATAGTACACAGTTCCGCAGTCGCTGCCTGCCGCAGTAATTAACAGGTCGTAGTCACCTGGGAGGACCAGCATATATGGGTCATTAAAATCCGTGTATGCCATATCAGCCAGACCCATCCAGATCTCTCCGGCGGCTGTACAAACATCGATATGCGTGTCTGCTATCTCGGGGGCGAGAGGTGCCACATGAGTGAACCGCACGAGAGCTCCCTCAGGATTTGTACTTCCAGGGCTTTCATCGATCAGTTGGAGTAATTCCAGATTTTGATCGGTCCCGTTGCCGATGACCGAGATCGTATCCCATGAATTTTCAGTTATGGTTATGTTTTCGCTAATTATGGGATTGCTTTCTCCAAGCAGAGTTACTTCTACCAGGTACGTCCCAGACTCGATCTCAATATATGATTCGGGCGGGGGCACTTCATCCGGATGGAATGGGTGTATGTCTTCGTACATGAATGAAAATTCAATATTATCTCCGAATTTCACCGTTACTTCGGTGTCGGCTGCGATGGACGAAAACGGGGCAAAATGAGCAAATTTTACATGGGCAGTGCCTTGGGGTTGGTCTACGGCGTTTTGCGCCAGGGCTACCGTAGTGATACCAGCAAAGATGCAAAGGATTAATACGAGAATTAATATCCGGACCTTTGAAACGTTCATGATCTCCTTCCTTTCTCCTATTCGTTATCGATATAGTTGATAGTCATCCCGATGGATTACTATCTGATAGATTGGTAATACGATTTGATTAAGTGTAAAAGTGTATTCGTTGGTTCCTCTCCTGTGCGGTTTGTGTTTTATCTATGCGAGTGTATAATACAGTAACGCGCACCTTTCTCTTTCATTACCCAAACGTTGAAAGAATTTTGTGCTTTTTATTAAACCGCTATTAAATTGTAACGGAAAACGGTCAAATATGCAACAAAATTCTTATTTTTGTTCAAGAGGCTGGGAGAGCGGTTAAATTCCTTGACGAGTTGTCTGGACATGGGTTAAACTAATTTATGTATGATAATGTCCCCATTGGATGAGATAAATAGTAGAATAAAAACCTGGCAGGAAATCGGCAGCACCCGGTAAAGGGCATATTGGAAAGGCGGTTTATAGATCATGAGTGAGCCAGTTGAGAAAGAGAATCAAATCGAAGATCAGGAGCGTACCCAAGAAGACCAAAAAGAGCCCCTGGGACAAAAAACTGATACGTCTAGGATGTATGCCAGGCTTTTGTTGGGGGCGTTGTTATTGAGTGGTGAAAGTTTCACCAATTTACTGCGAAACTCACAAGATCGGGTCGAGTCTAGACCGGGTTTCACGTCCACAGAAGAGCGAGTTCATGCAGAAACAGAGCTGGACCAGATGCGCTACCTGTTGATTGGATCTCTTTATCAGGCTCAAAAGTATGCCGCGAAGGGACTTCGCCGGGGAGTTCAATTTACGCTAAGAACTACCGGGGCTGTACTGGGTACTTTCTACGCCCTGACTGATAACTCGATACTGCGTCCAGTTAGAAGACCCGTCGATGCAGCTTTGAGCACGATGGCACGCGATGCAGACCAGGTGCTGCGAGCAGGAAGGTACGAGGAGAAGCAGTCCAAAGCCGTAGCGCAGGTAACCATGGATGAACTTGCGGATGAATTGATTGATTACATCGCTGAAAATCCAAAAGTAACCAAGGCGATTCAGGAAATTGTCGGTGCGCAAGGTATTGGGATGGCTCAGATGGCCGCTGACGATGTTACAGAGAAAACAGCATCCGGGGACGATGCACTGGAAGGTTTTATTCGAAGGTTGTTCCGCATGACGCCGCGTAAAGATTTACCAGGGTCTCCGATTGCAGGTCAGCATCATTATATGTATCTACCAGATAATTATAATCCGGAGGCAGGGGACAACAATCATTAATTGAAGGGTTAAATGGCTATGAATGCAACCGAAACGAACGATACTCGCCTGGGACAGTACGCTGGTTTTATTACGCGTTTGATTGCCTGGGTTATTGACCGTGGAATCATCCTCGGATTATGGTGGTTGGTTAGTTTTGGAATTGATTTTTTACTGCAGACGTTGGAAATCTCGAATGATAAATATCAAAACTGGATCGTTCTGCTGGTAATTCTAATTAATATCGTGATTTACTTCATCTATTACATAGGCTCATGGATGGTAGCCGGACAGACGCCTGGAAAGTCCTTGATGGGGGTAAGGATCGTGCGAACAGATGGGCGTCGGTTGAAATTCCACAACGCCGTGATCCGCCTGGTTGGCTATTGGATATCCAGCTTGTTCTTGTATATGGGATTTTGGTGGATATTGTTTGACAGCCGCCGGCAGGGCTGGCATGATAAGTTAGCCCGAACGATGGTGGTATATTCAGAGAACAGGGTAGAACGTTCCGAGCAGGATTTACTCCTGCGCGATCACCTGAAAATTCAACGCGAACAGCAAAAGGCAGCAAAATCCGGGTGAAGAACTCGTGAGAATTTTAAATGCTGTTGTTGAGTTTGTAAAACAACTCGCCCAAGCCTGGGACGAGGACAAACCGGCGCGTTTAGCCGCCGGGTTGGCATATTACAGCTTGTTCTCATTAGCTCCGCTGTTGTTTATATCGATCAGCGTGGCAGGGATTTTTATCGACGAGGCTCAAATAACGGAGCAACTTCTCACACGCATCGGAGCCCTGTTGGGTGTTGAATCTGCGGAATTTTTTGAGTCGGCAATATCATCGTTAGAAGCGAGCACCGTAACTGGCAGGACTTTAACCACCATCATCAGTTTCTTAGCCTTATTGTTTGCTGCCTCGGGTTTGTTTACGAATTTAAAATACGCCCTTAACAGCATCTGGCAAATCTCACCTTCCGAATACGCAGGCGTGAAGGCGTTCATCCGTACCCGGTTACTTGCTTTCTTGATTGTAATTGTATTTGGACTGCTGCTGGTTGTGGTGGCTTTTGCTGGAATTATCCTATCAGCGATAAACTCTTTAATCATGTTAGAGGGTATCAGTAGTGCGCTAAACTTTTCGGTCATCTTTGCGCTGGCAATTATTACGTTTGCCGTGTTTTACCGCATATTGCCGGATACACACGTCGGTTGGAGAGATGTATGGGGAGGCGCGATCTTTGCCGTCTCAATCTTGAGTATTGGATTGTGGATAGTGGGGATATTCCTTGGTTCTGTGAACCTGACATCGGCAACAGAGGCCGCAGGTGCAGTTGCTGTTGTCCTCATCGCGATCTATTATGCATCCCAGATATTTCTAGTTGGAGCTGAATTTACCAAGGTCTATGCATATAAGTACGGGACCCGTGTGGGGGAGGACCATTATCATGCGGAAGATGAATCAAACCCTGAACAGCGGCAATTAGATAACAAGAAAGCTGTCTCGGATTTGTGAAGCCACCAGGAGGGGTCCAACGAGATGCAAAGCACAGAAACACCGAAGCGGTAAGTTACTAGAAGTTGCAGCGATGAGTCCGTCAATCTTGCCGACTACAACATCCGCGCCGTCATCTCAGCTTACAACGAGGAACGTTCATGGGCTGCGTGGTGCTCAAAACCTGCCGCTACTGCGTCCATGTCATCGTGGTCGACAATGGCTCCAGCGATGCTACCACCCAAATTGCTGCATTCGCTAGCGTTTCTGTGCTGCCTCTCGACGAAAACCTGGGTAAAAGCTGCGCCCTGAACACAGGCATCCAGCATCTACGCGACCTGCAGCCGGACGCCATCGTTCTACTTGACGCCGACGGGCAGCACTCGCCCAAAGAGCTTTCCCAGGTTGTTACACCCGTCATCCTGGACAAAGCCGACATCGTCATTGGTTCGCGCGACCTGGAGCACAACGGCGACACCCCGCGCCACCGCGTCGTCGGGCACTGGGCCTTCAACACGTTCACCCGCTGGGCTTCTTCGGCCTTCCGGGGATGGTGGTGCTTTTAGCCGGCCTGATCTAGGTGCTCACTTTTATCAAGAACTCATTAAAACTTATAGCTGAAGTACATGGGATAGTTCGAATTTAACTACCCTTGTTCTCAACATTGGCAAGGTAAATGATGCACATAAAGCACCCGGTGCACCTGTATGTCAGGAGATGGAAAATGGATCTACTTTTCGAAAAAAACTGGTGATCAATATGATATCTGGAGAATTGACCCTTTGAGCAGTCACGAAGAGCAAATTACTTTCTCGAACTACGATGAATTGATGCCGTCTGTACGAAAGTAGATTTATTCATGAGTTTCCACGACCGTGCTGAAATAAAATGGGGATGGATAGCGTTGCTGTGCTTGACTTTCTGCATGATATCTTTGTTTGTAATCCTGGTAATAACCAGCATTATTCCGAGAGAAATCATATCAGACACTGACCTAACATTAACACCGTCACCATTAGAAAGAACAAAAATAAATAGTTTCAGTACCTCTACACCCACAACGCTGGAGGCAACGGAAGATTTTAGAAATCAAACTTCAGAATATATTTTTGAATCCACACCCCCCTCTCCTGGCAGCCTGGCTACAGAAAACCACAATAATACTTCAGACTTACTTTTTAAGGATGATCAATGGATTGATGATCGGCTCGCAGCCATGGATCTGCCTGAAAAAATTGGTCAAATGCTGCTCATTGGTCTAAATGAAAATAAGCAGCATTTAGATAGCTGCACAATAATTCATACCATCAAACCGGGGGGAATATTCTTTCATCCTGGTAATGTACAAAATCCGAGACAACTACGTGAACTTAGTTCAACGATCCATGATTGCGGATCGATTGGTGGCATGGTACCTCTATTTGTAGCTATAGACCATGAAGGTGAATATGTAAATCGTTTTTCTGATGGTGTAACCACATTTCCAGCCGCTCTGGCAATCGGAGCAACAGGAAGCCCCGATTATTACGGCTATAATATCGCTAAAGCCGCTGGCGCAGAGTTAGCATTTAGTGGTGTAAATGTTATTCTTGGTCCAGTAGCTGATGTATTATTTGATTATGATAGCCGCATCATGGCAATGCGCACCTACGGTGATTCACCTGATAAAGTTAGTGAGTACATCCATTACATTGTTTCAGGTTACCAGAGTGCTGGTCTTATACCTGTTCTGAAACATTTTCCCGGGCATGGAGGAGTAGCGGGGGATACACACCAACAAATAGTTGTCGACGGAGCGAACCTGGAAACAATACGCAATAATTATCTTCCCGCTTTCAGGAGTGGAATTCAAGCCGGAGCAATGATGATCATGCCAAGCCATCTTTCCTACCCAGGTATCAGTGGTGATCAAACTCCCGCAACTCTATCAAAATCAGTTTTAGATCTACTACGTGAAGAATTGCACTTTTCAGGAATTATTATCAGCGATGACATGAATATGAGAGCAATTACTCAAAACTTCGGATTGCGCCAAGCATCACTACAGGCAATTAAATCTGGAGTTGATATGCTTTTGATAACGGATTCTGGAAATGCACAATCTGTATTTTCTTATTTGGTTGCTGAAGCACAAAATGGGAATCTTCCATCTGAACGAGTAGATGAATCAGTCAAGCGCATTCTAAAGGTTAAGGCCTTGAACGGATTGAAGTTTTATCCAATTGTGGATAAACCAGAACCAGATTGGTCAGAGAATTATCTCTTAGCGCATGATGCTGGTTTTTACATTGTCCAAGAATACTGGGACGATGCTCAACTTGTTCCTATTCCAAGTTATGTAGAAAATATTCTTGTTGTCGGCCCAAATGGTGAATGGAATTATTATCAAGAAAGCCTTAATTCAATACTTGAGGAAAAGGGCTTTGAGGTTACCTATAAACATTTTTCGATTCCCCACAAACTCCCCGTGCCTGAGCAAGAGTATCTCCAATCCATACCAGGAGAAGCGAAAAACTACGATCTCGTCTTGATGTTTACATTTGAGTCACACACAAGAATGTACCATTGGAACGATGATTTCCAAATAAAACTGGTCAATAGATTATACAAAACAGGTATTCCATTAATCATAGTAGCTTTGAAATCGCCTAACGATGTTCTTGATTTCCCCAGAGTGGGAGCATTTTTAGCAACATACGGCACCATACCCGGAGCTATGGATGCATTAAATGCAATCTTAATAGGTAAATCGGAACCCCAAGGAGTTAATCCATTGCCAGGAATGTTTATTATCAATAGTGAGAACTAGAGGGTTGTTTTGGGATCTACTATGATTGGGTTGCAGAGCAGAATGTGGTTTTTACGACACCATCCCCGGCGCTGTACCTGCTCCCACCAGACCGCTATCACCCAATTCACATTTCAAAGACCTTGTTCGCTGAGCTGCCGTTTGAATAACCCATGAACGAACTCAATATCACCCAAGCAGCACAATCAGCAGCCAGGCCATGAATAAGAAATCCGTCAGACTGTAATCCGGATGTACTGGGATAGGCTAGGCTTTAGACAGATAGGGTGTTAACTGGGTGTAAGCTAAGCCTCGGTCATGAATTGGGTAAGGGCACAAGTGGAACTATTGCCAGAAACAACAATGCCGGAGAAAGTTGATACCGTAAAAGTAGATGAAATCTATCCCTTCTTTGGCGATAAAAAAACAGATCTACATCCTGATTTTGTTGATCGAGAAACTCGCTGCATCCCGACCTGGAATGTCAGCTGAAAGATAAGAGCGAGAACTACTCTATTGAAGGTACCAATGCTGACTTACATCACGATCTGGCTCGTTTACGTCGCTGATCTCGTTGTTTCTCTTTATGCGCACACGCCTCGCGTAATGCTGTCAAACTTTTTGTCTTTGCTTACAATAACCGGCAGTTAATCAAGTTCCAGTTTCAATGCAGTCTTTCCAAACATAGCCAGTAGTGGATAAGCTTTATAGTATAATTGCAGGTCGATGTTCCCAAATTAATTGGATGGGGCATTCGATAACACACAACATATCTAAAGGAGTTTTTTTTCAATGAGTGAACTGATTGTATTCGCATTCAAAAACCCAGACGGAGCGAAGGAAATGGCTGAGGAATTGAAGAAGCTGCAAAAACAGCAGCTTATCACCCTCGAAGACGCCGCCATTGTCCTGCGCAAAGAGGACGGCAAGGTCAAGGTAAAGCAGGCTAATAATCTGGTGGGTGTTGGCGCCATGGGCGGCGCTTTCTGGGGGATGCTGATCGGATTGATCTTCTGGATGCCCTGGTTGGGTCTGGCTATTGGCGCCATCACCGGCGCAATCGCTGGCAAGGCAACAGATGTCGGTATTGATGATGATTTTATCAAGGAAGTTGGCGGCACCATCGAGCCCGGTCATTCGGCGCTCTTCCTTCTGGTTGCCGATGTAACAGCAGATAAGGTTATCGAAGACCTGAAGCAATTTGACACCACCATCATCCGAACTTCGCTCTCAGCCGAGCAGGAAGAGAACTTGAAGGCTGCGTTTGCGGCCGAGGAGATTGATACCTCAGAGGAGTAAAAGTAAGTTTCAATGGAGTGAAACACCATACTCCACTTACTTTTTCCCTAGGAGGAGAAGGATTTATAGAATGCGGGCCGAAAGGCCCGCATTCTGGTTTAATAGCAGTGTTTTTTATTAATTGTCTGATCAGGCATGATAAAATATAGAATATTAATCATGCATAAGAAGCGAGGCTAGAAGAAGATTTCTATGCAGGCGAGGAATTTCCACGCTCTTAACAGGTGGATTCCGTTAATACGAGTGCTTCAAAAGGCAGGTGGAAAATGACCGAAAACGCAAATCAGGAAAGTAAAAACGTAATCCTTCACCTGGAGTCAACCGAGTTCACTGTAGCCCCAGGCAGCAGTATCGTTATTCCACTCCACATCAGGAACAACGCATCGCAAGCGGGGAAATTTCAGCTCTTCATCGATGGTATTCCGCCTAATTGGGTTTCGAGCACTTCCCCGGTAACGGACCTGGACGCCGGTGAAGAGAAACAAATCACACTCATCATCCAGCCGCCGAGCATCACTGAGACCGGTCCTGGGAACTTTCCTTTTGTGATCCGTGTCGTTAACCAGCAGGATCGGACCCAGGTCGCTAAAGTCGAAGTGGACCTGATGGTTGGTGCTTATGAAGTGGAAGGTCGTATCGGCGTTGTGATGGAATCGACGGAGTATTCGGTGTCGCCAGGTTCCAGCACCACCATCCAGATGCTGCTGCACAACCAGGGCCTGGTGGACGATGAATTTCGATTATCTGTGGATGGAATTCCTATGAGCTGGATTTCGACTCCCTCTCCGGTGACAAAACTGGCCGCCGGGGAGCAGCGTAAGGTTACCATGACGGTCATCCCACCGGTTGGTTCAAGCAGCCGGGCAGGTCTTTATTCGTTCAAGGTACAGGTGATCAGTGCGCAGGCCCCCGATCAGATAGCAGAGATAGAATGCAAACTCGACGTAGCCGCGATCAGTTCCTTCAGCACAGAATTGAACCCGGAAGAGATCCGCGATGGGCAGTTAGCTTCCCTGGTGGTGAACAATAACGGCAATTTTCAGGGAACATATACCGTAATCTTCAATACCGAGGGTGATACGCTCGTGTTCGATCCCCCCGAACCGCAGCAGGTGCAGGTTCCAGCGGGTGAGAGTACAACGGTAGAGTATAGCGCAAAACCACAAAAGCGATCTTTTATAGGTAGTGCAGTGACTTACCCATTCACAGCCCAGGTGAAATCTTCTGAAGAAGATGCGCAAATACTGGAAGGAAAAATGATCGGCGAGCCGCTTTTACCTTTCTGGGTGGTTCCATTCGCGTTGGTCTTGTGCCTGGCTGTGATTTGTGTCTCGTTTGTGGTGTTTGTATTCAGCACCCGGTCGCAGGCTGGGCAGGCGACCCAAACAGCGGAAGTTTATTTGACTGAGACGGCTCTGGCAGCCGGCGTTCAACCAACGCCAACGCTTGAACCAGGGGAGACACTGCCGCCGACGGAAGTGTCCACGGTAACGCCTGGTGAGACCGCCGTACCGACAGAGACTATCATCCCAACAGAAACTCCGACACCCACACAGGTGCTGACTGAGGCGCCCACCGAAATTCCGACGGATACTCCCATCGTGATCCCCAATGTGGGGCGTATCGCTTACCAGTCTAACCGGGATGGCGATCCGGAGCTGTACATTCAGGATACAGGCACGGGAGAAATTGGGCGCCTGACGAACAGCCTGGGGGTTGATACCCAGCCTGCGTACTCTCCGAATGGATCCCGCCTGGCTTTTATGTCAGACAGGACGGGCAACAACGAGATATTTGTCGCCAACGCCGATGGGACTAACCCGGTCAATATCAGCAACAATCCGGCGACCGACCAGACGCCCTCCTGGTCTCCGGATGGACAGTGGATCGCCTTCGCTACCAACCGTGATGGCAGCCTGGAAATCTATATCATGAGACCGGACGGCACAGACCTGCATAACCTGACCAACGATCCGGCGGATGACCAGACTCCATCCTGGTTCAACAGCGGGATTGCCTTCCAATCCAACCGCGACGGAAACCAGGAAATATATTTGATGAACGCGGATGGTTCAAACCAGACGAACCTGACCAACCATCCGGCGAACGATACCTGGCCTTGTGGGTCACCGAACGGGAATCGTGTGGCGTTTACGACCGACCGGGATGGAAATATGGAGATATACTCAATGGGAGTGGATGGTTCCAATCCGGTAAACCTGACCAACAACTCCGCCACAGATCAGGTACCCGCCTGGTCTCGCGACGGCAACTGGATCGCCTTTATCACGGACCGGGACGCCAACCAGGAGATATACATCATGCGCGATAACGGTTCCGAAGTTTACAACGTTACCAACAACCCGGCTGCGGACATCGTGCCGGCGTTTCAGTAAATACAATATCAGGCGTAAATGTTATGATGATGAGGGTGTAATATGAGCAGAATATCACGATTCTTAGTTAGCTGGTTGCTCATCGCCTTCTCTGTTGGATTCGCGGCTTGGATACTGCCTGGCATAACGATTGACGAATCACAGAATGGAGTTTTGGTAGTTATTGGGATGGCGCTGATCCTGGGTTTGGTGAATGCGATCATCAAACCCATCCTGACACTTCTCTCGTGTGGGTGTATTGCAGCCACCCTCGGATTATTTATTTTTGTGATAAACGCATTAACATTTTGGTTCGCGTCATGGCTGTCGCAGCAGTTGGGTCTCGGTTTTTATGTGGAAAGTTTCTGGGCAGCACTGGCAGGTTCGATCATCGTAAGTGTTGTGTCTATCGTGCTGGGTTGGTTTTTTATTGATGAAGACAAATAAAAAAGGAGAAAATTATGACTGAAAACACGCTTGAACGTCCTGGTTGGGTAACCTTTGGAGCCATATTAATGTTCCTCGTTGGCGGCTTTACGCTGGTGTTCGCCGTATCAACTTTCAGCAACGCTTCCTTTTTATCGGATTTCAAATTGGATATTGGAACCAATAGACTGTGGATCTCGGGAGTTATTGATTTATTCATCGCCGCAGGGTGCTTCTGGGCTGGCTACAGCCTGCTGCGCGGCAAGAAGTTTGGCTTTTATTTCGCGCTCGCTTTTGCCGTAATAAATGCTCTCAAATGGTTCTTGTTTATGTTTTGGTTCCCGATCATGGGAGTGGTCTCCATCGTGATAGACGGGTTAATTATCTATTCGATGGTCAAGAGTGAGAGATATTTTGACGATTATTACCGTTTGGGTATAACGTAATCTCAAATGTATTTGTCCTGCCGTTAGCGCACCGGGCGGAGCAAGAACAATTGAACACTAAGGAGAATCTATCATGAGCGAAGAAAATCAAGCGCAAGCAGAATCACAGGAAAGCAATGGTAAGGTAAACATTGGGATGGTGGTCGTGATCATCGTCCTGGCGATCATTGCTGTCCTTTTGATTGTCGTTGTAGCTGACCTGGCGACGACTGATGACAGTGAGAGCGGCGGGCAGCCGATAGAGGGCGTTCCTTCGCCAGTACCGGGTGAGCCGCAGGTTACCGCGCTCACCAATGTGAACGTACGCGCTGGTCCAGGCATGCAGTATGATGTTTACGGCGTGATGCAAGAAGGCCAGACTGCCAAGGTTGTGGCGGTATGCTCCGACCACAGCTGGTGGGCCATCGAAATACCTGTGCAAACAGGTCATGGTTGGGTTTCCGCCGATTATGTCAGGGCAGAGAACGTAGAAGATGTGCAAATTGTCGAGTGCTATGCGGACACGGCTCCGGTTCCCACACCAGCACCGGGACAACCAGCGGTGACTGCCACGACGCTCCTGAATGTGAGATCGGGACCGGGAACCCAATATCCGAGCTACGGTCTTCTGCAGCCCGGCCAATCAGCTATTGCAGTCGGCACGAACGCTGACGGTACATGGTATGCGATCGATGTGCCCCCGGCTCCAGACGGGATAGGGTGGGTGGCAGCTGAGTACGTGACGGCGGAAAATGTCGAAGGTCTGCCGGTCATCGAAGCCCCCTAACCGTATACGAAACAGTGGGTGGAGATTTAATCTTCACCCACTGGAATTTCATAATTTGAGCATACTTTAAACATCGCTTATATCTTGGAAGAAATTTATGCAGCAGGCAGGGGAGCAATTTTCGTATCGGGTAACTTGAAGGTGATCTGGTGACCCCAACGAACGGACGACCGCCAGAGGAAATAAGTATAAGAAAATGACACCTGTAGACGCATCGCAGATCACGGAACAGATATACATTGCGGCTCATCCAAAGGCCAGGCATTCTGAGCAAGTCCTTGCGTGGAATGTGAGCCTGGTGATATGCATGATATTTCATCCCCCGCCTGTGGTTTATTGGCGAGACCCGTTCCGGCTGGTTTGGCTTCCTAATTTCGATTCACCACACCTGCCAATATCCTTGAGTATGCTCAAAAAAGGCACCAGAGAAGCTTTACCGGTGATCAGGGACGGTAAGAGTGTGATGATCTACTGCCGTGAAGGCCGGCATCGCAGCGTAGCAATGACCTGCTGCGCCCTCATTGGGCTGGGATATTCGGCCGACGATGCCATCAAGTTGGTAAAAGAGAAGCGCCGCGTGGCGGATCCGGAAGTCTGGTACATCCAGGAAAGGATACGAAAATTTGAGCAAACCTGGCAGGCAAGTATTCCGCCAGAGTGATCGAAAAAATTCAAAATGTGCGTGTTGTATCAATTGCGCATACCAGCCGGTTGGATAAACAAGGAATTCAAAAGTAGATCGCGCAGTCATAGTCTTGGGTCCGCGGGGGATTTTTGCCTGGTGGACCATTTGGTGGTCTGGTAGGAGGCGAAGAGCGAATCGATTAAGCTCAGCACATTTTGCTGAAATCAGGTAAAATAGGTAGGGTAAAAAATGATTAACATTCTATCTTAGTAAAAGGAGTTCGATTATGGGTAATAAAGGTTCATCGGTATTAAGTTTCCTGCTGGGTGCGCTCGTAGGAGCAGCGATTGCTCTGCTTTATGCGCCTTCTTCTGGTGAAGAGCTGCGTTCGCAAATCAAAACCGAGGCTGATATCAGACTCGAAAAACTGTCCGCAGAATGGGAGAAAACCCTGACTGAACTGCAGGCCTCTGCAGAAAAGACACGCTCTGAGGTCAAGGCTTACATCGATCAAATGCAGATCGAAGAAGTAGCAGAAGTGGAAGTAGCAGAAGTACAAGTTGCAGAGGAAGAAGGATAATCCCTACCTGTACGAAAACAAAGGCAGCATAGAAAAAATCGTTACACTTATGCTGCCTTTGATCTATTTATTTAATCCCTTTTTTTTTTATGAGTAACCCAAATGAGTGACGTACCCGTACAATTAGTTGTGGCAGCCTTCCAGGATGAGAAGAGTGCTGATGGGGCTTTAAAGCAGTTGAAGCAAGCCCAGAGAGAACGTTTGATCAAGATCGATGATGCCGCGGTGCTGCGCAAAGATGAAAAAGGCAAGCTGCACATTAAAGAAACTGGGGATTGGGGCGGAGGTAAAGGCGCAGCAGTCGGCGGTGTTATTGGAGCAGCAGTCGGTCTCATATTAGGGCCAGGCGCCATCTTGACCTCTGCGGCTGGTGCCCTTATCGGTGGGCTTTCTGCTAAACTGCGGGATTCCGGTTTTAACGACGAACGGCTTAAGAAGCTGGGAGAAGGACTCGAGCCTGGAACATCCGCCATCGTGGCGGTTGTCGAGCATAAATGGGTTGCACAAGTCCAGGATGAACTGGATGAATACGCTACCGACGTGTTTACAGAGGCCATCAGCGCAGACATCGCCGAACAGCTCCAGGCTGGAAATGAAGTGCAGCTCTCAGCGATTGCCGGAGAAGAAGGGGTGGAGTTGTCTCGCGTTGCGGGAAACGAGGAGCGAGTCGAGGCCAGCCGGATCGTTGCCACGGATGAAGGCGTCGTAGCCGAGCGTTTGGTGGCCACCGAGGAAGGTGTGGCTGCTGAACGTATCACGGCAACGGATGAGGGTGTCTCAGATGTGGTTGTGGTTGCCACGGAGGATGAGATCGTGGCGGCTGGTGTAGTTGCGACGGATGAGGGTGTGGTCGCTGGTAGTTTGATCGCAACACCCGATGAGGAAGAAGAAAAAGGTACGGAAGAAAGCGAAGAGGAGTAAAATTGTTTGTAGCTGCGGATGCGGTTAATCCGCAGCCACTATTTTTAGATCTGGGAGGGGGGTATAGGAGTAATATTTTCCACGCAAATTACGCGCAGAGCAGATGAATATCGCTCATTTCACGAATACCTATAAACCAAACATTAACGGCGTTTCGCGCTCGGTGAGCACTTTCAGGGAGGCCCTAACCAGGCTGGGTCACCATGTGTTTGTCTTCGCGCCGGGAGGGGGAAAATACAAAGACGACGAGCCCTTCATTTTCCGCTATCCAGCCTTTGAGATC
>Ga0209013_10000106_pt1 | contig 63570 bp, 65 predicted proteins | sample Cruoilmetagenom2_FD_187291 | JGI IMG/M metagenome (GOLD analysis project Ga0209013, IMG submission 187291) | Oil polluted marine microbial communities from Coal Oil Point, Santa Barbara, California, USA - Sample 2 (SPAdes) (version 2) | ecosystem: Environmental > Aquatic > Marine > Oil seeps ... | reverse complement strand
CCTGCGGCTCGCGGCGCGGCAATCACGAGGTGATGATGCGCGGTACGTTCGCAAATGTCCGCATCAAGAATCAGATGGTGCCCGGGATCGAAGGCGGCGTGACGGTGCACTACCCGTCCGAAGAGCGCATGGCGATCTACGATGCGGCCATGCGCTACCAGGACGAGGGCATGCCGCTCGTGGTGTTCGCCGGCAAGGAATACGGTACGGGCTCCTCGCGCGACTGGGCGGCAAAGGGCACACGGTTGCTCGGCGTGCGCGCGGTCATCGCCCAAAGCTTCGAGCGCATTCATCGCTCGAACCTGATCGGCATGGGCGTGCTGCCGCTGGTCTTCGCCGAGGACATGTCCTGGGAGAAGTTGGGGCTCACCGGCAGCGAGACCGTCTCGCTAAAGGGTCTGAACGATCTCAAGCCCGGGCAGTGGGTCGAGGCGGATATCGTTTATCCGGGCGGCGAAACCAGAGCCGTACCGCTCCAGGTGCGGATCGATACGTTCGACGAACTGGACTACTTCCGGAACGGCGGAATCCTTCACTACGTCCTTCGCTCGCTCGCGAAGGAAGCCGCTTAAGGTCACTGAGTTGTGACCCTCCGCGAGCGGATTTTGCCGGAAATTCAGCGGCGTTTCCGGCATTCTAGGGACATGAGGCTAGTCACCCTTCTTGCAGCGCTTGTTGGCGCGGCGTGTACCGCCGCGCTTCTGGCGCTCGCGTTCTCGGTGCCGAGCCGGGCGGAGAAGCCCGGGCTCGCAACGGATACGCCCGTGCTGATCGAACTGTTCACCAGCCAGGGCTGCTCGTCCTGCCCGCCGGCGGATGCGCTATTGAACGAGTATCGCGACAAGCCAGGGGTGATCACCCTGTCCTTCTCGGTCGACTACTGGAACTATCTCGGCTGGCACGACACGCTGTCGAGCGCTGAGAACAGCGAGCGTCAGCGCGACTACGCGCTCGCGCGCGGCGACGGCGCCGTCTACACGCCCCAAGTGGTGGTGGACGGCATCACCCACGTGAACGGCGCCAACGAGGCCGCGATCGAGATGGCCATGCGGCAGACCACACGGCGGCTCAGCGACGTGAAGGTGCCGATGTCCATGCGCGCGGAAGGTAAAAGCCTCGTGGTCGACATCGCCGATGCGCCGGAGACCTCGGACATGCGCGAGGCCACGATCTGGCTCGCGGTGGCCAAGGACCAGGAGACCGTCGCCATCGACCGCGGTGAGAATCGCGGCAAGGAGATCACCTATTCGCACCCGGTCCGGGATTTCACGCCGATCGGCATGTGGAAGGGCGAGAAGATGTCGCTTCGCCTGCCGCTGAAGGATCTCCAGACCATCGGCGGCGACTGCCTCGTGGCCATGTTGCAGGTCGAGGGCTCGGGTCCGGTCCTGGGCGCTGCGGCCTACGAGCGCGACTAGCCCCCACCGTTTTCTGCCTCGCAAATACAAAAGGGCCGGCGTGTCGCCGACCCTTTCGAGCTGCCTCTTCGATGAGAAATGGCCCGGTCCGAGAGAAGACCCCGGGGGGCTGGGGGGCTTAGATTCCGAAGCCCTCTCAAGTTGGACCGGGCCGAAAGGCAACGGTGTTTACCATAAGGTTTTTTGGGGCGCGCCCTTGACTGAACTGGGGCGAAACCGCGAATTATGTTTCGCATTGTTACAGTCCGTCAGGGGCTCGCGCCGCTTGAATTTCCGGGTGCCAGCGGTCATCATGACGCTTCCGTTACAGGAGGCGCGATTGAGCGAAACGGAACCCATAGTCGTGCCGCTGGCCTTCCGGGCTGGCGGCCTACAGAGCCCCTCCGAGGGGGGCGCCCGGCGCGACGGCATCTCATTCGATCGCCGGGAACTCTCCCAAATCCTCAATGTCTACGGTCGGAAGGTCGCCAGCGGCGAGTGGCGCGACTACGCCATTGATACGCTGAAGGAAAAGGCCGTTTTCTCGGTTTTCCGGCGCTCGTCCGAGATGCCGCTCTACCGCATCGAGAAGACCCCGAGGCTGGCGCGCCGCCAGGGCGCCTATACCGTGATCGCAGCCACGGGGCTGATCCTCAAGCGGGGCCACGACCTCGCCCGGGTCTTGAGGGCCCTCGATAAGGGCCTTCGCCTCGTAGAGGCCTAATTCACAGCGCTTAATCGGAATTGAGAGAGGTCCAGACAAGAGAGAAGCCCCGGAGACGGGGGGACTCGGGGCTTCTCCGGTTCCTTCTGGGGGGAACCTCGTGACGGGGAGGGAAAGACCCGCCACGATACGAATCTGGCGATGCGGCGCCGATTTTCAACCCATGCGAGCCGTCCGCAGGCCAGGCCAGGGTAAACCGGAAAAGCAAAGGCCCCGACGTTTCCGCCGGGGCCTTTTCGCATCTTTGGATGCTTTGTGCCCCTAGCGGCGGTCGCCGAAGAGCTGCAGCAGCATCATGAACAGGTTTATGAAGTCGAGGTACAGGCGCAAAGCCCCCATGACGGCCTTGCGGCCAGACATAGAGCCATCGTCGTTGGCGCTGTACATCTCCTTGATCTGCTGGGTGTCGTAAGCCGTCAATCCGGCGAAGACCAGCACGCCGATCACCGACACTGCGAACTGCAGCGCGGTCGAACCGATGAACAGGTTCACCAGCGAGGCGATGATAATGCCGATCAGGCCCATGAACAGGAACGAACCCCAGCCCGACAGGTCCTTGCTCGTGGTGTAGCCCCACAGCGACAGGGCGCCGAACGATGCCGCGGTGATGAAGAACACGCGCGCGATGCTTTCGCCGGCATAAACCAGGAAGATCGACGAGATCGATGCCCCCATCAGGGCCGAGAAGACCCAGAAGGATAGCTGGGCCGTGCCCAAGCTCATGGAGCCGATGCGCATCGATAGGAAGAACACCATGGCGAGCGGCGCGAAGATCACCACCCACTTGAAGCCGCTGGCAAACATGAAGTTGCCGAACGCGGTCAGTTCCAGCCCGCCCGCGCCCTGTTGCACGGCCATGGCGTAGATTGCATAGGCGACGACACCGGTGATGGCGACGCCGGACGCCATGTAGTTGTAAACGCGGATCATATAGGCGCGCAGGCCCTGGTCGATGGCGCCAGCGTCGGCGCGTCCGACCGATTGCCCATAACGTCTGTCGAGTTCCGCCATATACGAAAATCCTTCTCTAGCGTTTGTCAGGAAAGCCACTCTGACCTGAAATATGGTGGTTTTAGGCTATTTCTGCAAGATGAAGAGAGTGTGTCCCATCAATCGGAAATGCCTATGAGGTCCAGTGCTCGGGGCCTATTCGGACCTCAGATAGGGCGCCGCCTTGACCGAAAGCACCCGCCAGGTGGTGAAGGCGCCCACGATAAGAACCAGCGCCAGCGCCAGTCCGATGGTCGCGGCCGCGGCGAGCGGCGCGAACTTGAACTCGATGTCGAAGGCGAAGGTGCATAGCGCCCAGGCGGTGATGGTGGCGATGAGGATCGCCAGCAGCGACGTGGCGAGCCCGAGCACGCCGAACTCGAGCAGCTCGGCCTTGACGATGAGCCCGCGCGTGGCGCCGAGCGTCTTGTAGAGCACAGCCAGATATTTCCGGCGCTGCTGGCCGGCGGATACCGCCCCAGCCAGGACCGCGGCGCCGATCAGCAGCGTGAAGCCGGACGTTGCTTGGATTGCACCCATGAGCTTTTCGAGCATGGCCTTGGCCGCGTCGACGATGTCGCCGATCTTGATGGCGGTGACGAGGGGAAAGCGCTCGGCGAGCGATTGAATGATCTTGGCTTCCTCGTCCGGGTCGGTGCCCTTGGGCAGTTCCAGCGTGGTGACCAGTCGGTGCGGTGCGCCTTGCAGTGTGTTGGGTGAAAACACCATGACGAAGTTGATAGCAAGCGACTCCCAGTCGATCTTGCGCAAGCTCGCGATCTTGGCCTCCACGTTGCGGCCGAGGATGTTGACGGTGATCTGATCGCCGAGCTTCAGACCGAGACCCTTGGCGAGCTCGCCGTCGAAGGAGACCAGCGGCGGTCCGTCATAGTCCTTCGGCCACCATTCGCCTTCTTCGACCTTCGAGGCGCCCGGCACTGTATCGGTATAGGTAAGCCCCCGGTCGCCGGCGAGGACCCAACGCGCGTCCGGCTTGACTTCGACGTCGTCCACGGACACCCCGTTCAGCTTGACGATGCGGCCGCGCAACATGGGCGCGTTGTCGGTCTTTGCCTTCGGCTGGATCTCCTTGGTCGTCTGCTCGAAGGTCGCCAAATCGCCGGGCTCGACATCGAGGAAGTAATAGGCGGGCGCGTCGACCTCCACATGGCTCTCAATCTCGGTGATCAGCGAGTGGTGGATCAGGGCCACGGCGATGAGAAGGCCGAGTCCCAGCCCCAACGACACGGCGATGGATCGGGCGAGCGAGCCTGGCGCGCCGATACTGGCGAGCGCGAGCCCCCAGGCCGGCGGCTTGGTGCGGCGATAGCGTGCCGCGAGGCGCTGCACGAGAAGTCCAAAGCCAAGCAGCAGTCCGAAGGCGGCGAGGATCCCCAGTGAAATCGCCGCGGTGACAAGACGTTCTTCGGAAGCGGCAATGGCGAGCACGAATAGGGCCAGCCCCGCCGCGGCCGAGCCGAGCGCGAACGCGGTCGTCGACCGCTCGCGCTCTTCGGTGAGATGGGCGCGCATCAACACGGCGGGCGAAATGCGGCTGGCGCGGCCGAGCGGCCACAGCACGAACAGCACCATGGTCAGGAGCCCGGCGAGCGCCGCCACGATGAGCGGCATGGGATGCGGCTCGACCGCAAGCCTGATGGGAAGCGTGTCCTCGTAAAGCGTCGCAATGACAATGGGGGCGAACGCGCCGAGCACGAGACCAATGACGATACCGATTGCGGCGAGCATCAAGGCCTGAATCAGATAGACATTGAGCACCAGCCTGCTTGTGGCGCCGACGCATTTGAACGTCGCGATGACTTCGCGCTTCTTGGCCATGTAGCTTTGGATGGCATTGCCGACGCCGATGCCGCCAAGCAGAAGCGCGGTCAGTCCCACGAAGTTGATGAACTGGGTAAAGCGCTCCGCATCGCGCCGCATTGATGGCGCCGGGTCCGTCCAGTCGCGGATGGAGAAACCGCTTTGCGGAAACTTCGTCTCCATGTCTTTGCGCGCGGCGGTAAGCTTGTCGCGGTCGACGCCGGCATCGTCTGGCAACTTCAGGCGATAGGTCCAGCGGATGAGACTGCCCGGCTGTACCAGTCCGGTCTTCTCCAGCGTGTCACGGGACATCAGGACTTTCGGACCGTAGGACAGCCGGTCGGCTAGGCGGTCGGGCTGATCGCCGAGCACGCCGCCGATCGTAACCTCGGCCTCGCCGATCTTGAGGGAATCGCCGATGTCCAGTCCAAGCCGGTCGAGGAGAATCTGTTGGGCAAGCACGACGTCGGGTTTTCGCCAAAGCGGGCCGGCGCCTCGCGGCTCCACGACCGCGACCTCGCCATAGAGCGGGTAGGGCGCATCGACCGCCTTCACCTCGACAAGCGCGCTCTTGCCGTCGGGCGCGCGTGCCATGGCGCGGAAGCTTGCGGACGCGCTGATCTCGCCGAGCTCTTTGAGCGCAGTCATCTCGCCTGCGCTCGCCTGGCGATGGATCACCTCGAAGGAAAGATCGCCGCCGATCAAAAGCCGCCCCTGGTTCGCCAGCGCCTTGTCGAAAGCCGTCGCCAGTGAGCCGATGGCGGCCACCGCGGCAACGCCGAGCGCGATGCATATGACGAAGACCACAAGGCCGCTGGCGCCGGCGCGCAGCTCACGCAAGGCAATGCGAAAGGCGAGCGAAGTTTGCGCGGCGTTTACGGGCGCCGCCGTTGTCGTGGCGGCAGACGTCACGACGCGTCCGCTTTGGTGTCGCTGTTCGCAACGATGCGGCCGTCTGCGAGGCTGACGATACGGTCGCAGCGCGTGGCGAGGTCGCTGTCATGCGTGATGAGAAGCAATGTCGCGCCGGTGCGCTCTTTCAGCTCGAACAAGAGATCCATCACCGCCGCGCCCGTGGCCTGGTCGAGATTGCCCGTAGGCTCGTCGGCCAGGATGAGGGACGGTTTGGTGGACAGCGCCCGGGCAATGGCGACGCGCTGCTGCTCGCCGCCGGAGAGCTGTCCGGGAAAATGGTCCTCGCGATGCGATAGTCCGACTTCGGACAAGGCCTCCTTGGCCACGGCGAAGGCGTCGTCCTGGCCGAGAAACTCCATCGGCAGCGCCACGTTCTCGATTGCCGTCATGGTGGGCACCAGATGGAAAGACTGGAACACGATGCCGATCTTACCCGCGCGAAGCCGAGCCAGGCCGTCTTCGTCGAGGGCGCCGAAATCCGTCCCAACGACGGTCACTTGGCCAGATGTGGCCCGCTCGAGGCCGCCGATCACCATCAGCAGCGTGGATTTGCCGGAGCCCGAGGGGCCGACCACCGCCATAGCTTCGCCCGATGACACGGTTAGATCGATGCCACGCAGGATCGCGACCGCGCCGGCACGGGACGGCAGGGTGACATGCACGCCTTCAAGCTCTATGGCGGGGCGTTGCTTCAGGGGCTGATCCATGGTCGGGCAAATCACCGCTTTGTCGTGGCTTGGAGCCTAGCCGCAATAGAGAATGGCAAACAGGTCCAAAAGATGAAACTTCGCGCCGCCTTCCTGAGCCTTCTCGCCGCAGCCTTGATCGGGTTTTGTGCGTCGGCCACGCACGCCGAAACGGATGAGATCGTGATTGTGGCGTTGGGCGACAGTCTCGTCGCAGGGCTTGGTCTGCCGCGGAACCAGTCCTTCCCGGCGCAGCTGGAGGCGGCATTGCGCGCCAAGGGGACACAAGTGCGCGTGGTGGACGCTGCCGTTTCGGGCGACACCTCGCGCGCCGCGCTACAGCGGCTCGATTGGGCCTTGCCGGAGGACGCGGACGCAGTCATCGTCGAGCTTGGCGGCAACGACGCGCTGCAAGGCCTGCCCCCTGCGGCGACCAAAGCGGCCCTCGCCGAGATCATCGAGAAGATCCAGGCCAAGGGGCTGCCGGTGCTGCTCGCCGGCATGGAGGCCCCGCGCAATCTGGGCAAAGACTATGTGGAAGCGTTCGGTGCGATGTTTCCAGAGCTCGCCGCGCAGTATGATGTGATCCTCTATCCCTTCTTTCTCGACGGCGTCGCGCTCAACGAGGAATTGATGCAAAAGGACGGCATCCACCCGAACGGCAAAGGCGTCGCCGTGGTGGTGGATAAGATCACGCCGAAGGTCGATGCGCTGCTGGCGAAGGCAGGCGGATGAGCACACCTCTGAAACAAATCGCGGCGCTTCCGGTCGCGGAGACGAAGGATGGGCCCTTGGTCCTCCTCGTGACCACGCGGGGCCGTGGCCGCTGGACGATCCCCAGGGGTTGGCCGAAACCGGGCGTGGCCGATGCGGACCTTGCCGCGCGGGAAGCGGCCGAGGAGGCAGGCGTGGAGGGCGAGGTGGATGCGCGCCCGCTCGGCGCCTTCGACTACACCAAGCGGTTGCATCTGTTCTCCTGGGCCAAATGCACCGTCGATGTCTACCTGCTTCACGCGCGCTGTCAGTATCTGGATTGGCCTGAAAAGTCGGCCCGGAAAATCCTCTGGGTTTCGCCGGAAGAGGCCGCGTCGCTTGTAGCCGACGGCAAGCTGGCGGCAGTCTTACGTGATTTTTTCCGGCTAAGGCCGCCTAGGAGCGGCGAGGACTCGTTCGTCCACACAAAGCGTTGAAAAAACCCCGGCACTGTTGTGGCGTCCGGCAAGACCCCTTATGACCGCTTTGTGACGGACCTCAGGAACTCAAGCGCATGACATCGCCGGACGAAAGCGCAACAGGCGTGGGTCCGGACAAGGTCCGGAAGACGTCCCTCGACAAGGATCTGCGCAAGATCGAGCGGTTGGAGGACGCGACCCGGACCGTCTCCAGCAACAGGTTCGCGCTCGGCATCGCCGCGCTCTTTCTGGCGACTGCCGGCGCACTGGCCGGTAGCCAAATTGGCGCCAGCCACAACGCCATTATTCTGATTGTAGCCGCGGTTGTCGGCGGCTACATGGCATTGACCATCGGTGCCAATGACGTCGCCAACAATGTTGGCCCCGCGGTCGGTGCCCGCGCGCTGACCATGACGGGCGCGCTTGTCATCGCCGCAATTTTTGAATGCGCGGGCGCTCTCATCGCCGGCGGCGATGTGGTCAAGACCATTTCCAAAGGCATTATCGATCCGGCAGCAGTGCCGAGCAGCGAAGTGTTCGTCTGGGTAATGATGTCCGCCTTGCTCGCCTCGGCGCTATGGGTGCACTTGGCCACGGTCTTGGGTGCGCCGGTTTCGACCACGCACGCTATTGTCGGCGGTGTGCTGGGCGGTGGCCTCGCGGCGGTCGGTGTCGATGTCGTTGATTGGGTGATCGTTACCTCGATCTTCGCCAGCTGGCTGACCTCGCCGATCATTGGCGGTGTGATCGCCGCTGGCATTCTCGCCTTCATCAAGATCAATCTCATCTACCAAGAGGACAAGATCGCCGCGGCACGCCGCTGGGTGCCTGTGCTGGTGGCTCTCATGGCGGCGGTGTTCTCCGCCTATCTCGCCATCAAGGGGCTTAAGCGCGTCTGGACGCCCGGCCTGCCCGCCATCGCCACGATTAGCATCCTAGTCTACGGGCTCGTGTACCTGGCGGCGAAACCCTGGATTCGCGCGCAGTCCGAAGGGATGGAAAACCGCAACCAGGATTTGCGCAAACTCTTCCATGTGCCGCTCATCGTCTCGGCGGCATTGCTCTCCTTCGCGCACGGCTCCAACGATGTCGCGAATGCCGTCGGCCCGCTTGCCGCCATTTTGAATAGCGCGGAGTCGGGGACGTTGCTCAGTGAAGTCGGCGTTCCCTTCTGGGTGATGCTGATCGGTGCAGTTGGCATCAGCCTTGGCTTATTCCTATTCGGACCACGTATTGTGCGGATCGTCGGTGAGAAGATCACCAAGATGAACCCGATGCGTGCGTTCTGCGTCGCGCTAGCGGCCGCTTGCACCGTGCTCTTCGCTTCGCAGCTCGGCCTGCCGGTCTCGACCACGCATATCGTGGTGGGAGCGGTGTTCGGCGTCGGTTTCTTCCGCGAGTACTACACGGCGCGCAGCCGCCGGCGGCGCTACTACGTCCTCAAGGAGAAGCGTCATGCGCCTGTCTCCCGGAAATCTCCCACCACGCCGGACGAACTGCGCCGCCGCAAGCTTGTGCGGCGCTCACATTTCGTGGGCATCATTGCCGCGTGGGCCATCACGGTGCCCTCTGCCGCTGCGTTGGCAGCGATGATATTCTTTGCCGTAGACTGGGTGCGCTAACGGTTCCGAGGCGGCAAGCTGACGACCATCTACGATCTGAAGCCGAAATTTCAGGCGCTGCTGCGCCCGCTGGCTGCATGGCTTGTGCGCGCCGGTGTCAGTGCCAATGCGGTCACCGTGGCGGCGCTGCTGTTGAGCGTGGCGCAAGGGCTGTGGATTGCGCTGCGGCCGGGCGAGGCCTTGCCGCTTCTCCTTCTTCCCCTGACGCTGTTCGTGCGCATGGCGCTCAATGCCATCGACGGAATCATGGCGAAGGAGCACGGTCAAGCGAGCGTCACGGGCGCGGTTCTCAATGAACTGAGCGATGTCCTGGCCGACGCCGCGCTCTATCTTCCTTTCGCGCTTGTGCCTGGTGTGAACCCCGCTCTTGTCGTGCTCGTGGTGGTCGCCGGCATTGTCGCCGAGATGACGGGCGCGCTCGGGCCGATGGTCAAGGCGTCGCGCCGCTATGATGGGCCGTTCGGCAAAAGTGACCGTGCGCTCGCGCTCGGGCTACTCGCGGTGCTGCTTGGGTTGGGGCTGGCGCCCGGTTTGTGGACGAGCGTCTATCTCGGCATTCTTCTGGCACTGTCGGCGCTCACCGTGATCAACCGTGCGCGCCGCATCGTCGCCGAGGCCGCGTCATGAGAACGATGTTTGGTCTGCCGGAGCATGTCGTCTACGCCACCGCCGGTGTCTGGGCACTCTTGGCATTGGCAACTGCGCTGGTGCTCTTCTTGCGGTGGCGGCGTCCCGGCCATTACGACGAGCTGGTGAGCCGGACCGCCTCGTGGTGGTGGATGATCGGCGCGTTCACGCTCGCCATTGTCCTCGACACCACAGTGGCCATCGTCTTTCTCGCCTTCATTTCGTACCTGGCTCTGAAGGAATATCTGTCGCTGATCCCCACGCGGCGCATCGACCGCGGGCTTCTGCTGTTCGCCTATCTCGCCATTCCCATCCAATATTATTGGGCCGCGACCGACTGGTACGGCATGTTCATCGTCTTCGTACCAGTGTGGCTTTTCCTGTTCTTCCCGGCGCTCATGGCGCTGCGCGGCGACACGAAAGGCTTTTTGGCTGCGGTGGGCACGCTGTCCTGGGGGCTGATGCTCACCGTCTTCTGCCTGAGTCACATGGCCATGCTGCTCGTGTTGGGCGCGAGTCATAACCCAGTCGCAGGCGGCGTCGGACTGCTGTTCTTCCTCGTGGTGTTGACCCAGTTCAACGACGTGGCCCAATACACTTGGGGAAAGCTCTTCGGCTGCCACAAGGTGACGCCCAATGTCAGCCCAAAGAAGACGTGGGAAGGGCTGATCGGCGGCGTGCTGACCACGACCGCCCTGGCTGCGGTTCTCGGGCCATATCTGACGCCGATGGACCATACGTGGTCGGCCGCTGCGGGTGCGGTCCTCGGCATTGCGGGCTTCCTCGGCGACATCACCATCTCGGCCGTGAAGCGCGATCTCGGTGTCAAAGATACCGGCGGCCTGATCCCCGGCCATGGTGGTATCCTCGACCGCGTCGACAGCTTGACTTATGCGGCACCTGCCTTCTTCCACTTCTTCCGCTATTTCTTCGCGTCATGAGGATCGCGCCATGAGCACGAACCCGCTGATCCGCTTGGCGCGATTCCTGTTCTTCGCCGTCGTCGTGCGTGCGGCGATCCTTGTGGGTTTGGGGCTCACGGTTCGAAACCGCGCGCGGCTGCCGAAGGACGGCCCCGCCGTGCTTGCGGCCAACCACAACTCAAACCTCGATGCACTGGCGTTGATGTCGCTGATGCCGCTCAAGCTCCTGCCAAAACTGCGCCCGGTCGCGGCGGTGGACTACTTCTTCACCAGCAAGGCGAAGGGCTGGTTCGTGACCAACATCATCGGCATCATTCCGGTGGAGCGGGGTAGTGCCAAGAAGGGTGGCAATCCGTTGGCCGCTTGCGAAGAGGCGCTGGACCGCGGCGAGATCCTGGTGCTGTTTCCCGAAGGCTCGCGCGGCGATCCGGAGACGTTGGGGCCGCTTAAAAGAGGCATCGGGCATCTGGCGTGCGCGCGGCCCGGCGTGCCCGTCTTCCCCATCTACATGCATGGGCTCGGCAAGGCATTGCCGAAGGGCTCGTCACTCCTGGTGCCGTTCAATGTGACGGTCAATGTGGGCGAGCCGCTTTATGGGGCCGGCACGTACAAATCATTCATGAAGGACTTCGAGGCGCGCCTTGCCGCGCTCGCGGCGGAAGAGACGACGCCTCGCTGGGAGTAGCTGCAAAGCCCGTTCTGTGTCACGATTCGATCAAGCGTTCGGAGTGAGTCGTCCCTCAAGAGGAACCGCGCTTTTGCCGATACGCCGCACAGCCTTGGTTCTGATGGCGATCCTGCTTGCTCCCGTTGGTGCCGCGGCCCAGGACGATCCGGGGCGTGTCGCCATCATCGACACCTCGACCAACGTGACGCCGTTTCTGCCCCAGCTATGGGATGCGGGCGTTCGGGTGATCGGCCGCTATTACGGACGCTGTGCGCAATGGGCAGGAAAACGGCTTATCGACAATGGCGCGGCGGGTCAGCCGGGAAGCGAGATCGATACCATCCTCGATCACGGCTTCGCGGTACTGTCGATCTATCAGTACCTCTCGAGCAGCAAGCACAAGTTCCGCGGTAAGAGCCTCACGCGACACGGCAAGCTATTCACGCTCAAAGACGGCGCATGTAAACGCCCTGCCAACCCGCCGCATACCGCCAAGATGGAAGCGGCACTCGATGCGCGCGCCGCCATCGCCCAGGCCAAGGCGATGCGCCAGCCGCCCAATAGCGCGATCTATTTCGGCGTGGACTTCAACTTTGACCGGTCCGACAGCGCCACCGCAAAAAAGATGATCGAGTATTTCACCGTGCTGAACCGCGTGCTCAAGGCCGAAGGGTATCTCGTCGGCGCCTATGGCAGCGGCGATGCGCTGATGCACCTGAAGCAGCACGGCCTTGCCGACTTTACTTGGTTGTCGGCTTCGCGATCCTTCGCCGGCTCCACGGAGTTCCACAACTCAGGACAGTGGAATCTCTTCCAGAGCTGGACGGACAAGGTATGGTTCGCGCGGCGAAAGGGCAGCAAATGCCGCGGCGGGCTCGCGCTCGATACCGACATTCAAAACGCGGCCTTTGCCGGCCAATCGATCGGCTTCTGGACGCGTGACGGGCCTTACATGGTGCCGCCGGCACGCACCGAGGCGATCTACAATCAGCGGCGGTTTGCCTGCAACGGCCATGCGCTGATCCGCGCCACCGGCGATTTGCCGCCGGGGCCGCTGGCGAGCACCGAGAGTTGCAGCAAGGGATTCAAGCGTTGTGAGCCGAGGCTGACGCGGGGGCTTATCGCGCAAATCTGCTACGCTAATACCGCGCGCATCGGCGAGCATAACGGGGTGCTGGTGCGCGTGGACTATGACGACGACGGCACGTTCGACGGTTGGACGCGCATCGACAACCTGTCGCGATCGTTCTCGGCCAAGCCGCATTACATCGGCAACCAGGCCGCGCGGCGCCGCGCGGTTTGTCCCTGACGGCGTCCGCCATCAACCGCCGAACAGATTGCCCATCTCAGCCAGCGCCAAGATAAGGAGCACGCAGGCGAGGAGTGCGGTGGCGGTGCGCAAATGGTTCCACATGCCCCACGAGGCTTGAAAGCGCTTCCAAAAATCGCGGCCGTCTTTTGTGTCCGGCGTAGCCGCCGCGAGCTGCGTGTTGAGCGGCACGTTTTGCATCATGGTGATGGCGAAGGGGCCTGCGAGAACAAGCAGTGTCCCGGCCAGCAGATAGCAAGACCCAGGCGCGCCCCATCGTAGAAGCGCTATGCCTGCTAGCACGGCACACAGTGCAGTCGTGCCGAAGAACACGGTCAGAAAGAGGGGCTTGCGAATTGCGGCCGTAATGGCCTGCATGGCGACAATGCCTCGCTCGGCCGATAGACCTTGAAGCGCGCGCATTAGAAAGGCGGAGAAGGAGAAGAAGCTACCGGCAAGGATCGCCACGCCCAGCGCCGCCAGAAGCGTCACCACGAATAGGAGCTGCTGCATGAATCGGGTACTCGCACGATTCCGCGGTGGCTACCAGTTCGGGTTGGCGCACTTAATGCCGCGGGTGTTGGCCTTGGTGATCTTGCCCGGATCGATTTCGGGCTCGCTCTTGGCCTCGGCTTTGGCCTTTGCTTCGCCCTCGGCCTTGCTCTCCGCCTCGGCCTCCGCGTCTTCTTCCGGCTCAGGCTTCGGCACGGCGACCTCCCAGGCGCGGCGCACCTCGCTCCACCACTCGTTCGAGTCCGGCCCCCTGGCGTCGCCAATAAAGCGCAAGGTGAAGTCGTCCCCCTTCATGCAGGCGATGGAGACCACATAGCCTTTCCAGGGCTTGGGGATGATCCGCGTGTCGATCACCTGAAACCTGGCGCCGCCCGTCTCCTTGCTGGTCAGAACCAGGGATTTGCCGTCCTCGCGCTGATAGTGGTGCACATAGATCGGCGGGGCGACGAGGCCACCGCCGAAATCGAGCCATCCCTCGATCTCGAGGCTGCCCTCATAGTCCTTGCCGATCAAGCTCTTGGCGAAGTCCTCGTCCGTGGGCCCTTCTTCCGCTTCCGTTCCCGCTTCGGCTTCCGCTGGAGCTTCCGGCTCCGCGGCGGCGGGACTTGCCGAAAACGCGCCGAGTCCGAGCGCGAGCAGGGCCAGGATGGTGGTACGGTACATGGCGCGCGTCTCCTCCAGTCTATCGTCCAACGGGTCGCGGGTAAGTCTATTCACAATCGCGGCAAATTTAATCCCTAACCTGACCGTCATGCAGACTCGGAAGTTCTTGTTCCTTTCGACCTTCGCGCTGAACGCCGTCATCGTTCTCGGCGCCGTTTGCGCTACGGCCGCCATGTCCGGCGTGTCGCGCGCGCCATCCTGCGGAACGCCCGAGCTGGAACGTATGGCCGGGCAAGTGATCATGGTGGGCTTTCACGGCGACGATGAGAACGACGAAGGGGTTCGGGCGATCCGCGCGCAACTCCACACAGGAACGATCGGCGGCGTGGTTCTGTTCCCGGAAAACATCGCGTCGCGGACGCGGGTGAAAAATCTCATCGCCTTCTTGCGCAATGCGCGCTCCACCCCGCGTCCCTTCATCGCCGTCGACCAAGAAGGCGGTGCGGTGCAGCGGCTCAATCGCTGGAACGGCTATCAGTGGTATTCGTCCGCCAAGCATGTCGGCCGCAATCCAAGCTACGCAGAGCCGGAGGCCGTCGAGCGGTTCTACGGCGACATGGCCACTGCGCTGGCGGAGACCGGCTTCAACATGAATCTCGGTCCCGTCGTCGATCTCGATATCAATCCATGGAACCCCGTGATCGGCGCGCGGGGGCGAAGCTTCGGCGCCGACCCCGATACGGTGACCTCGCGCGCGGCCTCGTTCATCAAGGCGCATCGCGCGGTGAATGTCGCGACCGTCGCCAAGCACTTTCCGGGGCATGGTTCCAGCCGCACCGATAGCCACAAACGGCTTCCCGACATCTCGGCGACCTGGCGCGAGGTTGAGCTGGAGCCTTATCGCCGGCTTGCCAAAGAGGGCCTACTCGATGCGGTGATGATCGGGCATCTTTATCACCCGCGCTTCAGCGACTTGGAGAAGCGGCCGGCGTCGCTCTCCGTCAAGGCGGCAGGCGCATTGCGCAACAAGAACTGGCTCGACTTCGATGGTGTAATCGTCAGCGACGACCTGGAAATGGGCGCGGTGGAGGACAAGGCCTCGCGCGAGGCGCTCGCTGTCATGGCCATCAAGGCGGGCAGCGATGTCGTGATGTTCTCCAATATCGATGGCGGCGATCCGCAGCTTGGCGTGAAGCTCCACAGTGCGGTGGTGAACGCGGTATGCGACGGAACCCTATCGGGTACGCGCATTGCGCAAAGCTATGACCGCGTGATGCGCCTCAAGCGGCGGCTGCAGAACAAGACGCTCGCTGAAACGGGGACTAGTGATACGCGTCGCTCGAAGGCGCTTCCCACAGCACGTAGTACGAGTACGCCGTATAACCCAGGATGATGGGCAGCAGCGGTATGGCGCCGTACAGCATAAAGAGCTGGGAGTCCGGCGCGGCGGCGGCCTGCCAGATCGTGATGTCCGGCGGGATGATGAAGGGAAACAGGCTCACCGCGAGCCCGACATAGCAGAGTAGAAAGATCGCGGCGCCCCATAGGAACGGTGTGTAGCGCTGGCGCTTCTCGATCCCCTTCCATAGGCTGAAGACGGAAAACGCGGTCAGAAGCGGCACGGGGCAGAACATGATGATGTTCCCCGGCGAGAACCAGCGCTCGCCGATCTCCGGATGCAGGAACGGCGTCCACAAGCTGAAGATCGCGATAAAGAGCGCAACGGCGATCAGCGCGTAGCGCGCCACGCCGTAGGCCCAGTCGCGTAAGGCATCGTCCGCTTTCATGATGAGCCAGCCGGCGGAGAGCAGCACGTAACCCGCCAGCGTGGCGACCGCGGTGACCACGGAGAACGGTGTCAGCCAGTCGAACGCACCGCCGGAGAACCGGTTGTCGGTGACGGTGAAGCCTTCCACGAAGGCGCCGAGCGCGCCGCCTTGCATGAGTGCGGCGAGGGTCGAGCCGCCGGCAAAGGCGAGATCCCAAGCCCAGCGGGAACGGTTCGACTTGAAGCGGAACTCGAAGGCGACGCCGCGCAAGATCAGCCCCAACAGCATGAGAATGAGCGGGATGTAGAGAGCCGGCAGCATCACCGAATAGGCCAGCGGAAAGGCCGCGAGGAGACCGCCACCGCCGAGCACGAGCCACGTTTCGTTGCCATCCCAGAACGGGGCGACGGATGCCATCATGGCATCGCGATCCCGGTCGGACGGGGCCAGCGGGAACAGCACGCCAAGGCCGAGATCGTAGCCGCCGAGCAGCACATAGAGGAATACGGCAAGCGCCAGGATTGCGGCCCACACCAGCGGCAGCAGGACGGGAAGCACTTGGGTCATGTCGACGGCTGTGGGTGTCATCGCTCCGGCCTCAGGGGTTTCCGGCCGCGGCAAGCGGTCTGTGCGATAGATCCGTCTCGTCTTTGCCGGGCACTGGCGGCGTCTGCTCGGGACCGCTCGCGACGAGCTTGCCCATGTAGTAGACGCCAGCGCCGAACACGATGCCGTAGACGATGACGAACAAGATGATGGAGGTGAGGACGCTGCCACCGGGCACGGGCGAGACGGCATCCGCCGTGCGCAGCACGTTGTAGACCACCCACGGCTGGCGTCCCACTTCGGCTACGAACCAGCCGGCGAGCACGGCGATGAAGCCGAGCGGCGCGGCCCAGGTCATGGCGTGCAGGAACCAGCGTGTGGTGTAGAGCCGGCCCGTCAGCCACAGCACGGCGCCGATCAGCCCAAGCGCGATCATGATGAAGCCGATGCCGACCATAATGCGGAAGGAGAAGAACGGGATGACGGGGTCCGGCCGGTCTTCCGGCGGGAAGGATTTCAGCCCGCGCACCTCCCCATCCCATTCATGGGTGAGCACGTAGCTACCGAGCTCGGGGATCGCGATCTCGTATTTGTTGCTTTCGGTCTCGACGTCGGGCCAAGCGAACAAAACGAGCGGCGCGCCACGCTTGGTCTCCCAATGCGCCTCGATGGCGGCGATTTTGGCCGGCTGATGCTCGCGCGTATTGAGCCCGTGCAAGTCGCCGATGACAAGCTGCAATGGCGCAAGCCAGACGATGAGGCTGAGCGCCATGCCGAGCATGATGCGGCCATGGGGAACGGACTTGTTCTTGAGAACGTACCAAGCGCCGACGCCGCCGACCACGAAGGCCGTGGTGAGATACGCGGCCGCCAACATGTGGGCAAGGCGGTAGGGGAAGGAGGGATTGAAGATCACCTCCCACCAATCGGTGACGTGCAGCACGCCCGCCTCGTCCACGCGGAAGCCTTGCGGCGTCTGCATCCAGCTATTGGCGGACAGAATCCAAAAGGCCGAGATGGCGGTGCCGAGCGCCACCATGCAGGTGGCGAAGAAGTGCACCCATTTCGGCACGCGCTCGCGGCCGAACAGCATGATGCCGAGGAAACCGGCCTCGAGGAAAAAGGCGGTCAGCACCTCGTATGACAAGAGCGGGCCAATGACATTGCCGCCGCGGCGCGACAGCTCGCTCCAATTGGTGCCGAACTCGTACGACATGACCACGCCGGAGACGACGCCCATGCCGAACGACACGGCAAAGATCTTGATCCAGTGGCGGGAGATATCCGCGTAGATCTGCTTGCCGGTCTTGAGCCACAGTCCCTCGAGCACGACGAGCCAGGCTGCCAAGCCAATTGTGAATGACGGAAAGATGATGTGGAAGGAAATCGTGAAGGCGAATTGGATGCGCGAGAGAAGTAGCGGATCGAGTTCGGACATGATCCTTCGGTCCCCCCCCTGCCCAGTCGTTAGGTCGCCATTCTCGTACGACTCACAATTGTTAGGGCAAGACTAGACGGGTTTCCCGACGAAGACTAGGAGGCCGTCGCCGCCACGGCTGACACGCACAGATTGCATGCCGGAACCGCGGCGGGATCAAACGCGAAACGAGGCTAGTCGATCAACTGATAGGAGTGCGTGAGCCAGCGATAACCGCCGTCCGGGCGCCGCTCTACGTAGCCGATCGAGGGGAACGGCATATGGAAGCCGCTGACGGCCACGCGGTCTCCGGCTACCATGTCGAACATGCGCGCGCGGGTCGTCGCCGCTTGCTCCTTGTCGACGTCGAACACGCAATGCCAGTCGGGCCGCGCCAGTGAAGCCACTTGGTGGTGGGCGCAATCGCCCCACCATTCGCTTGCCGTTGCTTTCGATGTTGAAGCCGAGATGGCCCGGCCTATGACCGTATGCCTCGATGGCTCGGACGCCGGGCACGACATTGTCGCCTGGCTTCAGGAATGTGGTCTTCTCGGCGAAGGGCACGACGTAGTCGCGATAGTGGGCCGCATGTTTCGCCAGATCGCCTGTGGGCTTGTCGCCGCTCCAGTAGTCGTAATCGATCCCCCCTGTCACGTAGCGCGCATTGGGAAAGAGCGGCTTGCCCTTTTCCAGCACGCCGCCGATGTGATCGGGATGGCCATGCGATAGCACCACGACGTCGACCTGCTCCGGCTGGATCCCCGCCGGCGCAAGTTGCGTCGCCAGCCAGCCACCGGCAGGGCGGGGGACGAAGCCGCGCTCGCCGTTGCCGGTATCGAAGATCAGGATCTTGTTGCCCGTATTGATGACCAAGGGCGTGAAGCCTGGCCGGTACCTGTCGGGTGGAAGCAGGTTGGCTTGCATGAGCTGTTGGACATCGGCCTGCTTGGTATTGCCGCCGATGAGCGGCCAGGGCCCGTCAACGAAGGCGTCGGAATCGGCGATCATGGTCACTTCGAAGTCGCCGAGTTTGAAGCGGTAGTGGGTCGGCTCATCGCGGCCTAGCATTGGCGCGGCCGCTGCCGCAGGGTTCGCGCGAAGGGCATTGGCAACGGGTGCCACGGCAAGCGCTCCGCCCGCGGCCAGGAGCGCGCGGCGGCTGAGATTAGAACGCGGCATGGACATTTTCCTCCCTATCGTTGCTCACGATCCTATTGGAGAGTGCCCGCTGCGACTTGTATGAACGTGCTATGCGCGACGCGCCGGCCACGCCCAGCCTCGGCAAGATCAGGCTGGGGCCGCCCCCGTCTGTTTGAGGCGGCGGTAGCTCATTCGACGCAAGAATCCACGGGACCGTGCTCCTTTCGCCTTGACCGCGCCCGCGAATGTTATGTTATATCATGCAATATGAACGCGGCCCATCACCACCATCCCGAGCCCAAGCTCTCGCACAATCAAAGCAAGATCCTGGCCTGTTTGCGCAAGACGGGCGAGCCGATGAGCGCCTATGCCATCCTGGATGTGGTGCGCAAAGCCGGGATCTCCCATCCGCCGACCGTTTACCGGGCGCTGAACGACCTCATGCGCAAGGGCATGGTGCACCGGCTGCAATCCCGCTCGGCGTTCGTCGCCTGCGGCCACGGCGTGTGCGACGGCAAGTTCGCCTTCGCCATCTGCAAGGCTTGCGACAGGGTGGTGGAGATTTCGCTGTCCGACGACGATCAGGCGGCGCTGCTCGGTTTGGCGCCCGACGAAATCACGCCGGAAAAGGTGACGGTCGAGATCGCCGGTCTTTGCGACCATTGCCGCGCCGCCTAGCCGGAATCGTTTGAAAGGAACGCAATTGGCATCGTCGCAGGAAGCAGTGGAACGCGCGCTCGTCACGCGCGATGACGGCACCGAGGCGCCCCGCGCGCCGTCGCTGCTCCGCGCCTCGCTTGCTGCACGCCTTGCGCTTGTCGCGGTAGCCGCTGCCATTTTGTGGCTCGCCGTCTATTGGGCGCTCACATGAAAACGCCTTCGCCCGCGATCAGCTTTCACAATCTGACGCTCGGCTATGACCGGCACCCGGCGGTGCATCACATCACCGGCGAGGTGGCGCGGGATGAGCTCCTCGCCATTGTCGGGCCGAACGGCGCCGGCAAGTCGACCTTGCTGAAGGGCATTGTCGGAGAGCTGAAGCCACTCGGCGGCAGTCTCGATCTCCATGGCCTGCGCAAGCACGACATCGCCTACCTGCCGCAGGTTATCGAGATCGACCGCTCCTTCCCCATCTGCGTGTTCGACTGTGTGGCCATGGGGCTGTGGCGTGAGATAGGCGCCTGGCGCGGGCTTGATGCACGCGAGGAACAAGACGTGGCGCGCGCGCTTCACACGGTGGGGCTCACCGAGCTCGCCGACCGGCCCGTGGGGTCGCTGTCGGGCGGGCAGTTTCAGCGTGTGCTGTTCGCACGGCTCCTTCTACAAGACGCCGCGGTCATCCTGCTCGACGAGCCGTTCCGTGCGGTCGACACCAAGACCGTGGAGGATCTCATCCAATTGATCCAACGCTGGCACGGGGAAGGCCGCACCGTGCTCGCGGCGTTGCACGACATCGAGCAGGTGCGCGCGTCGTTCCCGTGCACGCTTCTTCTGGCGCGCGAGGTGGTGGCGTGGGGCGACACGGCCGAGGTTCTCACACAGGAGAACCTGGCCAAGTCTCGCCAGATGGCATTCGATTCGCACGCCGATGTGTGCGCGCGCGATGAGAGTTTAGAGCGCGAGGCGGTATGATCGACGCTCTGGTTTCGCCCTTCATCGAGTTCTCCTTCATGCGCCGGGCGCTGGTGGGCTGCATGGCGATCTCGCTCACCGCTCCGCCCATCGGCGTTTTTCTCGTGCTGAGGCGTATGAGTTTGATGGGCGATGCTATGGGCCACGCGCTGCTGCCGGGCGCCGCCATCGGCTATTTGCTGGCGGGACTTTCCTTGTTCGCCATGAGCCTTGGGGCGTTTGCCGCAGGGCTCGCGGTGGCGCTCGCCGCGGGTCTCGTGGCGCGCTCCACTGTCATAAAAGAGGACGCGAGCCTCGCGGGCTTCTATCTCGTATCGCTTGCGCTCGGCGTGCTGCTCGTCTCGGTCAAAGGCAGCAACGTGGACTTGCTGCACGTGTTGTTCGGCACGGTGCTGGCGCTGGACGATCCCGCACTGTTGTTGATTGCCACAATCGCCACGGTGTCCTTGGTCACGCTCGCCGTGATCTACCGGCCGCTCGTGCTCGAGTGTTTCGATGCGCAGTTTCTGCGCTCGGTTAGCCGCATGAGCTGGCCTACGCATCTCACGTTTCTCGTGCTCGTGGTGCTGAATCTCGTAGCCGGGTTCCAGGCGCTCGGCACGCTGATGGCGGTGGGCATTATGTTGCTACCGGCCGTCGCCGCGCGGTTCTGGGCCGAAGACGTTGCCGGGATGGTTGCCGTTGCCGTCGCCTCGGCCGTCTTGTCGAGCCTTGCCGGGCTGCTGGTCTCGTACCACGTCAACGTGCCGACGGGTCCCGCCGTGATTCTGGTCTGCGGCGTCTTCTATTTTCTCTCGATGCTTGTCGGTATCCGGGGCGGCGTCCTCTGGGGACTCATGCCGCGCAAGCACTTGGAAGCGTGATCTCTTACCCCATGGAGTTTTCAATGATGCGTTCTCGTATCACTGCACTTGCCGCCGCGGCGCTCTTGCTCGGTGTGTCGGCATCAGCGCACGCCGCCGACAAACTCAAGACCGTCGCTTCGTTCAGCATTCTCGGCGACATGGTGAAGACCGTGGGAGGCGACCGCGTCGAGGTCACGACGCTGGTCGGCCCCAACGGTGATGCGCATGTATTTAGTCCCACGCCCGCCGACGCCAAGACGCTTGCCGGCGCCGAGTTGTTCTTCGTGAACGGTCTCGGCTTCGAAGGCTGGATGGAACGGCTGGAAAAATCGTCCGACTTCAAGGGTAAGACCGTGGTGGCGAGCAAGGGTGTCGCGCCGCTCGAAATGGCCGGCGATCACCATCATGGCGGTGAGGTTGACGAGCATGACGATCACGATGCCCACGCCAAGGAAGAAGGTCACGACGATCATGATGACCACGAAGATAATGCCAAAGAAGAGCACGGTCATGAGGAGCACGCGGCCGCCGAGGAGCATCACGACGACGAGGACGCCGATCCGCATGCCTGGCAGAGCCTTGCCAATGGCGCGGTCTACGTCGCCAATATCCGTGACGGCTTGATCGCTGCCGATCCGGACGGCAAGGCGGTGTATGAGGCTAACGCCGAGAAATATCTGGCGGCGCTAAAGAAAGAAGACGAAGCGGCGAAGGCGGCGCTGGCGGCCTTGCCGCAGTCTCGCCGCCGGATCATTACCTCTCATGACGCCTTCGGCTATCTCGCAGACGCCTACGGCATCGAGGTGATTTCACCTGAAGGCGTGAGCACCGAGAGCGAAGCATCGGCACAGGACGTCGCCAAGATCATCCGGCAGATCCGTAAAGAGAACATCCCGGCCGTGTTCATCGAGAACATTACCGACCGGCGGCTGCTCGATCAGATCGCGCGCGAGACCGGCGCGAAGGTCGGCGGCGTGCTCTATTCGGACGCGCTGTCGGACAAGGACGGCCCCGCGCCGACCTATCTCGACATGTTCCGCCATAACGTCGGAGCGCTGACCGCGGCGCTGTCGTCTTAGGACGAGGGATGACGTGCCCAGTCGCCGGACATGGCTGTGGTTGTTGCTGGCGGGGCTCAGTGCCGCGATTCTCTACGCCACGCTCGCGCCGGCCGACTGGCAGGTTCGGCTCGGGCTGCACTGGCTGGTGGAGCACTTTCTCGTCTTCTTCGCGCTGACGCTGCTCGCCTGCCTCATCTGGCCGCGGCCTATGCTCGTGGCGGCCGTGTTGCTGCCGGTCGCGGTCGGTCTTGAAGCGGCGCAAGGGCTCACCCCGGACCGCACGCCCGATATCGGTACCGCGCTGGCTGCCGCTGCCGCCGTGGCTATGGCCGCGCTGCTGGCCGATGCTGTCCTAACGTTTCGGAAAAGGCGCGGAAACGCTTGAGTTCGGCGCAGTAGCGCGGCCTCCACAAATGTGATGTATCCTCCCCCCATGGAGATCAAGCCGCGCAAATCCACCGTCCCCGTTCGGATCGGAAACGTCGTCATGGGTGCCGGTGCGCCCATCGTCGTTCAGTCCATGACGAACACGGATACCGCGGACGTGGAGACCACGGTCGCGCAGGTGGCGGCGCTCGCCCGCACGGGTTCCGAGCTGGTGCGCGTGACGGTGGACCGGGCGGAAGCTGCCGCCGCGGTCCCGACGATCCGCGAGCGGCTCGATGCGATGAGCGTGGACGTGCCACTGATCGGCGACTTTCACTATAATGGCCACACGCTGCTCGCCGAGCATCCGGCCTGTGCGGAGGCGCTGGGGAAATATCGCATCAACCCCGGCAATGTCGGCTTCAAGGATAAGCGCGACAAGCAGTTCTCGCAGATCATCGAGATTGCGCTGCGCCACGACAAGCCGGTCCGCATCGGCGTCAATTGGGGCAGTCTCGATCAGGACTTGCTGACGCGGCTGATGGATGAGAACGCTACAAGCGACGATCCGAAGGATGCGCGCGAGGTGATGCACGAGGCCATCGTGCAGTCGGCGCTGCTCTCGGCAGAGCGCGCCCAAGAGCTCGGCATGGGTGCGGACAAGATTGTGCTCTCCGCGAAAGTTTCCGCCGTGCAGGATCTGATCGCCGTCTATGCGATGCTTGCCGCGCGCTCCGACCTTGCGCTGCATCTGGGGCTCACGGAAGCCGGCATGGGCTCCAAGGGCATCGTTGCCTCGTCGGCGGCGCTGTCCGTTCTGCTGCAGCAAGGCATCGGCGACACGATCCGCATCTCGCTGACGCCGGAGCCGGGCGGCGACCGCACGCTTGAGGTCAAGGTGGCGCAGGAGCTGCTGCAGAGTATGGGCTTTCGCGCCTTCGTGCCGTTGGTTGCAGCCTGTCCCGGCTGCGGGCGCACCACGTCCACGACGTTCCAGGAGCTTGCCCGCGACATCCAGGACTTTATTCGCGACCAGATGCCGGAGTGGAAGCGCCGCTATCCGGGTGTGGAAAATCTGAACGTCGCAGTGATGGGCTGCATCGTGAACGGCCCCGGCGAATCCAAACACGCCGATATCGGCATCTCGCTGCCGGGTACGGGCGAGGCGCCCGCCGCGCCGGTGTTCATCGACGGCAAGAAAGTGAAGACTTTGAAAGGCCCGGGCGCCGCCGCCGAATTCAAGCAGATGGTGCTGGACTATATCGAGCAGCGCTACGGACAGAGCGGGGCCGGCCGCAGCGCCGCGGAGTAGGGCCGCTACTTGATCGAGATCGCGTCGCCCGCGATCGACACCGTCAAAGCGATCATCGTCACATTGAACACGAAGGCGACGAGGCCAAGGGCCGTCTCCGTCTGGCGGATGGTGCGGGACGTTATCGCGACGTCCGACACCGCCGTCGATGTACCGATGGTAAAGGCGAAATAGACGAAGTCCCAATAGCCGGGCGAGCCTCCGCCTGGAAAGCGCATGCCGCCGCCTTTCCCGCGATGCTCGGCGTAATATTCATGCGCGTAGTGCAGCGCGAACATGGTGTGAATGAACAGCCACGAGAGCAACGTCGTGGCGAATAACAGCGCGAGAAGGCCGGGCTCAATGGTGTCGCTCGCCGAAGCCGATTGCAGCCAAAGAAGGATGGCGCCGAGGCTCATCATGCCGGCGGCCACCGTCAGAATGGGAATGGCGACGCGGCCATCGTCCTGAAGCGGCGATTCCCGGCGCACGCGGTCCGGGTCCGACCGCAGGATCATGACGATCACCAGCAGAAGATAGAGCGCGACACCTGCGTCGAAGCCGATCAGGAAGCGTGATGCGATCTCATGATCGCCCGGCAGCAATAGCCCGAGTGTGACGCCCACGGCCACCGCGAAGACAAACCGCCAGCGCGCCTGGAGAAAGCGCGAAACGCGCGTGCGCCGGAAGCGATGCTGCGGGGCGGGCTTGGTAGCCATGCGCCATTCGACCCGGATTCGCCTACTGTCTCAAGCGCGGCGTTCGGCCACGAAGCGCGCCGCGTCGATGAGCGTCGCGGCCTCCTCGCCGAAGGGCTTGAGCGCATTCTCGGCTTCAGCGACGAGGCCTGCGAGATGCGCGGTGGCGCCGTCGATGCCGAGCAACGCCACCAGGGTTGCCTTGCAGCGGCTGGCATCCTTGGCCACCGCCTTGCCCATTGCCTCTGCGTCCCCTTGCGCATCGAGCAAATCATCGGCGAGCTGGAAGGCTTGGCCGAACGCGTTGGCGTAGGCCAAAAGCGCATCGCGGCCGCTCGCGTCCGCCCGGCCCAGCATGGCGCCTGCCTCGCAGGCGAAGCGAAATAGTGCGCCGGTCTTCAGCGCCTGCATCGAAGCGGTTTCCTCCGGCGTAAACGCGCGCCGCTCGGCGGCCAAATCGAGCGCCTGGCCCAACGCCATGCCGCGCCAGCCGCTCGCCTTGGCCAGCACATGGATGAGCTCGGCGCGGGTTTCCGCGTCCTCGCAGGTTTGCGGGTTCGACACGATTTCGAAGGCGAGGGTCAGCAGCGCATCGCCCGCCAGAATGGCCGTCGCCTCGTCGAAAGCGACGTGCAGTGTGGGGCGGCCACGGCGCAGGTCGTCGTCGTCCATGGCGGGCAGGTCGTCATGGATGAGCGAATAGCAATGCACGCATTCGAGCGCGCAAGCGGTGTCGAGCGCGGACGCTTGCGGAACGCCGAACAGGCCTGCCGACTGAATCAGCAGAAAGGGGCGCAGACGCTTGCCTCCGCCCAGCGCGCCATAGCGCATGGCTTCGGCGAGCTCGGCGCCTCCCGGCGGGGTCGTGTCGCGCGCGGCGAGGATTTCGCCGAGACGCTGCTCCACAGCCCAAGCGGTGCGGTCAAGGTCTTCGAGAAACGTCATTGCCGAAGGGATAGCGGAGGCGGGCCAGGGCCGCAAACCGCCGGTGTAAATCCAGGCCTCCGCCTGTTGCCCGACGCCGTTCCGGATTGGTAGAACCCGGTCCCATGGCGGCATCGGCGGGTTCAGGGGCTCAGAAACGCAGCAAGAAGCGCATGGACGGCAGATGGCGCCTATTGCTTGCCCGGTTAGGGCTCGCCGCCGCCATTCTTGCGGGCGCGGTGCTCGTCTCGATCGTGCTGTTCCGCTTCGTCAATCCGCCGATCACGGCCACCATGGTCGTGGACAAGCTGCGCGGCGGGACGCTGCACCGCCAATGGGTGCCGCTCGAGAAGATCTCCCCCAATCTTCAGCTTGCGGTGATCGCCAGCGAAGACGGCAATTTTTGCGATCATCGCGGGGTCGATTGGGGCGCGGTGCGGGAAGTCATCAACAAGGCCAAGAGCCTGAAGGCGGTGCGCGGCGCCAGCACCATCCCCATGCAGGTTGCCAAGAACCTCTATCTTTGGGAGCGGCGCAACTATGTCCGCAAGGCGCTGGAGGTGCCGCTGGCTTACGCCATGACCACTCTCTGGCCCAAACGGCGGATGCTGGAGGTCTATCTCAACATCGCCCAATGGGGCCCCGATACGTATGGCGCCGAGGCCGCGAGCCGGCGGTATTTCGGCAAGCCCGCCTCACGCCTGACGCGGCGCCAGGCCGTCCTGCTGGCGGCGGCCCTGCCCAACCCGCATGCCCGCAATCCGGCCCGTCCGAACCGCAAAATGCGCCTGATCGCCAGTGCCGTTCAGCGGCGCCTGCCCTATATCTCCAAGCGGGCAGACTGCGTCCTGAAGCCCTAAAAAGGTGGGTTATCGCCACTGGCCACCGGGCTCGATTGCCACTATAAGGGCGCCACGACAGGCCTCCCGCACGATGCGGCAGGCGCCCAGAGGTTTAGAATAATGGCTGTTCCCAAGCGAAAAGTGTCCCGCATGAAGCGTGGCAATCGGCGCGCCCATGACGCGGTGCAATCGCCGGCTTACGTCGAGGACAAGGACTCCGGCGAGCTTCGCCGGCCGCACCACATCGACCTGAAGTCCGGCCGCTACCGTAGCCGTCAGGTGATCGTCATCAAGGAAGAGGCATAAGGGCCGAGGTCGCCAAGACCGGGTTCTTTTGCGGTTTTGATCGCTCCGGGCTTCTTGAGCCCGGAGTGCTTTCGTTTGTCTGCCACACTTCGGTCCCTCAACCGTTTGTCAACCAATTCGCACGAAAGGCGCTGCCTTAACGCGCATAGCCCGCATTTCTGCGGCGCGAACGCCCGGCTGAAGGGCTGGTTTTCGGCTTTCTTAAGCCTCTTCGCTTAGTCTCCCGGTCAACGATCAGGCACCTAAAAAGGTGCTCCATGCGCAGGTCCATTGGCCAAGCAGCGTGGGTCAAAGGGGCTAAGGGGGCGTCGAGTGGTTGAGTCTTCAAACAAATTTTCTGCGGGCGGCGCCATGCCGTCCAGCGAGTCTGCCGGAGGCGTCTCCGGCCCGGACGCCTGCACTGAGAGCGGCGCCCCGCTGGATATCGCACAAGTCCTGGAGAGCGTGGGCGCCACCGCCTACCGTTGGGATTTCAACACCGACACGATCGAGTGGGCGGACAACGCCGGAACCATGCTGGAGGTGGCCGACATGGCCAAGCTCGGCAAGGGCCGCGCCTTCGCTCTACATATCGATCCGGAGCATGCCGGCGCCCGCTATGACGGGGTCACGGGCGCGCCACGTGCCGAGCCGGGCGCCGCGCGACGCTATGCGCTTCACTACCGATTTTTGCCCGACGGGCGCCGCGGCAAGACGGCGCTTTGGGTCGAAGATACCGGCGTGTGCTTTACCGATGCCGACGGGCGGCCCGTCCAGGCGCAAGGCACGCTGAGGGTCATGGAAGATCGCCGCCAGGAAGATCGCACACAGCCCGCTTCCGGCCACGACGAGCTTACAGGTCAGCTGAACCGTGCCCGCATCACCGAAGCGCTTGGCGACCTTCTATCCAACACCTCACGATCGCCTGCCAACGGGGCCTTTTTGCTTGCGGGCGTCAACGACCTTACATTGATCAACGAGACCTATGGCTTCGACGTCGGCGACGAGGTGATCACCATTGTCGGCAAGCGGCTGGCCCGCGTGCTGCGCGGCAAGGACTGCATCGGCCGGTTCTCGTCCAACAAGTTCGGCCTTGTCCTGCACAACTGCAAGGCGGAAGGCGTGGAGGCCATCGCGCGGCGCCTTATGGCGGCGATCGGCGACAGCATCCTGGACACGAGCGTGGGCGCGGTGGCTGCGACGATTTCGATTGGCGCGGTGATCCTGCCGGACGATGCCACCGGCGCGCAGAACGCCGTTGGACGCGCGCTGAGCGCGCTGGATGTCGCGCGGGTCAATCGCGGCGACCAGTTCAGCTTCTACGTTCCGTGCGAGCGCAAGGAAACCGAGCGCAAACAAAACGTCGCCGTTGCCGACGACATAATCCGCGCGCTCAACGATCGCCGCATGATGATCGCGCTTCAGCCCATCGTGACCTCGCGGAGCCACGAGCCCGAGCTATACGAATGCCTCCTACGCATGCGGCGCATGGATGGTTCGGTGGTGCGCGCGGGTGAGTTCATTCCCGTGGCCGAGCAGTTTGGCCTCGCCAAGCTCATCGACCATCGCGTTCTGGAACTCGCCATCGAACTCCTGCGTACCATGCCGAAGGTCAAGCTTGCGCTGAACGTGTCTGCCGCCACGACGACAAATCCGGAGTGGATCTCGGCGCTTGAGAGCCTCACGGGCAAAGACCGGTCCATCCTCGAACGGATTACCATCGAGATCACGGAGACGACGGCCATTTCCGACGTGAAGGCCGCCATCGAGTTTGTGTCCTCGCTGAAGACGTTGGGGTGCCGCGTGGCGCTCGACGATTTCGGCGCGGGCTACACCTCGTTCCGCTCCTTGCGGGACCTCGGTGTCGACATGGTCAAGATCGATGGCTCGTTCATCGAAAATCTCGGCACGGACGCGGAAGACGAGATGTTCGTGCGCACGCTGATAGACCTGGCCCGAAGCTTCGGTGTTGTCACCGTTGGCGAATGGGTCGGCGATGAACGGACCGTGCAATTGCTCGAAAAGGCCGGCGTCTCGTACATGCAAGGCTATTTCTTCGGCGCACCGGAACTCACCAAGGACGAGGACGGCCGCGAGGCGCAGAAGCCCGCGAGCTAAGCTTCGCGCCTGAGAAGCGTGGCGAGGTTTGCGAGCATGTCGTCGTGCACGCCCAGCTCCTCAAGATGCTGCACGGTGTTCAGCACATACTCGATATTGGCGCCTGCTTGCCCACTGCATCTGAGCACAATGCGCAGCTGTTCCTCAAGCGAGAGCGGGCCGGCGTATTGCGCGTGGTTGCAGTCAGCCAGATAGGTCAGCGCTGTAACCATACGGTTTGAGCCGTCATCTAGGCGCACGTCCCGATAGGCCTCGACATAGACATCAGTGACCTGTTCGCGCTCGCGCAAATAAGCAACGGTGTCATCCTCCGCGCCCGGCGTCACGCGAAAGGCAATGCCCTGGCAGGCACCGCCGTGGTCCAGCCCTAGGACGAGCCCCGGCTCTTCGCGGGTGCCCCGGTGCAAAACAGAATAGACGCACAGCGCGCGGTGCGAGCCGTCCAAAATGCCCGGCACCTGAGCCTCGAACGGGAAGCCCGGCCGCCACATGAGCGAGCCGTAGCCGAAGACCCAGAGTTCAGACATGCTCCTCGTCAGTCCTCGTGGCCGTGCGGGCGGCCGAAATCCGCGTCCGGCGTATCTTGGCCTGCGTCGATGACGCCGCGGCGGATGGCGCGCGTGCGCGTGAAATGCTTGAACAGGGCATCGCCGTCGCCGCGCCGTATCGCCTTGGTGAGTGCTGCGACGTCCTCGTTGAACCGGCCCAGCATTTCGAGCACCGCGTCCTTGTTGGTCAGGAATACGTCGCGCCACATTGTAGGATCCGAGGCCGCGATGCGGGTGAAGTCACGGAAGCCACCGGCGGAGAATTTGAGCACCTCCGAGCGGGTCACCGTTTCAAGCTCGTCCGCCGTGCCGACAATCGTGTAGGCGATTAGATGCGGCAGATGGCTGGTAACCGCGAGCACCAGGTCGTGGTGATCGGGCGTCATGATCTCGACATTGGCGCCGAACAGCGCCCAGAAGGCCGCCAAACGGTCCACGGCTTGCGGGTCCGTGCCTTCGGGCGGCGTCAGAATGCACCAGCGTCCGTCGAACAGTTCGGCGAAGCCGGCGTCGGGGCCGGAGTGCTCGGTGCCTGCGACCGGGTGCGCCGGTACGAAATGCACATTGTCCGGCAGGTGCGGGCTCATATCGCGCACGATCGCGCTCTTCACCGAGCCGACATCGGAGACGATGGCGCCCTCTTTAAGGTGCGGCGCGATTTCTTCGGCCACGGCACCGCAAATGCCGACGGGTGTGCAGACGATCACCAGGTCGGCGTTCTCGACCGCGCTCGCGTTGCTGTCGGCGACTTTGTCGGCAATGCCAAGCTCGGCGACGCGCTTGCGTGTTTCAGGCGACCGCGAACAGGTTACGATCGTGCGCACGGCGCCATGCGCACGCGCGGCGCGCATGATCGAGGAGCCGATCAGCCCGGGGCCGATAATGGCCAGCGTATCGAATAGCGGTTTCGTCATGCGGCCTCGGTACCCATGAATTCGGTCAGCGCGTCGAGCACGGCCATGTTTTCCTCTTTGGTGCCGATGGTCATGCGCAGCGCATTCGGAAAGCCATACTCCTCCACGCGCCGCAACACGATGCGGCGTGCATGCAGGAATTTGTCGGCATCGCGCGCCGACTTGCCGGGCGCGTCCGGAAAATGCACCAGCAAAAAGTTCGCCACACTCGGCGTAACGCGCAAGCCGATGCCCGCAAGCGCTTCGGTCATGACAATGCGCCAGTGCGTATTGTGCGCCACGGCCACTTCCATATGCGCCACGTCGTTCAGTGCAGCGACACCAGCAGCAATAGACGGGCCCGTCACGTTGAACGGCCCGCGGATACGGTTCAGCGCATCGGCGATCGGAGCTGGGCAATAGGCCCAGCCCAGCCGCAAAGCCGCGAGCCCGTAGATCTTTGAAAAGGTGCGCGTCATCACCGCATTCGGGCTCGTCGCCACGAGCTCGATCCCGGCCTCGTAGTCGTTGGCACGCACATACTCCGCATAGGCCGCGTCGAGGACCAAGATGACGCGCTCGGGGAGCCCCGCATGCAGGCGCTTGATCTCGTCGAACGGCACATAGGTCCCGGTCGGGTTATTGGGATTGGCGATGAACACCATGCGCGTCTTCTCGGTCACGCGTGCGAGGATGGCATCCACGTTTGCCGTGAGATCGGTCTCGGCCGCGACCACAGGTGTGGCCCCGCGCGCTTGAATGGCGATCCTGTAGACCAGGAAGCCGTGCTCGGTGTAGATCGCCTCATCGCCCGGCCCGAGATAGGCGCAAGCGAGCAGGTTCAGAAGCTCATCGGACCCGGCCCCACAGACAATCCGCGCGGCATCGAGCCCGTAGCGGGCGGCCAGCGCCTCACGCAAGGGGGCTGCCGACCCGTCCGGGTAGCGCGACAGGCGGCTGGCCTCGGCCGAATAGGCCTCGACGGCCTTTGGAGAGGGTCCAAGCGGGGTCTCGTTGGAGGAGAGCTTGACCACCGTGCCGGCGCCAGGGAGCGTTCTCGTGCCCGGGACGTAGGGCGCGATGTCGAGAATGCCTGGGCGCGGGGCCGGCCCGCCTTTGGCGGCCAACGATTTGGGCGCCATGGCTCTGCTCCTTCGAGCGGTTGTGGTCAGCGAAGGGCCTCTCATACGGCCATTCTTGAGGCCAAGGCAAAGAAAAGATTGACTTTCATTGATGAGGCCATAGCTAACCCGAAATTGTATAATTCCCGGCCAAATGGCGTGTGGCGCGCCTGGATAGGCCTTGGCGCGCATGAGTAGGCAGTTTTGGCGATGAATGAGACCCCGGGAGCGGAGCGCTTCGCCGACCTCAAGCGGCGGGAGCAGACCACCAATCCCCAAAGCGAGATCGTGCATTTTCCGGCCAGCGAGCCTTTGCCGCTGGACTGCGGGGGTGCGCTCGCGCCGCTGTCCATCGCCTACCAGACCTACGGCACGCTCAATGCCGAGAAGTCGAACCTCATCCTCATCTGCCATGCCCTGACCGGCGATCAGCATGCCGCCAACCTACACCCCATCACCGGCAAGCCCGGCTGGTGGGACACCATGGTGGGGCCGGGCAAGTCCATCGATACGGACCGCTATTTCGTGCTGTGCCCCAACGTCATCGGCGGCTGTATGGGTACCACGGGGCCGAGCTCCATCAACCCGGAGACCGGGCGCGCTTACGGGCCCGACTTTCCCGTCATCACCGTGCGCGACATGGTGCGGGCGCAAGCGCGCCTGCTGGATCATCTCGGCATCGATCAGGTCTTGAGCGTGATCGGCGGCTCAATGGGCGGTATGCAAGTGCTGGAATGGGCCGCGACCTATCAGGACCGCGTGTTCTCAGCGATCCCGATCGCCTGCGCGGCGCGTCATTCATCGCAGAACATCGCCTTCCACGAGGTCGGGCGCCAAGCCGTCATGGCCGATCCCGAGTGGTGCGAGGGCCGCTACCTGGACGAAGGCAAGAGCCCCCGCAAAGGGCTCGCCGTGGCGCGCATGGCCGCGCACATCACCTATCTGTCGGACCTCGCGCTGCACGACAAGTTCGGCCGCAATTTGCAGGACCGGGAGAAGGTGACGTTCGGCTTTGACGCCGACTTCCAGGTGGAGAGCTATCTGCGCCATCAAGGTATGAGCTTCGTCGACCGGTTCGACGCGAACTCCTACCTCTACATCACGCGCGCGATGGACTATTTCGACATCGCCGCGGACCATGACGGTGTGCTCGCCAACGCGTTCGCCGGCACGAAGACGCGTTTTTGCATCGTGTCGTTCACCTCCGATTGGCTGTTCCCAACCGAGGAGAGCCGCGATGTGGTGCATGCGTTGAACGCGGTCGCCGCCAATGTGAGTTTCGTGGAGATCGAGTCCAACAAAGGACACGACGCCTTCTTACTGCACGAGCCCGAGCTGTTCGACACAGTGCGCGGTTTCTTGAGCGCGGCGGCGCGCCATCGCGGCGTCAAACTTCCGGACGAAGGCGCGTGACCATGGACGCACCGGTCAATCCCCGCAACGTGCGGCCTACCGAAACGGCCCGCGTCGACCTGCTGCTCATTGCCGAGATGGTGGAGCCGGGCTCGCGCGTGCTCGATATCGGCTGCGGCGACGGCACGCTGTTGCGGCTTCTCGCCGAGAAGCGTGACGTGGACGGGCGCGGCATCGAGCTGAGTCAGGCCGGCGTGAACCAATGCGTGGCGCAAGGGCTGGCGGTGATCCAAGGCGACGCCGACACGGATCTCGCCTACTACCCGGATCTGGCTTTCGACTACGCGATCCTGTCGCAGACCATCCAGGCGACGCACAACCCGCGCCATGTGCTCGAGCAGCTCTTACGCATCGGCAAGCGCGTCGTGGTGTCGTTTCCCAATTTCGGGCATTGGCGCGTGCGCACGCAGCTGATGTTCGGCGGCCACATGCCGCGCACCGACAATTTGCCGGAGACCTGGTACGCCACGCCGAATATCCACTTCTGCTCCATCAAGGATTTTCTGGTGCTGTGCGAGGAGATCGGCGCCAAAGTCGAGCGCGCCGTGGCACTCAATGCCTACGGCACTAAGCTCGTCTCTATGCCGCTATTCGCCCAGAACTTGTTCGGCGAGCAGGCGGTCTTTTTGCTGTCGCGCTAGTCGGCCGTCTTGCGCGGCGCCACGCCGGCAGGCACCGGCACGATGCGGCGGCGCATCTTGCGTTTGGCCTCGCGCGCCGGCATCGCCGCATAGACCTGCTTCGTCGCCTCCACCACGATCACGCCGGAGAAGGTCGGCCACAGGAACAGGCCAAGCCGTTCCCAGAAGGTCGGCCAGCGCATCAGCACGCGCCAATTGAACGGCGGCATGTAGAGCGCGTATTGCCAGCCTTCGGGATCGAACATGCACTCTTTGAGAAGCTGGGTGAGCTGGGAGCGGCTAAACGGGCTGCCATAGCCAAAGGGTGTCGTGTCCACGCGTGCCCATAGACCCCGCCGGTTGGGGACGACGATCAAGAGCCGCCCGCCGGGCCCGAGCACGCGCCAGATCTCGCGCAGTAATGTGCGTGATCGCTCGGACCATTCCAGCATATGCACCAGAAGGATGCGGTCGGCCGTTTCGTCGGCCAGCGGCAGTTCCGTCTCGTCCACCAGCGTGGCCATGGACGGTCCGTGGGGTGGCCAGGACAGGGCGCCGAACCTGGCCGGCATCAGCGCGCCCAACGCATGGGCCTCGCCGCGGAACTCGGCCAAATAGGGCGTGGCGAAGCCAAGGCCGAACACCCGCATGCCCTTGACGTCCTTCCAGCGCGCGCGGATGCGACGCCGCAGCAGCCGCCGCACCAAGAGGCCCAAGCGCCTTGCGTAGAAATCCTTGAGGTCGATGGCATCAAGATGCATGGCCGAAGTGTCGGACTTTCGCCTTTAGAGTTCGTTCCAATTTGCGCGTTGCTGGTGCTAGGGTCCCGTCGCTTCGACAAATAAGCAAGAAAGAAGAGTGCGTGATGGCCAAGCTTGAGATTTATCAATTTCCGACGCGGAGCGACAATTACGGGGTTTTGATCCACGATCCCGACACCGGGGCCACGGCGGCGATCGACGCGCCCGAGGCGGCGCCCATCCTGGCGGCGCTGTTCGACAAGGGATGGCGGCTGACCGACATTCTCGTCACCCATCACCATGCCGATCATACGGCGGGCATCGACGCTCTGAAGAAAAAGACCGGCTGCACGGTCTATGGACCGGCGCGCGAGGCCGGACTTATCCCCGGGCTCGACGTGGAGGTGAAGGAAGGCGACACGGTTGCCATAGGTCATGCCGATGGCCGCGTCATCGAGACGCCGGGCCATACGCGCGGGCATGTGAGCTACCACTTCCCGGACGAGAATGCGGTGTTCGTGGGCGACACGCTGTTTTCGGTGGGGTGTGGCAGGCTGCTGGAGGGCAATGCGCCGACCATGTGGGCTTCGTTATCGAAGCTGGCCGTGCTGCCGCCGCAGACGGAGGTCTATTGCGGTCACGAATACACGAACGCCAATTGCCGCTTCGCGCTCACCATCGAGCCCGACAATGCGGCGCTACAAGCCCGCGCCGCGCAAGTTGCGCAGAACGATGCGACAGGCGCGCCGTCGCTGCCGACGACGATCGGTCAAGAGCTTGCAACGAATCCGTTCCTGCGAGCCTCGAGCCCGGAGATCCAAGCGCGGCTCGGCATGGAAGGGCGCCCGCTCGGAGAGATTTTCGCCGAGGTGCGGACGCGCAAGGACAATTTCTAGTGGGCAAGATGCCGAGCGGGGGTAAGACGCCGACCGCTGACGAAGTGATCGCGCATCTGAAGCTTCAACCCCATCCCGAAGGCGGCTGGTTCCGCGAGACCTTCCGGGACGAAACCGGTCCCGAGAACCGCGGGCATTCCACCGCGATCCTCTTTTTGCTCAAGGCCGGCGAGGTGTCCCACTGGCACCGCATCGATGCGGTCGAGATGTGGCACTGGCACGCCGGCGCGCCGCTCCTCCTGGAGGTCGCCGACAAGGCCGGCCGTCACGAACTTCGGGTAGGGCCGGATATTTTCGGCGGGGAGCATCCGCAAGGCCGTGTGCCGGCGGGGGCGTGGCAAGCTGCGCGCAGTCTCGGTGACTGGACGCTCGTGGGCTGCACGGTGGCGCCCGGCTTCCATTTCGACAAGTTCGAGCTCGCCCCTCAAGGCTGGAAGCCCTGAGGGACGAACGTCCGTGTTTTAGTCGGAGAGCTGACCGCCGTTGATGGTCAGCGTCGTGCCGGTGATCCAAGCGGATTCATCGGCGGCGAGGAACACCACGCAGCGGGCGACTTCTTCCGCTTCGCCGAGGCGGCCTACCGGGATCTGGCCGACGATGTGATCCATGACCTTCTCCGGCACGTTGGCCAGGAGCTCGGTCGCCACGTAGCCGGGGGCGATGGCGTTGGCAGTGATGCCCTTGCGTGCGCCTTCAAGCGCGATGGCGCGGGTGAAGCCGATCATGCCGGCCTTGGCGGCGCAGTAATTGGACAAGCCCATCATGCCCTGCTGGCCGTTGATCGACGAGATCGAGATGATGCGCCCGAAACCACGCTCGCGCATGCCGTTGATGACTTGGCGGCTCACGTTGAACACCGAATCGAGATTGGTGCGGATGACCTGGTTCCACTGCTCTTCGGTCATCTTGTGGAGCGTGGCGTCGCGCGAGATGCCGGCATTGTTGACCAGCACATCGATGGGGCCGACTTCGTTCTCGACAGCCGCGACACCCTGTTCGCAGGCCTGGTAATCGCCGACGTCCCACTTGAAGACCGGGATGCCGGTCTCCTTCTTGAAAGCGTTCGCGGCGTCATCGTTGCCGGCATAAGTCGCGGCAACGCTGTAGCCCGCATCCTTCAGCCCCTTGCTGCAGGCGGCTCCAATGCCGCGCGTACCACCAGTGACAAGTGCCACCCGTCCCATAGCTTCCTCCCTTGGCGCACATCGGCGCCCGTTTCCTCAAAAACAAATTGGCGTAAGGGGCGGCTCTCGGCCGCCCCACACCAAATCAACTGCCCTTACAAGAGGGGCAAGTTAGTCGCGCTCGACGCACAGGGCGATGCCCATGCCGCCGCCAATGCACAGCGTTGCGAGGCCCTTCTTGGCGTCGCGCTTTTGCATCTCATGCAACAGGGTGACGAGAACGCGCGCGCCCGACGCACCGATCGGATGACCGATGGCGATGGCGCCGCCGTTGACGTTCACCTTGTCGCCGTCCCAGCCCATGTCCTTGTTCACGGCAAGAGCTTGGGCGGCGAAGGCCTCGTTCGCCTCGATGAGGTCGAGGTCGGAGGGCTTCCAGCCGGCCTTCTCCAGCGCCTTGCGGGACGCGGGGATGGGGCCGGTGCCCATGATGGTGGGATCGACACCTGCGACGGCCCAAGAGGCGATGCGAGCGAGAGGCTTCGCGCCGCGCTTCTTGGCTTCCTCGGCCGACATCAGAACAACGGCGGCGGCGCCGTCATTGATGCCCGAGGCGTTGCCCGCGGTGACAGTGCCTTCCTTGTCGAAGGCGGGGCGAAGCTTGGCGACGTTATCAATCGTCGCGCCTTCACGAATGTACTCGTCATGCTCCACGACGATGTCGCCCTTGCGGGTCTTGATCGTCACAGGCGTGATCTCGTCGGCGAACTTGCCGGCCTTCTTCGCGGCCTCGGCCTTGTTCTGGGAGGCGACGGCGAAGTTGTCCTGCTCCTCACGGGTGAGCTGCCACTTCCTGGCGACGTTCTCCGCCGTGGTGCCCATGTGGTAGTTGTTGAAGGCTTCCCACAGGCCGTCCACGACCATGGTGTCGACCATGTTGCAGGGGCCCATCTTCACGCCGTTGCGCAAGTGCGCGGCATGGGGCGACAGGCTCATGTTCTCCTGACCGCCGGCGACGACGACGTCGGCATCGCCCAAGGCGATCTGCTGGGCACCCAGCGCCACGGCGCGCAGGCCCGAACCGCAAACCTGATTGACGCCCCAGGCGGTCGCCTCTTCGGAAATGCCTGCGGCGATGGCAGCCTGCCGGGCAGGGTTCTGACCCTGGGCCGCGGTCAGCACCTGGCCCATGATCACTTCGTTGACGTCGCTCGGATCGACCTTGGCGCGTTCCAGCGCTGCGCCGATGGCGACTTCACCAAGCTTGTGCGCAGGCAGGCTCGACAGCGAGCCGTTGAAGGAACCGACCGGCGTCCGCGCTGCGCCGACGATGACTATCTCGTCTTTCATCCTGATCTCCATACCCCTAGTGAGCCCCGGTCATACCCCAGCGGTTTGCGCCTGGAAAGCCCGACGAAAGTCGCCATTAATGCTCCCGGCAAAGCCTCTGGTGCTATGCACAAGGAACGTGCTAGTGATTTTCGCAAGTGCGGCATAGAGTAGCCCTCGGCTAAGGTCCAGGGCTTTGGGAGCGAAAACACGTGGCTAGGGACGCGGACCAAGAGAGTCGGCCGGTCATAATCAAGAAATACGCCAACCGCAGGCTCTACAATACCGACACAAGCACCTATGTGACCCTTGAGGACCTGGCGGAAATGGTCCGGGCAGAGCGGGACTTCGTCGTCTACGACGCGAAGACCAGCGAAGACCTCACGCATGCCGTCCTGACCCAGATCATTGTGGAACAGGAAAGCAGGGGCACCAATCTTCTTCCTATCGGTTTCTTGCGTCAGCTGATCCGCTTCTATGGCGACAGCATGCAGAAGCTTGTGCCGAGCTATCTAGAATTCAGCCTCGACTCGCTGACCAAGCAGCAAGAACAGTATCGCCGCCGCTTCACCAACGCTTTTGGCAATGCGGCCTTCGATGCGATGCAAGATCAGGTGCGAAAGAACTTCGATGCCTTCGAGCATGCGCTCGGCATGTTCACCCAGTCCCAATCCGATGCGGCCAATGCGCACGGGGAAGGCGCCGAGGCGAAGTCGGAGGTCGGCGCCAATCCAGGCGGCGCTGACGATATCGACACGCTCAAGGCCGAGCTTGAGGCCATGCAGCAGCGGCTCGAGAAGCTATCTCGCGGTTAGCGGCTCTTCGATTTTCCGAAAAATCAGCTCTACGCGGCCTTCGCCGTGTGGCGGCGTGCGTGGGCGGCGGTCAGGTCCGCCTCGACCAGGGCACGGTCATGGGCCGTGTCGGCGAGGAGATGGACGTGAACCTCATTGGCCCCGCACTTGGCGCCCTCGTGGCGCAGATGGGCGAGGTTGAGCGAGATGGCGTCGTCCTTGGTGTCGCCGAAAGCCAGCGCCTCGCGGGTGCCGTCCTCGTGGCGGCGCACCAGGATGTAGTTCGCCTGGGGTAGCGCGGGGCAGCCCACCAGCGAGTAGACGCTATGGAGATAGCGGCGGCTCGAGGCACCACGCCAATAGTGGAACGCCTGGGCAAAGGCCTCCTCGGCGCAGACCAGCGCAGGCTCGTCCGCCGGCCCCGAAGAGGCGGTCGTCTCGGCGTCAGCTTGGCTCGTCCACATCGAAAACCTCGTCCCGTTAACTATCGGCGACACTACGAGAAATGGGTTGATCGACGAGAAATTCAAGATGCACGGTCGATCGCCCTTGTTGGAACAAATAATGAACATCTAAATCTTAACGCGGGGTTAATGCGCCTGATCCGTCGACTGTGCCTCAGCCAGCAGGCCGTCTGATGCGGTTTCGATGGCGTTTTCGAGGCGGCTCAGGAACTCAGGCCGAGGCAGGCCCGGCGGGATGGGATCGAGAATCTCGACCACCACCGTTCCGGGCTTGCGCGTCCACTGGCGGCGCGGCCAGAAGAGCCCCGAATTGAGCGCCACGGGGACGCACGGGACCTTCAGGGCGTTGTAGAGGAGGACAATCCCGGTTTTGTACGCGGGGTCCGCGCCGGGCGGACGGCGGGTTCCTTCGGGGAAGATGATGATCTCCCGGCCGTCCTTGATGCGCTTCCGGGCGGCTTGAAGCATGCGACGCAGCGCCGAGGGCCCGGCGTCGCGGTCCACGGGGATCATCTCAAACTTGTGGGAGAACCAGCCGTGAAGCGGGATCCAGAACAACTCGCGTTTCATGAGCAGCGCCGGATCGCGAAACAGGGGAATTAGCGCGAAGGTCTCCCATGCCGACTGGTGTTTGGAGGCGACGAGGAAGGGCGGCTCGGGAAGCTTATCCAGCCCGCGCACCTCGAAATCGAGGCCGACGATATGTTTCAGGAGCCAGAGCTCGGTCTTGGCGTGGACCTTCAGTGCCGCCATGGCCCAGCTTCTTGGGCCGAGCAGGAGCGGGCTGCCCAACACCACGAACAGCACCGTGGTGATGTAGAAGAGAAGACCGAAGACGATGGAGCGGAACATCGGGTGGTTCTTTAGGGCTCCGGTTGGTCTTCAGGTGGCACCGAGGTGCCCGTCAAGGTCATGCGCGCCAGATTGGTGGCGCCGAGACGGGCGAGTGCCGGCAGGTATTTCAGATATTCCGAGAGAAGCAGCCGCGTGGTGCCGGGATACTTCCACCAGCGGTCGACATGCACATTGTTGTCGATCACGGGGTAGGGCGCGAGAGTGACGCCCGGCAGAGCCCGGGCGAGCTCGGCCAGCGCGCGGGGCATGTGATAGTTCGATGTGACCACGATCAACGAGCCATACCGGTTGAGCGTAACCCATTGCGCGGTCTCGGTGGCATTGTCGATCGTGTTGCGGGCCTGTTTGTCGATATCGACGCAACAGGCGAAGTATTGATCGCCTTCGGATGCGAGCCGCTTCAGCTGGTCTCTCGTCGTGCCTCGGTTGACACCGGTAATGAGCACACGCTTGGCCTTGCGCTGCGCCAGCAGCTTCATGGCCTCGTCGATGCGGGAGACACCGCCGGTCAGAACCGTAATGCCGTCTGCGGCGTGGACGGGCTCCTGCCGCTCCCGGGCGACGCCGTTGGCGAATACGATGAAGCCGATGATGAGCATGACGAGCAGCAAGATGATCGCGTCGAAGAGCAGGCGCATGCTGCCCGTGAAGCCGCGGAACCGCCTGAAATGCTGCGGGCGACTTGGCGCTTGCGTTTGGACTTCGACGTCTTCGTTCACCACGTGTCCTGAGCTTGGTTTCGAGGGGCTTTCCTACCTCGATTGGTCCTGTCGCGGCGCAGAATAGGCAAATTTGACCGCACAAGAAATCGGCTTTACGGCGCCGTCAATGGGGTCACGCGTAGGTCCTGAGGACGCGGATCACGCCGAACCGCGACGTGACCATGCACAAAGCAGCTACGACGACGACGACGAGGAGCAGAAGGATATAGCCGCCGAAATCGAGTACGCCGGAGCCGACGAGGCGCCTTGTCTCCGCCTCGGTTACCGCGCCGCCGCCGAGCAACTGCATTAAGAAGGGCAGCAGCAAAAAGGCAATGACCGCAGCGAAGGCGCCGGCAAGGCTAGCGCGGACTCCAAGTCCGAGAAAGTGGCGCGAGAATTCGCTTGAAATGAATCGCTCGTTGGCGCCGACGAAATGCAGAACCTCGATGACTTCGCGGTTGGACGCCATGGCGCTGCGCGTGGCCGAGACAATGATGGCAATGGTCGCCGCGGCCACGAGGGCCAGCACGGCGAGGCCCCCCAGCGCGGTCGATCGCGTGATCAAACGGATCTCCGCCTGCCAGCGGCGATGATCGTCCAAGGTCACGCCCTCGAAGTTCCGCGACAGCGCTGACTTGATGAGATCGATGTCGGGCGGGCTGGACCGGTCGATCTCCACGGCAATCAGACGAGGAATGGGCAGGGCGGACAATGCCGCGGTGGAGCCAAGCCATGGCTCCAGCAGCTTGGCGGAATCCTCGGCCGTCAGCGGCCGCACCCGCGTTACGCCTTTCTGCTTGGCGAGGAAAAGCGAAACGAGCGTCATCTTCTTCTCGATGTTGGCGGTATCGATCGGATCGAGCTCGATGGTGATTTCGCTGGCGATGTCGTCCACCCAAGCATTCGCCGACTGGTTGATCATGTAGACGCCGCCCGCGGTCAGGCAGGCGAGGAAGGTCATGATCCCGATCACCGCGGTTAGTGCGTTGCCGGCAATCGAGGCCGACGGCACGATCTGCGTGGTTGTCGGCTGAAATTGCCGGGGCAGCCGCGCGCTCAACGGCGCGGGCAGGATGCCCGAAAGCAGGCTCGTCCACGGATAGTCCCGGATGTCATCGAGGAAGGTCACGCGGCGCTCGTTTGCAATTGGCCCTCGGAGAGCATCAGCCGGGGCGCTTCCAATTGTTCCATGAGGGCGTAGTCGTGGGTGGCGATGATGACCGAGGTGCCGAGCCGGTTGAGTTCGACGAACAGCCGGAGCAGGCGGTTGCCGATGGCGGGGTCGACATTGCCCGTGGGCTCGTCAGCGAGGAGCAGTTCGGGACGGCCGATCACGGCCCGGGCGATCGCCGCGCGCTGTTTTTCACCTCCCGACAGCGTTTCCGGATAGGCGTGGATGCGGTCGCCGAGGCCGACCCAGTGGAGGAGGTCGGTCACGTCGTCGGAATAGTCGGCCTCTTTCTTGCCCATGACCCGTAGGGGCAGCGCCACATTCTCCCAGGTGGTCAGATGGTCGAGCAGGCGGAAATCCTGGAACACGATTCCGATCCGGCGGCGCAAGGCCGCCCGGCCGGCCGAAGGCAAATCTGCGATATTCTCGCCAAAGACGAAGATTAGGCCTCGTGTCGGCCGTAAAGACATAAACAGAAGGCGCAAGAGCGAGGTCTTTCCAGCGCCGGAGGGTCCTGTCAGGAAGTGAAAGGACCCCGGAAGCACGTGAAAAGTGACATCGCGCAAGATTTCCGGGCCGGAGCCATAGCGTAGTCCGACATTGTCGAAGCGAATCACCCGTCTTCCTTGCTTTTCTTAAGATTGCCGACCACTGGCACTTTATGCTGAACTCCCGGTCCGGTATCAATGGATTTGGGCAACTGCATGGGGCGTCCGCATTTTCGCTGCGTAGTGAGACGATTTCGGCTTCACAAATGGCAACACTGATTATCTGTCCGGCTTGCGACACCCGCTACCAGATCAAGGCGGCTTTTCCGCCTGAGGGTCGCAAGGTCCGCTGCGCCAAATGTGGGCATGTCTGGCAAGCGCAGGCGGCAGCGCCCGAGGGCGCCGAGCCACAACCGGCGGCCCCCACGCCCCCAGCACCCGAGGCCCCGGCTCAACCGGCCGCGCCACAGTCTGCACCGCCCTCGCCGCCACAGGCGGCTCCGCCTCCGCCGCAGGCTGCCCCACCGGCACCGCCGCCCGAGCCGCCGGCACCGCCTGAGCCTGCGCCACCGCCTCCTCCTCCACAGGCTGCTCCGCTGCCCCCGCCGCCGCCGCCACCTCAGGCCGCTCCGCCGGTGCCGCCTCAAGGCGATGTCGAGTTCGGCACCGACGAGGCGCTCGCCGATCAGGTCGCGCGCATCAATGCCGAGGCCGGCATACCGGGTGCTGAAGGCGTGCCGCCGGCGCCTGAGCCTGAGGCCGAGGAACCGGAGAAGAAGGGCGGGCTGTTTGGGAAGCTCATGCGCAAGCGCGACGAGCCTGCCCCGCCGCCGCCTCCACCGCCGGCCGACATGGCGCCGCCGCCTCCACCCGCCGACATGGCGCCTCCGCCCCAAGAGCAGGAGGAAGTGTCCTTCGGCGCGCCCCAAGACAGTTCCCTGGACGCATCGTTCGATGCGGGCTTCCCGGAGGAGGGCGGTGCACAGGATCCGGCGCTGGAAGACCCCAATCTGGTTGCCGCCGCCTTTGGCGAATCGGTGGCCAAAGCCACGACGCCGAAGAAACGGCCGCCCATCGTCGCCATCGGCTGGGGCATTTTGGGCCTGATCGTGCTGACCGTGCTCGGCTTGTTCGTGTTCGCGCCGGCCACCACCGTATCGATCCTGCCGGGCGCCTCGCGCATCTACGCGATGCTCGGCATGCCGGTGGGCGCCGAGGGCCTCGCCTTCGAAGGCGTTCGCTATGGCTGGACCACCAATGCCGGACAGACCGTGCTCGAAGTCCAAGGCAATGTGCGCAATACGGGCTCGTCCGTCATGGCCGTCCCGACTGTGGTCATTGCGCTGCGCGACGAGAAGGGAGAGGAAATCTCCGAGTGGACGACGGAGGTTGGTGCTGCCGAGCTTTCCGCCGGTGAGGAGGCGCCGTTTTTGAAGCAGATCCCTTCGCCGCCGAGCAATGTCCGAAGCCTCAAGGTCCGTTTCGCCGACGCCAAATAGGACGGCCGATCGAGAAGGCCAAGTTAGCAGGGCCAAATCAGCATGGCGGAGCAGCCCGTGGCGGAAACGGTCAGGCCCCTATTCACGGCCGAGACGATCTCAACCCGTATTGATGCGATGGCGCGCGACATTGCCGCCTGCGATCTCCACGATCCGATCATCGTTGCGGTGCTGAAGGGCAGCTTCATCTTCGCCGCCGATCTGATCCGCGCGCTCTCACGCCAAGGACTGCACCCGGAGATCGACTTCATCTTTCTGGCCAGCTACGGCAGCGGCACCACGGGCGGAGAGGTCAAGATTCTGCGTGACGTGGAGAGCACGATCGAAGACCGCGACGTGGTGATCGTCGACGACATTCTCGATTCTGGCCGCACGCTTTCCTTTGCCACTGCGCATCTTGCAGGCCGCGGTGCGCGCGGCGTGAAGACCTGCATCCTTCTGAACAAGCAAGTGCCGCGCGGTGTCGACGTCACGCCCGACTTTACCGGGTTCGAATGTCCCGACCTGTTCGTGGTGGGCTACGGCATGGACCTCGCGCACTGCTATCGCGAGTTGCCGTTCATCGGCGTGGTGGAGCCGCGCGTTTAACGGTCCAAGACCAGCCGTACCTCCACGAGGTTGGAGCGCACACGCAGAACATAGAAGCCAAGCGTCGCCAAATGCGAGGGCATGAGCCAGCCATCCTCCGCGCCGTTGGAGATGATCGCGGGCTGAATACGAAGCGAGGCCCGCAGTTGCTCCTCGAGCTCGTCCCATAGGGCCGTCAGGCGGCGTTCCTCGATGACATCGGCAAAGTCGGTGCGCGCGGCGGTGAGAATGCCGTAATAGGCGTAGAGCTGGCCGTAGGCGAACCAGAAGCGGTCGTCGGCGCGGGGGTCGAACCAGCCGCTGCTGTAGTTCTCCGAACGCTCACGCAGGATCGCCGAGGTGGCGCCGATGTCCTTGGCGATGCGGTCGACGAATTGCAGCAGATTGTCGGCGCGCACGTCGAACACGGCCTCGCACTTCTTAAGTCTGTCGTTGAACTTGTGCAGGTCCTTGATCGCGGAGCGGTAGAAGCTCGGCGTGGGCGTCTTGGGTCCGAAGGGACTGAACGAAAAATACCAGGTGGTTTCGTCGAATTGGAGCGCGCCGCGCGCGCTCTGCAAATCCTTGTCGATTTGCGACGTTCCGCGTACGCGCCCCAGCGTGTCGACGAGTTCGATCGCGGTCCGGCGGACGGCTTGGTGCACGCCGCGCTGGAAGGCGGCCTTGTTGTCGAAGAAGGGCGTGCTCTCCCAGGGAAGCCCGAACAGGCCGAGCTTGTAGAGCAGCATGGACGAGATCCACGCGTTCTCGTTCACGTTGAAGTCGACCAGGTCGGCCGTGGACTCCACCACCATGGACTTACGGCATGTTTGCGTGGCGGTCTCGGCGTCTTGGGTTTCGCTCTCTCCGGTGATGATGCCGCCGCCGCTCGGCTTTGCGTTGCTTAAGCCGGTGTCGCTTGTGTGCTCATAGCGGTCCGCATAGTTCGTATCGAAGCCGCTCCAGACTTGCGTGTTCCAGAAGAAGTAGCCGTAAAGGGCGAGGAAGCCGAAAAGGATCAGCCCGAGCAGCACTTTGAGGAGGATACCGCGCTGGGCGAACCAGCGGCCGAGCCAAACGAATGGCCTCAGCACGAAGGCGATGCCGAGCCCGATCCCGCGGCCGATAGCCCGAAAAGTCGCTGTGAAGAAATTGACGATGGAGTTCAGCATCGCGCCTCAAAGCCCTTTCGACGGTTCCACACCATAGTAGGGCGACATATAGGGCATCGACGACGGCGTTGCTGTGGCCGCACGCACTTTTTTCGAAAAGCGAGAATGGCGCCTAGAAGGAGCGGATAAGCCGCTCCAAATAGTCGAGCTCGAGCATGGGTCGTGTCGGGTCGCCGATTCGCGCGCGCAGTTCGTCAAGAATCTCGCGCGCCCGCTGGATGTCGATCTCGTCGGGGACTTGGACGCTCAAGCCTTGGTCGGGCCGGTTCGAACGGTCCGGGCGGCCGAGCGGGTCGCGGCCATTGGAGCCTGGGCCTTGGCCGCCCGCCTGCTCTTGGCCGTCCTGCGTCATCTGCTGCGCCATGGATTCCGCGCCCTGGCGCATGCGGTCGAGCGCAAGGCTTTGGCTCTGGGTCGCGCGGTCGAGGTTGCGCTCACTGATCGCCTGCTCGGCCTCTTCCATGGCCTCACTGGCGCCTTCGAACTCGCCCGGCGAGTCGTTCCCCGCCATGCCCATGCGCTCGATGAGCTGCTCCAGTTTGTTGCGCAGCGCTTCCTGGCGTTTCTTGAGATCGCCAAGCGGGCCTTGCGGCTGCCCTTGTTGCTGCCCGATCTGGGGTTGGCCGCCGCCCGGCGCATCGCCCTGCCGGCCTGATTGGCCTTGCGCCCTCGGGCCGCCCTCGCCGCCTTGCGGCATCCCTTCAGAGAAGGGGGCCATGCTCATGCCGGGGCCGAACTCCATGGGCTGGCCGGGCGGGCTCACGTCGAACTGCTCGCTCTGGCCGCCGCCTTGACCTTGCCGCTGCTCACGCTTCTCAGCGAACGTGTCGTCCAACAGCTCCTGCTGATCGGAGACCACGTCGTCCAGGTCTTTCATCATCTTCTGGGCGCGCTGCTGCTGGGCGTTCTCCGGGAAGTTGCCGGTCTGCAGACGATCGAGAATGTCGTTCAGCTCTGACAGCATGCGCTCGGCCATGTCCTTCGACCCGGCTTCGGCCAGGTCCTGGATGTTCTCGAGCATCTTGTCGAGATCCTGCTCCGAGACGAGCTGGTCACCGTCCTGCTGGCTCTCGGCGGCCATGTTGCCCTTTTCTTGCTGCTGGGCGGCGAGCGCTTGTAGGTAGCGCGACAGCGCGGCGCGAAGCTCTTCGATGCGCTTCTTGATCTCCTCGGCCGGTGCGTTCTCCTGAAGCGCGCGCAACAATGCGTCCTGCGCACTCTTCAGTTCGCGCTCGGCTTCCGGCAGATCGCCTTCCTCGATGCGCAGCGCGGTGGACCACAGCTGGGCAACGACGCTTGAGACCGCGTCACGCGAGTCGTCGTTCCTGAGACGCCAGAACGTATTGCGCAAAGACAGATAGACGACGCGATCGTCGATCGCTTTCTCATCGCCGATGGTCAGTCCGTCCAGTGCGCGGGCGACCATCGCGGACGAATCCGGTTCCTGCACGAGCTTGCGGCGCTGCTCGATCACGGCGCGCGCGAGCGGCTTGGTGAAGATGCGCGCCGGCAGAACGAACTCGCTCACCTCGCTCTTGCCGGTCTGTTCGGCCTGATCTTTTGCGGCAAGTGTCATGCGCACCTTGAGCCCAGCCCAAGGATGCGCCGTGAGGTCCTGGGTGCCGCGGCCCTCGACCTTCTTGGCGTTCGAGCGCGGCAGTTGCAGCTTCATCACCGGCGGGCCGAACAACGGCTCCGACTCAACGAGATCTTCTTCTTCCTCGATGCCTTCGACGGGGAAGGCGGCGCCAAGTGCGTCCTCTTGGTCCGGCGCAAGCGTGAAGTTGGCTTCGGCGCTGGCCACGCCGTAATCGTCGAGGGCGCTATACTCCAAGCGAAGCGCGCCACGGGGCGTCGCGGTCGGCTCGCCCCGCAAGGCAATCTGCGGCGCGGCGTCTTCGGTCAGGGCAAATTGCCATTGAGCGACGGTCGATCCGCTAATGCGCACATCGGCGGTGGAGGGCTTCCTCAAGCCGACATTGAACTCGACCAGTCCGGTGCTGCCGCCGGTCTTCGGCTCGATGGTTTTCGCCTCGCTGCCGTCCTCGTTGTAGATGGTCAGCGTCACGGTCTCGCCTTCGGGCGCGTGCGTGCGGACGATGAGCTGGCTGCGCTCGGGCACTTCCAGTGCGCGGAAGGATTCGGCGCCCCGGCCGATCGCTTCGCTGCCGTCGGCCAGAACGAGCGGCGCCATGCCGGTATAGACCGGCGGCGTCACCCAGGCATCGAGCCTGATCAGTTTGGGGGAAGCGCTGGCGGCCGGCGAGAAGGCCGCACCGAGGCGGGATCTGGCATCGGGGCCGGCGGCGATGAACGCGGCGATAAGACCGATGAACAGAGCCGCTCGGATCGCAAAAGGATCCTTCCGGTCCGCGCGCGGGGCGGGCCAGGAGGGCTTCAGCTTGGCGATGAGTTGCGACAGGCGCTGACGATGGAGCGTCCACAGCGTCACCGTCTCGGTGGGCGGTTCGGCGCTCAGCGTATCTTCATAGGACGAGGCCGGGCGGTGCGGGACCTCGGCGTTGCGCTCAAGGCGCCGCAGCGCCTCGGCGCGCGTCGGCAAGGCAATCCGGATGAGCGGCAGGCAAGCGGCGATGAGCCCGGTACCGAAGCCGAGCAGAACGATGCGATGGACGAGCGGCGGCAGCAGGCTCCAGCCGCCGAGCAGCGTGAACACTAAGAACGCGCAGACCACGACGAACGGCCAGAGCAGCGCCTCCCAGGCGCGCTCGGCGAACAGCGCCAGCCAGCTCAGGCGGACGCGGCTCTCGAAGCGCCTCTTGAGTGAGGCGGCCTCGGGATCGTCCTTGGGGTCGCCGGGGCTGGATTTTTGGCGGTTGCGTTGGGCCATGGTCCGGAATTGGTAGCACAGGCAGCGCCTGGCCGAAGGTTACATCACGGTAATTTGGGGGGAGAACCGGGCAAAATACAGGCGCTTTTCAGGGCCGATGACAGGTTCACTGCCAATCGGGCAGGCGCTCGGCCTTGAGCATGTCGTCATAGTCCGGCCGGGGCCGGGTGACGCAATATTCGGCCCCCGACACCAACACTTCGGGTACCAAGAGACGGCTGTTGTACTGGGAGGCCTGAACCGCGCCATAAGCGCCTGCGGTCATCACGGCGATGAGGTCGCCTGCCTCCAGTTCGGGAAGCGGCCGGGCCAGCGCCAGATAATCGCCGGTCTCGCACACCGGGCCCACCACGTCGGTCACGCGCGTGAAGGATTCAGGCGCGGCCTCTGTGACCGGCAGGACCTGGTGATACGCATCGTACAGCGTCGGGCGGATGAGATCGTTCATCGCCGCATCGACGATGGTGAAATTCTTATGCGGCGATGTCTTCACATAAAGGACGCGGGCGACGAGGATGCCGGCATTGCCGGCGATCATGCGGCCCGGCTCGAACAGCAGGCGCGCATCGAGGTGCCCAAGCGCTTCGTTTACCAGCCGAGCGTAGTCCGTCGGCAGAGGCGGTGCGGGCGCATCGCTGCGATAGGGAATGCCGAGGCCGCCGCCCAAGTTCACAAAGTCGATGGTGAGCCCTGCGCCACGCAGCGTGCTGACAAGTTCCGTCAGCAGCGCGAACGCGTTCTGGAACGGCGCCAGCTCGGTGATCTGGCTGCCGATATGCATGTGCACGCCGGCCGGCACGACGCCCGGCAGCGCTACGGCTTTTTGGTACAGCGACAGCGCCTGCTCGAACGGCACGCCGAACTTGTCCTCCGCCTTGCCGGTGGAGATCTTGTGATGGGTCCCAGCGTTGACATCCGGGTTGACCCGGAAGGCGATGCGGGCCGTCGTGCCCTTCGCCTCGGCCACTTCGTTCAGCGCGTGAAGCTCCGGCTCGGACTCCACGTTAAAGGCATAAATCCCGGCCTCCAGCGCATGCGCCATTTCTGCTTGCGTCTTGCCGACGCCCGAGAAGGCGATGCGATCCCCCGGCACGCCCACCTTGAGCGCCCGGCGCAGCTCGCCTTCGGAGACGACGTCCATGCCCGCGCCGAGCTTGGCCAGCGTCGACAGCACGCCGAGGTTGGAGTTGGCCTTGATCGAATAGCAGAGCAGCGTGTCGGGGCGCGCGGCAAAGGCCTCGGCAAACACGCGGTAGTGCCGCTCAAGCGTCGCGGTGGAATAGCAGTAGAACGGGGTCCCGACAGAGGAGGCCAGATCGCATAGATCGACCTCCTCGGCGTGCAGCACATTGGCCTCAGACACGCCACGCCGGTAGGCGAAATGGTGCATGGGGAAATTCTATTCGATCAGGGCGTCGAGGATCGGCAAGCGCCGGTCCGGGGCACGAGACATTTTGGCAGACGGGTCGGCATCGGTCTGGGGATAGGCCGACTGCGGCCGCTCAAGCGAGCCACGGCGCCCGCAGGCGGAAAGCCCGACAGCCGATATCAGCATAAGCGCTAACAGGATGCGCAATGCGCTTCCCATGGGTTTGATCCCTGTGGTGTCGTGCCCCTTAAGAATCAGGGCCTCTTGCCGGGCCTCTTTGCCCCTCTCTTTTATCGCGAGAGGCCGCCCTTCTCCAAACGCTTTATCCACGCTCTCGCCTCCCGCCGAACATTGGTGGGGGCCGTTCCGCCTTGGCTTTTGCGGCTTTTTGCCGACCGGGCGGGGTCCAGGACCGTATAGACGTCCTCGGTGATTCTGGGCTCGACCGACCGGAGATCCGGCAGGGTCAGCTTCTTCAGATCGGCGCCCTTGGCCTCGGCGAGGGCCACAATCTTGCCCGTTGCGTGGTGGGCCTCCCGAAAGGGCATATCCAGAGCTTGCACCAGCCAATCGGCAAGGTCGGTGGCGGTGGCGTATTCGCGGCCCGCCGCCTTCTTCATCGCCTTGGCGTCGATCGTCAGATCGCCCACCATGCCGGCCATGGCGGCGAGGCCGAGCTTCAGCGCATCCAGCGCATCGAACACCGGCTCCTTGTCCTCCTGCATGTCCTTGGCGTAGGCCAGCGGCAGCCCCTTCATGACCAGGAGCAGCGCTTGGAAGGCGCCGGCAATGCGCCCGGTCTTGGCGCGCACCAGCTCGGCGGCGTCCGGGTTGCGCTTTTGCGGCATGATGGACGAGCCGGTGGAGAAGGCATCCGACAACTTGGCGAAGCCGAATTGCGGCGAGGTCCACAGCACGATCTCGTCCGCCAGCCTCGACAGATGCATGGCCGCGATCGAAGCTGCGGCAAGCGTCTCCAGCGCGAAATCCCGGTCGGACACCGCGTCCAGCGAGTTCGCCGTCGGCCGCGTAAAGCCGAGCGCCTGCGCCGTCATTTTGCGGTCGATGGGAAAACTCGTACCGGCCAGCGCCGCGGAGCCAAGCGGGCATTCGTTGAGCCGCGTGGCGGCATCGGCGAACCGTCCCCGGTCGCGGCCGAACATCTCCACATAGGCCAGGCAATGATGGCCGAAGGTGACCGGCTGCGCGGTCTGCAAATGCGTGAAGCCGGGCATTACCGCATCGGCGGTCTCTAATGCCGTGGTCGCGAGCGCGAGCTGAAGCGCGGCGAGACCCGCCTCGATGGTGACGATCTCGTCCCGCACATAGAGCTTGAAGTCGGTGGCCACCTGGTCGTTGCGCGAGCGGGCGGTGTGCAGCTTGCCTGCCACGGGGCCGATCAGCTCGGTGAGCCGGTGCTCCACGTTGAGGTGGATGTCCTCAAGTTCTCGCGCAAATTTGAAATCGCCGGCCTCCATCTCGGCTAGGATCCGGTCGAGACCTTTTGCGATCTCGTCCGCCTCCGGCTCTGAGACGATACCGGTCGCCGCAAGCATGGCGACGTGGGCCTTGGAGGCCTCGATGTCGTGCCGCCACAGCCGCTTGTCGAAATCGATGGAGGCATTTATCTCCTCCATGATCTCCGACGGGCTTGCGGCAAAGCGGCCGCCCCACATGGTGTTGGTCATGATCGTCCAGGCCTTAGCGGGCAAAGTTCAAAGAGGATGACGTGGACGCTTCTAATAAACGTAAGCACGCCGGCTTACCGGCCAAGTACGTAATCGCCGCCTGCCTTGCGGTGATTGCCGGGTTCGCCACGGTATATTTGAGTCTAGCCCCGTCTGACAATGGGCGGACGTCTGCTTCGGTAAAGGACGAGGCCGCCAAAGGGGCCGGAAGCGGGCCGCTTGCGGGCCTGAACAAGGGCCCCATGGCCGCTTTCGTGGCGCGGAAGGCGCCGCTCGATCTTCCCGACGTTGCTTTCGAGGGGCCGGACGGGGCGCCGATGAGCCTCGCCGACCTCAAGGGCAAGGTCGTGCTCCTCAACATCTGGGCGACGTGGTGCGTGCCCTGCCGGGAGGAGATGCCTCAGCTCAACGCGCTTCAGGCCGGGCTCGGGGGCGGCGACTTCGAGGTGGTGGCGATCAATATCGACAAGGGCGGTGTGGACAAGGCCAAGGCCTTCCTGGAGGAGACCGGCGCCACGGATCTCGCGTTCTACGCCGATCCCAGCGCCAAATTGTTCGCCAAGCTCAAAGCCGTCGGCATGCCGACGACGCTTTTGCTCAATGCCCAAGGTCAAGAGATCGGCCGGCTGGTGGGGCCGGCGGACTGGGCCTCGCCGGAGGCGAAGAAGCTCATCGAAACGGCGATCAAGAACGCGGGCTAGGCGTCTACTGCACCGGCCGCACCGCGTCCTTCTCGATACGGTAGTTGTATTGGCACGTCTGCGAGGCCTCCTTGTTACACGGGATGCCGGAGGTGGTGACATGCATGGTGCGTGTGTCGCCGCTCAAGGAGAACTTGTACGCTTTAACGAAGTCCTCGAAGACGAGTTCCCAGCCGTCGCCATATCCGAGATAGATCTGAAGCGTGCAGCCGTGCGGATTGCAGGTGGGGTTTTCAGCGCCCGTGCATTTGAACTTGGCGAAGTCGGCGATCCAATCGTTGTGCCCGTCGCCGTTTAGATCGTCGCCGCGCAGGATGGGTGCGGTCACGGGATTGCCGCCCGCCTTGCGGCAAACTTGCGCGGCCTCGGCGATAATCTCGGCGATGTCCTCGGGCGTGTCTTCTGCGTGGGCCGGGACAAGCATCGCGGCGCACGCAAGGGACGCCAAAAGAGCGAGGCGACAACGCAAGACGAAAGACAACAGGAGGAGGCTCAGTTGATGGCGGTCAGGGTGGCCGCGGTGGGAATACCGGAGGCTTGCGCGACCGGCGTGTAGTGGAGCCCAATCAGCTCAGGGCTCACGCTCGATCTGCGGACGGACCGGCGTTTGCGCCTCTTCTTCGGCCTCGGTCCGCAAATGACTTGGCGCAAGTGTGCAGGCTGCTCGTCGAGTTTGGCTTGAATGGCGAGCCCATCCAGGCTCGTGCCGAACAGCGATTTCCAGAAATAGCGTTTGAAGCCGTTCTCCAGAAGCCGCGCGGCGCGGGCGTTACGCACCCGCGTGGACGGCTCGCCCAGAACCACGGCCACGAGCTTGCGCCCTTGGCGGGTCGCGCTGACGACGATGTTGAATCCGGAATCGCAAATGAAGCCAGTCTTCATGCCGTCTGCACCGTTGAAGGTGCGCAGCAGGCCGTTATGCGTGCGCAGCTGCTTCTGACCGACTTGCACGGACTTCATGGCGAAGATGTCGGAGTGCTCGGGGAATTCGATGATCAGCGCGCGGGCGAGGCGGGCGAGATCGCGCGCGGTCGTATATTGCTGCTCGTTGGGAAGGCCGTGCGGATTGGCGAATTGCGTCTTGGTCATGCCGAGTTTCTTGGCGGCGGCGTTCATGCGGTCGATGAATGCTTCCTCGCTGCCGCCCACCGTCTCCGCGATCATGACCGATACGTCATTGGCGGACTTGACGATGATCACCCGGATCGCCGTCTCCAGCGTGATGGACTTGCCGACCGGCAGGCCGAGCTTGGTGGGGGGCTCCGCCGCGGCGTTCTTCGAGCAGACGACCGGGGTCGAGAATTTGACCTCGCCATTGCGCAGCGCATGGAAGGTGACATACGCGGTCATCAGCTTGGTGAGCGAAGCGGGAAACCACAGCGCGTCGGGATCCTCTGAATAGAAAACCGTGCCGTTGTAAGGCTCGAAAACAAGGGCGGGGCTTGCCGTGGCGGCCGACGGCACAAGCATGGCCGCTCCGGCGAGAAAGCTCAGAAAAGCGCGCCTCAGCATGAATTTCTTCCCTCGCTCGAACTCAGCGTTTGTTGGTCTGAGAGCCGGACTTGCCGCCATCCGTCCCGAATGGCTGTCCGAACCCGAGATTTTGAGGGCACCCCCGCCCCGCGGTTCTTAGTGCCCCATCTTCACCCAAAATTCGACTGTTCCGTGACAGCGGTGCAAAACTCTTGCCCCTCCGGGGGTAAATCTTCGATTTTCTGGAAGTACCCCTCGCCGGGACCCGGTTCATTTGCCCGGAGCGCCTCCCCGCGGAGCCGGAGACGAGCGCCCCGATCCGGTTTCGCAAGTGTCCCTAGGGGCTGCGGATACGGGACTAACGGGGAGGCTAGCGGTGTTCGAGAATCCACGCCGCGGCTGCGGTGAGGTCTGCGATCGTCGCCGTGGGGCGTGGCTCGAACCGGCTCTCGTCGCCGTCGCGGTATTTGCCTGTGCGCACCAGGAGCGCTTTTGCTAGCCTTGCACGCAAAGCCCCCGCCACGTCGGCCTCCGCGTCGTCGCCCACCATCACCGCGTCCTGAGGGCTGCAGTCCATGCTGGCCAGAGCGCCGGCATAGAAGTCCGGCGACGGCTTGCCGAGGACGATCGCCTCTAGGCCGGATGAATATTCCAGCGCGGCGACAAAGGCGCCGGCGTCGAGGGTGAGCAGTCCGTCGTCGCCCTTGAAGGTACGGTTCTTGGCCAGCGCCAGAAGCGTGGCGCCATCGACGAGCGCGCGGAAGGCGTGGTTCAGGTTGGCGTAGGTGAAGGCTTCGCCCGCATCGCCGATCACCACGGCCCGGGTTGCGCCATGAGGCAGATCGGCGAATTCGCCTTCCAAATTCGGATGGACCAACAGGACGGGAGAGGCATCGTGCGCGGTCAGCCAGGCCCGCGCGGCTTGGCCCGGCGTGAACAGCTCATCGCCGGTGATCTCGAGGCCGAGCTTCTTTAGGCGCGCCAAGAGGGCCGCCTTTGTCTTGGTCGTGGTGTTGGTGACGAAGCGGAGCGGCAGGCCCGCCTCGTGCAGGCGCGCAATGGCGTCGATGGCGCCGGGCAACACATGGTCGCCCTCGTAGACGACGCCCGCAAGATCGAGGAGCACGCCACGGATCATACCCGTCACGTTGCGCGCCTTGGGGCGTTCGATCAAGCGCTCCGGCGCCCCTTGGGGGCGGATTGGCCTTGAGCGGAGATGTTCAATAGGGTCCTTGGATGAGCGTTTCTTTTGAAGAACTTGACTACTGCCCGACGCCGATCGGGGCCTTGAGCTTGCGCCGGCGCCGGGACCTCAAGCTCGATGTGGATGTGTTCGAGGTCAGGCTGGGCGATGAGTCCTTGATGACGAGCCTGTTCACTGCGTCGGAGATCGCGCTGGCGCGGCTGGGGCTCGCGGCGCTCGATGGAGACGCGCCGTTCGACGTCGTGGTCGGCGGGCTTGGTCTCGGTTACACGGCCAATGCCGTTTTGGAGAGCGCGGATGCCGGTTCGCTGATTGTCGTCGATGCGCTCCAACCCGTGATCGAGTGGCACGAAAAAGGGCTGCTGCCGCTTGGGGCCGTGCTGACAGAGGACGCGCGCTGCCGGCTGGTTCATGGCGACTTTTTCGCCCTGGCGGCCTCCGGGGAAGGCTTCGACCCGGACACACCGGGGCGCCTGTTCGATGCGATCTTGGTCGACATTGATCATTCGCCCGATGCCTTGCTCGATGATGGGAGCCAATCGTTTTACCGGCCCGAGGGTCTTCGCCGGCTTGCCCGCCATCTTCGTCCCGGCGGCGTGTTCGGCCTGTGGTCGGATGCGCGCACCGACGATGCATTTCTGGCGCGACTGAAGAGCGTCTTCGCTGAAGCGCGGGCCGAGCCTGTGACGTTTCACAATCCGCTGCAGGATAAGCCGTTCACGCAGACGGTGTACCTGGCGCGCAACGAAGGCCCGACGGCATGACGAAAGCCTCGGCAGACTTGAAGGCGCTGCGCGCTGCGCTTGTCGAGCGGCTGGAGGGCTTGCGCGCCGCGAGCGAAACCACGGCCGAGAATCGCGCGCCCGTGGAGCTCGACCAAACGTCGGTGGGACGCCTGTCGCGCATGGACGCCATGCAGGTCCAAGCCATGGCGGTGGCGACGGAGCGGCGGCGCGCAGAAGAGGCAGCCCGCGTGGAAGTGGCGATTCTGCGCATCGACGAGGACGAATACGGCTACTGCATCTCTTGCGGTGAAGAGATCGCGGCCAAGCGTCTTGCCGTCGATCCTACGATCCCGACCTGCATTTCTTGCGCGAGCGGGGGAGGCCGCTAGCTCGGCCTAGCCCTTTGAGATGAAGATGCAGCGGAGGTCGTTGACATTGGTCATGGTCGGGCCGGTCTCGAGCAGATCGCCGACGCCCTTGAAGAACGTGTAGGGGTCGTTGTTAGCGAGCATGGCCTTGGCGCTGATGCCCGCAGCCTCCGCGCGCTTCAGCGTGTCCGGATAGATCAGCGCCCCGGCATTGTCCTCCGAGCCGTCCACGCCGTCGGTATCGCCGGCGAGAGCGTAGATGTTTGGGAACCCGTCGAGCGCGATCGCCAAGGACAACAAGAATTCGGTATTGGGACCGCCCTTGCCGTTGCCTTTGAGCGTGATGGTCGTCTCGCCGCCGGAGATGAGCACGCATGGCGGCTCCTGCGGCTGGCCGCGCATTGCGCATTGGCGCGCGATGCCCGCATGCACCAGCCCCACGTCCCGTGACTCTCCTTCGATGGAATCGCCCAAGATCACCGGGGTGACGCCCGATGCGCGCGCGACCGCGGCGGCGGCTTCCAGTGAAGCTTGCGGCGTCGCGATCATCACGTTCTGCACGCGCTCGAAACACGGATCTCCGGGCTTCGGCGTTTCTTCGATCGTCTCCAGGACGCGGCTCACGGCGTCCGGCAGGTCGATGCCGTATTTCTCGATAATGCCGCGCGCATCCGCGTTGGTGGAGGGGTCGGGTACGGTCGGCCCCGAAGCGATGATAGAGGCATCATCGCCCGGCACGTCGGAGATCATCAGCGAAACGATCTGCGCCGGGTAGGCGGCGCGGGCGAGACGCCCGCCCTTGATGGCCGAGAGGTGCTTGCGCACCGTGTTCATCTCCGAGATGGTCGCGCCGCTTGCGAGCAGCGCCTTGTTCACCGCCTGCTTGTCCTCCAGCGAAATCCCTTCGGCGGGCATGGCCAGCAGCGCCGAGCCGCCGCCGGAGATGAGGCACAACACGAGATCGTCCTCGGTCAGCCCCTGCACCAACTCGTAGATGCGTTTCGCGGCCTCGCGCCCAGCAGCGTCGGGCACGGGGTGGGCGGCTTCCACCACTTCCAGCCGTTCGGTGGGCAGGCGATAGCCGTAGCGCGTGACCACGAGCCCTTCGAGCGGGCCGTCCCAGGAATCTTCGAGCGCCTTGGCCATGGCGCCGGAGGCCTTGCCGGCTCCGATGATAATGGTGCGGCCCTTGGGCCGGCGCGGCAGGTGCGCCGGAACGCAGAGCTGGGGCAGGGCGGCCTCGACGCCGGCCTGGAACATGGCTTTGAGAAGCTCTTCTGGCGTCATGTTTCTTCAAAACCTCCCGCTGGACTGACCTGGCTCAACCCACTCTTGGGCCGTTGCGGCGAAACTGCACAGACGATTGCCACAAGGCAAGCGAATGAATACGGTGCGCCTTCGTTTCGCGAGAAATCGCGTGGGCCAAAGTACGGATAAGCTGGGGGCAAACGATCATGCCAGAGGGCTCGAACGAACAACACAAGAAGCCGAAGTCCGATATCGAGATCAGTCAGGGCGCGGTCATGCGGCCGATCCTGGATGTCGCGAAGGACAAGCTTGGTATCGATGCGGAAGACTTGGTGCCCTACGGCCACTACAAGGCGAAGGTCTCCCTCGACTACATCGATAGCCTCAAGGACAAGCCAGACGGCAAGCTGATCCTGGTGACGGCGATCACGCCTACCCCTGCGGGCGAGGGTAAGACCACGACCACGGTCGGTCTGGGCGACGCCCTGAACATCATCGGCAAAAAGGCGATGATCTGCGTGCGCGAGCCGAGCCTCGGGCCTTGTTTCGGCATGAAGGGCGGCGCGGCCGGCGGCGGCTACGCGCAAGTGGTGCCCATGGAGGATATCAACCTCCACTTCACCGGCGACTTCCATGCGATCGGCGCGGCGAACAACCTGCTCGCGGCCATGATCGACAATCATATCTATTGGGGCAACAAGCTCGACATCGACCAGCGCCGCGTCACGTGGCGCCGCGGCATCGACATGAACGACCGGGCCTTGCGCTCCATCGTCACCTCGCTCGGCGGAGTCGCCAACGGTTTTCCGCGTGAGGCGGGCTTCGACATCACCGTGGCCTCCGAGGTCATGGCGATCTTTTGCCTGGCCAAGGACTTGGCGGACCTACAGCGTCGGCTCGGCCAGATCCAGATCGGCCAGACGCGCGATAGGAAGCCCGTCGTGGCCAAGGAAATCTCGGCGGCCGGCGCCATGGCGGCGCTCCTCAAGGACGCCATCGCGCCGAACCTGGTGCAGACGCTGGAAAACAACCCCGCTTTCATCCATGGCGGGCCGTTCGCCAATATCGCCCACGGCTGCAACTCGGTGATCGCTACCAAGGCCGCGCTCAAGCTGTCCGACTACGTGGTGACGGAAGCGGGCTTCGGCGCCGATCTCGGCGCGGAGAAGTTCTTCGACATCAAGTGCCGCAAGGCGGGGCTAAAGCCCGACTGCGTGGTGATCGTTGCCACCATTCGCGCGCTCAAGATGCATGGCGGTGTGGCCAAGGACGACCTCAAGAAAGAGAATCTCGAGGCGCTGGAGAAGGGCTTCGCCAATCTGGAGAAGCACATCGAGAATGTGCGCAAGTTCCATGTGCCGGTGGTGGTCGCGGTCAATCGCTTCTCCTCCGACACCGACGACGAGATCAAGCTGCTGAAGCGCCTCTGTGGCACGGCGAGCGCCGAATGCGTCATGGCCGATCACTGGGCGTTGGGCGGCAAGGGCGCGGTCGAGCTAGCGGAGACCGTGGTCAACACCATCGACACCAAGCCGGCGGACTTCCAGCCGCTCTATCCCGACGACATGTCACTGTTGGACAAGACGCGGACCATCGCCCAGGAGATCTACGGGGCGGAGGACATCACCGCGCCGAAGGCCGTGCGCGACAAGTTCGCCGAGCTGGAGAAGCAGGGCTTCGGCAAGTTCCCGATCTGCGTGGCCAAGACCCAGTACAGCTTCACCACGAACCCGGAGGCCAAGGGCGTTCCGCTCGGCCATACCATCCCGGTCCGGGAGGTCAGGCTCTCGGCCGGGGCCGAGTTCGTCGTGGTGATCTGCGGGGACATAATGACCATGCCGGGCCTGCCGCGGGTGCCTGCGGCGAACAATATCGAGCTTGCGGCGGATGGCCGCATAAGCGGGTTGTTCTAGGGGCGCAAGGCGGCTTCCCTGCAAGCAAAAGGGTTGCCAGGGCGGTCACTGGACGCTACCACCTTGCCGCAGGCGCGAGGCACGCGGGCCGTCCAGGCCCTGGTTCGCCCAGAATCCCTAGGAGAGGAAACCATGGCTGGAGCCAGGCGGCCGGGCCGTAACTTTCTATTTGTGCCGGGACCAACCAATGTTCCTGAGCGAATCCTTCGGGCGATGCACGTTCCGATGGAGGATCACAGGTCGTCCGACTTTCCGAAACTGACGCTGCCGCTCTACGAGGACCTGAAGAAAGTCTTCCAGACCAAGGACGGCAGGGCGGTGATCTTCCCCTCCAGCGGGACCGGTGCCTGGGAATCGGCGCTGACCAATACTTGCTCGCCCGGCGACAAGATGCTGGCGCCGCGCTTCGGCCAGTTCAGCCATTTGTGGATCGACCTCGCCCGCCGCCATGGGCTCGAGGTCATCGTCCAGGAGGAGACCTGGGGCACGGGCGCCGATCCTGAAAAGATCGAAGAGGCGCTGCGCGCCGACAAAAACCATGAGATCAAGGGCGTCATGGTGGTCCACAACGAGACCGCCACCGGCGTCACCTCCGACATCGCCGCGGTACGCCGCGCCATCGATGCCGCCAAACACCCCGCGCTGCTCTATGTGGATGGCGTCAGCTCTATCGGCAGCGTCGATTTCCGCTTCGATGAGTGGGGCGTGGACCTCGCTATTACTGGCTCGCAGAAGGGCATGATGCTGCCCGCAGGCCTCGGCATTGTCTGCGCGAGCCCGAAGGCGCTTGAGCGGATGGACGGCGCGGCCTGCACCAAAGCCTATTTCGACTTCGCCGATCACTTCCGCACCAATCCGGACGGGTACTTCCCTTACACGCCGGCGCTGCCGCTGCTCTATGGCTTGCGCGAGTCGTTGGCCATCATGTTCGAGGAAGGCCTGGAGAACGTGTTCGCGCGGCACCGCTATCTGGCGAACGGCACGCGCGCGGCCGTCGAGGCCTGGGGACTGTCGCTCTGCGCCAAGGACCCCAAATGGTACTCCGATACGGTGAGCGCGATCATGGTGCCGGAAGGTGTCAACGGCGCCGACGTCATCGACCGCGCCTATCGCGGCTACAATCTGGCGCTCGGCGCCGGCCTGACGGAGATGGCGGGCAAGCTGTTCCGCATCGGCCATCTCGGCGATCTCAACGAACTCATGCTGCTCGGCGCCATTTCCGGCGCAGAGATGTCCATGCGCGATGTCGGCATCGATGTCGTGCCCGGCTCGGGTGTTGCCGCGGCCCAGGAATATTTCCGGAGCGCGCAAGGCATGGGCGAGACCCGTCTCGCGGCTGAGTAGACGGTTTTGATGCGAAGGCCGCGCATGCTGCCTTCGATAGAGGTGCGTTGACCGCGCCTGGCGCAAAACCTTGCACCGGGCCGGATTTCTTTTCTGGTGGGGCGTGCCCCCGCAGCCCTTAAATGAGACAAAGGGGGGAGTTCAGTGGAACACGCGATTGTCTTCCTCGACCGGGAGTCGGTCGGTGCCAATGTGCGCGAAGCCAAATTTCCGCATAACTACACCGAGCACCAGTCAACCTGGACGCCCGAGGATATCGTCGAGCGCCTCAAGGACGCGTCCATCGCCATCATCAATAAAGTGCCGATGCGCGAGGACGTGCTGAAGCAGCTGCCGAAGCTGAAGCTGATCGCCGTCGCCGCGACCGGCACGGATGTGGTCGACAAGGCGTACTGCAAGGCGAACGGCATCACCGTCGTCAATATCCGCAACTACGCCTTCAACACCGTGCCCGAGCACGTCATCGCGCTGATGTTCGCGCTGCGCCGCAACCTCATGGCCTATATCGAGGACACGCGGAATGGCCGTTGGGCGGAGGTCGATCAGTTCTGCTTTTTCGACCATCCGATCCGCGACATCGCCGGCTCTACCATGGGCATTGTCGGCTACGGCGCCATCGGCAAGGCCGTTGCCAAGCGCGCCGAGTGCCTGGGCATGAAGATCCTTCCCTACGACGTGTTCCCGCAAGACGGGCTCGTCGACCTGGAGACGGTGCTGAAAGAAAGTGACGTCATCACGCTGCATTGTCCGCTCACGCCCGAGACCAAGAACATGATCGGCGAGAAAGAGCTGAAGATGATGAAGCCGACGTCGATCCTCATCAACACGGCGCGCGGCGGTCTCGTAGACGAGGCGGCGCTTGCCAAGGCGCTTCAGGACGGCACCATCGCCGGCGCCGGCTTCGACGTGCTCACCAAGGAGCCGCCGAAAGAAGGCAACGTCCTGCTTGATCTGAAACTACCGAACTTCATCGTCACGCCGCACGTGGCGTGGGCGAGCCGCGAGGCCATGCAGATCCTGGCCGACCAACTCATCGACAACATCGAGGCGTTCGTCGCGGGCAACCCGCAGAACGTCGTCGAATAGATTTTGAGGGCAAGTTGAAATGAAGAAACTGCTGTTCCTGTTCGACACCGACGAGACGCCAAGCGTGTTCGACACGGTTGTGGGTTATGACGGCGGCGCCGACCACGTCACGGGCTATGCCGGTGTGACGCCCGACAATGTGGGCGCGCTGGTCGACGGCACCATTTACACGCGCGGCGGCAAGGATAAGCAGAACACTGCGATTTTTGTCGGTGGTGGCAACATGGCTAAAGGCGAAGAGCTGTACGAGAAGGTGAAAAAGAGCTTCTTCGGTCCCTTCCGCGTTTCGGTCATGCTCGACAGCAATGGCTCCAACACGACGGCTGCGGCTGGTGTGGCGCTGCTCGCCAAGGGGCGCTCGCTCAAGGGCAAGAAGGCGCTGGTGCTCGCGGGCACCGGGCCTGTCGGTATGCGCGCCGCCGGTTTCCTCGGCATGGAAGGCGCGGACGTGACGATCACCTCGCGCACCAAGGATCGTGCCGAGGCCGCTGCTAAAGTCATCGAGAAGCGCTTCGGCATCAAGGTCGCAGGCGCAGCCGGCGCCACGGACGAGGAACGCGCCGAAGCTGCCAAGAACGCCAATGTGATCTTCGCCGCTGGCGCCATCGGCATCCAGCTCCTGCCGGAGTCGGCTTGGAAGGACAATCCCAATGTCGAGCTTCTGGCCGACGTGAATGCTCAGCCGCCGCTTGGCGTCGAGGGCATCAAGGCCACCGACAAGGGCGCGGAGTACGGTGACAAAGTCGCCTTTGGTGCGCTCGGCATCGGCGGGCTGAAGCTGAAACTCCATCGCGCGTGCATCGCCAAGATGTTCGAAAGCGCCGAGGCGGCATTCGACGCCGAGGAGATCTACGCGCTGGCAAAAGAGATGGCTTAGGCATGACCCAGATCAAAGACACGGCGATCGAGCCCTTCCTTGATGCGCTCGCTTCGAGTGCGGCGACCCCCGGAGGCGGGAGCGCGGCCGCGATTCTCGGCGGCATGGGCGCTGCGCTTGTCAGTATGGTCTGTAACCTGACCATCGGCAAAAAGAAGTACGCCGATGTGGAAGGGGACATGAAGGACGTGCTGGCCAAGGCCGAAGATTTACGTCACCGGCTGACCGGCATGATCCAAGAGGACGTGAGGGCGTTCGACACGGTGATGGGTGCGTACGGGATGCCGAAGGAAACCGACGCCGACAAAGCTGCGCGCGGCGCGGCGATCCAAGATGCGCTGAAGCAAGCGACGGAGGTTCCGATCCGCTGCTGCCGACTGGCGCGAGAGGTTATCGACCTGGCGTTGACGGCGTCCGAGAAGGGCAACCTGAACGTGATTTCTGACGCGGGTGTCGGTGTCCTGTCCGCGAATGCTGCACTGCGAAGCGCGGCGCTCAATGTCTACATCAATGCGAAAATGATCTCGGACAAGAGCTTTACCGACGCTAAGCTTAGCGAACTGGAGAACCTTCTCGCCGGCGCTGAGGCCACGACCGAGAAGGCTTACGACATCGTCAAAGGCAAAGTGAGCTGATGCCTTAGGGCGCGGCTCGCCAACGAACAGAGCCCGCCGAAGACTTACGAAGGGAGAAACGACGTGGACGTTCACGAGTATCAAGCAAAAGAGCTTCTGGGCAGCTTCGGCGTGCCGGTGCCGAAGGGCGCCGTAGCCTTCAGCCCCGACCAGGCCGTCTATGCGGCGACCGAGCTCGGCGGTTGGAGCTGGGCCGTAAAGGCGCAAGTTCATGCTGGTGCGCGCGGCAAGGCCGGCGGCATCAAGATTTGCAAGACCTACCACGAAGTGCGCGAGGCGGCGCAGGAACTGCTCGGCAAGCGTCTGGTGACGATCCAGACCGGGCCGGAAGGCAAGCCCGTGCAGCGTGTCTATATCGAGGCGGCCGAGCCCTTCGAGCGGGAGCTTTATCTCGGCTTCGTACTCGACCGTAAGGCGGAGCGCATCCGCGTGATTGCCTCGCAGCAGGGCGGTATGGAGATCGAAGAGATCGCCAAGAACGACCCGGACGCCATTCTTCAGGTCATTGTCGAGCCGGCCGTTGGCCTTCAGTCCTTCCAGGCGCGCGAACTGGCCTTCCAGCTTGGTCTTTCGATCAAGCAGGCGCAGAGCTGCGTGTCGACAATCATGAACGCCTATCGCGCATTCCGCGATTGCGACGCTCAGATGCTGGAGATCAACCCGCTGGTCGTGGCCAAGGACGATCGCGTGCTGGCGCTCGACGCCAAGATGTCGTTTGACGACAACGCGCTGTTCCGCCGCCACAACGTCGCCGACATGTACGACCCGGCGCAGCAGGATCCGCGCG
>Ga0209013_10000105_pt1 | contig 63663 bp, 58 predicted proteins | sample Cruoilmetagenom2_FD_187291 | JGI IMG/M metagenome (GOLD analysis project Ga0209013, IMG submission 187291) | Oil polluted marine microbial communities from Coal Oil Point, Santa Barbara, California, USA - Sample 2 (SPAdes) (version 2) | ecosystem: Environmental > Aquatic > Marine > Oil seeps ... | reverse complement strand
ATTTTTATTTTCTTTAAAGAAATATCCCATTCCTAAAAAAAATAAAATATATAATATTACTATGCTATAATCTAACCAATTCATATGAGTTTAGTTTTTGTTTAATAAATCAATTAACAAAGCTGCGGACCAAGAAAAATTGTAGCCTCCGCAACCTTTAATATTTTTTTTGTAAGAAATTTTACGAGCATCAAAATATTCGTAAAACCCAGCTTTTTCAATAAGCTCAATAGTTTCTAATTTAATTTTATTGGCTAAAGAATTATAACCATAATCTTTTAAACCATAATATAACATCCAGTTTAAATTAACCCAAACTGGTCCACGCCAGTATTTTACTGGATTAAATCGTTCATTTTCTGGATCAAATGAAGCACATAAATACATATTATCACTGCCAAATTTTGTGCGAATTGTATTTACTAATTTTTCAGCACGTTTTTTAGAGCAAATACCAGCAAATAAAGGTGCAAAAGAGGAAGAACTTATAAAACGAATTGGTTTTTCGTTTCTTAAATCATAATGTACATAAGCATTTAATTCTTTATCATATAATTTTTTATTAAATGAAGAAATACTTTTTTCTTGCCATTTTTGAAGCTGCTCAATTTTGGAGGTATTTCCTCCAATAATTTTATATAAATTAATTAAAGCATTATTAGATTTAATGAGTATGGAATTGAACAATGGGTCTTGTACTAAAAATGGTGAATATTTTGCGATTTTTTCATCATTATAATTATGCTCTTTTGCAATATTTATAAGGTGTAAATAATTAAAATAATCTTTATTTGTAGGTCTTTCAGAAGCATGTACTACATTAGTGTCTAATCTTTTAAAATTAATTTCTGGCGAATCCATTGTAGCCCAAATATCGTCCCAAATAGGGGAATTATCTGTACCAGATTCCCAGTTATGGTAAATATAAACTAAACCCTCATTATTAATATCTCTGTTAGTATATAAATACTCATGATTTTTATAAACACTATTGATATTATTTTTTATAAAGGTTAAAACTGCCTTATTATTTTTTGATATTTCTAGCATTTTTTCTAAAACAAAACCTATAACTGGAGGTTGTGTCATTCCCGTTGAAGGATATTTTTTATTAGAAAGAGGATGCAAATCTGCTCTATGAAAACTTGGTCCAGGAAAATAAGTATCACTTACTTTATGAAATACTATATGAGGAATAAATCCATTTTCCCATTGCGCATTTAAAAGAGTTTTTATTTCACCCTGCGCTTTATTCATATCATAATGAGCAAAACCAATTGCTATAAATCCAGAATCCCATAACCATTGATAAGGATATAAATTTTCACTTGGAACAGTATATCCATCTCGCCAGTTATTATTTAATATTTCAATGGCTTTATTTTTCATTTATTAGAATCTGTTTTAAGCGATTTTTTAAGGCATTTAAAGATAGATTATCTTTACCAATAGTATAATTTTTTTTAACTACAGTAGTATAATTATCTTTATTTAAAATTAAACCCAAAGTTTTATCCATTGCTTTTTTGGTTATAGTTGAGGATATTTCCGTTAATCCATTTTCTTTTATAGTGTGGAGGCTTCCTAAATCTATAGTATTAAAATTTAAAGGAAGGATATCTTTTTTAAAAACAGGATATTGATAGTTAACAATTATTTTTTTAGCAACCAAAGCTTCAATAAATTGATTGCCCCAACCTTCTAAAAGGCTGGTATAGGTAACTATATCACAATGTAGATAAGCATCCCAAAAAGAATATATTTTAGTATTGTTAGTTTGTAAACGTTCGTGGTTTATATAGTTATTTACCCATTTTATTTGTACTTGTTTTTCGGCAGCATATTTTTTTATTTTTTCAAAGTAATTCTTGTCTTCATTTAAGCCAACCATTAAAAAAACTATAGTACTATCTTTATTAAAAACCTTATTGTTATATAGTTTTTTATCTATTAATTTATGCTTATTAGCATCTAATTCGGCAACAAAATCTATGGCAAGTTCTATTCCTTTTCTTTTAACTATTCGTGTAGCTTGTAGTATAACTAAATCATTTTCTTTTATACCAAAGGTCGCTCTAAAATCAGCATTGTAATTATCAATTTTCCAATCATCATCAAAATCAAATACATTAGGTATAACTTCACTTTTTATATTTTTTCTTTTTAAAAGTTCGTTTTTAGCAATAGAATTAATTACAACATGTTTTATTTTAGGATGATTTGGAGGAAAATATTCCTTCAAATAATTAGCAATTAAAGGTAGAGTAGGTGTGTTGTATTTTTCTCTTTCCCAATAAAAATCATGATGATGACAAATACAATTTACAGAAGTATTTTTAATAGCATTAAAAAAACCAATTCCTGCGGATAAATTCCATCCTAAGGAAAAAATATTGTTTACAATTAATAAATCGAATTTATTTTTATTAATAATGGTAATAAGCTTTTTTTCTATTGATTTTGCATTTTTTTCAATGGTCTCTTTAAATTCTTGTTCATTTAAAAATGAAGTGAAATTACCATAAGCATTTTCAATAATTTTGTTATTAGTAGCATCATTATAATGCAATTCACTTATAATTTCAACATTATTTAAAATTCCTTTAGTACCAGCAATAAAGTGTACTTTATGACCTAGTTTTTCTAAAACTATTTTCCATTTATCCATTTCTAATGAAACGCCATCGGTTTCTCCAACTCTAAAGTGGCAAAGGGCTATATTGAGCATTATAATTATAATTTAAAAAAAACTCATCACCTAAATATTAAATAGATGATGAGTTTAAGAACATTAATTCAAATTTTTAAAATGTAAATGTTGCATTAAAGAATACACGTCTTGGTAAAATAGGACGTCCATTAAAAAATTCTCCTGTTGAAGATTGAGCATATGCTCTAGGGTTTCCTTCTGATAAACCTTGGCTATCACCTAAGTTATAAACTGAAAATCCTAATCTTAAACTTTTTTCTTCCTCTAATGAAATAGTATAACCAGCTCCTATACGGATAACTGTATATCCATCTAATTTAACATTATTTTGGTCATCATTATATTGACTTCCTCTAATATTTGTTGATGCAAATGCATCAAATTTAGTATTATTATAGTCTAATCTTAATAAAGATAAAGCTTTAGGTTGTCTTCTTAATTGGTTTCCTACATTTTCTCCATTGGTAACTGTACCTGCAACTAAATTAACACCATCAACTGTTCCAGATTGAAGAACTGTACGATCATCTTTTTTAAGTTCATGACCTTGGTAAGTTAAATTACCATTAAAAGATAAATTTTGAGCAAATTTCCAATTCCAAGAAGCTTCAACACCATAAGTTTGAGTGTCTTGAACAGTTCTTATTCCATCAACAGTACCAATACTTCCACCGTAATTTAAACGTTGAATAGCAACTCTATCGGTTAATGTAGTATAATATCCTGCTAAAGTTCCTGAGAATTTACCATTACCATATTTTAAACCAGTTTCAAACTGATAAATATTTTCTGGTTTGTATTTACCTGCAATTTCATCATTACTTACAACATTAATACTACGAGCTAATGGGAAGAAATATCCTTTTGAAAAGTTTGCATATAGGTTTAAATTATCATTAAGTTCATATAATGCAGCTACTGAAGCAGCAAAACCTGTTGTGTTAACTTCAGCTCTAGTAAATGCACCTGTAGCATATTTAACGTTTTGTAAACTACTTGTTAAATCGTTATCATCATATACTTGCATAGATGAAAGCGCACCATTTTCTCTTCTGGCTTTTTGACTTTCAACACGGATACCAGCATCAATACGCCATTTATTCATTATCATTTCATCTGTTAAATAAAAGGCTGCTCTTTCTTGACTAAGAAATTTATTAGAGGTCATTCCAATTCTATCCGTTAAACCATTATCAGATAATATTACATTGTTACCACCTGCATCTGTAAATGATAAATTCACCATTTGAGGTTCATTATTCCAAGCGGATAATGCTCTAAATTGGTAATTATTATCTTCACCTTCCGTATAAGTTAAGTAAGTGCCAGCTGTAATGTTATGTTCAACACCTTCGTTTTCAATTTTTTTAGTTACACTAAATTCTCCAGTATAATCTGTTATTGGTCTGTTTCTGTCAACATGTAAATTATCAATAACTCTATCATTTGCACCTAAAGTAGTACCACCAACATAAGAAGCATTAATATTTGTTGCGTTAGGATAGCCATGAATATTTAAATAATCAGTCATACTAACAGGTGTATTTGCGGCACCGTTAGCTCCAACATATAAAGCAAAATCACTAACATAATCTGAAACTTTAACTTTCGCTAAAATTTTCCAATCATTTTTTAAATCATAGTTAAAAACACCCATTGCGTAATAACCTTTGGTATGAATTCCATTTGCAATAGGGCTTCTATATTCACCATCAGGAGTTAAAAAACTTGTATTTCTTAAATAAGATGAGTTTAATTGATAAACTGTTTCACCATCATTTCCTGTAATTCTTTCTCTAGAACTTCCGTCTAATGGAAGACCTAATAAAAATTGTTGTTTATCATTTATGAATTGAGTGTAAAATGTAAATGATCCATTTTCAAATTTTTTCTTTAGGTTTGCTCTAAATTGATATCCAGTAGAAGGAAGACCAAAATCGATAGGTCCATTATCTTTACGAACCCAACCTGATAATGCGTAATATGTGTTAGAATTTTCACTACCAACTTTACCACCAGTATAAAATTCTGTTTTTATTCTACCCTTATCAGCAGCTTCAAAATTGATTATACTTTCATCATTAGTATCTCCTGTTTTAGAGATGTAATTGATAATACCAGCGGTTGAACCAGTACCATATAATATAGAAGATCCACCACGAACAAATTCAACACCTTTAACACCTTGGTCAACTCGTGCATAAACATCTCCTGCAGTAGAGCTTAATCCATATCCTGCTAAAGATAATCCATCAAACTGTATTGGAGAGAAATCGTTTTGTCCGCCTGAAGGCAAACCCCTAACAAAAATATTTGTAGCGCCTTCTCCACCACCACCATCAGCAACAACTCCTGGAATGTTATTTACAATATCAGCCATACTATTTGCATTTAACTTTGTTAGCTGAGTAGCTTTAAAAGAAGAAATAGATACTGGAGATTGTTTTTGTGATCTAAAAGTACGAGTAGCCGTTAATACAATGGCATCTAAACTTTCAACACTTTCTTTAAGTGTAAAGTTAATTGCAGCATTACTTGAAAAATCTAGCTTTTTAGCTTGAGTTTCATATCCAAGATATAATGCTTTTAGTTCTTGTGTTCCTGTTAAATTTGAAGTAAATTCATATTTACCGTCAAAATTTGTAGTTGCTCCTTCAGTATAACCTGTAACTACTACATTTACCCCAGGTAACGGATTACCGGTTTGGTCTGTTATGGTTCCATTCACCGTAATTTGTGAGAAACCAATAACGCCCATAAATAATAAGAGTAATGTTAAGTATTTTTTCATAAGTGTATAATTTAAATTAATAATCTTTTAAAATTCTTACTGTAAAATTAAATTAATAATAATCTATTACAATCAATAAAATGTGAGTTTAATACTGCAAACGATTGCGGTAACGTTTGCAATTAATTAAATAATGTTAAATTTGCATTTTAAAAATTAATTTTATGCCGAAAAAAAATATAATAACGTTAAAAAAAATAGCCACAGAATTAAAACTTTCAATTTCTACAGTTTCACGAGCCTTGAACAATCACCCTGATATAAGTTCTAAAACTAGAGAAAAAGTTAAGAAATATGCGAAACAAAATAATTATGTACCAAATATTTTTGCAAAAGGGTTTAGAGCTCATAAAACCAATATAATTGGCGTAATTGTACCTGATATTTCACATTATTTTACCGCTACGTTACTTAAGGGTATTATAAGAGAAGCGGAAAGAACCGGCCATAAAGTAATTATTTCTGAATCTGTTAATGATGTTAAAAAACAAACAGAACTTTTAAAAACGATGAATCAGTTTGGTGTTGATGGTATTTTATTATCGTTAGCAAGAAAAACTAAAAATGTGGATAGTATCCTAAACTTGTTAGAACACCTTCCGTTAGTTTTATTCGATAAAGTTTCTACAAAAGTGCCTTGCACTCAGGTTGTAATTGATGATGAAGATGCTGCTTTTAGGGCTGTTGAACATTTAATTAATACAGGAAAAAAAAGAATTGCTTTAATTAAAGAAACTGAAAATTCTTCCACTTCTGAAAAAAGATATTTGGGTTATTTAAGAGCTCTAAAAAAATATAATTTAGAAGTGGATGAAAATATTATTTTAAGCACTGAAGATATATCAATGTTGCAAGGAAAAAGACTTGCCACATTATTATTGAGCTTAAAAAAAAGACCAGATGCTGTTTTTGCCATTACAGATGATGCGGCTATTGGCGTTATAAAAACCCTAAACAAAAATAATATTAAAATTCCTAAAGAAATGGCTGTAGTTGGATTTAGTAATTCAAATAATTCAATAATAATAGAACCAAAATTAACAACTATTGATCAACCTGGAAATAAGATAGGAGCAATTGCAGTGCAGTATTTAATTGATGAAATAAATGAAGAAAATGAATTAAATAATAAAACGGTTGTAATTAAAACCAATTTAATAGTGAGAGATTCATCTTTTAATACGATAAAAATATAAAAACTATTGTTTGTCTTGTTTTTTAATTGTGCTACCCTTTTTAATTGCCTTGTAATTTTCATAACAAAGTAAAACCGCTTCAATTAGCTGTAAATCACTAGCAGATTTTATAAAATAATCAGAATAATTACATTGGTTTAACAAATCATTAAGTTCTTTAGCATCCATATCTAAATATTCCATCATTAATTCTCTGTTAAATTTAGCTTCTAACATAGAACGTAAATGATCATCATCTTTAAGCTTTTTTAATTTTTTAAGCTGTTTAGGTTTTTTACCAAATAAATTATATACAAAATCAATTGGTCTAAAAAGTGCATCTACAGGAGAATTAAAATTTTTGCTTTGCCTAACACCAACTTCATATGTTTGAGGTAAACCGTTAATGTGAATTCTAGCATATTTATCTTTTGGTACATTTTTAGCATCAATTTCTAAAACCCCAATTAGTTTATTAGCATTTACAACAACTTCTTTTAAATTCTCCGTTTTTTGATGTAATTCAATAACTAATTCATTCCCTTTTAATAAATCGTGCGTTATTTTTAATTTAATAGATTGAAATCCTAAATAAGATATATATATAGTGTCATTTGCCTTAGTTTCTATTTCAAATTTACCTAGGTCATCAGAAACTTCTCCTACAACTGAATTCAAATTAAAAATATTTGCGCCAGACAATGGGTTTTTAGTTAGATTATCTATTATTTGTCCTTTTAATGCAACTGAAAAAGGTAAAGGGTTAATACTATCTTTAGGTTTGGTATTCTGAGAAAATCCATTTAAAAAAGATAATAAAAAAACGAAGTATGTAATTTTTTTAAGCATATGCAATTATACTAATTAATAGGGAAATATTTGTTAAAGATAATTTAAAGTAATTCAAAAATTAAAATCGATATTTTTATATAAATAAAAGTACAATTTTAAATCTTGCTATATATTAAGTTTTTATGCTTTTTATTTGTAATGAATATAAATAACAGTATATTTAGTAAATTTAGATGGATAATTTTAGTTTTTAACTAATTGATTTTAAGATAAAAACATCTTTTTAAATTAAAAATAAAGGTTTTATTTACCATTAAAATAAAATGGTTTGAGATAGTATATTCAAAATAAAAATGACAAAAATTCCTATAAAAATACTTATTGTTGAAGATGAAATGATTATTGCTGCAAACATTTCTTTACAACTTAGCAATTTAGGTTATGAGGTAATTGGAATTTTTCCGCGAGGAGAAGATGCTTTATTGCATATTAAAGCTAATCAGCCAGATATTATTTTATTAGATATAAACTTAAAAGGAAAATTGGATGGCGTTGAAACTGCTTTATTAATGCAGCAAGATTATAATATTCCTGTTATTTATTTAACTGCAAATGATGATGAAATAAATTTTAATAGAGCAAAAGCTACAAATCCTTTTGCTTTTATTTCTAAACCTTTTAAAAAAATAGATTTACAACGAGTTTTGGAGTTGGCAGTGAACAGAATATTTTCTGAAAATAATTCAGGAAAAATTAATTCTATTAAAAATGATGTACCATTTATTTTAAAGGATTGTATTTTTATACGACACCATGATAAAATGATAAAAGTGTGTATTAAAGATATTTTATATATTGAAGCGGAACGCAATTATACACGTATTCATACAAAATTAAAGGAATTTTTACTTGTAATGACATTAAAAGATATTGATGAAAAATTACCAAATAAACACTTTTTAAGAATCCACAGATCCTTTATTATAAATATTTCTAAAATTGATGAAGTAGCTACAAACCATCTGGTTATTTCAAAAAAAGCAATTCCAATAAGCAAATCTTTAAAAGAAGAATTATTTAAACGTTTACATACTATTTAATCCGTTATTATTCCATTTAAATTCAAATATAAAATGCGTGCCATTTGTAGTGTCGTTTTTCATTTTTCCGTTAAGTTGTTGGGTAAGTAGGTTTATAAGTTGAAAACCAAATCCGCTTCCTTGTATATTGCTAAACACTGCTCCAATACCATTATCAAAAACTTCAAGTAATAACAAATTTTGCTCTTTTTGTTGTAAATGAACAGTAATCCTTCCTTTTTTATTTTTAGGAAATGCATATTTTAATGAATTAGTAACCAATTCATTTACAATTAAACCCAATGGCACTGCAGTATCTACATCTAATTCAAGTGCTTTCATTTCACATTTATAGGTTATATTTTTAACACCAAAGGAATCTAGAATATGTTCTCCTAAATTAATTAAATACGCCTTCATTTCTATGGATGCTAAATGTTCTCCTTTGTATAAACGTTGATGAATTAAACTCATTGATTGTACTCTATTCTGACTTTCCTGCATAATATTAATGGTATTGGCATCTTTTAATTTTGAAGATTGTAACGCTAATAAACTAGATACTATTTCTAAATTATTTTTTACGCGATGATGAATTTCCTTTATAAGAAATTCCTTTTCTTTATTTTTCTTATCCAGTAATATATTTTTAATTTTATTTTTTCGATAGGTTATAAAAAGAATGGCCAGCATAATAAATAATAAACTTGCAATAATTATAATTAATGTTTGTAATGTATGCTGTTGTTTTATTTTTATTCCTTGATGCTTTATGGTTTCTTCTTTTAAGGCAACGTCAAATTCAGTTTGCAATAAGGATATTCTTTGATCGGCTTTTGCAGTAAAAACGCTGTCTTTTAGAGAGATATGCTTTTTAAGTGAAACATAAGCTTTATCAAAAACACCTATTTTAGAATATGCTTCACCTAAGGATTCATATGCTTGATTTAAATAATATTCATCCCCAAAATCTTTGGTAGCTACCTCTATGCATTTATTTAAACTAGTAATTGCTTTATTATAATTACCCTCTAAATTTTGTAATTTACCAATGGTTAACCAAGAGCGCATAATCATAAAATTATTATGTAGTAAAATGGCATAATGCACTGCTCTTCCGCCTGATTCATTAGCCTTTTTATAATTACCTAAATAGGTATATAAATCGGTTAATGAAATATAAATATCACTTAAATTGTTATAAAAACCGTACTGTTCTCCAATACTTTTTGATTGTTCAAAATATTCAAGTGCTTTATCGTATTTTTTCAATCCTAAATAGTTATTCCCTACAACATATAGCGTAAAATCATAGTCTAGATCTTTAATTTTACGTGTTTTAAATAACTTCAAAGACTTTAAGCCAAACTCTACACCTTTACTAAATTTACCTTGTTTCCAAAATAAATTACTTAAATCGCTATAAGCTAATGCTTGTGCTTTTAAATCATGAAGTTCTTTACCTAATTGCAACGATTTTAGTGCATAGTCGGCTGCTTTATCCAATTGCCCTTTTCGTTCAAAAACATAACCTAATTGTGTGTTTAAAAAGGCTAAATCTTTATTTTTAACCTTTTGTTTAGCATCTTCTAAAACTATAAAAGCACTATCTAGTTTTTCTTGTCGTAATAAAATAGCGCCTTGTGTTATTTGAAATCGACCTTGCCAAATAGAATCTTTTTTATTCTTAGTAAGCTTTAATCCTAGGTTAGTATAATATAAGGCTGTATCTAAATTACGAGTATGCCAATAATATGCAAAATCGTTAAGTATAGCGTATTTAATCCTATTTTGTTTAACCTTATTTAAAGCTTGTTTTAAGCTATCTAAATAGGAAATTCCAAAATTATCCGTTTCAACAAAAACCTGTTTATAGGGTTTAGCTCTATTAAAATCTATAATTTGAGCTTTAACCAAAAGTGAGGAACTTAATAAAATAATAAGCACTAAAAATTTCATAGATATTTTTTATTCTGGTTAATGTTTTGAATTTAAAAATGTAAATTTTTTAAAACGTATACTTAAAACATTCATTTATAAACAAATATAAATGAATTTTACTTAAAACAGCTTTTCTCTAAGAATGTTAAAATTCTTCGATAATTAATTTGTAGCATTCGGACAACAAAACAAGCACTTAGTCCTATTTCAATTTATTATACGGATAAATTGTTTTTAATTTAGAAAACACTAACTAAAAAAATATTGAAAATGAAAAAATTATTCTTATTATTTATTGCAACCCTTTTATTTACTGCTTGTACTAACAACAAAGTACGTTATACACAAAACTCCCCTGAAATTGATACTTATAAAAAAGTAATTGATGATTATGATAAACATAATTGGGAAGATATGGTTATACATTATGCAGATACTGCTAAAATTTTAAATAACACTACCAAAAATGGTGCAAAATCTATTACAGAAGAAGTAGCTAGAAACAAAGAAGATGCCAAACTATTTACTTGGGAATTTGCAGATAAAGAATACGAAATGGTAGTTACAGACAAAGGGCAAACATGGGTGAATTTTTGGGGTTTATGGAAAGGTAAATTGAAATCTAACCATAAAACCTACGAAATTCCTGTCCATATTACAGCCCGTTTTGTTGATGGAAAAATTGTTAGAGAATTAGGGTATTGGGATGCTTCATCCATAGTAAAAGATTTTCAAAAATTAGAAGATGATAAAAAGTATATGTCAACTAACGATAAGGTCATTCAGCAAGCTGCAAATAATTTGGTTAAAGCTTGGAATACCAATAGCAGCGAACTCTTAGAATCTATTACTGTAAAAAATATTGTTAGAAATGCTAATGGCATAAGACAAGCAAATAACCAAACTGAATATGAAACAATAATAAATGAATTTCATACTGCTTTTCCTGATTTTAAAGTTATTGTAGATAATACCGTTATAAAAGGTAATAAAGCTATTATTATTTGGACAGTTGTCGGTACAAATACAGGGAAATTTAATGGAAATGCGGCTACAAATAAAAAAATTAAAACGCAAGGCCTAAGCCTTTTAAGTTTTAATGAAAAAGGAAAAGAAACACAAGAAGATGTCTATTTTGATAATTTAGTATTTTTCCAACAACTAGGGTATAACATGCCTAAACTTAACAACTAACTACTAACTAAGACTAAGGCTTGGCAATTATTAATTGACAGGCCTTTTAAAATTTCTTTATAATAAAAATAAATTACTATTTATTTCAAAAATCATTTTACTAACCAAATTAAATCAAATGAATTTAAAAAAATCATTAATAATTGCTATTACCTTATTTTTAGTTAGCATTTGTCTATGGGAATTTTATTGGAGATCTCAAGGATATACGCCTACATTAAATGATGATAAATCACTTTGGGCAGCACAAAGAACAAAAGTAAATACAGCAACAGATAAAGATGTTGTTTTATTTGGATCATCACGCATATATTTTGATATCCAACTAAAAAAATGGAAGGAAATTACAGGAACTAATGCTATTCAACTTGCATCCACAGGCTCTTCGCCATTACCAACGTTTCATGACCTTGTAGAAAATACTAATTTTAACGGTACTGTTATTATTGGGGTAACACCTGGTTTATTTTTTTCAACTACATATCCAAAAGCAATGCCTTGGGAACGTCCAAAAGCTAAAGTAGATTTTTACAAAAAAAGAACTTATGCCCAACAATTAAATTATTTTTTCTCTGTTCCATTACAGCAAAATTTAGTACTAATGTCTGCGGACGATGAAGAATGGGCCAATGATATTGATTTAAAATCTTTAATTAGGCAAATTCCAAAAGACAATAGAAATGGGAAGCCAATACCACCTCCATTTTACAATTTTGGTAAAGTTACTAAGGATAGGAATATGAGTATGATTCCACGAACCGTTACCGATACAGCTTTTGCTAATGGCATAAAAAAAATATGGCAATATTTTGGAAAAGCAGCACCACCACCAGATAAAAAATCGACCATGGCTTTCTTTTTAAAAGATGCCAAAAAATTTAAAGAAAGAGGAGGGAACCTAATTTTATTACGTTGTCCTTCAAGCGGATTTTATAGAGATGTTGAAGCTAAATTTTTACCAAGAAAGGACTTTTGGGATGAATTAGTAAAACTATCTAATGCAAAAGGTTATCATTTCAGTGATTATGAACAACTAGAACATTTTGAATGCCCAGAATGGTCGCATTTATCTAAAGAGGATGCTATTTTATTTACGCAAGAATTTGGAAAAATAATTTTGAAAGAAAAATCATTAACTAATCAAAAAACAACTAACCATGTTATTTAATTCTTTAAGTTTTTTCGTTTTTCTGATAATAATATTACTTTTTTATTATGCTAATTTTTTAAGCTGGACTTCAAAAAAGAGAATGCTTCTTTTAGCAAGCTATGTGTTTTATGGTTTATGGAATCCGCCTTTAATTTTATTACTTTGGATTTCAACTTTAGTAGATTGGATTGTAGGAAATAAACTAGCAAAAGAATCTCATAAAAATTATCGAAAACTGTGGCTATTACTCAGTATGTCTGTTAATCTTGGCTTTTTAGGATTTTTTAAATATGGTAACTTTTTGTTGGAAAACTTTACCGCAATGGTAAACTCTTTAGATGTTTATTATCATCCTGAAAAAATGGATATTTTATTACCAATGGGTATTTCCTTTTATACATTTCAGACTATGTCATATACTATAGATTTGTATCATAAAAAAATAAAACCAGCTAAAACCTTTTTAGATTTTGCATTGTATGTTACCTTTTTTCCGCAATTAGTTGCAGGGCCAATAGTACGAGCCAAAGATTTAATTTCTCAATTCTACCAACCAAAAAAAGCTACAAGTAATCAATTTATTTGGGGAGCTTTTTTATTAACACTAGGCTTATTTCAAAAAGTAGTCATTGCTGACACATTATTATCTTCTACAGCTGATAAAGTGTTCGGATCTTCTAAAATATTAAACTTTTGGGATGCTTGGACGGGGACTTTAGCTTTTTCTGGTCAAATATTTTTTGATTTTGCAGGATATTCTACTTGTGCAATTGGAATTGCTTTAATGTTAGGCATAATTTTACCTGATAATTTTAAGTATCCATACGCATCACTTGGGTTTTCTGATTTATGGAAAAGATGGCATATATCATTATCAAGCTGGCTAAAAGATTATTTATATATTCCTTTAGGTGGTAACAGAAACGGTATTACAAAAATGTACATTGCTTTATTGCTTACCATGTTACTAGGTGGGCTTTGGCACGGTGCAGCCTGGACCTTTGTGGTTTGGGGAGGATTGCATGGAACCTATTTAATTTTAGAACGATTACAACGTAAGTATATTCCTTTTAAAATTACTAAGTGGAATGGAATATTTCTGGCATTTTTAACTTTTACCTGCATTAATATTACTTGGGTGTTTTTTAGAGCTAAAGAATTTATTACTGCAAAACATATGGTTAGCTCTATGTTTTATATGAACTTAGAAGGGGAAAAGATTTTACAATCTTTTGATATAGTTAAAGTTATGGTGATTATAGCAATTATGTTTTTAACCCATTGGTTTATGCGAAACACTTCTGTCAAACAAGTTTCAAATAAGTTATCTCCTTTAGTTTTAGGTATTATTTGGTCTGTAATGACCTTTATTATTGTAATTGCTCAAGGCAGTGGCGAACAATTCATTTATTTTCAATTTTAAATAAGAATTATTATTAACTAACTAAATTTTAAATCATGAAAAACTCAAAAAAATTATTAAGAGTATCTATTGTCCTTTTATTATTGGCAGTATCACAAATCACTTATTCTCAAAACAAAGAGCTAAGTTACAAAGATATTGTTATAGAAAATCCAGATGCAGAAGTTGATATTAAAGTGGTAAATGATTATGTAAAAGCCTTAGTAAATAACGAAATGGATAAAGCAGAGCAATTATTAGCAGAAAAATATATAGGTTTTGGCCCAGCCGTAAATGACTCTATTAACAAGCTAGAAAGTATTAATTCTTGGAAAGAAATCCATAAAGTACGGACTAATCAAAAAGTAGGCTTTGTTACACAGACTTTTCGTGTTTTACAAGGTAACCTTCAAGGAGATTGGGTTTCACAATGGGGGACATATTCTTTTACCCAAAACGGAAAAGAAGTTAAATTACCATATCAATATACAGCTCGTGTAGCTAATGGTAAAATAAACAGAAGTTCCATTTATTTTGATAATTTATCTGTATTGCTACAGCTCGGATATAAAATAACTCCACCAAAACAATGAGCCAACTTACGGTCCATAGTTAAAACCAACATTCCATTAAGTTAGGGTGTTAGTTTAAATATAAAAGTTAAAATCATGAAAAAAGTAGGAATAATAGGAGGATCTGGTTTTATAGGAAGCTATATCACTAAAATATTTTTAGATAATAATTTTGAAGTAAAAGTTTCAGCTACAGATATTTTAAAAGAAGAAAAATATAAGCATTTAATGAAGTTGAATCATGCGGATAGGCTTTATATTAGTGAGTTGAATGTTTTGGATAAAGTTGCTTTAATTGATTTTGTTAAAGACTGCGATATTGTTATTCACGGTGGAACTCCTTTTGTTTTAGATTTTAAAGACGCTCAAACTGAATTATTTGATCCAACCATAAAAGGAACAGAGAACTTTTTAAATGTTGTTAGCAATACGCCAAGTGTAGAAAAAGTGGTTGTTATTGCTTCTGTAGCTGCTTGGAATACTAATTTTCCTTTTCCTGTCGAAGGCAAAACTCCTTACGATTCTTTTTCTGAAAAGGACACACCTTTTATAAGTAAAGAAAGCCATCCATATGCCCAAGCCAAATTTATTGCAAATCAAACTGTTGAAAAATTTATAAAAGAAAATTCTAATCTTTCGTTTGAAATTACAACAGTTTCTCCAGTTGGTGTTATGGGAAAAGCCATGTCTAACAGGGGCGACTCTACTTCTATGGGCTTACAATTTTTATTTAAAAATAAGATTGCAACCAATCCATTTATTCAAATGCTTTATGATACCGATGCTGAATTTGCCATAGTCAATGTAAAAGATATTGCGCAAGCGGTGTACAAAGCAGCAACAACAAAAGGATTACACGGTAAAAACTATTTATTAAGTAGTGAAACCTACCCAGTTTCTGATATTAGTTTAATGTTAAACAATAAAAAGCCAAAAAATGATGCTAAAATTATTTATCAAAATAAATTAGTAAAACAAGAATTAGGCATTAAGTTTCAATCGGTTTTGCAAACATTAAAGGAATTCAACATATAATTAAACGAAAACTATTTACTATAAAAAACTAAACAATGAAAAAATTAACGCTACAAATTATCCTTACAATTTCCTTATTATTTATCTCTTGTTCCAAGAATAATATTAATAAAGATATAAAAATGTATACTCAAACTTGGGATGAAATAATTAATAACAGAAACTTAGATTATTTTAATGAAGCCCGTTTTGATAAAAATATTACGCTGATTATGGCTCCTGACAATATAGTTGGTATTGAAGCTGTTAAAGATTTTTATAAAAATTACTTAACTGGTTTTTCAGATATTAAATTTACGGTAATAAATGTCTTTGGACAAGGTGATAACATTGTAAAACATTGGAATTTTCAAGGAAAACACACAGGCATCTTTTTTGGAATTAATGCAACGGGTAAAACTGTAAATATTGATGGAGTTACTTTGGTTAAAATGAAAAATGGGAAAATTGCAAAAGAACAAGATTTTATGGATAATATGGCGTTTATGCAACAATTAGGCATTGTATCTAATCCTAATAATTTAAGTATTATCCAAAAATTATATAAGAATTTTGCTGCCGGTGATATAAATGCAGTTGGAGCCGCTATGGATTCTAATATTGAATGGAATGAAGCAGAAAATTTTCCTTTTGCCGATGGTAATCCATATATAGGTTTTGATGCTATTGTAAAAGGTGTTTTTGGGCGTATAGGAAATGAATGGGATTATTGGCATTTAGCAGACCTTAATTTTAATGAAATGGCAAATAATAAAATTTTAGTTACAGGACGATATAAAGCCAAATACAAAAAAAATGGAGCAATTATTAATTTACAAATGGCACATCTTTGGGATTTAAAAGAGGGTAAAATAACTAAATTTCAACAGTTTGCAGATACTAAAGGAATTGCTGATGCATTAGAAAAATAAAAACAGATATCACAATTAATGCGATATATATTTAATACTAACTTAAAATTTTTAAAAATGAAAACAAACAAATTTTCGTTAACTGTATTGCTTATTGCTGCAATATTTTTAACCACAACAGGTATCTCTCAAGAGAAAAAAAGTTACACTATGGTAGAGTTAACGTATATGCTACCTAAAATTGGAATGGAAAAAGCTTTTGTTAACTCGGTTAAAGAACACAACAAAAAATTTCATAGTCAAGATCCATACATTGCAAGTTTAGATAGAATTGCTACTGGAAAATATACAGGTTGGTATGTTTGGATAATGGGCTCAACTACATTTAGCCAGTTAGACAACCGACCAAGTAAAGGAGCGCATGAAGACCATTGGAATAAAACAGTTTCACCAACTGTTAAAAAATATGGAATGACTGAATATTGGAGGCTAAATGATAAGTTAAGTTTTAAAGCAAATGATATTAAACCTCCGTTAGAAAACATTTGGTTTATAAAAGTTAAAAAAGGAAATTATTACAGATTTAAAGATGTAATTAAAAAATTTACAGCTGCATTTGAGAAAAAAGGAGATAATTTTTTCATTTACAATAATCAATTTAACCAAGATGATGGACGAGACGTAGCCATAGTTTGGACAATGAATTCATGGGCTGATATGGATGATGATAGTAGCATTAAAAAGTATTACGAAGAAGTTAATGGAGAAGGAAGCTGGTTAAATGCTATAAAAGAATGGGAGGCAGTTACCGAATCTATTAAAAGTGAAGTATGGGAAATAAGTATAGATAAATAATATTAAAGAAAGCCAGTTAATTAACTGGCTTTTTTTTTGCTTTTTAAAATGCACACAACGGTTAAATCTTACAAAATTTTTAAACAAAATACAGAGGTAATGATTTTTATCATACTATTTTTTTAAAAAAATGGTTAAACTTATTAGCTATAAAAAAATACAATGAAAAATACATTTTTAATTTTGTTCGCATTACTATTCTTTTTTTCTTGCCAAAGGGATAACCCAGGAACCTATAAATATAAGGAAGGATTTTTACCAGAATCTCCTGTAAATTTAGAAGACTTTAATACAAAATACGACGATTATAATTCTACAGCACCTACAAAAGGTAGGTTAATTCCATTTTGTTTTTCTTCAAACAGAAATAGTTTTGGGGAAAATTTTGACATTATTTATAAACCAATGAATATAAATTTTGACAAGTTTACTGGTGTTCTAGAGGTTATGAATAATTATTTGGATTGGGATGTGTTTTTTAATCGGTTTGAAGAAGTTAAAAAAGGATTAAAAAAAATAAATACACAAGAGAATGAGTTGGGACCAAATGCCATTACTGGTTATGATTTTAATGATTTTATCTATACGGTTTTATATGCTTCGGATATAAAAGGAAACTATGACATTTATTTTACTTCAAATAAAACAAATAAAGATTTTTCAGAAGTTAAACCTGTTGAATTTTTGAATTCTAATTTTGACGATTTATACCCAACATTAAATGAAGACCAATCAAAAATATTTTTTTGCTCAAATAGAGATAATAATAATTTCAATATCTTTTCTACAACAATTAATACTCCTACAGCAAGTTTAGAGGAAATTTTATCAGATTCTAGTAATCATTTAATTATAAAGGAAACTACTATTTCAAGTGCTTATGATGATAAATGTCCATTCATATTTAAAAATATATTAATTTTCACTTCCAATCGTCCAGGTGGTTTTGGAGGTTATGATTTGTACTATTGTAGGTTTGAAAATGGTAATTGGAGCAATCCTGTAAATTTTGGCGCAAAAATTAATACGGAAAATGACGAATACAGACCAATATTATTTGATGAAGAGGTAAGTTTTACTCAAACCATGATGGTTTTTTCTTCTAATAGAACAGGAGGTAAAGGAGGATTTGATTTGTATTTTGTTGGAATAGACAATAAACTAATTGAATAGTTCTCCAAAAAAAATATAATATTCAAATATCTATTAAAGCAAATGATGGTTTAATTATTTAAGATTTCTCAATTTTTTTTGTGCACATAACAGGAGTCGAACCTGCACATTCATAGTGAATATCAGCCCCTCAAGCTGACGCGTCTACCAATTCCGCCATATGTGCAATTATAAAACTAATTTAAATAAAAAAAAGTTAAGCTTTTCAGCTCAACTTTTTTGTGACCTGGCTGGGGCTCGAACCCAGGACCACCTCCTTAAAAGGGAGGTGCTCTACCAACTGAGCTACCAGGTCAATAATGTTCTTTATTATTGCGAGTGCAAATATACTATCTAATCTGTATAATACAAGTTTTTTATTGTAGTTTTTTAAACGATATTTGTTGTGGTAAATTTTATTTCAAATTTTTATGAAAATTGTATTAATTGGTTATATGGCAAGTGGAAAATCTGTAATAGGAAAACGGCTTGCTTCTAAAGTGAATACGGAATATGTAGATTTAGATAATTATATAGAAAATCAAGAAAAAAAATCTATTTCAACTCTGTTTTCAGAAAAGGGAGAAATTTATTTTAGAAAAGTTGAAAGTTTGTATTTAAAAGAATTATTAAAAAAAAATGAAGATTACGTTATATCTGTTGGAGGAGGAACTCCTTGTTATGGAAATAATTTAAATGAGATTAAGAAACATGCAAACTCTATATATTTAAAAGCATCTATTAAAGTTATTTATAGCAGATTATTATTAGAAAGTGATAAAAGACCGTTAGTTTCTGAAATACCAAAAAATAAATTAGAAGAATTTATAGCCAAACACTTATTTGAAAGAAGAAATTTTTATGAACAGTCAGATAATACCATAGACGTTACCGATAAAACTATAGGTGAAATAACCACCGAAATTTTGCAGTTAATCTAAAATAGCATATGCCTTGCTTTTTTCAAAAACTATAGAAACATGTTCTTTCATAGAAGTTGAAAGTGAAATTCCTTTAAAATCTGCTTTTACAGGGTATTTTTTATGATTTCTATTTACCAAAACAGCTGTGTTAAATCTTTTTAAAGGCACTTCTAAAAAATACTTAACTCCGTACATTAAAGTAGTTCCAGAATTTAAAACATCATCTACTAAAACTAAGGCTTTATTTTTAAATAATTCTTTATCCGCAGTAGTATTAATAGACTTTATAGGATTTTTTTTATCCATAATAACTTCTACTAATTGCACTTTTAAAGAAGAAATACTTTCAATAATTTCAGCAATATTTTTTGCAAAAATAAAACCATTCCCATTAATTCCAGCTACAACAATTTCCTTTTCATTCCAATTAGCTTCATAAATTTGATAAGCAATTCGTTTGGTTTTATTTTGTATTTGTTCGTTAGTTAAAATTATAGAATCTGGCATGGTTTATTTTTTTTCAAAGATAAAAAAGAATTCTCTTCCAAATCTAGGCTTTATTGAATTATTACATTCTTCTAATATTTTTATATTAAAAATGGTTGAAAACAAAGCTAGATATTCTTCTTTTGACCCTCCAAATGGAGGTCCTTCTTCAGTTAATTCAAAATCAAATAATAATCCTATTAATTTTCCTCCTTTATTTAATAAACTTTTCATTTTAGAGGCATAACTATTTCTCATTTGAGGATTTATTGCACAAAAAAAAGTTTGTTCAATAATTAAATCGTAGGTTTTAGTATGGTCAAAAAAATCTTCATTAATTAATTTCTCTTTAGGAAATTCAGGGATTTTTTCTGCTAAATTTTTTAAAGGAATTTCAGCAATGTCAATTACAGTTACATTTTTAAACCCTTGATGGTATAAATATGCTACTTCATGTCCATTTCCAGCACCAGGAATAAGTATGCTTATATTTTTATCTTTTAATTGATTTATGTATTCTTTAATAGGAGTGGAGACATACCCAATATCCCAACCGGTTTTATTTTCAATATATTTATTTTCCCAGTAAGTTTTATCAAATTTTGAATTCATTTTTTAAAGAGATTTTATTAAGCCACCATCAATTGGTATATTAATTCCTGTAATATACGATGCATATTCTGAGGCTAAAAAACTAACTAAATAACCAAATTCTTCAGGTTTTCCAAGTCTTTTTATTGGAATGGATTCTGTTAAGGTTTTTAAAACATTTTCAGCGGTAATTCCTTTTTCCTTCGCTTGTATTTTATTCAATTCTTTTATTCTCTCTGTATCAAAAATACCCGTTAATATGTTGTTTACTGTTATTCCATAAACGGCAACTTCTTTTGATAAAGTTTTTGCCCAAGTGGTTACGGCAGCTCTAATAGAATTAGATAATACTAAATGTTCTAAAGGCTCTTTTACCGTTAACGACGTAGCATTAATAATTCTACCAAAGTTTTTCTTTTTCATGTTATCTAGTGCTAGCATAGTAGTAAAAACTACCGATTTAAATAACAAATCAAATGCTTGTTGATAGTCTTCCATATTCTTTTCAAACACAGTTCCGCCTTTTGGTCCATTGGTATTATTTACTAAAATATCAACCGTATTTACTTTAAAATATTTAGAAATAATATTTTTATAGGAAGTGAAATCTGTAAAGTCAACCACTAAAATTTTATGGTTTTGATGGTTATCTACATTTAATTCGGACTTTACTATCTCTAATTTTTCTTTATTACGAGCCATTAAAGTAACTTCTGCTCCACATTTTGCTAATTGTAATGCAATTGCTTTTCCTAAACCTTGTGTACTACCGCCAACTAATGCTTTTTTATTTTCTAAATTAATTTTCATTGGTATAATCTTCTATGTCTCTTCTGTCTTTTTTTGTAGGTCTGCCAACTCCTTTTTTTCTATAATAATCTTTTGAATATTTTAATAATTCAACCTTTTCAAATTCTTCTTTAGGCGTAATATCTTTTCTATAAATATCCACTAATTTAGCGCCAACTCGGTTTGTAGGAATATCTAATATTTCTATTTGATAATTTATTTGATTCTTTCTAATAACTAATTTATCACCATTAAAAACTAACTTAGATGGTTTCATAGAAGCATTATTTATTTTAACATGACCTTTTTTGCAGGCTTCGGTAGCAATACTTCTTGTTTTATAATATCGTATGCACCATAAATATTTATCAACTCTCATATAATAAAGTTAAAATTTTACTTTTATCTTTTGTCAAAGATAGGAAAATAGTATCTTGCGACCTCTAAAAATTAGATGGAATGAAATTCAAAAATTTACTTATAATTATTACAATTGGAATAGCTATATTTTCTTGTAGTAAAGATAATAATACCACTTCTACATTTGATGCAGCTCAACAAGCAATTGATGATGATGCTACTCTTGTGGAATACTTGCAATCTCATTATTTAAATGATGCAGATGATGGTATTTGGACTATTACTAATGGTGAAACACCTTTAATGGATGAAGTTGTTACCCAAAATATTACAAAAAATGATATTGCTTATAAATTATATTATTTAAAAGAAAATGAAGGTGTTGGTGAGGCTCCTACAAGGGCCGACTCTGTTTTAGTAACTTATACAGGTATGTTATTAGACAGTACTGTATTTGATTCTAGATCTAATATTACATGGATTTCTTTACCACTAGTAATTGATGGATGGAACCATGTTTTTCCAAATTTTAAAGGAGGAGCAAAAGTAATTAACCCTGATGAATCTTTTTATTACGAAAATTATGGTAAAGGAATTTTATTTATTCCTTCTGGGTTGGCTTATGGAAACAATGTTCAATCTTTAATTCCAGAGAATTCTCCACTTGTTTTTCAAATTACATTGCAAGATGTTAATCAATCAGATGATGATAACGATACCGTTTTATCTAAAAATGAAGATGTTGATGGTGATGGAGATGTTAGAAATGATGATACCGATGGGGATGGAGTTGCTGATTATTTAGATGTAGATGATGATAATGATGGTGTTTTAACCAAAAATGAAGATGCTAATGAAGATGGAAATCCTATGAATGATGATACAGATGGTGATGGAATTGCAGATTACTTAGATGCGGATAGTTAATAATTAATGAATAACTTACTAAAAAAAGCTTCTCAATAATGAGAAGCTTTTTTTATATATTATTGTAATATTTAGTTTATTTATTATCATTAAAAGTATAAGAAACACCAAACATAATTTGATTTGGACGCGTATCAATTACTACGTTTTCAGCATTTACAACGTTTCGTGTAATAAAGGATTCGGTTTTATTTAAACCGCGTTCCCATCTAACTTCTAAGCCTAATTTTCCTAAATTAAGTCCAACACCCATTTGAATACCTAAAGTAAAATCATCTGTTTTTATTTTGGTAATATCAATAGCATTAAACTGCGAATCTACAATAAACTGAAAAGAAGGACCTGCAAAAACATGAAGTGGACCAACAATATTAGTGCCAACTAAAAACGGAATATCAATTTTGCTCATTTTAAATTCTCCACCATAATTATCTGTTGAACTCCATGCGTAATTAGACTTTAACTGCGTATAAACAAATTCAGGTCTAATATATAAACCTAATGCAGATAATTTAGCTTGAACAAACATACCAACATGAAAACCAGCTTTATTTTTAGCTCCTGAAATTAAGTCGTTTGAAGATTCTTTTAAAGATCCATCTCCAAAGTTATTATAATTTAACCCAGCTTTAAAACCAAATTTTGTGTTTTGCGAATTACCAATAAAAAAAGTAGCAATCATTGCGAATGCTACTAATACAATTCTTTTTTTCATAATTTTATTTATTTATTATTTATCAATGTATAACGAAAATAAATATGCGTTATTTTCTTTTAAGCACATTATTAACGGCTTTAACTATAGCTTTATCATTTAACTCGTATTTTTCCATTAATTGTTCTGGAGTTCCTGATTCACCAAAACTATCATTTACAGCTACAAATTCTTGAGGAACAGGGTTGTTTTCTGACAATACTCTAGCAATACTTTCTCCTAATCCTCCTAACTTATTATGTTCTTCTGCAGAAACTACACAACCAGTTTTTGCAACAGATTTTAAAATTGTGTCTTTATCTAAAGGTTTAATAGTATGAATATTAATAACTTCCGCATAAATACCTTGTTTTTCTAATGCTTCAGATGCTTTCAAAGCCTCCCAAACCAAATGACCAGTTGCAACGATAGTAACATCTTTACCTTCAGTTAGTTGTATTGCTTTACCAATTTCAAATTTTTCATTTTCTGGCATAAAAACAGGAACTTTTGGACGTCCAAAACGTAAGTAAACTGGACCAACATGTTCAGCTATTGCAATAGTTGCTGCTTTAGTTTGGTTATAGTCGCAAGTATTAATTACGGTCATACCTGGTAACATTTTCATTAAACCAATATCTTCTAAAATTTGATGAGTTGCACCATCTTCACCTAAAGTTAACCCTGCATGAGATGCACAAATTTTAACATTTTTCCCTGAATAAGCAATAGATTGCCGAATTTGATCATATACTCTTCCTGTAGAAAAGTTAGCAAAAGTACCTGTAAAAGGAATTTTTCCTCCTATAGTCAATCCTGCAGCAATACCCATCATATTTGCTTCGGCTATTCCAATTTGAAAAAACCTTTTTGGGTGATTTTCAATAAATTTTTCCATTTTTAAGGATCCAACCAAATCCGCACAAAGTGCTACTACATTTTCATTGGAATCTCCTAATTCTGCTAATCCAGCACCAAAACCTGAGCGTGTATCTTTTTTTTCTGTAAATGTGTATTTCTTCATTTTTTATTTATTAAAAATCGGGACAAAAATAAGTTATTTCCAATTAACAAACTATAAAATAACCAATTCTTCGTATAGTTTATCAACAGGTAATCCCATTACATTAAAATAGCTTCCTTCTAATTTTTTAACCCCAATAAACCCAATCCATTCCTGAATGCCATAAGCACCCGCTTTATCAAGAGGCTGATATTTTTCTACATAATAATTAATTTCATTTGTAGATAATTTTTTAAAATAAACATTAGTTATTGCGGATACTACTTTTTCAGATATAGAAGTTTTAATACAAAACGAAGAAATAACTTGATGCATTTTTCCAGATAGTTTATGTAACATTTCAGATGCTTCTACGGTGTTTTTTGGTTTTTCTAAACATTTGTTTTCAAACCAAACAATGGTGTCTGCGGTAATTACTACAGTTTCAGGAGCTAATTCTTTCTCAAATTCTTTAGCCTTTAATTTTGCCAAATATTCGGTAATTTCTTTAGCTTTTAAATTATTAGGATAATGTTCATCAATATTTTTAATCTGTGTTTTAAAAGGAATATTTAATTCTTTAAATAATTCTTGTCTTCTTGGTGATGAAGAAGCAAGTATAATTTGATGATTTTTAAATTTATTTGCTAACATATTTTAAGGTTCAATTAAGGTAATAATAAGGATAGTATTTACTCCTAAAAACATAACTATTTTTAGTAAAATACTAATTTTATGCATTTTTTTGTAGGATTTTATTTTCCATAATTTAAGGGAAATATATAGTAAAGGTAAAATGGCTGTAAGAATTAAATAAACGTTTAGCCAAATATACTGTTTATCAAAAGTTGAGATTGTAAATAACAAAAATAAAATAGGAATTACACAAATTATTACAGTAATTTTTCTAGTTCTTTCAATTCCTATAATAATTGGTAACGTTCTCATATTTAAATTGTAATCTCCTTTTACATCTTCTATATCTTTAACTATTTCTCTAATCAAATTTATGAAAAAAGCAAAAATTCCTAATCCATAAATTATTAAAATTACAAAATATTGATTTACACTTTTAATGGAATAATTTATATCTAATATTGCTAATAAAATGAAGCTAAAAGCAACTAAAAATGATATTAAAAAGTTTCCGATAAATGGTTTTGATTTTAAATATTTAGAATACCAGTTTAGTAAAAGGCTAGTAAAAATAAAAATTAATGCTACAGATGGATTTTTAATGTAAAATGAAAAAATTACACCTAAAATAATACCCAATGTATTTATATATAAAAAATATTTTTTTGCTTTTTCAATACTTATTGTATTGCTAATAATTACAGATTTGGGTTTGTTTATTTTATCCACTTCAACATCTAAAATATCATTTAATATATATCCTGAAGCGGTAATGCAAATTATAGAAAACCAAAGTATAAAAAATTGGAGAGCACTTAAATTGGTATTGATTTCAAAAGAGTTAAATAATAGAAATTTTATTAAAAAAAGAACATAAGTTATTAGGAACAAATTTTTCCAACGAATTAGAGTGAAAAAAGTTGCTAATTTCATATTGATTAATTGAAATTCTTTTTAATTCTATCTAAACTAATTTTATTTTCTCTATCTTTTATGGTTTCCCTTTTGTCGTAATTTTTCTTCCCTTTACACAGTGCAATATCTAGTTTTGCCCAGCCTTTATCAGTTAAAAATAACTTAAGAGGAATTATAGTTAAACCAACATTTTGAACTTCTTTTTGTAACTTTTTCAGTTCATTTTTATTTAATAATAATTTTCGCTCACTTTTTGGTTTGTGATTATATGAATGTCCATAAATATATTCTTCAATAAACATATTAATTACAAATAATTCACCTTGTTCATTAAATTCACAAAAGCTTTCGGTAATTCTGGCCTTGCTTTCTCGTATAGATTTAATTTCGGTACCAGTAAGTTGAATGCCAGCAACATATCTGTCTAAAATCTCGTATTCAAAACGAGCTTTTTTATTTTGTATATTTATTTTCTTTTGCATAATGGCAAAGGTACAATTTTTGAAAAGTAGAAATTAATCTATTTGCAATAAAGTAGAAGATTTTAGATCTTCTTTTACAGTTACAATATATAAGTTCGCATTATTTTTATCATCAATTTCAGGATATTTGTTTTCTCCTAAAATTTTATTCACAAAAAATGGCGTAGTGTTGCTATGACCAACAATTAAAACTGTTTTGCCTTTTGTAGCTTTTCTAAAATCTATTGTATATAAAAATAGCGGATTGTAAAATTCAATAGATAGGTTATTGTTATTAGCAGTAGGTTCTGCTGTTTGAATGGTTCGTTTAAAGTTGGTGACATAAACTTTATCAAATTTAATATTTTTGAATACAGATGCCCATTTTTTGGCTCTTTGTAAACCTTCTTCTGTTAAGTTAGCATCTTTATTTGAACTATCCGATCTATCTTTTTCAGCATGCCGAATTAGATAATAGGTAGTAGGCTTAACATTAATATTTTGAGCTTTCATAGATAAAAAACTTAAGGATATCAATAACAAAAATAATATATTTTTCATAAGAACAAGATAAGTATTATGGCTAAAATACATAAAAAAAACTCCTTTTAGTTATAACTAAAAGGAGTTAAATAAATGTTATACTATTTCTATTCTTGGTTTCTAAATACAATTTTGCCGTCAAAGGCATCTACTAAAATAGAACTAGTTGCTGTAACTTTACCAGATAATATTTCTTTTGATAGTTCATTTAAAATTTCTTTTTGAATAACTCTTTTTACTGGACGAGCTCCAAATTGAGGATCAAATCCTTTAATGACAATATCATTTAAAGCATCATCTGTAAAATTGATGGTTATATCTTTCGTTTTAAGCAATTTTGATAAACTATTCAATTGTAATTTTACAATTTGATGAATTTCATCCTTATTTAATGGAGTAAACATAATTATTTCATCAATTCTGTTTAAAAATTCTGGTCGAATCGTTTTCTTTAACAAATCAAGCACTTCATCTTTTGCAACTTGCGTAATAACTTCTCGTTTGCTCATATCCATATTTTCAAATTTTTCTTGAATAATATGCGCTCCCATATTTGAAGTCATTATAATTATGGTATTTCTAAAATCTGCAACTCTTCCTTTATTATCAGTTAATCTACCTTCATCTAAAACTTGTAACAAAATATTAAAAGTATCAGGATGTGCTTTTTCAATTTCATCTAATAAAATAACTGAATACGGTTTTCTTCTAACTGCTTCCGTTAATTGCCCGCCTTCTTCATAACCTACGTATCCAGGAGGCGCACCAACCAAACGGCTAACTGCATGACGTTCTTGATATTCACTCATGTCAATTCGTGTCATTGCACTTTCATCATCAAACAAATACTCTGCTAATGCTTTTGCTAATTCCGTTTTACCAACACCAGTTGTGCCTAAAAACATAAAAGTTCCTATTGGCTTTTTAGTGTCTTGTAAACCAGCTCTAGACCTTCTAACTGCATCAGAAACCGCTTGTATTGCTTCATTTTGACCAACTACACGATTGTGAAGTTCTTCTTCTAATAATAGTAGTTTTTCTCTATCGCTTTGTAACATTTTAGAAACAGGAATTCCAGTCCATTTTGCAACTACTTCTGCAATATCATCTCGTGTAACTTCTTCTTTAATTAATGCATTATCTTGATTGTTAGCTAATTCTGTTTGCAATTTTTGTAATTTTTCTTCCTCGTCTTTAATTTTTCCATATCTAATTTCCGCAACTTTGCCATAATCTCCATCTCGTTGCGCTTGTTCGGCTTCTAAATTGAAATTTTCTATGGCCATTTTACAGGCTTGTACTTTATCTACTAATTCTTTTTCACTAATCCATTTAGCGTTTATACTAGAGCGGTCTTCTTTAAAATTTGCGAGCTCTTTTTTAAGATGATTTAATTTTTTTTCATCTTTTTCGCGTTTAATAGCTTCAATTTCAATTTCTAACTGCATAATTTTCCTATCCAAAACATCTAACTCTTCGGGTTTAGAGTTTATTTCCATTCTAAGTTTTGCAGAAGCTTCATCCATTAAATCAATAGCTTTGTCTGGCAAAAATCGATTGGTAATATAGCGTTGCGATAATTCTACAGCAGCTATAATTGCGTCATCTTTAATTTGTACTTTATGGTGATTTTCATATTTATCTTTAATTCCTCTTAAAATGGAAATTGCACTTTCTGTATCTGGCTCGTTAACTTGAACTTTTTGAAAGCGACGTTCTAAAGCTTTATCTTTCTCAAAATATTTTTGATACTCATCTAAAGTTGTTGCTCCAATTGCTCTAAGTTCACCACGAGCTAAAGCAGGTTTTAAAATATTAGCTGCATCCATAGCTCCTTGACCACCACCTGCACCAACCAAAGTGTGAATTTCATCTATAAAAAGTACAATTTCGCCATTAGAGTTAGTAACTTCTTTAATAACCGCTTTTAATCGTTCTTCAAATTCTCCTTTGTATTTGGCTCCAGCAATTAAAGCTCCCATATCTAAAGAAAAAACTTGTTTATCCTTTAGGTTTTCTGGTACATCACCTTTAACTATTCTATGCGCTAATCCTTCTGCAATTGCAGTTTTACCAGTTCCTGGCTCACCAACTAACATTGGATTGTTTTTTGTTCTACGAGATAAAATTTGAAGAATTCTTCTTATTTCTTCATCGCGCCCAATTACTGGGTCTAATTTTCCATCTTTTGCTAATTGGTTTAAATTTCGCGCATATTTATTTAAGGAATTGTAGGTGTCTTCAGCACTTTGTGAGTTCACATTACTTCCTTTTCTTAATTCATCAATAGCAGCTTTTAAATTTTTATCATTAACACCTTGATCTTTTAAAATTTGAGATGTAGTATCTTTTGCTTTTAATAGTCCAATAAGTAAATGCTCAATAGAAACATATTCATCTTTTAATTTTTTTGCTTCCTCTTCAGCAATACTGAACATTTTAGAAGCATTTCGTGACAATGTTGCTTCTGCACCTCCGGATACTTTAGCATAGCTATCTAAAGTTTTAGAGATTAGCTGTTTTAGTAAATCTATATTTAGTCCTAATTTTTTAAGAATAAACGGTGTTACATTTTCATCTACTTCAAATATAGCTTGTAAAATATGTGAGTTTTCTATTTGTGGATGACCATAACTTTGCGCAATTTTTTGTGCTTGTTGTATGGCTTCTTGTGATTTTATGGTAAATTTATTAAAGTTCATAACCTTTTTATTTTTAGTTTCTATATTTGCAGTTCAAAATGTATTCCAAGAATAAAAGAAGATGAAAAACAGTCATTTTGTCTTATTTTAAAAGGGTTTAGCGACATTTTGTCTTTTAATATGAATTGGATAACCTTTACAAATTTAAATCAATTAGGGACTATTATTGAGGAATCTAAAAATGTTCCGATTTTAATTTTTAAACATAGCACCAGATGTGGAATTAGCAGATTTGTTCTTAAAAATTTTGAAAGAGAATATGATATTCCTTCCCATAAATTGCAACTCTATTTTTTAGATTTAATTGCCTATAGAGAAATATCTAATGAAGTAGCTAATAAATTTCAAATACGACATCAATCTCCTCAAATAATTGTAATACAAAATGGAGAAATGATTTATAATACATCACATAACCAAATTGAAGTATCTGATTTAAAACGAATTATAAGTGAATAAGAATTAAAAAATCTATCTAAAATTATTATTTAAAATTATTGCTTTAATTTTCTTTTTTAAATTTTCACCACTATCATAAATCATTTGTTCATTACTAGGAAAAGGAATTCGTTTATACTCTAACAAACCTAAATTACTTTTGTTTATTGCTTTTTTATTTCCAGAATACCTTGCAAAATGATGTTCAAAAACAAATTCACTAGTTAAAGGAAAGCTTTTTACTAATTGCTTGGTTTGTAAATTAAAATAATTTATTTGACCTACTACTTGAACAGATTTAAACTGGCTAAATTTATGAACTTTACTTTTTATGGTTTTAAACTTATCTACTTTAACAGAATTTCCTAAGCTGTCTTTAACTTCATTCCCATTATTATCTGTTAAATATTTCCATCCATCTTTAACTTTTTTACTTTGAATAATTACTTTTTCTCGTATTTTTTCAGGTGAAATATTAATTTCTCTAAAATTAATTTCTAATTGAAAATCATAAGATTGATTGGGTTGTTTTTTAGTATTATAAATAGTCCAAAAATTATTTAAATGGTACGTGTCAAAATTTAACAAATCTTGTTCTAATCGAATTGGAATAACTTTATTGGTTTTGTTATTTAAAGTGACATACACAAAATCGGTTCCTTTAAAATGAGCATCCTCTAAAATAGATACAGTGTTTTTATAATTTGGATTAATATTATCTAAATATTTTAAATCGCTATAAATGTCTCTGAATTCAAATTTAGTTTGAGAAGTATTTAATTTATTTTTAGCTTTATTATAAAGATAAAGGGACAATTTATCTTTATACATCAAAATATCAGAATTGTAGTTTTCGAAATGAAATTTAGCATTTCGACCTTTTTCTAAAATATATAGGGGAAGTAAGGGCTTAATATTTTCTTGTCGGCTATTTAATAAAGTATATAAATTATATATATTTTCTAAATTCGCTGGATTTCCATCGGTTTTTAAATACTTAATTTTCTCTTTATCGCGGTTAACAGCTTTAGAAAATGCTTCTTCCAACATTAAAACATAGGATTGATTCCCTTTTTTTGTTTTGTTAGCTCGTAAGTTTTTTAATGCAATGTTAATTGCTTCATCGTAATTACCATAATTAATAGCTTGTTGTGTTTTTTTAACACTACTACAAGACAACAAAAATAATGTGAAAGCAAATATGGTTAGGATTTTTTTCATTTTGGGGTTATTTAGAATGGATAATTTTTAATTTACATCAAAAATAGTAAAAAACCCTAAAATACATATTGTATTTTAGGGTAATTAAGATTTTTAGTGAGATTGCTTCTTCTTTTCGTTGCACTTCAATTATCGCAATGACACAAACTATTGATTTTCAACCTAATAATTATTTTCTTGCGTCGAACTCAGGTTATTATTTATTAGTCAATTTAATAGGTGGTAATATTTTACCAGTGCATTTTCCAAAACCTATTCTAACTTTATCATTTTTACAATAACCACGTAAAACAACATTATCTCCATCTTTAAAGAAAGTTCTTGTAGTGCCATCTTTTAAATTAATTGGCTCTTTACCTCCCCAAGTAAGTTCTAACATAGATCCATAACTATCTTTTGTAGGTCCAGAAATAGTTCCGCTTCCCATTAAATCACCAGATCTAACATTACAACCATTTATTGTATGATGAGCTAATTGTTGTGCCATACTCCAATATAAATATTTAAAATTAGATTCAGATAACAAGTTTAAATCTCCATTTTCTGTTTCTAATTTAGCTTCTAGTTTAATATCAAAACTGGTATCCGTTCTATTCTGTTTTAAATAGGGTAGAGGCTCCAAATCTTGTTTTGGGCCTTCACATCTAAAAGGTTCTAAAGCATCCATGGTAACAATCCATGCAGAAATAGTAGAGGCGAAATTTTTACCTAGAAAAGGACCTAAAGGAACATATTCCCATTTTTGAATATCTCTTGCACTCCAATCGTTTAACAATACCATTCCAAATATTTCTTCACAAGCCTCATTTACAGGAATTGGTTCTCCTAAATTATTTGCAGCTGTTGTTATAAATGCAGTTTCCATTTCCATGTCCAATAATTTTGAAGCTCCAAATATTGGCGCAGCTTCTCCTTTTGGAAATGTTTGTCCGTAAGGTCTATGAATAGATGTTCCTGAAACTACAACAGATGAAGATCTTCCATGATATCCAACTGGAATATGTAACCAATTAGGTAGCAAAGCATTATCAGGGTCTCTAAACATTTTCCCTACATTAGTGGCATGTTCTTTGCTCGAATAAAAGTCGGTATAATCTCCAACATCAATAGGCATAAGCATTTCTACTTCATTTACATCAAAAATTATTACTTCCTTATGCTTTTTATTATTTTGCAAATTTGGGTTATTCACGTCAAAAACTTCAGCAATTCTATTTCTTACATGTCTCCAAGTTTTTCTACCATCTGCAATAAAATCATTTAATGAATCTTGCATAAACATATCGTCTGTAAGAGGAATGCCATTAAAATAACCCAATTGATGAAAAGCGCCTAAATCAATAGCAAACTCACCAATTCTAGTACCAATAGTTATAATATCATCTTTAGTTATAAAAACTCCAAAAGGAATGTTTTGTATTGGAAAATCGCTTTCCTTATCTACAGGAAGCCAAGATTTTCTGTCCGGATTATTAGCTGTTATTTTCATATGTAAAATATCTTAATATCTATGATTAACTTTTTTTAATCAAATATATACGTTTCTCTTTAATTCCAAAATGAAATTACTAAATTTGCGTGAATTTTAACTTTTAAATAACAAGAAATGCAACACGACTCTATTATTTTCGATTTAATTGAGGAAGAAAAAGAAAGACAAACAACTGGTTTAGAGCTTATTGCCTCTGAAAATTTTGTAAGCGACCAAGTAATGCAAGCCATGGGTTCCGTTTTAACCAATAAATATGCAGAAGGCTATCCAAATAAAAGATATTATGGAGGATGTGAAGTGGTGGATGTTGTTGAACAAATTGCAATTGATAGAGCAAAACAATTATATGGAGCAGAATATGTTAATGTACAACCACACTCTGGTTCTCAAGCAAATGCAGCAGTTTACCAAGCTGTTTTAAAACCAGGAGACAAAATATTAGGATTTGATTTATCGCACGGAGGGCATTTAACGCACGGTTCTCCTGTAAATTTTTCAGGAAAATTATATAAAACATCGTTTTATGGTGTTGAAAAAGAAACCGGAGTTTTAAATTATGATAAAATTCAAGAAATTGCTAATACAGAAAAACCTCAATTAATAATTGCCGGGGCTTCAGCATATTCTAGAGACATCGATTTTAAACGTTTTAGAAAAATTGCAGATTCAGTTGGGGCAATTTTAGTGGCAGATATATCGCATCCATCTGGGTTAATAGCAAAAGGAATTTTAAACGATCCAATGCCTCATTGTCATATTGTTACTACAACTACACATAAAACATTGCGTGGACCAAGAGGAGGAATGATTATGATTGGTAAAGATTTTGAAAATCCGTTTGGATTAACTCTAAAAAGTGGAAAACTAAAAAAAATGTCTACTTTAATAAATTCAGCAGTATTTCCTGGTACGCAAGGAGGTCCATTAGAACATGTAATTGCAGCTAAAGCGGTTGCTTTTGGAGAAGCTTTAACGGATGAATTTTTACATTACCAAATTCAAGTGAAAAAAAATGCTGCTGCAATGGCAAAAGCATTTGTAGCTAAAGATTATGATATTGTTTCTGGAGGAACAGATAATCATATGATGTTAATTGATTTACGTAATAAAAATATTACAGGAAAAGAAGCTGAAAATGCTTTGGTAAAAGCGGATATCACGGTAAACAAAAATATGGTTCCTTTTGATGATAAATCTCCATTTATTACTTCAGGTATTAGAGTTGGATCTGCAGCGGTTACTACTAGAGGATTAAAAGAAACAGATATGCAAACCATTGTTAATTTAATTGACGAAGTTATTCAAAATTTTGAAAATGAAACCGTTATAGAAAATGTAGCTAATAAGGTAAATGATATGATGGAAAATAGACCATTATTTAAATGGTAAAAGCTTTATAATTAGTTATTTATAATAATTAAAAGTCCTGCAATAGCAGGACTTTTTTTATTCCTATTTGATTTGTTTTAATAGGACGTAACTTACTTTATGAAATCTCATTATCAATTATAGTGATATTTAAATTAAATATATCAATTATAATTATAGTAGGTTCTTTATTTTATGAAATACTTTTGTAGTAGAAATAATAATTAAAATATATACATATGGAAACACAACAAGAATTTACGTCAATGCCAAGAATAGGAGATAAAGCTCCTGAATTTAAAGCAGTAACAACACAAGGAGATATTAATTTTCCAAGTGATTACAATGGAGAATGGTCTATACTATTTAGTCATCCAGCAGATTTTACACCCGTTTGTACTTCTGAATTTATAACTTTTGCATCTTTAGAAGATAAATTTAAAAATGCGAATTGTAGCCTTATAGGTTTATCTATTGATGGTTTGTACAGTCATATTGCATGGTTACGTTCTATAAAAGAAAAAATTGAATACAAGGGAATGAAAGATGTGGATGTGAAATTTCCATTAATTGAAGATATTACCATGGAAATTGCTAAAAAATATGGTATGATTCAACCAAATGAGGACACTACTAAAGCTGTAAGAGCAGTATTTTTTGTTGACCCAAAAGGAATTATTAGAACCATTATTTATTACCCATTAAGTTTAGGTAGAAATTTTGATGAATTGTACAGAGTATTAATTGCTTTACAAACTGCAGACGCTTTTGATGTTGCAACACCAGCAGATTGGAGACCAGGAGATGATGTTATTATTGGCCCTGCAGGATCTTGTGGTACTGCAAAAGATAGAATGGAAGGTAAAGAAGATATGAATTGTAAAGATTGGTATTTCTGCTCAAAACCTTTAGATAAAGAAGAAGTTTTAAGTAAAATTCTAAAAAATAACTAGTATTTAAACTTCCAAGTGAAATCCCGCAAATTGCGGGATTTTTTTTATTCCTCTTCCGAAGCTCGTTCTAACAATTTATCATTAATAATTTTACTGGTTTTAACTCCTAATTTTTTAATATTTTCTACCTTAGTTATTAAATTTCCCTTACCAGTAAGCTTTTTCATTGAAGTATCATAGGTTCCCTGTACAGTTTTTAATTGATTTCCTACTTTAATTAAATCGGTTGTAAGGTTAACAAACTGATCGTATAATCTACCTGCTTGCGTAGCAATTTCAATAGCATTTTGTTGTTGTTTTTCATTATTCCACATGCTATCAATAGTTCTAAGTGTTGCCAAAAGAGTAGTAGGAGTAACAATAACAATATTTTTTTCAAATGCTTTATTATAAAGTTGATTATCGGCATTTAAAGCAATAGCAAAAGCAGGTTCTATTGGTACAAATAACAACACAAAATCTGGAGATTCCATGGTGTAAATATCTTCATATTTTTTAGCACTTAATTGCTCAATATGCCTTTTAAGAGAATTTACATGCTCTTTTAAAAAATTTTGCTTTTCTGTTTTATCCTCTGAGGTTACAAATTGTTCATAAGCAGTTAAAGATACTTTTGAATCAATAATCATTTTTTTATGTTCTGGTAGATGAATTACCACATCAGGTAATATACGTTTTCCTTCTTCATTTGTAAAACTTTGTTGTACAAAATATTCTCTATCTTTCTCTAAACCAGATTTTTCTAAAACACGCTCTAAAACCAATTCACCCCAATTTCCTTGAGTTTTACTATCTCCTTTTAATGCTTTAGTCAAATTAAGGGCTTCTTTACTCATTTGTAAATTTAAATCCTTAAGATTACTTAATTGCTCTTTAAGTGCAGAGTGCATTCCAATACTTTCTTTTTGAGTGTTTTCTACTTTTTCTTCGAAAGTTTTAATTTTTTGTTGAAGTGGATCTAAAATTGTTTTTAAGTTTTCTTTATTTTGTTGTGTAAACTTTGAAGATTTATCTTCTAAAATTTTATTAGCCAATATTTCAAAATCTTTAGTAAATTTTTCTTGTAATTTTTCTACTTCTTTTTTATTTTCAGCTAACTTTTCATTTAAATTTTTTAATTCAGAAACCTTTAAATTATACTGAACATCTAATTGATGTTTACCCTCATCTAACTGCTTAATATCACTTTTTAAATTATTGATTACAATTGCATTACCATCTTTTTCTTCAAGTAATAGTTCGTTTCTTGTTTTTAATACTGAAGTTACTTTATCTAACTTGTTTTTAGTAAGTAATTTACCAATTATAAACCCAATTATTACAAAAATAATAGCAACCAGTGCGTATAAAATAATATCAATCATATCTATTTATTTTAGTATATAAAAGTAAGATTTTTATCTTTGCAGTAATAACTTAAAAATCGAATTTAAATATGGAGTTATTAACAACTATATGAAAATACTTGCCAGATTTGTTTTATACACTCTTTTAGGATGGAAAACGAAAGGAAATTTTAAAAAAGATTTAAATAAATGTATTATTATTGGGGCACCACATACGCATTGGCTGGATTTCCCTCTGGGAATTGCTATTAAATTTGCAGAAGAAGTTCCGGCAAATTATATTGGAAAAGCATCGTTATTTAAACCTCCTTTTGGTTTTATTTTTAGGGGATTAGGAGGTACGCCAGTTGATAGAAGTAAAAGTAATAATAAAGTTGATGCCATAGTAAACCTATTTAATAGTCGTAAAAATTTTATTTTAGCAATGTCTCCAGAAGGAACTCGCAAAAAGACAACTAAATGGAAAACAGGTTTTTACTATATAGCAAAAGGTGCAAATGTACCAATTGTTATGATAACTTTTGATTTTAAAAACAAACAAGTTAAAATCTCCGAGCCTTACTATTTAACTAATAACATGGAAGAAGATTTTAACTTTATTTATAGTTTTTACAGCGATGTAAAAGGTAAGGTTCCTGAAAATTTCAATTTATAAACCTATTTTTCTTTATAATCAACCTTTATAAAAAGGTAACTTAACTACAGTAGCTGGTATTGCTTTATTACGAACCTGTATATTTATTTTTGATCCTAATTTTGCATACGCTTTTGGTACATAACCCATTCCAATACCTTTTTTAGTAGAAGGACTCATAGTACCAGAGGTAACTTCACCAATTGTATTTCCGTTTTTATCAACAATAGCATATTCATGACGAGGCACTCCTTTATTATCTATTTCAAAAGCAACCAATTTTTTTGTAACACCTTCTTCCTTTTGTTTTTTAAGAGCTTCAGCGTTTACAAAATCTTTAGTAAACTTAGTTATCCAACTTAACCCAGCTTCAATAGGAGAGGTAGTATCATTAATGTCATTGCCATATAAACAGAATCCCATTTCTAAACGTAATGTATCTCTAGCAGCTAAACCAATTGGTTTAATGCCAAATTTTTCACCAGCCTTAAAAATTTCTGTCCAGATAGCTATTGCATCTTCATTTTTAAAATAAATTTCAAATCCACCGGAACCAGTATAACCAGTTGCAGAAACTGTTACATTATCAATACCAGCAAAAGTGCCAATTTTAAATGTGTAATAATCCATCGATTTTAAATCGATTTCTGTTAAAGATTGTAGTGTTTCAACAGCTTTTGGACCTTGAACCGCAAGCAAAGAAGTTTCATCAGATAAATTTGTCATAGTAACTCCTAAATCGTTATGATTTGAAATCCAATTCCAATCTTTATCAATATTAGAGGCATTTACCACTAACATATATTTTGTGTCATTAATTTTGTAGACTAATAAGTCATCAACAATTCCTCCATCATCATTAGGCAAACAACTGTATTGAACCTTTCCGTCAAATAATTTAGAAGCATCGTTTGAAGTTACTTTTTGAATTAATGCTAAAGCATTTTTTCCTTCTAAAATAAATTCTCCCATATGTGAAACATCAAAAACACCAACGCCGTTTCTAACGGTTAAGTGTTCTGCGTTTACTCCTTCATATTGAACAGGCATATTATAACCTGCAAACGGTACCATTTTTGCCCCTAAAGACTCATGAATATGTGTTAAAGCTGTATTTTTCATTATTTAATAATTTTGTGTGACAAATTTACTAATTATTAAAAGAAATGAATTTGATTTATATCATTATTTAAGGTAAATAAGTATAGAAATTCCATTATTACTGAAATGGAAATAAATAGAATTATTAATTTTCATTTATTCGTAATTCCCAATATTCAACGTCAAGCCATTTATTAAATTTGAATCCAACTTCTTTAAAATGAGCTACTTTTTTAAAACCTAATTTTTTGTGTAGTACAATACTGGCATTATTAGGTATCGCAATTCCTCCTATTAATGCGTGATAATTTAATTTTTTCAATTGATTTATTAGTTCGGTATATAATTTTGTTCCAATTCCTTTCTTAGATTCTCCCTGTTTTAAATAAATCGAAGTTTCTGCAGTATGTAAATAACCGCTTCTTGCTTTCCAAACACTAGCATATGCATAACCTAAAATTTTTTCATTTTCTTCATAAACAATCCATAGAAATTTTGAAGAAATATCATTAATTATTTCTTTCATTTTATCCATGGAAACAGGTTTTTCTTCAAAATTTACAATAGAATTTAAAATATAATAATTGTATATTTCTCTAATTTGACTAGTGTCTTTAAAATTAACTTTTCTAATCATTATTGATAAATTAATATTACGAATTCAATAAAAACTGTTTTAACTCAGAGTAATCCTTAATTTTAATCGATTTTTTTTTCTTTTTTATCACTTTTTTAATTTGCTTTGGAAATTTTAGGCTTTCCTTAATAATTGGTTCTACTACATCCAAAAATTTTACAGGATGAGCTGTTTCCAAAAATATTCCTTGAAAATCTTTATTGTGGTTTTCAGAAAAGTATTTCTTTAAACCTAAATAACCAACTGCACCATGCGGATCTGCAATATAATTACTTTTTTGTTTAATTAATTTCATTGCTTCACGAGTTTCAATATCAGTAAACGAATAGGAACTAAGATGTTTTTTTAGTTCTGTAATGTCATTTTTGTAAATTTCTAAAACACGAACAAAATTACTTGGATCTCCAACATCCATAGCATTAGAGATGGTTTGTTTTGATGGTTTTGGAGTGTATTTTCCTGTATTTAAATAGTTAGGAACCACATCATTTATATTTGTTGAAGCAATAAATTGTTTTACTGGTAGTCCTAATTGTTGTGCCATCATTCCTGCACAAATATTCCCAAAATTTCCACTTGGTATTGAAAAAACTAAATCTTTATGCTTGTTTTTTAATTGTTTATAGGCAAAAAAGAAATAAAACATTTGAGGCAACCACCTGGCAACATTTATAGAATTTGCAGAAGTTAAGTTTTTATTAGTAATAATATCCTCATCTAAAAACGCCTTTTTAACCATGTTTTGGCAATCATCAAAAGTTCCATCAACTTCTAATGCAGTTATGTTTTTACCTAATGTGGTTAACTGTTTTTCTTGGACTTCACTGACTTTTCCACTAGGATATAAAATTACAACATCAACACCTTTCACCCCCAAAAATCCACTTGCCACAGCACCGCCTGTATCTCCTGAAGTAGCCACTAAAACCGTAACTTCAGTAGTTTTTTCTTTCTTATTAAAATAGCCTAAACACCGAGCCATAAAGCGTGCACCTACATCTTTAAAGGCCATAGTTGGACCGTGAAAAAGTTCTAAAGCAGCTATGTTTTCCTCTATGTTAATTACTGGAAAATTAAAACTTATGGTTTCTTTAATAATTTTCTTTAACTCTTTTTCAGGAATCTCATCTGAAACAAATTGTTTAATTACTTCAAAACCAATTTCATCTTCAGAAAAATATTCAATATGATTAAAAAAATATTTAGAAAGTTTAGTAATTTTTTCTGGGAAATATAATCCTTTATCCGGAGCTAAGCCTTTAACTACGGCTTCTTTAAAAGAAACATTTGGTGCTTTTTTATTTAAACTATAAAAGTTCATGTTATCTATTTTCTAAAATTTTTATTCCTTTATTATTTATTTTTGATACGTGCATATCGAATGCAATTCCAATTTTGCTATATATATTTTCCATAGCTTCTGATACTTTTATTGCCGTTTTTTCTCCATTACATAAAGCAAAAATAGAAGGACCTGAACCTGAAATTCCACAACCCAAAGCGCCAGCATTTAAACAGGCTTGTTTAACATTATCAAATCCGGGTATTAATTTTGATCTTTCTGGTTCTGCTATATAATCTTTTAAAGATCTTCCAATTAAATTGTAATCATTGGCATAAAGCCCACTTATTAAACCTCCAACATTTGCCCATTGTTTTGTGGCGTTTTTTAGGGTTACCGTTTCCCTTAATAATTTTCTTGCATCAGAAGTTTTAATTTCAATTTGAGGATGAATAACAGTGGCCATTAAATTTTTTGGAGTTGGAATTTTAATAATATCCAATGGATTATAACTTCTAATTAAAGTAAAACCTCCAAAAAGGGCAGGAGCAACATTATCGGCATGTGCAGTGCCTGAAGCTAATTTTTCTCCTTCCATAGCAAAACGTACTAAATCTAAATTATTAAAAGGACTACCAATTAACTTGTTTATTGCCCAAACTGCACCAGCAGAACTCGCAGCGCTACTTCCAATTCCACTACCAGGTTTAATTTGCTTATTAATTTCAATTTCAAATCCAAAATCTAAATTAGTTTCTTTTAACATAGTTAAAGCAGCGACACCTGCAACATTTTTAGAAATCTCTAAAGGTAAATCTTGACCAATAATTTTTGTGATTTTTATACCTTTTTGAGGAGCTTTACGAACAACCATTTCATCGCCAATAGTATCTAATGCAAACCCTAATACATCAAATCCACATGAAACATTTGCAACCGTTGCTGGAGAAAATATTTTGATTTCCTTTTTCATACTTTAATTATTTCCAATTCTAATAATATCAGCAAATAATCCTGAAGCCGTAACATCTGCACCTGCGCCTGCACCTTTAATTATTAAAGGTTGCTCTTTATATCGTTCCGTATAAAATAAAACAATATTATCTTTTCCATCTAAATTATAAAACGGATGATTAAAATCTACTTCTTGTAAGCCAACTTTCGCTTTCCCTTTATCAAATTCAGCAACATATTTTAATCGGCAATTATTTTTAGCTGCATTATTTTGTAATTTCTTAAAATGACTAGATTCCTTTTTTAAAGTTTCTATAAAATCCTGAACAGAAGATGCTTCTAAACTAGATTTAGGCAAAAAAGATTGATTTTTAATATCTTCTAATTCTAGTTTAGTGCCACTTTCTCTAGCTAAAATTAATATTTTTCGCATTACATCTACTCCACTTAAATCTATACGAGGATCTGGCTCTGTGTAACCCTCAACACCTGCTTGTTTCACCACTTCATAAAACGAATTATTTTTATCAAAATTATTAAAGATAAAGTTTAAACTACCAGATAGAACTGCCTGTATTTTAGTTACTTTATCTCCAGATGCAATTAAATTTTTTAAAGTATCAATAACAGGTAATCCTGCACCAACATTTGTTTCAAATAAAAATGGCGCATTATATTCTCTAGATAATTTTTTTAAAGTATTGTAATTTGAATAACTAGACGAACATGCAATTTTATTACAAGTAACTACCCCAACATTTTCTTGTAAATAATCAGAATAGAGGTTTGCAATGTTTTCATTAGCAGTATTATCCACAAAAATGCTATTTCTATAATTAAGTTTTGTCACTTTTAAATGAAACTTTTCTAAATCTAATGGTGCTGCACTAGTTAAAGATTCTTTCCAATGGTTTAAATCTAGGCCTTCCTCATTAAAAATCATTTTTTTAGAATTTGTTAATGCAATTACTCGTACTTGTATTTTTAAATTATTTAACAAATAGTTTTGCTGATTTTTAATTTGCTCTAATAATTTTCCGCCAACATTGCCAACACCTACAATAAATAAGTTCAATTGTTTTATTTGATCTTCAAAAAATGTAGAATGCACTGTGTTAAGTGCTTTTTTTATGTCTTTATGTGCAATTACTGCGGATATATTTTTTTCAGATGCACCTTGTGCAATGGCTTTAATATTTACATTGTTATTGCCTAAAGTACTAAACAGTTTTCCACTTATGCCTTGATGATTTCTCATATTTGCACCAACTAAAGCAATGATTGCATTATTATTATCTGTTACTACTTCTTTTACTGAATTTTGACTAATTTCTAATTGAAACTCTTTATGAATTGCTTTAATAGCTTTTTTTACTTCCTGTGAATTTATAGCAATACAAATAGAATGTTCTGATGAAGCTTGTGTAATTAGTGAAATGTTTATCGCTTCTTTTGCTAATGCACCAAAAAAACGTTGTGCAATACCTGGAATTCCTATTAAGCCACTTCCTTCTAGTGTTAATAGACTAATGTTTTCAATATGACTAATACCTTTTATGGAATTATGAGTGGTAGCTTCTGAAGATATTAAGGTTCCTTTTGCATTCGCTTTAAATGTGTTTTTAATTAATATTGGTATCTCTTTTACAAGAACTGGTTGTATAGATGGTGGATATAAAACTTTTGCCCCGAAATGAGACATTTCCATTGCCTCTTGATAGGTCATTTTTTTAATAGAAAATGCTTGTTTTACTATTTTTGGATTAGCAGTAAACATACCATTTACATCTGTCCAAATTTCAAGTAATTTTACATTTAAGGCAGCGGCTATAATAGATGCCGTATAATCTGATCCTCCACGACCTAAAGTAGTAATTTCATTATTTTTATTTGAAGCTACAAATCCTGGTAATACGGTAATGTTGCATTTTGAACCAGCAAAAAAGGCTTGTATATTTTTATTAGTAACTTCAAAATTTACTTTAGCGTTTCCATGATTAGAATTTGTTTTAATCAATTCCATTGCATTTTTCCAACCAGATTGAAGATTGTTTTCTTTTAAAACCGCATTTAAAAGAAGGGAAGAGGCTATTTCTCCATTACTTACAATTTTGTCAGAAGTTTTAGGTGTTAGCTCATTAACTTTAAAAACTCCTTCTAAAACATCTGCTAAGCTAGAAAATAGTTTTTCTAAGGCTAATAATAACTCTTTTTGATTTTTAGGTTTTATTAAGTCTTTAACAATATTAAAATGCTTTTCTTTTATTTCTTCAACTAAAATTAGATATTTCTTGTTTTTCTGTTTTGCTAATTGAGCAACTTCTAGAAGTAAATTTGTAACTCCGCCTATAGCAGAAACCACAACTATTTGATTATTATTTTCTTTAATAATATTTACAACTTGATTGATTGCTGTTGCATTAGCAACCGAAGATCCTCCAAATTTTAAAACTTTCATTATTTATTTTTTACTGGTAATTACTTTTATTTTTTACTGATTATTCCTTGTTTCATTTTTTTGAAAACGAATAATATAACGGATAATATGAATAGAATAATAACCCTAAAGGGTAATAATAATTGTAGAAGTTGTTGCCATAACAAAAAAGCGCATACCAGAAGCGATTTTTAATACCATATATGTTTTTGTTATTTGCATAGGTCAAAAGTAATAGTTTTTTTAAATATTCAAAACTTTAAATAATAAAATATTAAATATTTATTTTTAACACTATAAAATAGTTATTATCCTAATTTTTATCAAGATTTCTTAGAGATACTTTAAATCATAATTAATGATTTCAATTATTCTAAATCTACAATAACCTGATTTCTAATTAAATCTTTAAAATTTTCTTGTTTTCGAATTAAATAATCTTTGCCTTTAAATACCATAACTTCTGCAGGTCTATAGCGAGAGTTGTAATTAGAAGCCATTGTAAAACAATAAGCGCCAGCATTATGAAAACAAAGAATATCTTCTTCACGTATTTCATTAATTCTTCTATTAGAGCCAAAAGTATCCGTCTCACAAATATATCCAACTACAGAATAATAGCGTTCTCTTCCATTTGGATTAGAAATATTATGAATATGATGAAATGAATTATAAAACATTGGACGAATTAAATGATTAAATCCGGAATCAATTCCTGCAAAAACCGTTGAAGTTGTTTGTTTTACTACATTTACATTTGCTAAAAAGTAACCAGCATCACTAACTAAAAATTTACCAGGTTCAAACATTAAAGTTAAATCTTTACCATATTCTTCACAAAATTCATTAAATCTAGTAGAAAGTTTTTCGCCAAGCTCTTCAATATTAGTAGAAATATCATCCTTTTTATAAGGCACTTTAAAACCACTTCCAAAATCAATAAAATCTAAATTAGTAAATTCTTTAGCTGTATTAAATAAAATTTCAGTTGCTGCTAAAAAAACATCAATATCTAAAATATCAGAACCTGTATGCATATGAATTCCATTAATATGCATTCCTGTATTTTCTACAACTCTTTTAATATGAGGGACTTGATGTATTGAAATTCCAAATTTAGAATCGATATGTCCCACGGAAATATTTCTATTTCCGCCAGCCATTATATGCGGATTTATTCTTAAACACACCGGAGTTTTTGGATATTGATGTCCGAACTGTTCTAAAATAGATAAATTATCAATATTAATTTGAACACCTAACTTTGCCACTTGTTCAATTTCTTGTAAGGAAACGCCGTTGGGCGTGTAAATAATATCTTCAGGTTTAAATCCTGCTGCCAAACCTAACTGAACTTCTTGAATAGAAACGGTATCAATTCCTGCTTTTAAGGTGTTAAAATATTTTAAAATACTAAGGTTTGAATTTGCTTTAACCGCATAATTTATCTTTAATTTTTTTACAGGAGAAAAAGCTGTACAAATTCTATTATATTGAGTTTCTATTTTATCTACATTATAAACATATAACGGACTTCCATATTTTTCAACTAAAGCAGTTAGCATTTCATTATTCATATTAAGCTTGTTTTAAAGTTTTCAAAAATAGAAAAGAATTTAATTTTGAAGAATATTTATAATAATTATAACACTATTTAACAAGTTGTTAAATATTTAAATAATTTGCATAAAAAACTCCCGTCAAAAAGAGGGGAGTTTAGAAAATTATAATAATAATTCCTATTTTTTTGCTCTTTCCGCAGTTAACTCAGCAATTTTAACTACAACATCCGTAGCTTTTTGAATTGCTTCTGCAGCAACAAATTCGTATCGACCATGAAAATTATGTCCGCCTGCAAATATGTTTGGGCAAGGTAAACCTTTATAAGATAATTGAGAGCCATCTGTTCCACCTCTAATTGCGCTAATTAACGGGGTTATGTTTAATTGTTTCATAGCTTCTTCTGCTATATCCACAACATGCATTACTGGTTCAATTTTTTCACGCATATTAAAATACTGATCTGTAATTTCAACAGCTACAAGGTTTTGACCTATTTCTTTATTCATTTCATTTGCAACCTTTTGAAATACTTTTTTTCTGTCTTCAAACAATTTAAGGTCATGGTCACGAATAATATATTGTAATACCGTTTTTTCAACTTCACCATTCATAGTATGCAAATGATAAAAGCCTTCATAACCTTCTGTTTTTTCAGGAACTTCATCTATAGGTAATTTACTTATAAAGTCACTTGCAATTAACATAGAGTTAATCATTTTTCCTTTAGCATAACCTGGATGCACAATTTTTCCTGTTATAGTAACTTTTGCTCCAGCTGCATTAAAATTTTCGTATTCTAATTCTCCAACAGCACTTCCATCCATAGTGTATGCCCATTCTGCACCAAATTTTTCAACATCAAACATATGAGCTCCTTTACCAACTTCTTCATCTGGAGTAAAACCAATTCTAATTTTTCCGTGTTTAATTTCAGGATGATTAATTAGATATTCCATTGCAGAAACTATTTCGGTTACACCTGCTTTATCATCGGCTCCTAAAAGGGTAGTGCCGTCTGTAGTAATTAAAGTCTGCCCTTTGTATAAAAGTAAATCTTCAAAATAACTTGGAGATAAAACAATGTTTTCTTCTTTACTTAAAACAATATCTTTTCCATCGTAATTTGGATGAAATTGAGGTTTTACATTTTCCGCAGTAAAATCTGGACTGGTATCTATATGAGCTATAAAACCAATAGTTGGCACTTTATAATCTACATTAGATGGTAAAGTTGCCATTATATAACAGTTTTCATCGAGCGTTACATCTTCTAAACCAATTTCATTTAATTCATCTACTAACATACGAGCTAAAGTCCATTGTTTTTCAGTACTTGGAAAAGCTGGATTTTCTGGGTCGGACTGCGTATCTACAGTCACATACTTAACAAAGCGATCTATAATTTGTTGCATATTTTTAATTTTTTTTCAAAAATAGTCATATACGCAAGTTTACGCAATGTTATTATCATAAATTATTCTAAAAATTGAATGGTTTTTAAAATGGAAATAGAATTACAAATTCTATTGTCAACAAACGAATCTCCATAAATTTCAGCAGTTGCATTTATATACGATTTTTCAGAATTTTTAATCGTTATATTTAGTTGATGATAGGTAAATCCGTTTTTTGTTCCTTTAACTAAATACCAATAGGAAGGTTTTTTAATAAAGGGCTCCTGTTCAAACTCATATTTATTTAACTTTTTTAAAATTAGTAAGGAATCTATTTTATTAAAATAAGATTGGTTTAGTTCCAAGTTCTCTTTATGAAACGAAACCCCAATTATAAACGATTTGGTTAATTCCTTAATGGTATCAGCAGCATAAATTTCAGAAGTACTAGCATCATAGTAATAATTTGTTTTCCAAGATTTTGGAATGTTTATAGTAAAGTTATTATTAAAATCTTTTATTCTATGAAGATTATTCATTTTAGAAGAAGAGCAAGTCATTTTTTGCTCTAATTTTGATGATTTTTCACAACTAAAAACAGAAAGAATAATAAGAAGAAAAAGCAGATGTTTCATATAAAAATAATTAATTAATTTCCATTTTAGCAAGTATATTATTACCAGATAACCAAGCCAAATTTTTATTTACAAATTTAATGGCATAAAATCCTTCATTACTAAGTTTTTCCCATTTTTTACCAGAATTACCTGAATAGAAAATGCCATTGGTTGAAACTGCAATTATTTTTTTCCCTTTTGAATTAGGAACATATTGTATGCAACTAACATAATTAGGAGATAGATTTGTAGCAATAGCAGTCCAAGTTTTTCCGCCATTTGTAGTAATTGCTTTGTTTGTAGATTTTTCAAACTTATTGGTGTAATTTCCTCCGGCAATAATCCCATTATTCTCATCATAAAAATCGATGGTATAAATGCCTGTAGTAGCTTCTCCTTGAATTATTGGTGTATTACTCACTTCCCAAGTTTTTCCTTTATCAGAAGAGTAGAATACACGAGATTTTAATCCGCCAGTTGCTAACCAAACTTTATCTTTTATAATTTTTATATTAGTATTGCTTGCTGCAAAAGCTGCTTCTCCTTTTTCAATTTTAGGCAGATTGGAACAAGGCATTTTATGCCAAGTATTACCAGCATTGTTAGTTGTAATTATAGATAAACAATTCTCAGTTGGGTCGCCCATTGCTATGCCATTTTTATCATCAAAAAAATGCATAGAATCGTAAAACACTTTTTTATTAACTTCTTTATAAACTAAAACTAAGGAATCGTTTTTAATTTTATATAATAATGCCGGATTTGCAACACTTAAAATAAAAATATCATTTGTGGTAGATGTAATTGTTCTAAATTCAGGCTTAATAGTGTCGTATTTAATTTTGTTTAAATTGGAAATTATACCTTTATTGTTTATAATTCCAAAAACACCGTTAGAACCGGCAAATGCTACAGAAGTATCGTTTAAAACTGTTATTGCTCTAATGCTGCAATCTTCTATTTTAAACTTTTTGATTTGAATTTTTGGTGCTTTTACTTCTTGTTTAGCATTGCATCCTAATAAAAATGTAATAAGTAAAAGTATGCTGATTTTTTTCATGGATGAATGGTTTGATAACCTTCAAATATAGCCATTTATTTACATAAAAAAAGACAGGAAAACCTGCCTTTTAAAAATTTTATTACTTAAATAATTAGTTTAAAAAATCATTAGTAATATACATTTCTTTATCAAATTTATTTTCTAATGGAAGTACTTTTAAAGGGGTAATGTTTTTATTTTTTATAGTACTTTTAGCTGAAAGACCTCTAATATCATCTAAAGCAGCTTTTAAAACCACTTCATTTTCATCTCCAAATGGTAAAATATTATTCCAAAAATTATATTCAACTACCTCAATATCAGGAGTAAAACCTTGCGTATAATCACTTTCACCTAATTTATTAAATATCTGAAATACAATTGGTTGCATCGCATTTTTATGATTTGCATTGGCAGAAGATTGGCTTGTGAAATCTGAGCCTGGAGAATCATATAAGGTTATAGAACCAACATTTTTACCATACGTTGTTGTGCCAATAACTTTAACAGGCATATAAGGTTTTAATCCATTAATAATCATTTCACTTGCAGAAGCAGTACTGCCAGAGGTTAAAACATATAATCGAGTTATTCCATCCAATTTATTTATAGTTTCTTCGCCTGTTTTTGCACCAGTAGCATCAAAATCATTTTGTGTGTCTTGAAAAGTGTACGTACTATTTTCATTAGAATGTTTGCTGTTGAATTTTAAATCTGCAAATTTATCATCTGTACTTGTGGTACCGTCAATCATACTTGCTAAATAAGAAGATGTAGCAACGGAACCACCGCCATTTAAACGTAAATCTAAAATAAATTCATTAACCCCTGCAGCTTTAAAATCAGCAAATTCAGCATTTAATTCATCATTATAAGAAGATCTAAATCCATTATAAACTAAATAGCCAACTTTTCTGCCATTTATATTATCAAAAACTTTAGATAAATAAACGGGATTATCCGATACTTCAACTGCAGTAATAGTTTTATCGCCAATAGAAGTTAGTGCTCCATTATTTTCAGTTACAAAAGATAAAGTTACCGTATCGTTAGATAATTTACCCACTGTATTGTTATAATTAGTTTCATTTAAAACAACACCATCTATTGCATTTATAATATCACCACGTTTTATACCTGCATCAAAAGCAGGAGAATTATCGCTAACATAGCGAACATATAAAATAACATCACCAATACTATTAATACTTACACCTTGCAATCTAAAACCAAAAGATAACGATATTCCTTGAAATTGCTTTTGTTGTTCAACATAATCTTCAATAAACCAAGAAAACCGATCGGTATTACCTGCATCATAAAGTAAACTGTTAAATAAACTTTCTGGTGTGGAAAAACTGTTTAAATAGGTAGAATAGCTATCAGAATTATCATCTTTTGAATCTGCCAAGGCAGGCACATTAGTTTGCCAATTGTACCAAGAATTCATTGCTTGCCAAACAAAATTATTAATAGGATTATCTATATTAGAAATAGAAGGAGAGATTATTTCATGTTTTTTATTACATCCGATAGTTAATCCAATTAGAACAAGAATCAATCCTAAATAACGATATTTTTTCATTTTGAGGTTTTATAGTTTATAATTGTGTCGAAATTTATGGAAAAAATTACAATATTTATAGTTTCTGTTACAAAAACGTAACTTGTTCGTCATAATTGTGAAACCGACTTAAAATTAGTAGAAACCAAACTTAAAAATGAAGCAATCGGAGTTTTTAAATACTGTAATACCCTTTAAAGATAAAGTATTTCGTTTAGCAAAACGATTATTGGTGTCTACAGAAGAAGCGGAAGATGCAACACAAGAATTGTTTTTTAAGCTTTGGAAAAATAGAGAAAAACTAGGAGATTATAAAAGTGTAGAGGCTTTTGCTATGACAATGACTAAAAATTATTGTTTTGACAGACTTAAATCTAAACAAGCTAGTAATTTAAAATTGGTTCATAGCAATTATAAAGAAAAAGATCTTTCATTACAGAAAAAGATAGAATTAAATGATAGTATTAGTTTAGTAGAAAGGTTAATAGAAAATTTGCCAGAACAACAAAAGTTAATCATTCAATTAAGAGATATAGAACAATATGAGTTTAAAGAAATTGCAGAAATGTTACAAATTAAACAAACTGCAATACGAGTAAGCTTATCAAGAGCAAGAAAAACAATTAGAGAACAATTAATAAAACAACATAATTATGGAATTAGCTAACATAGAAAAGTTGTTGGAAAAATATGAAAATGCAGAAACTACTATTGCAGAAGAAAATGAGTTAAGAACTTATTTTTTAAGTAATAATGTAGCTCCACATTTAAAAGAGTACCAAAGTGTATTCCATTATTTTTCAACTAGTAAAAATGAGCGCTTTACCAAAAGCATCCAATTAAAAAGTCAACCACGGAATTGGAGATGGTTAACGGTAGCAGCCTCATTAATTTTACTGGTAAGTGTTTATACTGGTTACCAAAAAAACCAGCAAAATAAAGCCGAAAAAATTTATGCAAACACACAAATGGCATTAAATATGCTTTCGGTAAATTTAAACAAAGGAACTAATGCAATTGAAGAATTGCAAGAGTTTGAAACAACAAAAAACAAAATTTTTAAACAATTTAAATAAACTAAAAATGAAAAAAATAATTTTAATAGCAGTATTGCTAATAGGTTCCTATACTTCTTTTGCTCAAGAATCTATTTTTGACAAATTTGAAGATATGGATGATGTAACTACCGTAGTAGTTAACAAAGAAGCCTTTAGAATGTTAAGCACTTTTAAAGGAGATAATGCAAAATCGAATGATTATGTACAAATGGTTCAAAATTTGAATTCATTAAAAGTATTTACAACCGAAAATAATGAAATTGCCAGTCAAATGAAAAATGTGGTTGGTTCTTATTTAAAAAAAGCTAAATTAACTGAATTAATGCGGGTAAAAGATAAGGATGCTAATGTAAAAATTTATGTAAAAAAAGGAAAAGATGACACCCACGTAAGTGAATTATTAATGTTTGTAAATGATATGGCTAATAAAACCAGTCAAGAGGCAGTTATACTTTCTCTTACTGGGGATATTGATTTGAATAAAATTTCCGAAATCACGGATAATTATATTCCTAAAAATGATAAATAAACTAAAAAAAAACATAATGTTAAAATTTAAAATAAAAGGAATTTTATTAGCAACAGCATTAGTCCTAATATCTTGCAACACAACACCTACTTTGCAGAAATATATTGTAGATAGTAAAGAAAACAACGAGTTTATGTCTGTTGATGTTCCTGCAAGTATTATACAATTAAAAAATGTTGATGTTTCAGATAGTGCAAAAAACACCTTAAACACTATTAAAAAAATGAATTTCTTAGCACTTCAATTAAATGAAAACAATGAGAAATTGTATGTATCTGAAAAAATGAAAGTGGAAAAAATTCTTAAAAATCCTAAATACAAACAGTTAATTAGGTTTAAAAGAAATAAAAGTAATGTTAGTGTTAATTATTTAGGAGATGAAAATGCTATAAATGAAGTAGTTGTATTCGGATCTGATAATAAAAAAGGATTTGCCATTGTTAGAATTTTAGGAGAAAACATGAATCCTTCTGATATTTTAAAACTATCTCAGGATATAAAAATTGATGGAAATTCTAACCAAATGAATCAATTAGAGAGTCTTTTTAAAAGTTTAAACTAAAAAATTAATTTTTATAAAAATAATATAAGCCATACTCTACTACAGTATGGCTTTTTAACTGCTTATTAACAACAAAATTAATTTAAAATAGTATTTTTGAAATCTTAATTAAATGCAATAAACTAATGAAAAAAATAATACTTGCTATATTTTTAATTTCTTCAACATTTATAGTAGCTCAAAAAACAGATTATCGTGCTGAAAAAACAAAAATTAACAATTTAGTTCACACCAAATTAAAAGTAGATTTCAATTTTCAAGAAAGTCAAATGAATGGCGAAGCCTGGGTAACACTATCTCCGCATTTTTACCCGACGAATAAAGTAGTTTTAGACGCTAAAGCATTTACAATTAAGCAAGTAAAAGTAGATAGCAAACCAGTAGCTTATAATTATTCAGATAACGAAATTACTATTGAGCTAGGTAAAAACTACACTAAAGATGAATCTTTTACCGTATATATAAAATACATTGCAAATCCTGAAAAAGTAAAACAAAATGGGAGCGAAGCCATAACCGATGCAAAAGGATTATATTTTATTGATCCTAAAGAAGATGACCCTGATAAACCTACAGAAATCTGGACACAAGGTGAAACAGAATCTAATAGTTGCTGGTTTCCAACAATAGATACTCCAAATCAAAAAAGCACTGAAGAAATTTACATGACTGTTCCAGATAAATACGTAACGCTTTCTAATGGTAAATTGGTTAGCCAAATAAAAAATGCTAACGGAACAAGAACTGATTATTGGAAAATGGATGAAAAACACGCACCATATTTATTTTTTATGGGTGTTGGCGATTTTAGTATTGTAAACGACTCTTGGAACGGTATTCCTGTAAACTACTATGTAGAAAAAGAATATGAACCTGTTGCTAAAGAAATTTTTGGCAAAACTCCTGAAATGATTACTTATTTTTCAAATATTACTGGAGTTCCTTATCCATGGAATAAATACGACCAAATTGTAGTGAGAGACTATGTAAGTGGCGCAATGGAAAACACTACTGCTGTGGTTCATGGCGAAGGAGCCCAACAAAAAAAAGGACAATTAATTGACGAAAATATTTGGGAAAACACCATTTCTCATGAGTTATTTCATCATTGGTTTGGTGATTTAGTAACGACTGAAAGCTGGTCAAATTTAACGGTAAACGAATCTTTTGCAACGTATGGAGAATATTTATGGCTTAAACATAAATATGGAAATGATAAAGCAAATGCATTAATGTATGAAGATCAACAAACCTATTTAAATAGTAAAAGTGAAGCTAAAGATTTAGTTAGATTTTATTATAAAGATAAAGAAGACATGTTTGATGCCGTTAGTTACCATAAAGGAGGAGCAATTTTATATATGTTAAATGATTATTTAGGTGACGATGCTTTTTTTGCAGGACTTAAAGAATATTTAATAGAACATAAATTTGGAACCGCTGAAGCCGAAGATTTACGATTAGCTCTAGAAAAAGTAAGCGGTAAAGACTTAAACTGGTTTTTTAACGAATGGTATTATGGCAGCGGCCATATAAAAATGGATGTTTCTTATGATTTTAACACCATTAATAAAACAGTTACCGTAAATGTTAAACAAAAAGAAAAAACATTTGTGTTTCCATTAAGTATTGATATTTATGAAGATAATACTAACGTAAGACACAATGTATGGATAAACCACTCAGACGAGTCATTTACTTTTAACTTTAATAAGTTGCCTAAACTTATAAATATTGATGCAAAACACGTTTTACTAGCAGAAATTAATGAAAATAAAACTATTGCTAATTATCTGTATCAATTTAAACATGCACCACATTATTTAGATAGAAAATTAGCATTAGAAGAAATTGCAAAAAATCAAACTACTAGTAAAGAAGCGTATTATGCACTAATTAAAGCGTTTAATGATCCATTTTATAAATTAAGAATATATGCTTTACAACATATTGATTTATTTCAGAAATACAATAAAAAAGATGCTATTGCAAAAATTGTTCAACTAGCTCAAAATGATAAAAAAACATTAGTAAAAGCAGCTGCTATAGATGTGCTGGGCAAATTAGTAGATCCAGTTTATAAGCCAATATTTGAAAATGCTTTAAATAGTAAATCTTTTGCAATGACAAAAAGCGCTTTAGTGTCATTATATCAAATAGATAAATCTTCTGCATTAAATAAGTTAAATACTTTAAATAAAGACTCTAAAGAAAATTTAGCTTCAGCAATTACTACCATTTATATAAACGAAAAAGACACTACAAATTTACCTTTTATAGCTTCTAACGTGCTTTCAGGAATGTTTAATTCTAGTGATAAACAAGTTCAAAATTTATACGGACAAGGCTACAGAATGATTATAGAGAGTAATAATGTTGAAGCAATAACTAACTTAACAGATAGATTTGTAATTTTAGGAAAGAAATACAAAAAATTTAAATTTGATAAAATGGCGGTTAATATGATGAATCAAATTGTAAACGTGCAAATGAAATCAAAAAATACTAATAAAGAAGAAATAATTTTAGTTATAAGAAAAGGAATTGCTCAATTACTCATGTAAAGTAACATTAAAACAAAGTGAAAAGGGCTATATCTATACTAGGTAAAGCCTTTTTTTATGGTATATAATTTTTAAAAGTACCATTTTTATAAAAAACTACAATCCGTTCAATATCAGAATCCCTGTTATTCGATGAAATAGATTCACCCTTTTTAGTTTTTTGGTCATACTTATTATCTAGTTGGTTCTCCAGAATAGGGGACTGTTTAGATATTTCTTCACCTATTGCAATTTCTTCTTTAGGAAATTTTCCCTTTCCATTTAGCAACCAATATAATTCCACTTCAGGAAATGCTTTTAATATTTTTAATACAAATTCTAAACTAGGTTTATTTCGTCCAGATAGTATATGAGAAATACTGGAGCGTTGCACTTCTATCTTTTCAGCAAGTTGTGCAGCAGTTATTTCATAATAATTTAGCATTATTTTAAGCCTAGAAGCAAATTCCTCTATGTTTACCATTGTAACATTATTTATTAATTACAAATGTAACTAATGTAAAATCCACATCAAAATTAATTGTAATAAAGTTGTTTTAAAAATCAATTTATGTTAAACTAACAATGCAATTAAAAGTGATTAAATCCCTTATATTAAATTTATTATGGAATTTATATCAATTTTATTGATACTTGCTAAATTTAATGAAAATTGCTATTGCAAAACTAATTACAATTGTATATCAATAATCTAATTTCACTTGTTACAATTGTAAACAATGTTATATTTACATTTGTAATTTACTAAACACAATGAATACATTAAACGCAACCAAATTAATAACGGATTATCCTAAAATTTTTGAGAAGAACTTAAAAGGAAGAAGAATATTATTTGAAAATATAGAACCTTTAATAAAAAACCTTTCTACTAAATTTAAAAAAGAAATACTCGGCTATTCTGAAAATAACATTCCTATTTATAAAATTAGTGTTGGAACTGGTACTACTAAAATTTTAGTATGGTCGCAAATGCATGGAAATGAAAGTACAGGAACAAAGGCTCTCTTCGATTTTTTCAATCTTATTGAAAATCCTTTAGAAGATTTTACAGAGCAACTTCAAACTATTCTTGAAAATTGTACTATAACTTTTATTCCTATATTAAATCCGGATGGAGCAATTCTATTTACAAGAGAAAATGCCAACAAAATTGACTTAAATAGGGATGCTGTAACGCAAAAAGCAACTGAAAGTAAAATTTTACGTAAGGAATTAGAGCAATTTAATCCATCATTTTGTTTTAATTTACATGATCAACGTTCAATTTTTAATGTAAAAGGCACATCTAATCCAGCTACCTTATCCTTTCTAGCTCCTTCTGAAGATAAAGAAAGGACTTTAAATAAAGGAAGAAAGGAAACTATGAGCGTAATTGTAGCAATGAATTCGTTATTGCAAAAAGTTATTCCAAATCAAATTGGAAGATATACCGATGAGTTTTATCCAACTGCTACTGGAGATAATTTTCAAAAGTTAGGTTACAATACTATTTTAATTGAATGTGGTCATTATAAAAATGATTATGACAGAGATATAACCAGAAAATTTAACTTTATGGCATTATTGCAAGGCTTTTATTATTTAGCAACTACTACAGATCATCAAAATTTTAAAGCCTATTTTGATATTCCGAATAATGATAAGCTTTTTTTAGATAAGATTTATAAAAATGTAAAAATGCCAAATAATAGTTTGCAAGATATCGGAATTCAGTATGTTTTTAAATATCGTAATCACAATTTTATTAGAGAAGAACATATTGAAAAATCAGGAGATTTATCAAATTATGGTTCAAATACGATTATAGAATCAGAAAATTTAGTTTTTAATCAATTAAAATTGTCAAATTCGTAAATATATTATGTTTAAATGATTTTTTTTTAATAAATTTGCACTATTACAATTTATTTTTAATAAAAACATAGTATGAAAAAATTTGTATTAGACGAAATAGATCATCAAATATTAGATATTTTAATAGAAAATGCAAGAACGCCATTTACTGATATTGCTAAAAAACTAGTGGTATCTGCAGGAACTATTCATGTTCGTGTAAAAAAAATGGAAGATGAAGGAATTATTAAAGGTTCTACTTTAAGCCTTGATTATGAAAAAATGGGGTACTCTTTTATTTCGCATGTTGGAATCTATTTAGGGAAAACTTCAAAAACAAAACAGGTAATTAAAGATTTAAGGAAAATACCAAACGTAACTATCGCTTATGTTACCGCTGGAAAATATAATATTTTCTGTAAAATTAGAGCAAAAAATACTACTCACGCCAAAGAAATTATTTTTGAAATAGATGATATTGATGGCGTTTCAAGAACGGAAACAATGATTTCATTAGAAGAAAGCATTAATGACAAAACTAGGTTAATGCATTCTATTTTTAGGGAATTATAAAAAATAACTTTTAAAAACCTTAACATATTTTGTTAAGGTTTTTTTATACACAAAATTCTTCTATTTTTGGTTTCTTGAATTAAAAAATTCAAACTCTACTAACTAAAATAGAAAATTAATGGATTTTAATCGTCAAGGTTATTCTGATGAGGAACTTATAGAATTATACAAACTAATTTTAAAACCTCGCCTAATTGAAGAAAAAATGCTTATTCTTTTAAGGCAAGGTAAAATTTCTAAATGGTTTTCTGGTATTGGTCAAGAGGCAATACCTGTTGGGGTTGCAAAATCATTATCATCCGATGAGTTTATTTTACCAATGCACCGAAATTTAGGTGTATTTACGACTAGAAACATTCCTTTGCATCGTTTATTTTCTCAATGGCAAGGTAAAAAAGGAGGTTTTACTAAAGGTAGAGATCGCTCTTTTCATTTTGGCACAAAAGAATATAATATTGTTGGAATGATTTCTCATTTAGGGCCACAACTTGGTGTGGCAAATGGAATAGCATTATCCTATAAATTAAAAAATGAAGCTAAAGCTACGGCAGTTTTTTGTGGCGATGGTGGAACTAGCGAAGGTGATTTTCATGAAGCATTAAATGTAGCATCCGTATGGAATTTACCTGTATTATTTTGCATAGAAAGTAATGAATACGGTTTATCTACACCGTCTAGCCAACAATTTAAATGTAAAAACATAGCGGATAAAGGAATTGGTTATGGCATGGAAAGTTATATTATTGATGGAAATAATATTTTAGAAGTTCATAAAAAGGTAAATGAATTGGCTAAAAGCGTTCGAGAAAACCCAAGACCAATTTTGCTTGATTTTAAAACTTTTAGAATGCGTGGTCATGAGGAAGCAAGTGGAAATAAATATGTACCGCATAACTTACTAGAAAAGTGGGCGTTAAAAGATCCTGTTGTTAATTATCAAGATTTTTTAAAAAATGAACATATTATTACAGAAGAATTAGAAGTAGCCATCAAACAAGAAATTGTTGAAGAAATACATAAAAATTTAAAAATAGCTTTTGCAGAAGAAGATACAATTTCTACTATTGAAAATGAACTAAAAGATGTTTACGCACCTTCACAAATAAATATTCAAAACCCTTCAGAAACAAAAGAAAATATGCGTTTTGTAGATGCCATTTCTTTAGGGTTAAAACAAAGTATGGAGCAATATCCTAATTTAGTAATTATGGGCCAAGATATTGCGGAGTATGGTGGCGTATTTAAAATTACAGATGGTTTTTTAGAGCAATTTGGAAAAGAACGAGTTAGAAACACACCAATTTGTGAATCTAGTATTATAGAATCTGCTTATGGATTAGCAATTAATGGCTATAAATCTGTAGTAGAACTGCAATTTTCTGATTTTGTAACTTCTGGATTTAACCCAATAATTAATTTATTAGCAAAGTCATTTTATAGATGGGCTCAAAATGCCGATGTTGTATTAAGAATGCCTTGTGGTGCAGGTATTGGCGCAGGTCCTTTTCATAGTCAGACTAGTGAAGCTTGGTTTACCAAAACACCTGGTTTAAAAGTAGTTTATCCAGCATTTCCAACTGATGCAAAAGGTTTATTAGCAACAGCAATTGAAGACCCAAATCCAGTTATGTTTTTTGAACATAAGGCACTTTACAGAACCGTTTATCAAGATGTTCCTACAAATTATTATACTATTCCTTTTGGGCAAGCTACTATTTTAAATGAAGGAAATGAAGTAAGTATTATAACTTTTGGAGCAGGTGTTCATTGGGCTTTAAAAGAAATTAAAAACAACAATATTAACGCTGATATTATAGATTTAAGAACTTTACAACCTTTGGATACTGAAACTATATTTAAAAGTGTTAAAAAAACTGGTAAAGCATTAATTTTGCAAGAAGACACTTTATTTGGAGGCATTGCTTCGGATATTTCTGCTTTAATTACTGAAAACTGTTTTAATTATTTAGATGCTCCAGTAAAAAGAGTAGCTAGTATTGAAACGCCAATTCCTTTTGCTAAAAACTTAGAAGAGAACTTTTTACCTAAAAACAAATTTCATAAAGCATTAGAGGATTTATTAAATTATTAGTGTAAAATTTCTACTGTCTGATAATTATCACTATAAATTATATTTTTACTTTGTAATTTTAATAATTGCATCATTTTTAAATATATGCAACCTTTTTAGAGAGTTAAAAATAGTGGCTTATGTTACTTAAAATCGCATTAATAGATGGCAATGAAACACAAAATAGTTTTTTAAAAGAATTATTATATATTGCTAATTATGAAGTTGTAACTGCCAGTGATTATAATGCTGGATTAGCAATGGTGAAGTCTTTTTCGCCCCATTTAATACTTTCTAATTTACATTTACCAGAAATAGAAGATGGACTAATTTTTTTTCATAAATGCAACAGTCATCCAAAGCTCAAAACCATTCCTTTTATTTTTATTGCAAAAAATGCAATTAAATCTTTAATTAGAAACCTTATGGATTTGGGAGTAGATGATATTATTACTTCACCATTAAAAAAATATGAAGTTCTTAAAATATTAAAATCCAGATTAAAAAGGGTAGAAGCTCTTAAAAATACAAGCAAAAAATCTTATTTATATCAAGAAACAGATAACTTATTAACTATTAGCAAATTAAAAGAAGTTTTATCACAAAAAAAACTTTATAAATTTAAAGCAAATGAGACTATTTATTGTGAAGGAAATAAAAGTAATCACATCTTTTTAATAAAAAAAGGAACAGTTAAAACCTTCAAAACAAATAATTTAGGTAAAGAGTTTATAACTGCATTTTTTACCTCAGAGCAATATTTTGGTTATTCTTCATTTATTAAAAACAAACCACATTTTGAAAATGCAAAAGCAATTACATCTACTTATTTATACAAAATTAGCAGAGAGGAAATAGTAGTTGCTATTCAAAAAAATGACAGAATTCTACTTAATTTTATGGATGTTTTAGCCAACGATTTAATAAAGTTAAAAAAGCAGTTAATTCTTCAGGCTTATGCTTCGGTTAGAAAAAAAACAGCAGAAACATTATTAAATTTTAAAAATTATTTTCCGCTGATAGAGGGAAAAACAATTACCCTAAACAGAACAGATTTAGCGGATTCTATAGGTATTGCTAAAGAAACACTTACAAGAACTTTACATGATTTTAAAGATGAAAAATTAATAAGTTTAACTCCAAAAAGTATAACTATTCTCAATAAAAAGAAGCTTAAAAAAGTAACATAATTATAAATTTTAATGATGATAATCAACGAAAATGTTGATGGTTATCAATGCTTTTTATTTTAATAGCTGGTATCTTTAAAAATGAAATTAGAATGTTCAACTTATAAAGATTTAATGATGTCACTAGTAAAAATTAATAGAAGATTTCCAATATTCGATCAATTTTTCCCAGACATGTTACATACTGAACCTTTTTTTACCGATGCATTAATTTCAAAAGATAATTGGGTTCCGTCTATAAATGTAATAGAAAATGAAACTAATTTTGAAATAGAAGTTGCTGCTCCTGGTTTTTTAAAAAAGGATTTTAATGTTTCTATAGAGGATAATATATTAACCATATTAGCGGAAAATAAAAGAGAATTAAAAGAAGGAGAGAAGGATAAATTTACACGACAAGAATTTTATTACAACTCATTTGAAAGATCATTTACTTTGCCACAAAGTGTTGATCTAGGTAAGGAAATTAGTGCTAAATATACTAATGGAATTCTACAAATTCATTTAGAAAAATTAACAATTTTGAAAAATGAAGAACATAGAAAGGTAATTGAAATAGCCTAATTTTCAAACGAAATCCGAGGAGTAATAGTAACTTATTTCTCGGATTTCTAATTATTAAAATAATAGTAATATGTTACATACCATACCTAAACAAAAGGAACCAATTATTTATAACAGTTTTGAATATTTGCATAAAAAAACACAAAACTGGTTATTAGAAATTTCTTTTATTAAAACTGAGTTGAATTTTCTAAAAGAATTAATATCTGAGCACGTAATAGCAATTTGCAAATCTAATAATTTTAAGGATGCAAAAATGTTTTTAACTGGAATAGAACATGAAATTTTATTAAATTCTAAATTATTAAAATCAATAAAAAAACATGCTATAAATTTAGCACTTTTAACCGAAGGAGTATATTTAAGCAGACAACAGGAAATAAGAAAAAATCACACTTTATTAAAGGTGGAAGTTGATAATTATACTGAAAATTTAAAATATATAAAAAAACAAACTTTTGAACTTATTTTAAAAGTAATGAAAAAAAATAAAAGTAAAAAGTTGCTAGAATAAAAGATTATACGTTCAATTTAAAATTCCGTTTTCAAATAAAATCTTGATTTATGAAATAAATTTGTAATTAAACTTATAATAGAATTAATTATAAACGTAATAATTAAAAAGTGATATTGCAGATTTATTAATAAAGTTAAAGTTAAAACAATTTTTTGGGGTAAATTAAGTAGTAATTTTAATTTTATTCATATAAATTTTTAAACTAGTAAGAGAGTGTTTTATTTGAAAACGGTTTTTTATTGGTCTCCATTTCGTGTGGAGACTTAAGTATTTTAACGGATTAAACTCTGCTAATTAAAACCTAATCATTTTATGAATACTCCTTTAGGTAATCTTCAATTTTGAAGTACTCTTTAAATAAAATAAAATGGACAGGGCAAAAGCACTACAAATAGAAAAACCAATAAATAGGGGAAGAGCTGAATTGATAACAAATTTACCAATATAAATACTGATAGGAACCGCCATAGTAGTTGAAATAAAACCAGTAATGGCAGCACCTATTCCAGCAATATGACCAATAGGCTCCATAGCTAAAGCTCTTAAATTACCAAACAAAAATCCTATAGCTAAAAATTGTAATCCACAAAAAGCCAATAAAATAAAAATTCTAGGATTAGAAGAATTATGAAATAAAACAATATAGAGTATTGATATGCTAAAAAAGGACAACAATGCCGATGTAACCATTTTTTGCATACCAAATTTCACAACTAAAGTCCCATTTAAAAAGGTAGCACCACCAACGGCAATTGCCAAGCCTGAAAAAATAATAGGGAATTGATCTACTAAACCGTATTGATTTTGAAATATTTGTTGCGCCGTACTCAAATAAACCATAAATGAGCCCGTTACAAATCCGGAAATAAGGGTAAAACCAACCGCTCTTTTAGATTTTATAATTTCTTTTAAACCATTTATAAAAATAAGCCTAGTAAATTTAATTCGTTTCGCTTTTGGTAAGGTTTCGGGTTGTCTAAGCCAAAACCAAAATGATACGAGAATGCTAAATATGAGTTGAATATAAAATATGCCTTGCCAATTGTAATGATCAAGTATAAATTTTCCCATAGTAGGAGCTACAACTGGTACCAAAATAAAAACTACGGTTATAAAAGACATAATTCTTGCCATATAATCGCCACTATATGTGTCGCGAACCATGGCAATACTTATAGTTCTGGGAGCTGAAAGCCCTATACCTTGTATAATACGACCAAAAACCATCATTTCTAAACTAGTAGCAGAAACACAAATAAAACTGGCAATAATAAATATACCAAATCCCATATAAACTATAGGTTTTCTGCCTAAACTATCTGAAATTGGACCAAAAAATAATGGGCCAAGCCCAAGACCTAAAAAGATCATGGTAATCAATAATTGATTATCGGAAGCGTGTGTAATACCAATGGTAATTCCAATGTAATTTAAAGCGGGCAAAAGTGCATCGATCGATAATGCTACAATTGACATTAAAGCTGCCATTAAAGCTATAAATTCTAGAGGAGTAGATTTTTGTTTAATCATGATGCAAAAATAGGTTTATTTATTTTAGCTGAACCTACGAGTAGTTTTTAAAATTCTATTTAACATAATATAAATTATAATACAAATGTTCATTATTTAGTTTATAAGGGTATTTCTCATTTGATAGTTATAATTGCATATTATGTTAAATATCCCAGAAGCCTTTTATTTCTAAACGATATTTAGTACTTGGGTTAAGAAAGTTTTAAATATACGATTCTCAGTGAACAGTAATTTAGTAAACCATTTGTAGCTATAATTTGTCATTATGCTAAATTGCCGCTGTCAATCACTTTATTGTTTTGTAAAACCAAATTGTTATCACAATTTATTTTACACACAATTTGCAGCCGCTTGCCAACGCCAAAAAAAGCAATCCTTTTAGTTTTATAAATTTCTTTTGAATATTAAAGAATATTCATGTTTTAAAAGTTTTCAGGATGTTCTCGTTAAGTTGGCGCAACAGTTTAAAATTACTGTGCCAGATAATTTCTAAACACTTGCTTAAATTTCGTTTACAAATAAGCTTTTCTTCATTATGCCTATCTTTTTTTCTTGATAAAAAAAGAAACAAAAAAATCAAGGCTGCATAAAACTTTGGAAACAATTACGGCTCGTTACGCTATATATTAGGAAACACTGTAGCTAATTAAGATAGCTTTGACGTAATTCTGTGTTATAAAACTCTTAAGAAACTTTATTACTAAACCCCTAAAATATGTACGCTCCACTCACCTATTGTTTAGCCAAAATTTTATGAGGCCAAGTAAAACATTTAGATTATATTTTACATAATATTACTAATTCTAAAGCAAAATCAGTAATTTTTATTATTTATAATGTTCTTCTTAAATCCTATTAATTGATTTCTTAAAAAATTTAATACAAATTAGTATT